>Ga0307982_1003056_pt1 | contig 13368 bp, 9 predicted proteins | sample OrgLakmetagen989_FD_201847 | JGI IMG/M metagenome (GOLD analysis project Ga0307982, IMG submission 201847) | Saline water microbial communities from Organic Lake, Antarctica - #989 | ecosystem: Environmental > Aquatic > Non-marine Saline and Alkaline > Saline | place: Antarctica: Organic Lake...
CAGTAGCACTGCCATCTCGTGAAGCAGAAGCCGGTGACAGTGGTACTGTAGAGGCCGAGTCTAGAGAAGTGAGATAGGCGTGCACGCTGCGCAACGACGAGGCATGGACCTGTAGAATAGAACAGAACAGAATAGAAGAGAAGAGAAAGGGAGAGGGAGAAGAGGAGAAAGAGAAGAGCAGGTGGCAAGATTATAGTGCAACCACTGCTGCTACTATTCTTCACCTTGTGAAACGAGAACATGTGCGGCAGCATGTCTCTTGGATAAGCCACAGGGGGCAAAGATTTAAAACGCCAGTCGTGCAGTAACTTCACTTTTGCTACGGCGCAGCACTGAATTGACAATGACAACAACAGCGAGATTTAAACTTGAGAGCAAACACAAACAGACGAGGAAGAGAAACAAAGCACTGAAGGATGGGAATGAGAGGAAAGGAATCAAAATGTAAGAATAGAAAAGAATAATATCGTCAATTGAGAAATAGAAGAAATAAATGATGCAAGCATTTTCCTCATCCTTACTTGGCCCAGCCACCCGTCGCCTCCAGGTACGGCGTCGGATATTACAGGGAAGGTTTTATTAGTGCATTGGGCTGCTGACATCGCCGTGAGAGCGCCCCCTGATGTTTTGGATAGATGGTTGTTCATAGCAAATGAAGGCACAGATCGGTTCATACGAGAGAGTGTGTCAAGAAGGGTTAGAGGTGAACGAAAGAAGTTGATAAGAAGAAGAAATCATTTTTATAAACACAGAAATAAAATTAAGCGCATTAGCCAAACATAAGCACACATCCACACACAAAATAAGTCGCGCACAGCAATACACAAAGGAGAACACACATCTACGCAGCACACATCTATGCACGCACAGGACAGCACGATGCCGGGGCCTCCGCCAATCAACTTCTCGGGAAAAGTCCCCTTTTTGGTGACGCGCGTGAATTCCCGCCCCATCGCGAGGGGTTCGTGAGATCGCCCTAGCCAGGTGTGCTGTAACCACTGAGACACGAGATGAGGACGAATGTACCTAGTAGCAGAATATGTTAGATGCAAAAAATTTCGAATCCGTTTCAGTAATCAGCAAAATTGACCGTTGGCAGAGAGGATGTAGAAAATAAGTTCAAATTCTCCAAGAAAGGGAAAAACGAAGAATGAAAACAGTGAGTAAATAGAGGCTACCCTATGCACGATATACTACGACTATTCTCCCTCTCTTCTTCCTGTAAGACTCACGTGTCATCATCGACCATGATCACCCACTGCGGCGGTTGCATTTTCATTGGCCACCCGCCTTGCTCGAAGAATGACACAATCGCCGCCACCTTGAGAATAGCGGAAAGGAAAGGAGGCAAGAATTGAAGGAAATTTTGGTACATTAAACCGTAACACATACAAGATAGGAAATAAATATAGTAACAGAGCATCATAATATCAACCACCCCATTATTAGTTCTTTTGTTCTATTTCTTTCACAATCGCACATAAAAGAATTGCCTAGATGTCCCGAATCCATGTCTTTTGCTAATGGCAATATCTATCAATGCCCACTTGTATCGTTTTCTTTCGCCTACTTTTTTGCGGAGCCAGTAGTCCCACTGCCGGTCTTTGCGCAAAGTTCTCTTGTAGAAAGTTGACGACGAAGAACGAGGCATCGAAGGGAGTTCCAGCCCCACCACTCGCACCTAATATAATACATACACATGTGGACATGGAGATCGGCCAGGTCAAGGGACATGCTTCCTACGTACAGACTGGTGGCGCTTCAAACGGTGAACGAAAGAGAGAGAAAAGGAATGAGGTGGCGCTACTCAAGTACCGTGCGTCGCAGTACAGGTGGATTTAAATAATCTCCAGCAGCAGGAGCAGCACCGGGACCGGTTTCTTTTCCTGTTTCGCCTCTAGATTGTTCCTCCTGTCGTGATTTCCATTCATTCGTTCCTTCATAATAGGGCACGAGCGGCACGGACAGTTTGAACGCGTATTTCTTCGCGGGTTGAGCGGCATCCCATTCCAGCTGACCGGTTTCTTCTCTTGTGCTTGATTCTTCTGCTGCTGCGGATGCTGCAGTGTTTTTTTCACTGGTTAAGTGTGACCGTCGCTGCGATAGAGGTGACACTTCCCGAGGGGGAGAAGGCAAAGACGAAACAGAAGTCGGAGAAGCGGCAGCAGGGCCTCTGTTTTTGTTGATGATGACGTCATCGTCTCCCCAATCATTGAACACAGCCATCCCTGTAGGCAGCTGCGATTGTAACCGCGACTGCAGTACCTCCTGTTGCTGTTGCTGTTGCACATTTCGAAATGGTTCTTGTTCTTCTCGGTCGTTCTTCACTACATGTAGCTCATTCGGCACCGTATTTCTCGCCGTATTCGTGTGCTCCTCCTTCTTTGTGGCTGTGCTAACGCCCAAGGCCGCTGCTGCTCCTGGTTGCCAGCCCCTTGATGACGATGAGAAGGATATTGCTTTTGCTTTTCGTGGAGAAGAATGAGGCGAAGAAAACGATGAAGGAGTAGTAGGAGTAGAAGGAAGTTTGCTGTTACCAGTAGTTGATTTTACTACAGTTCCGGGGTATTTCGTAAACACTTGCCAAGCAGCTGACAGTGCTTCATCTTCTGGATCTTCGTAAATTCCTCCTCCTTCTCCTCCTTTTCCTCTTTTTTCTACCTTGAACTTGTTTAGAGCTGCTGCAGCTCTTATAGCTGCTCCGGATGCAGCAGCGCCAGCTATTGAGCGTGAGTAAGTGTTGGTAGATTCTTTGCTCTTTGCACTCGTGCTTAAGCTTACAGCAGTTTCAGATGAAGAAGTAGCACCGTCATTGGATGTTGTCCGTGCGGTGTCTGAAACAGCATCAGCATCAGCATCAGCAGCCGCTGCTAGACAGCTTTGAAAAGTCACGAAGGCGACGCCCTTCTTGTCAATCGAAGTACCAGATTCTGTGCCAGATACTTGACTGAAGCCTAAGGCTGCTCCTAACCACCTAGGGCACAGTAACAAGAGGCAGTCGGATTCTTTAAATGCATAAGGTTTAGTGGATAGAGCCCAAGTTTCAGTGTTTCACTTCAAAAGCAGTATTTTCTTACGGAAGACATAAATGATCCCAACCATACACGCGCGCACAAGCACGTCCGCCCTCGTCGCATTCTTTAAGCAAACAAATTCTTTGCACAAGCACTACGAGCATATCGAAGCATGGATCTCACACACTTGTAATTACCTCATGAGACCGTTGCTACCATGAGTAGGAAGAGTATTACCACGACCGCCGTTGCCAGTGGTAGCGGTGGCATCATGGAACTTTCCGCGAACTTTCTCTGCAGCCAGCCCTTGGCGCCAACACTCCAAGGCCATCTTTGTACATTGATGAACAGATGCATGTTAATATCGATGACATAGAGCAAAAGAAAATGAGGCAAGGGAAAGAATAGGCATTATCTCTAGGCCTAAGGGGAGATTGATTTGGATGAGGGTAAAGGAAAAACGAAATTGGCACTCCAAGTGTGCTGGAGGATCAGTCAAGACAAGCAAGCAGAAAGTATCAGAAGTGAAGACAACAGCAAAAGCAGCACCCTTCTTCTTCTCCATGTCTCATGATATTCGCTTGCCCCTGATATAATTACCTTTTCAAGGCCCCGAGGCACGCTCCGGTGCAAAGCTGAAGGTAACATGACAGCTGTTGCTTCAGCTGCTGATCTTGTTGCTGGCGCTAGTGCTGCGCTCGCATCGTTTTCCTTTCCTGCAGAGCGAGCAGTTTTCTGCCAGAGCCAAGTGCGCCGCGGTCCGCGGTCTTGGCTAACGTCATCGATTATGCTGACGTCATCAATTGTGCTCATGGCACTGCTACTATAGTTATTAATATCGGTGCCACTACTATCACCGTCACCACTGTGAAGACGGTCGAAAAAGTCAGGCGGTGGAAAAGATGGCTCTGCCAACAGCCTCCGGCCAGATGCCAATTTGTTATGGTTAATGGTACTGTTTTTCAGGCTCTTCTTCAGTTTTGCTTCAACTTCTTGAAATCGTGTGCCAGCCTTGCTGATGATTTGGTTCTTGTTCGTACGAACAACACTGGCCAGGGTGCTTTCGCGCTGCATGGTTCGTACCGAATGTCGGACGTGTTTCAAAGCAAATTGCTTCCGAACTGCTCTGACGTCCTTTGCCAGTGCTCCGTGCTGCTTGCTGAACGAGCCTTTGTCTGCAAGGATGGTTAAGTCCTCTTCCAAATAATCAAAAGTGTTCATGTCGACGAAGAACAGCACCGAGGAGGAATGCGACCAAGTCGTCAACGTGTCGACAATCGTGTCCATGGCGACCGATTCTCGCACCAGGACTGCAAACACAATGCTTCCAGCGCTACTAGGTTTGCTCTGAACAGCTGAAGAAGATGGAGTGAACGAAGCTCTATCTAAATTCTGCTCACTAAGGAGGCGGCGACGCCTATCGTTGCTGTTGTTACTGCCATTGACACTGCCACTGCTAGCACTGCTGCTGCTGCTGCTGCTGCTGCTGCTGCTGCCCTCGATGTTGAACAAACGTCTCTTTGCTTGATTGATAGATCTCAAATTATCCTCCGCACTACTTTTGCTATTGTGTTGAAATGTATCAACCATTGCTCTTTCTATCTTTTTCGCACCATCACCACTGTCACCACTACTGCTACTTCGAGTAGCCTCAGCAGCATTGGCCATTTCATTCGCAGCCATCATGTCGGCTGCGTTGCTGAAAGGTCCTAATGTAATAAATCGCGCTGCCAAAGCTGGCGACAACGGTTGGTGCATACGATGCCAAGGGGCAAAGGTCTCATGCAGGTGGGCGACTTTTTGAAAGGTGGCAGGGGGAAACGACAACCGCTGAGGAAAAGCACACGAGCTGAGGAGAGCGACGCCGCTATCCACGCTTCGGAAATCACTGGACTGGGCGCACAACAAATCGCCTCCTCTGGGCTTTGCCACATACTGCACATGTAAAATTTACAAATGAAGCAAAGTAAAATGGTGAAATAAATGATCAGTGAAGAATTGAGACAAGTATACATATAACGCAGCAAGAGGCAAATGGAGTGAAAAAGAGACAGAGAGAAATAAAGAAGTATTCTAATGTATGCATTCTCTACTAGTGTATACAGTGCAGCTTGCACTGAAAAATCAAACCTGAAAAGCGGCCCAACTGAATAGCATCCCATATTCGTGTGCCGGCCTGGGAATGAACGAGTTAAGAATTTCAGAGAAACACTTCAAAAAGTAGGAAAGATTGGGCTTCTGTGAACTCAAGATTGATTCATCCACAGTACAGATACCCGGCCCCTCACATGACATTTAATTCTATTGCAACTCTTCTTTCTCAACTCTCTCACTCAAAATGTACATGGTGATGCTACCTTGGAAACAAACCCATGGAGGAAAGGTCAGAGACGGCATCGCAAATGTGCCCCGCGATATAAGCAGGAGACTGCATCACAGATCGAAGTTGTGAATCTAGCAAAGATGCTTGCAGAAAAGCAGTGAGTCGCTCTGGTCGCAATAATGTAAAAGGCTGAATGACCATTAAATAGGGCCATTTCTTCATTCCTAGCAACTTAACAGCACCGATAGACGATGTACCAGCACCAGTACTAGAACCAGCACCAGCACCAGTGGCGTTAGCTGCACTAGCGGCAGCACTTTGATTGCTGTTCTGAAGAAAGGTGTGCACAGTACTCAAAGAGTTGAAGTAATTGGACGGTAACGGCACCAGGACAAAGGTTACTCTTCGGCGCACGTGTTCTGTGCAGTGAGGTGGCGAGATGGAGGCAGATGCATCTGCTGCTCCGGCTGCTGCTGATGCTGATGTGGAAGAACTACTGCTCCTGCCAGAGAAAAGAGCCGAGGGTTCGAAATCTCCAGCCACAATGACGTCAACAGGTTCAAACCCAGTGGCCATCCACCCTCTGGGGTGGCACAAAGCGTTGCGCAACATGGGCAGCGTGTTTTCATTGGCTAAGACGAGCACTCCAAACAGTAACGCAGGTGCTGATCCAGATGAAGTACTTGACGAGAGGACTTCGTCCTTAGAGTAATCTGTGCGATCTGCAGAAGCAGTATTGTAATTCGCTTTTAATCCGGAAGTCCTATCCACACCATCAGCGTCTTCGTAAACTGCGTCGTTGGATGTTATGGGAGTCACATTGGTGAAGCTTCTCGAAGTTACGCCGCCGCTACCATCGTTACTACTCTTGCTAGTGCCGCTGCTGCTACTTCCCTCTTCCTGCACTCTTATGCCTCCACTCGTCGTTTTCAGGTTGTTGATTGGCTGTGACATGACGGTGTCAATTACAACGCCACAAGTGGCTCGTACTCTTCCAGCAGCCAACTTCGCAGTGCTGGAGTCAAAATACTCCAACGGATGAATCCACGCATCGAGTGCAACTGCAAAATAGGACCGAGCGTGCTCTTCCTTCCAGAAGTAATGCTGTGCGTAAGCCCCACCCCATGTGTTGTAGTTCTTCACTTTGGAGGCTCGAACTATCCAATTTGGGTGTAAAGGCGCCTGAATTGAATGATTATATATCATATGACGAGGAGGAAAGATCCATCAAAAAGTAAAATGACATCGAATGTGGTGGGAGAAATGAACGTGAATGCATGAAATTCATACATCATACTCAGGTCGAGATCGCCTACTCTACACTGACATAGATGGACAAGTCTCTGCGTGAGAATAGAAGCAACCCACAGCCACTTCCGCAGTTGCAAATACAGGTAGGATGAAAAAGCAAAGAGAAATACGCACAAGATAATCGTCGAGAACGCGCTGTTCGTGAGCCCACGCAGTGCGGTAAATTGTGAGTGACTCGCCGAGAACACCTCTGTGACGGTTCTTGATCATGCTTGTTCCTAAAGTCGAACCCATTCCCACTTTCGGTGCCTTCACATGTCAATCCATAGAACAAGCAAAAATAATGAAGGGAGGGAATAGAAGAGAAGTGAGTGAAAGAAAGGAAACTGCGTTATGTACATTTGTAAGACAGAGGTGAAGTTCAAGTAGAAGGCAGGGTGCATCATACATGTATCCCGCCACAAAAGGCAGGAAGAAGCAACGCACGAAAGAAAGGCCAATCAATTAAGCTAAGGAGTTAACGGAAGAGGTCATTTTCTGCGTGTGTAAGGAATTCACATACCGGCACGAGAGTGCTCACAGAAGTCCACCAATCACGCAGCAAACGAGACGTGTCCCTGTGCTGAGTTTTCAGCAACATGAAACTCGTTGAATGGACCTGTAGAAACAACAAGAGGTAAGGAGATCAAGATGATTAAAATCGCAAGCAAGCAACTCATGTTGCTATATTCTTCGAGTCATTTCGCCTGGAAAAGCAGATGTCTCACTTGCAGTAACATAACACTTCTCTGTATGCCGATAATCCAATTTTCATCTCAAAGTCATGAGCTGAAAAACGATGTTTTGAAGCATTTTTGCCTGCAAATGCGCCGAGAATCAACTTCTTCTTCATCATCTCACCGTGTTGTTGAGGTTATTGCCGACTTTACGGGGCACTTTATGGACACCCGGCGGGGCCATTGACGTCAGTAAAGTCGCTCGTGGATTTGCCAGAAATGCTAAGAATTCTGGCTGACGATGGAGAGGCGGTCGTGGGGCCTTAGGTGCATTGAGGCTCAGCTGGTTATTTGTCTCAGTGTTCGTGCGTCTTCTGCCGCATTCCAAGCTATTTACACCCGTGCAGTAGTCTAGTGGTCCTGTTGATTTGTCCGTTGAATTTCTAGCCAGCAGCCGGCGACGCTTTTTCAAGGTTCGCTTGAGCTTTGGGTAGTTGTAAAACTTGGCATTAGGCGGCATTAAGAGCAAATCTGCGTCGAGAAACACGAGCACCTACACAGTGCGGGAACAATGAACGAGAAAACGGTTGAAAGAGAAATTACGGAAGAAATAACGCATGCATACAATACTAAGTGCGTGTAATATGTAGATGTACCCGACATGTGCAATTTTACCTTGCAGCCCGGAAATCTTTTGCTCATTTCTTCAAGCAGTACCACTTTGCACCTTTGAATGAAGAATAGATGTTATCACAGGTATATTTGTACAGTATGCAACGGAACTCTATAATTGCGTGAGGACGAATGAGAAAGCGCCATTGTCTGACTTGATGTGAAAGCATCACAACGCAATCTATAACTTGCGTGTTTCGGTTTATATCGGTAGCGTAGGACTGACAGTACAGAACGCCTATCGCTGAATTCTTTTTTTCATTAAGATATGAAATATCTCGGCTTACCAAGTGTTGGATCGTTGGCCGTCCCTGCGCAGTGAGTCATCTTTCTTGTTCAATACGGCGCCCCTGTCGACGCACGCCTGCGATATTGCTTTCAATTGTGCGCGCGTATCACTACCGTTGCTGCGGCTACTACTATTACTGTCGCTGCTACTGCCGCTCTTATCCTTATTCGTTGACGAATCTTGTATGGTGGCATTTTGTGCCTGGAGGACGGTGAGCCAGGGAGACGACGGCATGAAGAAGTTGTAGCCCTGAGCACACGCGTAGTGGCGGTTGAGACAAGGGACGAGCCGGTTGTACAGGGGGGCGCTGTAGTTGGCATTCTGAGAACCAAAAGCAGGCTGTTGAATGAGTTTGCGCATGAGGCGATCCAGGCGTGCGCCTGATGGTATCTGGTTGAAAAAAATGAGGCTTGAAGAATTAGGGAACAGAACTACTCACAGGCCTCATAGACACCATCAAAACAACGAAAAGCACTCATATAATGAGGAGGCTTCCACGTCAACGGATACAAGTACACATTGACGCGCGCACTTTTTGTGAACGAGAGTAAACTAAATTACTTCTACTTTAACTTGGAAATACACAAGCATCTAGGTTCTTTGGCTCTGGAACGGTTATGCACTCACGCTCGCTCCTGAAGGTAGCTTCACGAACGGATCCACTGGTGCGCCAGACGCCAGATCGGCAGACAAGCCGCCAGATGCTTCGTATGCGTGAGCCAACTGTCTCGCCATTGCCGTACATCTGCAGGCGCATGGAAAGTACGAAGTTTAGAAATACCGCAGATCTAGCGGGCTTACAGCAACAGTCTTAAGCCTAGCTCGACGAGACCATTCAATAGGCGTGGCAAAAAGGTGTGAGCTATCAAAAACGCACGCACGCTTTGGAATGAGCTTGATTTTAAAAAAAAACTGACCCGCCACGTGGAATCGCCTCATGGTCAGTCAAGAGGCATATTTCGTTCGGCTGAACATTACTCGCTTGGTCTCCTCCTGACGTTGCCGCATCGGCTGCGGCGGCTGTAGCTTGCGCCAATTTCGATTGCACCACTAGCAAGCTAAGCCATACTACCAAGCGCCTCGAAAGATGTCCTTTTCTAGGCAGCCAATGTCCTAGCACGGCACTCGTATTCTTGCTATTTCCCGCTGTTAGCGCCCTAGCTTTGATAGCACCAGAGGCTGTTGGCAGAGTGCTCATCCTAGCTAAGGATTTACACGAACGACAGAAGCCATCGCCTACATCCAAATATTCTACAGTACGCTACATTGATCAATGCTATGGATCATTCAGTGAAAGGGCTGAAAAGGCCACGCCGAGGGAAGTGAGAAGCTAGCGTTCTCGGAGTTTAATCACTACTTTCTCACAGATGGATGATGAAATGATGAAGCAGCAGTTCGGACCCTCGGACATCAACGGAACACCAGCGGCACACTTTCTTTTCGAGCTTGTTTGCACCAATCTACAATAATCTAGCTAGCTAGAGTAGGAACTCTACGAACTTCACACTGCTGCGCTGCTCTACGCTCTCTGCTGCTTTGCTGCCACCTTGCCACTTGCCACCTTACCGCCTTCTATTACACCTGCTGCCGGCTTTATATAGCGCCTCCGAATACATTTACAAAGTGACATCAGTATACCTGGTTAACTAGGCTATTGATTTTGTCTTCTCAGTGAAGAGAGCTCCACATAAGGCCACTAAATTGAAGTACGAACATATATTATGATAGGACGACTCGTGAGCGTGCTCGGTACATTCCTGATTACCGGATTGCATGGGTCGATTGCATTAGACTGCTCCGAAATCAGCGCCACGATTGAGAACACTCAGGATATTATCGTAGAGCCGCCACAAGCTATTGTTCGACTGTCGAACTCGGCAGGATGCGAGTCTCGCATATCCTACAAAAAGAGTGTCACAGGCTCGATAGCTGGAACCCTAGTCACACAGTGGTCAACCAGCGCTGAAGTATCGGTTCTGCGGTTGTCTCCTGGGTTAAGTTATGAGTTTGAAGTGCTCTCGCGCGATGTGGGCAGCGACGACAATGGCACCGTGATTTTTAGCACCACGTTGAGCATTCCTGGAAGTATCTGGCCGTACTTGACTGATCGTTCCCATGGGTATTCGAATTTTGTGGTGGCGTTGAGCGGCACTCCAACCTGGGACATGGTGGCTCTTGACGTGGCTGCTTTAGAGGCAGACCCGATGTTTGACGGGTTTGTGTTCGTAGACGGCGATGGAGACATCGTTTGGCTTTGGAACATAACGACTCTCCATCATGAACCTGACAAAGGAAGCTTTCCGTCGCACAGCATCGACCAGCGGGATGATTTTTCTTTCGTTCTCCAGACCATGGTAAGAATATTATCTTGAATTTTTCTAGCTTGAGAGCCAGTAGCTCCACTGGTGCGTGCGTTTCTTTGTTAGCTTACTTCCGCGTTTGTCTGCCCCCGGGTGTACAGGTCGCGGAAGAGCCTTTATCTCGAATTAATCCTCAAGGAAAACTTCTGAACAGTCTTGAGTATGACCCAAGTTGCCTTATCGTAACTCATGAAGCACGTCTCAACTCTTCCCAAAGCGGTGTTTACAGTGTTCAAGAAACGTGGGGCGAGTACTCCGAGTTAGATCTTCCACAAGTGGGCGATAACGTGGTCTCGTGGGACTTTCAAAGTGGCGAACTCACCGTGCTCATTGACCTATTTGATTTCTTTGACCCTGTCACCGAGCGGGGCTACTTGTCAAACAGCACCTATCGAGCATCCTGCAACAGTAACGAAAGCCAATGGACCAATGATTGGTCGCATTTGAACAGCGTGTCCGTTTCAGCCTTTGATGGGTCACTTATTGTCTCTATTCGTCACTTGTCTACCATATGCTCGTTTCAAGCGCCCCCACTGTTGGCTGGCATCAAATGGTGCATAAGCTCTGAATTGCCCCATCGTTCCAATTACACCTTTGACGAGGGTGCTACCAAATTCTACGACCAGCATGCCGTGCAGCAGCTTCCTTCGGGGAACTTGATCATGTTTGACAACGGGAACGCGCGCGTAAAGGTTGGCTATGGCGGCGGTGGAACCACAAGCCGAGGCCTGGAGCTGAATTTAAACCAAGAAACCATGGTGGCAAGCGTCGCGTGGGAATATCCCGTGACTTACGACTCGCACGAAGGCAGCGTGTATCCCCTGGAGAATGGCCATTTCTTGATTCACGAACCCAACAATGGCGGCGATGCGGCGATGATTCAAAGAGTAAATGAGGAGCAACGCATCCGTGGTCTTTCCAGAGCAGTCGAAGTGGACTCGAATGGTGTTGAAGTTTGCAGCCTCTACACTGGCATCTACACTGATACGGCGTATCGCGCTGTCCCGTTCAGCACCTTGTTGGGTGAAGTAAGGCAATTGGAGTGATTTGCTGCAGAAACTCCATCTTGAATGGCAGTTTGAAGGGAGTTTGTAACGGCAGTATATCAGCGACAACCAGAAAGCAACTCGCTCTCGCTTAGTCAGCGCAGTCAGCATCTTACCCGTATCGACAAAAGGTGGCCAAGGTTATATCGGCTATCGCTTGGAGGCGAAATACCAAAAAGCGAAACACTATGGTCTGATATAAGAAATTTATGCAAAAGTCGCCTATATTGATACGCACGCACTTCGTAATTAATGGAGTGCGCTTCCCTCGGCGAAATATTGCTAAATGCGCCGCTTTTTGCGTTAAAAAAAAATAGGTAGGGTACAAGGGCAGTACCATATTACCCCAGCCAAAGCAGTGCTAGGACTCTATACGGATTATCACAACAGCGCTTATTATAAAAGAATGAACAACAAATGGGCCTCATCTTTCAGTAGCTCGAAGTCGAACTTCGTAGTTGTACATTCAACTCCTGCTGCTTACTGCTTAGGCTATTCATGAACAAAAACTGCCGACATGTCCGCGTTGGGTTATCGGCATCCCGCCTGCAATAACTTCGATTATTCAGCCCTTCATGTGCCAAGTTCACGTACAGAGAAGCTCCCGTCAAGATCCTGTCATCAAAATATTTGAACATGACCCGCTAAGCAGTTAACTCGTTGCTTCCTGTCGGCTACTTCGAACCCGCGTCACCGCTCCGCCCCACCACGCACACGAAACGCCGAAACCAAAGATGAGCCACTCGCTTTCGCTCTGAAAGAAAAATTGAGAAATAATTCCAATCAGACTGCTGTGAAGCGATCAATGCAGTCTTTGAGTTAGACCAGATGCCGTTATGAGCACAGTAGAGGGTAGCCCATCTTCCTTGTATTTTCCACATAATCGTCCACTTTCCAATTTCACCACTGAAGTGCACCCTCCACGACAACCCCTCAGGGCAGCACGATGACTAACACTCGGTGGTCGTGACATACTTTAGGGATACATATTTTTCATGCACCCTATTGCGCCTTGCTCTCTTTTCTTGATGGCGTCTTCTCTGCCGAGCTAAAGGCCACCCAAGAAGGTATCGAGCTGGCTAGCTTACTCCTTAATAGCCAACAAAAACTTTTTTTTCAACACGGTGTCAATCGCGATGCTCTGCTACGCTGTCAGCTGGTAATTTGCCACGATAGTAGCTTAAAGTTGGAAGCAGCTCGCAGCATTGTGCAAACCTCTTTGTCCAAGGAGGTACTAGGTTCCAGATCGAGCGCGTCGAACTTGCGGAACATTTAAACATCAACCCTCTTTTGTAAGCCATGGTACAGAGTTTATGTCTGTTGCAGAAAATCCCTAATATAGTATCACACAAATATTGATGGAAATCCCCAACGATTTGACGTAAAATTACGGGTTATTTGTATAGACTTTTTTCGCAACAGTGGGAAGGTTTTGAGACACCATTCTTTTCACCCCCAAGAGGGGAGACCGTAAAAATACAGATTATTCGACGAGACCGTAAAAATAAAAATTATTGAGAAATATTTTCACGATTGTAATTTAAGCACTTTGCTGATTTCTGGTGTCTTGCTATGTGTTTCTTAGATGTCATACAATTGCATTTGGGACACTGAAAGAGTTTGAATAATACTTCTTTATTTTTTTCTCGCCACAACTTTGATGCTTTTGCTATTTCTTCTCTATGCTCTTCACGATA
>Ga0307982_1003057_pt1 | contig 13368 bp, 12 predicted proteins | sample OrgLakmetagen989_FD_201847 | JGI IMG/M metagenome (GOLD analysis project Ga0307982, IMG submission 201847) | Saline water microbial communities from Organic Lake, Antarctica - #989 | ecosystem: Environmental > Aquatic > Non-marine Saline and Alkaline > Saline | place: Antarctica: Organic Lake...
GAATGGTTGTGCGCTTTCTTTTATTTTTGCTATTTGGCATCGGTGAGAATGTCGTTTCTTGCATGCTGCTCAATTACCCTGTCTATGCTTCGTGCGAACTTTGCATTGCTTTGGTTTGACGCATTTACTCGACGCATGCGCACGCGGTGTGGCGGCGTTTGTGAGTGCAGGTGATGTCAACGTCGGGGCGGTCTCCGCGCGCGCGCTACCGGTCGACCTGCGTGGTGCACGGCCGCTCGATGATTCTCTTCGGAGGCCACGACGGGAACAGGTACCAGAGAGAATGTGCGAACGACATGAAAGTGAATGGTAAAAGAAGTGATGAAGGGCAGCTTAATGCTTGCGAACGGAAGGGAAGTTTGAAAGTCCAAGCGAAACCCCCGTATTTACGCCATTTAAATTGTCGTGACGCTCATGTTTTTCAGTCTTGACTAATTATTCTCTCCCTTGTCACCGGCATCGCGCGTGTTTGTTGGTGTCAGGCATTTGAACGATTGCCATATTTTCGGGTTTGAAGAGCGGGCGTGGTCGGTGTTGGCCACCGAAGGCCAGGCCCCGATCCCGAGGGACAGCCACGTGGCAGTGACGCACGGAAACAGCATGTTCGTGTTCGGCGGCTCTACTGGCAGGTCTTTAGTTATATCTAAAAGAGACGATTTGAGATTGGAGAGAGCAGGGTTTAGGAGTCGGGTTTGAAGGCTAGAAGTGTACGTTTGAGTTCAAGTTTGGAGAAGTTTATGCACCATAGTATTCTCGCAATGTTCAACGTCGATTCCTGAAGCCTCGAGCTCAACTCAACGCTTTCAGTATGTGTGCGTGCAGCGCGATGAACGACTTCCACGAGCTGCGGTTGGACGTGAAGAAGTGGCAGCCGGTGCACGCCCTCGGGGCCTCGCCGGGGCCCCGCTTCTGCCACGTGGCGGCGATCCACGACGACTCGATGGTGGTGTTTGGGGGCTACGACGGCAGCAACCGCCTCAACGACTTCGTCGAGTTTCACCTCGGCCCTGACTTGACGTACAACCTCGACATCCCACCCTCCACCCTGGTGAGGACCGCACGCACCTTAGCTTTACTTGTGCTGCCCTTCGCATTTCTCGCGACGGATCGCGTCGGCAGCCTTTGAACGTTCCTGGTCTTTCTATATCTGTAGCGCGGGCTTATCACTATTAACCTTTCCATGGCTCTATCTATGATTTCTTCTACTACATGTGCTTCCCTCCTCTAACTTCCTCATGGTTGCGTTGCAGGTGGCGGACTTGCGGTCCATGGCGTTGGACACGGGCGACAACAACAACATGTCGGACGTGACCTTCGTCGTAGAGGGGGTCTCGGTGCGCGCCCACAAGGTCCTGTGCATGCGCTGCAGCTACTTCCGCGCCCTCTTGACGGGGCCCATGCAGGAGGCTTACTCGGGTGGGCCCATCGAGCTGCCCCACCTGCGGCACGCCATTTTCATGGTCCTGCTCGAGTACCTGTACACCGACGCCGTGGAAGTGCCCTTAGACCAAGCGATGGAGTTGTTCCAAGCCGCCGACCGGTTTGGGGTGGAGCGCCTGAAGCGCATTTGCGAGGCGAAAATGCTGGGCTCGATTTGCGTGGACAACGCTGCGTCGATTTTTCATGCGGCCGACCAGCACAACGCCGTGAGCCTCCGGGAAAAGACCTTGGGCTTCATTTTGGCCAACTTTGACCCGGTGACCAAGACGGCGTGCTTCGAGGAAATGGGCCGCACCAACGTGGAGCTGGTCTTCGAGATTTTAAAGAGCCGTTAAACATACATTTTTTTCCGCAACAATACTTCGGCCACTGCCCTTTTTGTCAATTTTCCTTATCGGCACGCCATTTTCATTTCATATCTAGCTGAGCAATATCAAGGATGGTCGATCATGTTTCCATCCAAGCGCAGACGCAGGCGATGTGTCCGTAACTTATAGCTATAATTTTGATATCACGAGTCAGCGGGCTAGCCGCTAGCCGGCTGCCTCCCCTCACCTCCTCTGAATTCCACTAGCCTGTAGGCTATCTGCTATCTGAACTATAAGCATAGATATAAGACAATTGGAAGCGAGTAGGAAGTTCCTGGCGCGAGTGGCTCTATGGCTCTATTCTCTGTGGTCGTGGTGGTCCAAAAATCACGGCAGCGTCTTGATAATTCAATAGAATTGCCTTATATCTAGAAAAACATGAGCTTTCGTGAATGCGGTTCCTAAGGAGAAGCGATGGGGAAAGTGATAGCCGCGCTGATTGATCCAAAGTAGCTGAATGGCCATGGCAAAGATGGGCTTTGAAATGCGATGCATGCTGGTGCCTCCTTCTATGAACTGCTTCTGCTTCTGACGACATTAACATCTTCAAAAGCTGTTCAGCTGTGCCCCTGACTATAACTTTAAGTTTCGGCAGCATTTAAAGGAATGAGGCCAACACCAGGGGAAAAGTCAATTTCGCTTCATCAATGGCTCGGCTGCACTCCTGGTCGCCTGCTGCAGCGCCTTTCTCAGCACTGTCTCGCTTCACAGCCTGGGCTGCTGCAAGGGCACGGACCCACATCACCATCGAGCCAAACAGGCCGAGCAGAGGGCGGCTCCCACCGAGCACACATGTAACGCCCATGGCAGCCACCAGAGCTACGGCCACGCGCGTCGCAAACCTACGAGGGCGCGCGAAGCAAGAGAATTAAAAGGTATAAAAACATAAGGCTAGAAAATGGGAGACGATGGTCGCCATTCGAAACGGGTGCTGGCAGGTAAAAAGGATTGCTTCGATAGCAACAGAAAGCAGAACAAATATGCACATTTTTTGAAGCCTTGCTTACTTTTTGCCGTGCTTCACGGGGACCGTTGTTATGCCGCTCGCTGCGTCGCCTTCGACGTCCACGCAGTCCATCAAGATTTCGCGCGCCATGATGCCGAGAAACAGCGCGGCGACTAGCCCTCCACAATGGCTGCCGGTAGCTGTAAAAGCGGCAAATACACTGTTGCCTGGTACACCAGTGGCTGCGGCCGCTGTCATACCGCCCACCTATGAAAAAGTTCAAGAATGAAATGCATGGATTTGTCCCTATCAATTGGGGGGGAGGGGCTAATCAAATAAGAAAAAAGTAAAAAGGTGACCAGTCTGATTGCTGCAAGCACACGTGTACAAAAAAAAAAAAAGTTGCCAATTTACACATTTTTGATACTTACCGCAGGAGCTAAAGCGCAAATGAAGGCCACCGAGGCGTTTTTGAGCCACGTCACCGGTTTAAACCGCTTGGTGTAGGTAAAAGTGCTAATGCCTCCTGCCATGAGCAGAAGCCGCACGGGTGCTTCGGGAACGACGCAAATGAGCAAAAGCAGCAGCGTGTAGCATTTTCCCACAAATGCCTTGGCCTCTTCTGGTGCTAAGGCTTGCCTGGTCAGAGCGTTGCCAGTGTCCCCCGCATCGGTGCCCTTCTTGTAGTCGAAGTAGTCGTTGGCCACCATGGAAGTGGCGGTAATCATCATGGTGCAGAGCGCGACCAGCAACACGGCAGGTGGCATTACGGCATGCACAGAATTTGTAGCAGCAACAGCCCCTCCAGCCACGAAAAAAAAAGAAGCAGGGAGATTGTCGAGACGGCACATTTCGGCATAAAGGTACATCCGTTCTTTCCGTGTCGATAAACGGCCATTGATTGCCAGGGGCACGACCTCATCAGCCGAAATGCTGGCTCGGACGATTGCTCTCTCTGGCATTCTTAATGGAATGATTGGAAGTCTCCAAGTGGTTGCATGCTGCGGAAATCCGCTCGCAGGGCGAAGAAATGATGTGGCTGCAACGAAAAGAAATGCAAGCTTACGTTGGAGTGCCATAGCTTTTGTTAGGAAAGATATCAAGGTCTCTTGGCTAACTGTCACTCCGAAGTACTGCTTGAAATTTGTGCTAACGCAATTACAAAGCTATGGCTGTAGGGCTACTCAAGTAGAGATAGTGCAAGTTGGACATTGATAAGTAAGATTTCGGTTTGAGAAATTTGGCTACGGCGGGCAGTGTAAGAATGATTGTCTCTGAATTGTTCCAGATATTGCCCTATGCTCCAGCACTATTCGCGCCAAGTAATGAGCCACTTTCGTGTATAAATCGAGTAAAATATCGCCTCAATGTTTACTTCTACGGTAGATGCAGCTCACGCAAGCAAGCTAGTTGTCCTGGAATTGTATCGTAGCTTTCACCACCCTTCGCTTCAGAGAATCAGAAATCAGAATGATGTTCGTTGGGCTGGTGAGGTCTGGATTTTGTTCTTGAACTTTTGTGATGAGCTGCGATGAGCTGTCAATATTTTTCTGAAGATCTTTCGAGTCTTTCGATGTTGAATGTATAGTAGAAGGAGAATGAAGAATAGAATAGAGCACGCCCTTTTATCAAGTAATCAAGTACTTAGCTCCTCAAATGAAATCCGCTGTGATGGTGATGGCCTTCTGGCATAGTGGGAGCGCTTATTTTCAGCAAAGTTCACCTATCTCAAAAAGTGGTTGCTGTAGTCAGCGACTACCGATAAGGTCTGTGATGCAAAAGAACCATCAGTCGTTACAACCTTCACCGCGGAACCTACCGCAAGCACAACGTCAACCTTTACCAAAAAACAAGCAACTGTCTGCGTTGCCGCTCGAAAAAGTCGAAATGGGTCAGCGATTACGAGCATACCGCGAGCTAAATCGTAGGCCGCTCGTAGATGTAAAGCACATCAAGGACACGAGTCTCGTAGATGTGTTGAACGAGCCGTCATGGACGCGCCTGTTTGACATGCCCGCAACGCTCTCAGAGGTGATTAAAACGAATTCATTTGGAATATACTGCTAGCATGAGTTAGGATTTCTTATCACATTGTCTTCTTGATAATTCTTTTAGCACGAATTTTCAGAAGTTGTGATCAATTTCGAATATGGGTTGGCGAGTTTACCCAACCTAAAATGAATGATATAGCGCATACAAAAAAAGGCCATGATGCAATCTTCGCTCAATTTGGTTTTAATATTCTTAGGCGATATCATGCTTCTTTTCTGAAGCTACTCCACGCTTCATCGTGGCGGTCTTAGCAGTTACGATGTTTGCACGCGTCTGCCTCGCACTCGCACCAGGCAGCGCGGGCGCATTTAGTGCCCTGGAAGCGGGGGTTGGCTTAGGAACTGCCCTGTGGTGGTGCTTTCAGGAATGGGTCTTGCACGACAAGCTCTTGCATGCACCGTTTGAGTGGTTCGGCAAAGACATCCACTCTTTCCACCATGACCTGCCTTATTATCACCTGTCGGTGGACGGTTTGGGCCTCGCAGCTGCGTGGTTTACGGTCGCTGCCGCCATGGGCATGGTGCTGTCGCCAACGTGGGCCATCGCGTGCACCGCAGTAGGCGTCTACACTTTTTGCGGCCTCATGTATGAGTTTGCCCACTTCATCAGCCACACGAGGGTGCCGCTCCCCCCGCAGCTGGCAGCGCTGCGGCAGCACCACATGAACCACCACGTGGTGTCAAGCCGCCACTGGCTGGCCTTCACTTTGCCGTGGGTCGACGCTGCCATGGGCACCCTCCCAACTGAGGGAGCGAAAAGCATCCCTGAAGCCGAGCGCAACCACCACATGTACAATCGCCAACCCCTGTCTACAGAGTCCTTGAGGAAGCCCTGAAGCCTCCTGAAGTTCAAGTGATAGCCCGCTGATGAGCCAGCGCTTCTAACGTCGCAGCGTTTGAGTGCCTAATTGCTATTGATGGCCACATAAAATTGTCTTTTAATGTTACATATTTGTTTGTTTCTTTCGATTTGTCCACCGCGAAAATGTCTGAATTTACCTTGCTTTTGTTGTTCCTCAAATTTAGTCCAGAAAAAGAAGGAGGATAAAAGAAGGCGGGAGTTCACCGCACTATATTATAATACAACTATAATAAATGGCAACAACAAACAACCACAGCAACACCCAAGCGAAGGCCGCAACGCCGTGGTTTTTGTCCCTGATATTACTTTATTCTTTGCATCTGCCAATTGACGTGAAGTAATACACAACAAACGACTGAGTGCTTTGCGATGAATTTTTTGGCCTGTTGCTCTTGCTGTGATAGCCAAAGCCAAAGACGAATAGGCCATTCGCCATTACTATCCGATTAGCACCTCTTTGTGTTCAAGTACCGGCCCTAAATGACTGCCTATACATTCGAAGGACCTCTCAGTTTTTTAAAAGGGAAGTCCGTATTCATCTCCGGCTCTTCGTTTTGGATTGGCGTTCATAGACCACATCCGTTCGCATCAGGTACTGTTTGTATCAAACATGAAAAAATCGAAGTGACGGAAAGAAAGTAAGCAGTGTCAAAATCATCGAAGTCTGGGCGAGGAGTTCACAGCAAGAAATCAATCAACTCAGGCTATAAAGGAAAAAAATGAAAGTGGAGTATGTGCTCATCATTACCTTGACTCCACTGGTGACTTCAGCGCCCTCATGCAGCAAGCATCGCTCGCCATGCGCATGTATCAAGCATGCGCCTTTGAGAGGGACCATGGCACACACTGGCACGGTGTCCTTCAATTTGTGATAAAACTGTGTCTCGCCGCCGCTCAATTTTGAGTCCTTACTGTCTGCAGCACTGCGTTTGCCATTCTCGCCTCCATGAGCACTCGCATCGCTTTTTGCGCTGTCTTCGCCGTTGAGATAAATCAGCACAGTGTAGAAGGTGCGGTGGTGGCTACTTAGGTCGTTGCTTTGGTCGTAGTGCTTTCCAAACCTTTGGCCACGGCCGTAGCGGTAGAGTCGCACGTTGGGCGCACACCCTTCTGCAGTCCACTGCGAGCCGCCACTCGTTAGCGTTGGCGGTACCAAGGTCTTCAGCCGCTGGAAAATGGCACCCGCTACTTGTGGGTCGTCTAATTCGAGACGACCGCAGTCGCGATGGGCTACACTCGAGGTTTGTGGGTGCTGGGCTAGCTCAAAGCCGCGCGCTTCGCCATACGATACCCATGCTTCCGCCTCAGCGCTGGTTAAGAAGTCCCGCGCTTCCATCACGTCCGACTTGGGGTCGTCGAAGAGCGAACGCACTTGAAGTGTTTGCGATGGCACATAGTCCGCTGATGGTGGCCACGCTGCGTCAGGGGGCACAATGGCTGGCCCAGCGGTAGGTGTGGCCTGAAATTTTGCCTGACATTGACGACTTGCCGACGCCTTGTTAGACTTAGCCGCCTTCGATGCCATATCTTCGACTGTCTGAAGCTCACCTCGTAGTACCTAGCTTGAGCTCGCGAGATTAATTTGGATCGTCGTGTCGCGAAACTTTGGGGCGTTGAAGTAACTTTATCACTCCTATAAATGCTATGGAGCACCCAAAGACTACCCGTAAGAGTGTAGTCGGAGTGTTGTCCTCGACTCAATGGTTGAAGTAATGGCTAGACAGGGTATGCCTTGTAAAAGTGTCAGGTATGGCAGATCAAAACAAATCCTTGTACTCTTTTTGGATGAACGTAGGTATTGCTAGAGCTAATGAGGAATGTTTTCAGCTTGACCGCCGTCCGAGCTTCATTCCGAGTATTTTGAGCTTTTTATTTTCATCTATACCATATTAGAATTATTCAGCATTTGGCATCGTCGTGTCGTCGTGTTCAGACCAGCGGCAGTAAATTTTGTAGGCGTTGTTTACTGCGCACGCTGCCGCCTTAGCGAGTAGGCTCTTAACTGCGAGGTCGCACTCACTCCTTCGCAACGATATAGGAAAGTACTGTTGGAATATTAGACATAGGACGGGCTACCCGTGACAAGCATGGCGAAAAAGGGAAAGAAGAAGAAAGATGCGGCGCCAAAGGAACCGCCCACCGATTTCGACAACCATACAATCGAAGCGTTGGAGGAGCTCGTGCCGCAAATGACTACGGCACTTGCTGCTTTGTCAAACACTCGCAACTACTCTCAACTTGAGCGCGATACCACGGCAAACTTCCGAAAAATGACCCTGGACAAAGTTGAAGCTCTGTCCACGAAGTCGAAGCTGCTTGACATTGAGCTAGAAGAGCAGATGGAGAACCACCGTGTAGAACTGGAGGTGTACGCGCACAAGGTGTGCGATAAATAACTTTTCATGTTAGAATTTCTTCTTTAATTTATTTTTGCTTGTGAGTAGCGCTAGCTACTGTTGTATTGAAGTCCTGTGTCAAAAGAGTCTGTTGTGTCATCGACTGCATTGGTCTGGCGGCACTTTTGCCGTTCGCAAAGCAAAAGAAGCTGGATGAATAATATGCGCTAACCTCTATTTGTGCATAAATGTCTCCATCAAGGTGCGACATCTGAAATACGAAGCGGACGTAGACGTGACGAAAGCGCGCACCGACACCGACCAGGTCATTTCCACCAACCACAAAGACTACCGCAGCGCCGTGGACCGAGCCGAGCAAGCCAAAGTCGCGGCCCTCGACGCGCTCGAAGACCAAAACGAAGTTGCCCACGACAGTTTAGCCCACTCGCAGGGCCAGCACGCAGCGGAGCTGAGCCGCACCACGGCCACGCACGCGGACGCGCTGGCAACCTACCAGGCCACCTGTGCTGCCCGCCTGAAACTGCTCCGAGAAAACTTAGGCGTGCAGCAGCGCGTAGAGCTGTCGGAAATTGAGGACCGCAAAAACAAGCACCTCCAGACCTTGATGGAGAATCACAAGGTTGCCTTTGCGGAGATGAAAGATTACTACCAGGGCATCACCGCTGATAATTGCGGTTTGATCAAACGCTACGAAGAAGAGCTGGCCGAGCTTCGAGCCAACCAGCTCAAGAACGCGGAGCTCCTCAAGGCCGCCACCGACGAAAACGAGCGGCTGCGAGCGCCTTTAGCGGTGGTAATGGCCGAAGTGGCGCAGCTGCGGAGCAAGCTCTCGGGCGTGGACAAAGTGAAGCTGATGCTGAGCAACGCGCGTGGGCGGCTCAAGGACAACGGGCGGCGGCGCGACGCGTCCAAGCAGGCAGTCTTGCGCTTGGAGCAGCGGCTGGCCGAGGCCGCGGCCAAGAAAGAAGCGCTGTACCGCGAGTTCGAGACCTCCATCTTGGACTTGCAGGCGCGCACCGACCGCAAGAACTTGATGCTGGCGAAGCGCCTGGACGGCTACGAGGCCGAGGCGGAGGGCAGCGAAGCCCGCATCGAGCAAATGGTGGCCTCCATGGACTTGCCCAAGCCGCAGGTGCTCGAAGTCCTCCACAACACTTCTGCCGCGGTGCGCGACACCCAGGAAGCTTTGGACAGGGCCAAGTTTGGGATCGCGCGGGGCGTGAAGGTGTACAACGAAACGTTGGCGGCGTTCCAGGCGAAAATGATCGCGCTGGGGGTGCCCGAAAGCGAAGCCAAAGGCTTCGGGTTTGGCCCTCTGCCGGACCCCAAGGGGGGAGCTCGTACGCAGCCATCGGGCATGGTGGCCACCCCTTTCAACCCGGGTGGCCAAACCAGGGCCGTGGGAGGAGGAAGCGGCTTTGGCGCCAGTGGGAAGGAAAATGCAGGCCTGCAACAACAAAGCAATGGCGGTGGCGGCCTAGGCTCGTCGGCTTCGACCATGGGCACGTCCGCGTTCTGAAGAAAACCTCCATGGGATCACGTAGAGGAAAAGAGTTGTTATTTCAAGAGAACTTATGAGTTCCTGTCGCGTCTCAAACGCCCTTTGGGCTCGCTGTGGTTTTTGAGCTTTGAGTTACCCAGATATGTAAGATAAAGTTTTTAAAATATTACATATTACAAAATTCAAAATGTTATATGTTATATGAAATAGGAAATAGGAAATCGCACACACGCAATCGCACGCACACGACATGCGCAATGCGGAGTACATTGTCTACGTAAGTTACGTAAGAGCGCATTCCAAATAAACCGGCTCGGGGTTATGGCACTGGGACAACTACTAGGGCTAGTATTGGCGTCCAATTTAAATTTTGAATTATATGCGCCATCCTAATCCTAGTATTTCATGTACGCGGAAGCACATGCACGTGTGCCCTTCACCCGCCATGTCCCACACCCATGGCACAACCCCCAAAAGCATTACCAACAACACACCCCCGAACTTCAGGCCGTGTTTGGAATTGCTCTCTCTGTGGAGCTGCCGCTTCGCTTTAAATGCCGAGCGACGCCGCTACGGGGGTCTTCGCCAGCGTCCACGTCACCAGGCGGCCGTCCATGGCTGTGGTCGTGACCTTCGGAAACGTGGCGCTGCCCACGGGGGCCCCAAAGGGCTGCAGCGACGTGATCAAGGCCTGGTGGGACTTCCACGAGTTGTCTACCTTCTTCGCGTCCCCGCCCGCGCCCCCGCTGCTGCCCTTGTTGGACGAGTCGTTCATCTTTTGAAACATGGCGCGGGCCGAGGCCGCCCCCCCAACGGCGGCCTCCGTGGTTTTGGCGGCGGCTTCGGGCTTGGCTTCGAGCCCTCCAGCCAGCGCCCATGCCCCGCTGCTGCAGGAAAACGCCAGGGGGGTAAACCCATGCCCTGCGCCGACCAGACCCGTCTGTTGAGATACCGACCGTGAGATGAGATGAGGCCGCCGTCATCGTGCACGCCAACAAACAGAGACGAGCAGAAACAAGCAGCCAAAAACGAGTGTTTAAAGACCCATTCAGGGCCAGTCATCATGTCAACGAGGGTTACAGGTGTGTTGTGTGTGCCTGCCTATCAAGCATCGTTACGGCGCCTCGTTTTCGATCCTCCTCTCTTACCTCCGAGACGAAGCAGAGGGACGTGAGGGGCATTTCACCCAGGCGCATCACTTGCTCCGTGGGCTCGCCGCCACCTTCGGGGAAGGTCACCACCACAACGCTCGCGTCGTGCCCCGCGAACGCCAGGGAACGGCCCGAGGGGGACCAGGCGCACGCGTTGACCCACCCCACCGACACCCCCGCCTGCTCCGACGGGAACTCGTAGTACGCTTCCCCAAACTCCACGGTTTTCCCCTGGCAGGGGGTGGGGCTAGCGCCGTCGGGCCCGGCAATGTGCGCCGAAAACACCCGGCACTTGAAGTCGCTGGAGCCCGTGGCCAAGAACTCGGAGTTGGGGTGCCAGGCCACGCAGAGCACCGTAGACTTGTGCTTTTTGATGGACTTGGACACCCACCAGTTGTCCTCGTCGGCGAAGCTGCACACCGACACGCACTTGGCCCCCGACGCCGCCGCGAACTTGAGGCCGTTGGGGGACCACCGCACGTCGAGCGCCGACTTGTCGATGCGCAAGATCACCAGCGACGGCTTCCAGGTGACGCCTTTGTTGCCGTCGGTTGCGGCCTCTTCCTTCCACACGAACGCGTTGCGGTCGTGCGAGCAAGTCACGATGCTGTTGTTGCCGTGGTCCCAGTCGACCCCGCTGATGAGCATGTCGTGCTGTTTTGAAAAGATAGAAACACATAAATAGCCGTACAAATGCGAAGTGTAAAAGAGGTGGCAGGGATATGATCCTCAATAGTCTACTTGCTTGGTATGTAGAGCGCGGTACAAGTGGACACGAGAACTCAGGAAGAACTCTGAATATTCCTCTAGGCTTAAACAATCGTAGCAACACAAGAATATATTGCCCGACGGTAACTGCACGGATAGATAATTCTTCATGCAGTGTGAAGTTTCTGCCACTGGTGTTCTTCGCCTCAATCTTGTGCTTACTTCTTTGAGTTGGTGCTCAAGCGCCCACTTTCCGTCACCGCCCATACCGTAGATGAACAATTCATTGCTGTTCGGGCAAATTGCTACCTCTGTTGAACGTCAACAGGGACACACAAACATTAAGTGCACAACAAAAGAAATGGAGACGGTCATAAGGAGCCATCAACACGTGTGTGCGCGATCCTAAGGCAGGCAATTTTGCGCACAAGGTGGGACAGCTGCAAACAGAAAATCTGTTAAAGAATAGATCATTATACGGAGGACGTACTGGATCCATCCTTGTTAAACGCGTGGCATGTAATGCCGGCGCCGTACTCCGTACTAAGCTTCACGACTTCGGCGGCCGCCATGGAGGGGTGCGATTTTGACGATTTTACGTCGTCGTCTATTATGAATTCTGAGAATTTTACATCTTTCCCTGCTTCTGTTTTTGGGGAGCTGCGTTGTGGTCCAGCGTTCCTGCGTTGTGCGCCAAAACGCAAATCATTGCGGCCATAGAGGTACGAGGCTGGTGCTTTGCGATGCACTTGGTGTTTTTGTTTGACTCATACGATCCTCGATGTTTTGCAGCCAGAGTCGGATCCCGAAGCCGACCTTTTCTACTTCAAACTCCGGTCAGAGGTGCTCGCCGAGTAAGTCGTCACTAAAAACACGTAGCGCAGTCACATGGCGATACTTTCCCAAACCCTCGCTCACATCTCGTCGTTGCCTCTAGTGAAAATTATTTCGTTTACGAGCATTCGTGTACGCTGCTACATTAGTTGCGCACCCAGCCCTCAGACTACTTGCCCTTCTTAACCCGCAAGTCTTTTCTCGTGTGCATCTTCTTCTTTCCCCCTAGGCCGCCTCTTGCCCCTGAGTGCGAAATGCCCGTGTCTTACGACGACGACGGCACGGATAACGCCATGTGGATGTCTGGCAACGGCACGGCAGGCGACGACTTCGACGACTTGACCGGAAGTTTGGACCAAATGGTGTCGATGCCCCCCGTGAATCCCAAAGCCCCCAAGATGAAGGCGCCATCGGGAAAGCAGGGCAGCAGCAGCTCCAGCAACAGCGGCGCGATGGTGAACTTCGTGGACTTGGACAAGCTGCTCAAGGGCCCCATAGAGGAGGTGTGGCGCAACAACGAGCCGGGCGACGCAGAGTTCTTGGTGGCGCACATGAAGTCCTCCTTGGCGGGGCTGGCTCCGACCATCGAAAGCTTTGAGGCGTAAGTAGACTTATTGAGAAAGCAGAGAGTGAGCGAGAGGTCATTGAATTGGAAGCACGACGTCCTAAGATTTTGAAGATTAGCTGTTGATTTATTGGTGTTGCCAATCCTTGTTGTCTTTTAACTTCTGCAATTTGTTTGCTCGGGGTTTTCTTGACGAGCATATTCACCTGCGTGCTGTTGCCAAACACTGCCTTGAACGCTCAGGTACAACCAGAAGCTGGAGGACGAGAACCGGCGGCTGGCCGAAGAAGAAGCGGACTTGGACGAGCGGCTGCGGAGCCTGGGGATCGTGGTGGCGCCCCCTAGTGGGGGCTCGAGGCCCAACCTCAACCAGTCCCAGCCCAACGACGAGCTCCAAGGCTTCGACGCCGAACTGGCTGATTTGGAGATGGCAATCGAGTACGCGCAAATGGAGCTCGATGACATCATCGAAATGGTGTGTGCGTGTAGTCTCCGGGTGGTTTGGTTATGATTTCGATGAAAGCGCTCTGGTTCTTTGGTCGATTCATCCTTCGTTGGACCCCTTCCTCTGTTTCCATCGCGCAA
>Ga0307982_1003058_pt1 | contig 13367 bp, 9 predicted proteins | sample OrgLakmetagen989_FD_201847 | JGI IMG/M metagenome (GOLD analysis project Ga0307982, IMG submission 201847) | Saline water microbial communities from Organic Lake, Antarctica - #989 | ecosystem: Environmental > Aquatic > Non-marine Saline and Alkaline > Saline | place: Antarctica: Organic Lake...
TGGCGTCGGCAGCCCCAACAAACGAAGCCGCTTCGCAGATGACAGCGGCAGCGGCAGTGCACGAGCTGCCTCAGCTGGGCAGCCAGTGCAGGTGCGCCTTGACCCCCTGCCGTCTACACAGGTGGGCAGTGCCACGGCTGCTGTGGAGGATGGCGGCTCTAAGACTGGGCCAGCTGATAAGCCGTCAGCCCCCCCCCGAACAAGCACGCCCACACTGGCTGAAATGATGCAAGCAGCAGGCAAGCTGGGACAGGAGTCCTCTTGCAGCAAGCACAGCAAGCTGCTGCTGTGTGGCCTCCTGGCGTTTGCCCTTGAGCACCACGCCCATCGCATCAAGTACTTCCTGGTGCGGCAGAACGTCGCTGTGCAAGTGATGCGGCTGGTGTACTACCCCGAGCGCCACATGCAGCTGGCTGGTGTGCGTTTCCTGCGCGCCGTGATGGCTGGCAATGACGCCTTCTACCACAGGTACATGGCGCGCCTGTCGCTGTTCGGGCATGTGTTCTGGGCTCTTGCGGCCAACGGCAGCATGTCCAACCTGGTGAATTCCTCCGTGCTGGAGTGTTTGCACTACGTGGCCCAGGAGAATGTGGAGATCCTCATCAAGGACCTCACCAACAAGTACGGCACCGTTCTGCGGGAAATCACGTACTCCCGAGCCCCAGCGGCCATCCTGCGCAAGGCACGACAGCTGGCTCGTGGCCAGCAGCTGACCAGCACCGCCACATCAAGCCTGGGGGACTACGGTATGGACAGCGACAACGATGACAGCGACGGGACGCAGCCCAAAGCAGGCACGGCGGCTGCCATGCGCGCCTCACGAGGCACGGCACTGTCCAGCAAGGACTTCCTGGGCAGCAGCGCTGCCTCCGCCTCCAGTGGCAGCAATGTGCTGTTTGGTCGTCGCAGCCTGCTGTCTCGTTCAGCCCTGAACCGGCCTTCCCTGGGCTCCCTGCGCCCCAGCTTCGATGATGATGACGGTGATGATGAAGACAGCGACCTCGTGGGCAGTGGCGCCAGCAGTGCCTCGGAGCAGGATGATGACAGCGAGGGCAGTAGCACCCCGTTGCTTGGGGAGGCAGGCGATGCCGACCTCATGGCAGATCTGGAGAATGCATTGCCGGCCACCCCTGGGGCAGGTGGTGCTGTGGCCGGCGTCCCGGATGACCAAATGGCACAAATGCTGTCTGCAGCCTTGCGCAAGGATGACGACGAAGATGATGAGGAAGACGAACTGCCCTTCGGCCGCAGCATACTCAGCAAGCCAGCGGGGGGCGGCTCGGCTGTGCCCAAGTCAGCACCCAGCGCGCTGGCTGCGCAGTCAATCTTTGCCCAAGTGTCTGGTTCAGCGGGAGTCAGCACGAGTCTGTCCTCCCGCATGAGCACCGCTGTGTCTTCAGCTGTCACCTCGGGCATCATGTCTGGCCCTCAGATCTCCATCAGCCTCAAGCCGAACTCACCCCCTGCCCAGAGCAAGGCCACCTCGGCTTTAGTTGACTACGGACCAGAGGCTGAGTGAGGTGTCTGCAGCGTCATGTGGGTGCACCCCCCCTGAGCCCCGTGATGCGTGCACCCCCTCATGTTGGATGGCGGGTGTGGGCACAGCGACACAGTGTGAATTTCAGTCCTGAATACACGACTACTCTGTTTATACATTGCATGCGCGTCAACAACCCTTGGCCAGCCGCATAGAGCTGTGCTGGCTGAGTTTATTCGTGGGTGCTGCATGCTCGGGGGTTGCAGAGTGGGCAGCAGGTCAGCGGTGTAACAGCGAAGGCACAACCTAACGAGCCAGCTATATGCAGAGCCCACTGCAGCTTCTGGCAGCATGGTTTTGCTTGCTACCGCTGAGGACCCATTGCATGGCACAGAGACCTGGTTGGGGATGCACTACGCCAGCAGCTGCTGCATCTCCTGAAGGACATCAGCACCCAGGCCGGCTGCCTGTGCAACCTGCCAGGGTGTCTTGCCAGCTTTGTTTCTGTGGGCCTTGGCAGTCTGCAAGTCCTCTGCTTCAGCGTCTGACGCAAGGGTGTCCAGAAGGACAGCGTTTCCGTTGGCAGCTGCCACGTGCAAAGCCGTGTCCCCGCTGGATTTGTCTGCTGAAGACAGGGCAGACCCACAGCGAAGCAAAGCGGAAGCCAAATTGACACGGCTTGTCTCGCATGCTATGATCAGGGCCGAGCGCTGCACGTCTGCTTCACACTTGCGGACCGCAGCTTGTTCGCTAGCTTCAGCGAGGGCAGTCACGCACTCAATAGCGTGCTCCTCCACTTTTCCAGCACACACTGCCACAAAGGCACTTGTTCCAGCAACCAACTGTGTAGACGGAACATTTCGTCCCAGCAGAAAGCGCAAGTTGCCTGTGGATCCCCTCGTGCACGCATGAAGCAGTGGAGTGCGAGTAACGCCATCTACCACAGCCTCCATGGATGCATTTGCACCAGCTTCTACGAGTGCACAAAACAAACCATTAAATGTATCATACATGCCAGTTTCATCTGGAGATCCAGCCAGGCGTACGAAATCTTCAGCGGTGTGGACAGTGAAGTATGTCCTGTAATTTGCGCCATGCTTCAGTGCGCCCCAAGCTGCATCATGATCGGTGATGCGCAGTGCTGCAACCAGTGAGCGGTCAACTTCAGTATCAGGGATTAATGGTGACCTCATAGGAGCAGCTCTGTGGCATGGAGCAGTTGTTTCTGCCTCAGCTGCCTTGGTTTGCGGTGCGGATGTCTGGCTGCCCATTGCAAAGTTTCTTGCAAGCCAGACAAGTTGCAGGCAGTTGACGCAGATGAATTCGAAGCAGTGTGGCCCAATAGTGGTGATTTGCAATGATTGCACACGATCATGTGATCACTCGCTGACTTGCCAATTCGCATGTGCTGAGCGCTTGAGGCCACGCTGGCCTTGAGCTGGGGGGTGACCGCGGGGGGCAAGCTTTCGTGCACGAGTCATGAATTGTGGTACCGCGCAAGCTATCCTAATTCCGCCATTCACCCTTTACAAATCATCATCGTCGTCTTCAGGCAGTGGCGCCAGTCCAGGAGTCATGGCTTGCTGCTGGGCCAGGGCAGTGGCAGACTGTGTCTGCATGGCTTGCTGCCTGTCACTGTACAGCTCCGCGCTGTTGGCATCTGCTGAGAACTCCAGCATGCGGATCAAGAAGTCGCGGATAGCTTCTCTGTACGCCTCTGCAGAGGCTGTGGTGGTCAGCAAGCTGCGTACAAAGGCAGCACTCGTCTCAGCACCCAGGTTGGGGAAGGACTGCTGCAGAATGTGCCCCAGGAACTGCTGGATGAACGTCGTGTTGCTGCCGTCATGGGGAGCAGAGGCACCCTGCACGCTGTTCCACAGCGGCACAGTGACACGCCCATTCACAGCCAGCGCCAGCAGGTGCTGAATGAGGGAGCTGTGCTCTGCCAGCTGCGTTTTGTGCATGCGGTCCGTCAGAACCCGCAATAGGTCCTGCAGCAGATCCATGAAGCTGGCTGCGTACACCGGCTGGGCCACTTCGCTGGACTTGGGGTGCTGCTCCAGTGCCGTGAGAAACAGCTTCAGGGTGGCAAGTCCCGTGTCGGACACCTGCCGGTCCGTGTGCTTGAAAGCCCAAATGACGGAATTCATGAGCAGCTTCTGCGCGTCCACAGGCAAACTCATCAGAGACGCAAAGGCGTGCTCTGTGATGGTCTCCAGCAAGTGGAAGAAGCCCACACGGTGATCCAAATGGTCCTCGAAGTTCGCTGTGATCATGGTCAGTGTCGGCTCGAACACATAGGAGAGCAGGGACACAGCGGAGCCAGACAGCACAGACTTGCAGGATTTGATAATGGTGCGCACCAAGCTGAGCACTTGGTGTTCGCGAACACACGCTGGGGAGGATTGGTACTCCACCAAGATGGGCTCAGCCAAACGAGTCACAAACGTCTCCACCACAAACTTCGCATCCTTGGCCTTGGCAATGTACTCTGTGAGGGTGCCCAGGATGGCCACACGCACAGATCGGTACAGCTTCACGCCACTAGTGGTTGCAGCGATCTCCCCCTGGCTATTCAGCGCTTCCAGGGTGAATCGAGACATGGCAGAGTACATGCTGAGCATGTCGCTGAAAATGGTGCCCAGTTGCTTGGCGTACGCCGGGCCCACGGCGCCAGCCACGCGCGCATTGATGCTGTAAATGCGTGCCAGCTCCTTCAGTTTCTGGGGGTCCCTCAGGGAGTCCAGCCCCCCACTAGCCGAGTCCACAATGCCCAGCCAAGACTGGTTCACGAGCTGCATGAGGCTTGCAGTGTACTCCTCCTGCTTGGAGCTGGTGGGCTCCGCAGAGATCATGATGCCAGCTGCTTCGAAGAACAGCAACACCTGGTGCCCCGACAGGTCTCGAATGGTGTCAGACAACATGCTGGGCAGCAGGGTGATGAAGGGCTCCTCTGTGGTCACCTGCCCCCCCCGCTCCACGCGCTGGGGGCTCACAAACTGCTTCTTGCACCGCGTGGCAATGGTGAGGAACGTGTCCACCGCCATGTCCTTCACGCCAGGGTGCTCCTCGTGCATGAACTCAAACAGCTTGGCCACTACGGTCTTGAGGAAGGTCCAGTGTGCCTTGAGGAAGCGGGGGTACTGCCCCACCACATACATGACATTGGAGGCCACCACAGCCTTGTTGTTGCGCCCCTGCTTCTGCTTGGTGAGCTTCAGCAGGTCCGAGATGACCTTGGTGAGGTAGCGGCGTTCCTCCTTCGCCTCCATTGTGCGGGTGATGGCGCCGATGGCCCAGCACAGCTTGTTGATGTTCTCAAAGCTCCACTCAGACTCATCCATGAGCCGCTGCAGCTTGCCCAGCACGATTGTCGTCATGTCCTCCTTGTCCAAGTGAGTCAAGTACACAAGCGTTTCCTTCAGCTGGTGGTGCAGCGTGAGGGTTTCTTCGCCCGTCTCGCGGCTGGGCACGATGTTGCCACTGGCATCCTCCTGCACCAGCACCTCTGCAGGCTTCACCATGTGTTCAATCATGAGGCTGCGAAGGCGAGTGAGCACATCCCCATACAAGGCCTTGCGGCTGCCGCTGGTGGAGGCGGCGGCGGCGCCGCTGGCAGCCTGCCGGGAGGCGGGCAAGCCGCTCAGACCGCCACCCATGCCCAGGCCGCTGCCACCAAATGCTCCGCTGCTGCCCCCCCCCAGAACGGACAGACCCCCCCCAAACAGGGATCCGCTGGCGTTGTTACCGCCCAGCTGCATGGGCGCCGACGCCAGTGAAACCACATCTGCATTGTGCAGGGACTGCGTGAACCACTGCCAGAAGTCCAAGCACACCTTGAACATCTCCTCGTCCTCATGCACAGAGGTGAGCGACAACAGGTACCCCATGCCAGCAGCAAGGGCGTCTTTCGTCTTTGGCTGCTCCACCAGCTCCAGGTGGTGCCGGAAAAACTGCGTCAAGAACAGCCCAAAGTGGTAAATGAACAGCTCAGTGGCCTCGTCGCCGCTGTCAATGGCGGCGGTGTACGCGGTGCCCAGGTTTGTGCCCCGCGGGATGCTCTGCATCACCTGCCCCATGACCGACTGGATCAGCTGCAGGAACACCTCGTTGTACTCCTTGTCTGTGAGGGTGGCCACCTCTGTGAGGCACTGCAGTGTCGCCACACGGTACGCTGGGTCAGGAAGGTACTTGGAGCACAGGGTGGTGAGCAGGCTCGTCTTCATGATGTACTCCACAGGGATCCACGTCATGTATGCCCGCAGGGTGTCCAGTGTCTGCACCAGCAGGCTCTTGCGCTGAGTGCGCCCCAGCACTGCGTCACACAGCTGGAAGATGGCCAGGAACTGCTCGTTCAGGGCGCCCTTCAGCTCGTCGATGCGCTGGGACACGACGGTGCCCGCGGAAAAGTCAAACACTTCCTCCGACAGCATGGTAAGCAAGCGCATGTTATTCTGGCAGAGTGTTTCGGAGGCATTGCTGGCAGAAATGATGTCAGGAATGAAGCCCGGCCAGTCCTGGGGCCATTCGCGCTTCACAATTTCGATCAGCACGGAGTTCAGCTTGTTCAGAAGCATGTACGAGTTGTGGTCAGCGAACATGGCTTCATTGCTGGCAATGGAGACGACTTTGTCAACCACATACTTTTTGAGAGCTGCACGCTGTTGTGCACTGAATGAGCCCCATTGGAAGCGAGCAGCTTTCTCAAGCAGCGAAAGCCCCAAAAATTTCGTCTGTGCATTCTGACCATGCTCAAACAATTTGTCTGCACGCATCCATGCAGATGGGTGTGCCTGAAACGACATCAATGCTGTTTGAGCAGCCTCTTTCTGCAAGCACGGCATGTTTGAGGGTTCGAGAATAGGCTGTTTGAGACAAGGGTGCCGCGGAACTTGCGCGCGAAACGCAAACGAAACTTCGCGGAATGGTACCCACCTGATCTTTGCCAACCTGGGGATTCTGAGATAGGGTCATTATTTGTTCCAATGCAACTAAGTCAAATTCAGCACTGGAAAAGTCCAGCAGCTTCTGAGACGCTGCATTGATTTGCTCAACGGAAGCCATGCTATCTACTCAGCAATTGTGTGCTGAATTGTCAGACACAAGTACGATGCTGGGAACGATTTGGCGGACAAAAAGGCCGGCGTATAAGATGTGATCAACACTGATTGCGTATCGCTGTGCTAAACCAGCTGCTATGCTCTTGTGCAGTGAATCTGGACCTGTTCAGGCCAAACCGCGCAAAATACTGCAGGCCCTCAAAGCTTCTGTAAAACCAGACAGCAAGAATGGGGCAGCAAGTGAAAGCAAGCAATATAAATCCTTGATTCACCACATGTGCATATGGCAAGGACGAATGAGATTGTCAGGTAACAGCCCAGAAGTGCCAGCATGTGTCAAGAGCGAGCAACATCAAAATCCGCAACCACGGGCTGCTGCGGGGGGTTAGATTTGGCATGATACCCCACAGCAATGCTCTCGCGCACTAACCTTCCACCAGGCTTTGACGCACCCAAATGCGTGTTGAAAGCAGAGATGTAAGCGAACATATTTTTCTCTGAGTGTAACAGCGAAGAGTTGGTTGGCCAACTGCCTTGTTTTGGGAGATGAAGCTACAGGTGCTTGAAATACTATGGCACAGTGCCCGAGCCACTGACAAAAAGCCAGATCCGGTGATGGGAATAGATTTCACACACGACAGAGTGCTTGCTTCTGGTGGGGCCGATTCAGAAGTCAAGGTAAGGAGTGCACAGTGCTGCCGTTGGCGCGCCGGAATTTGAAGCTTTTGTGCAGCTATGGCAAGTGACTGAGGATGCCTCAGGCACAGCAGAGGCAACATTCTTGACCGAGCTGAAAGGGCACACTAAAAATGTGAATGCTGTCCGCTTTTCTCCCGACGGTATGGCTCAATCGGTCCGTAATCTGTGTCAAGGTACCCACTTGAGCTCTTTGCAGGTAGCAAGCTCGCATCTGCCAGTGACGGTTCGTTGAAACATCCCCGTGATCATACAGACACAAGGGCAGCTGTCTTCTCGCAGATGGCTCTGTGATTATTTGGACCCTTCAGCAGCACATTCCGTCTTGGGCTGCGGTCACATCTGATCGCGACGTGAATAATTGCTTGCTTCGGTGGGTGCCGCTGCTTCACTTCATTCAAATACCCTGGCAATTCACCAGCAATTGCTCCTTGCAGGCATGTGTCTGAAGTGTACGATATTTCTTGGTCCCCAGACAGCTCCTGCCTTGCGTGCGGCAGTGTGGACAACAAGACGAGCGTGTGGGATGTTTCTCGGGCGGGGGAGGCGGACGCCCCAAAGCCCAAGGACCCACAGGCACTGCACGACCACGGCAACTTCGTGACGGGGGTGGCATGGGACCCAGTGGGGTCTATGCTGGCCACACAGTCCAACGACCGCTCTGTGCGGGTGTATAACCGCCCCGTGCCGCAGTGGAGCGTTCCGCGACTTCGGGGGGGCTTGGCGCCCAAGCAGGTCATGAAAGCTGCACTACCGGCTGTGGCGCCTGCGCCCTCTGGGTGGGAGCACGTGCCCTACATGGGTATGCGCCTGCACGCCAAGACAGGCAGGTCCAAGCCCTTCACCTCAGCCGCGTCCATACGCAAGGTCCCACTGGCAGGAATGGAGCCCTGGAAGCCAAGCGACGGCAACGACCCCACTAGTGCTGCACATGCAGCAGCTGCCAGCAGTTCCACGGGGGACGAAGGCGGTGCGGAGGTGCAGGCCAGCGGTCCTCGGGGGTTCTTATTCATGGATGAGCGCGTCCCATCCTATTTCCGCAGGCTGGATTGGAGCACCGATGGCTCTCTGCTCATTGCTCCAACGGGACAGGACCCTCGTTCGCACAGGGACGACCCTGTTCCAACCACCAATGTGTTCCTGCGCGACCAGTGGGAGGGCCCTGTCATGCAGCTGGGGGGGCTCCCTTCAGCTTCGCTTGTTGTGCGATCAAACCCAGTGCTGTTCGCGACAGCTGACGCCCTGAACTGTACCCCTCCACCTCAGACTGCAAGTGCAAGTACAGAAAGCAAGGCGGACACTTCAACTGCAACCGCACCTGCCCAGAGCGCGCCCAACAGCACAGCCCCGGCGGCTGCAGCAGCAGCTGGTCGGGCTGTTTCAGGTGCAGCCACCTCTGCAGCCCAGGAGAAGCCACGGGCTGGCGTGCCATCAGCCCCAGACGATGTGCAGCCAGTGGCACCCGCCTTGGCAGAACACACAGGGGAGGGCAACTTGCACAAAGATGACATTACCCCGTTCGACTTTCCTTTTCGCAGTGTGTTCGCAGTAGCCACGCTGGAGAGTGTGTTCGTGTATGACACGGAACACACGACGCCTGTAGCCGCTGCAGCCAACCACCACTTCGAGAAGATCACTGATCTGGCGTGGTCGCGGGACGGCAAAATGTTGCTCATCGCTTCAATCGACGGCAGTGTGTCCGTTATGTCCTTTTCACAGCTCGAAGGGGGGTGCCCAACCTGCAGCAGGGGGGCCAACGAGCTTGGCACCCCCCTGACGTTCGAGAAACTGCCCGACCACCTGCAATTGCGTCCGACCCCCTGCACTGCAGCGGAGACGCGGTGGCTGCTGTCTGTTCGGGCCCACGAGCAGGCCAAAAGGGTGTCAAAGGGGCCTGGACGCCCTGGAGGTGCAGCGGGGGGGGGTGCCTCTGGCGCCTCTGGGAAGCAGGTGGCCAGAGCAGCTGCACCATCTGCAGCAGCATCAAGTGCTGGGGCTGGCTCTGGGGCCGCGGCGGCACAGACAGGCTCGCAGTCAGCGCTGGTGGCACAACCGAACGCGTCGACCACCGCAGCTGGGGCAGCGCCGGCGGCAGCAGCTGAAGGGGGGGTCAAGAGGAAGCGAGTCACGCCTACCTTGGTCATAATGGATGACGGGAAAGCAAGTGCAGCGCCTACTGGTACAGCTGAGGGTGAGCAGGCAGTGGAGGGCAAGGCGGGGGGGGCAGACAAGTCGCCAACACCCGCAGCAAGCAAGGCCAGGCGGATCACCCCCACATTTGTCAGCTCATGATTTACTGTTTAGTTTTTGTGTATTCCCAGCTACATTTCTGTGCTGCTTGGGACCACTTGTCTTTGTTCAGGCATTCCTCTCGCTCCGTGCCTGCAGAATTCTTTTTGCTGCAATCGCCGCAAAAACCGCGCAGTGAATTGGAAGCGCATGCCACTGTTCAAGAGTGTTGGCTTTTATCAGTATTCAAATGAGCACGCCTGACTCTACAAATCCTGTCGCTGAGGACCATGTGGTCGTTCAGCTTGTTGAGAAGGACACGAACGATTCTCCGGTAGTCCTGAACCCGACAAAAGGGTACACAAAAGCACAGTGGCAAGCGCTAGCGCTGGTCTCCCTGGCCACCCTGACAATGATTTGCCCCTGGTTTAGTGTCAATGCTGTTTCCAGTTCGCTGCTGCATTCAAAGTTTTCTTCAAACAGCCCACCCGGGGAGGGCCCCGATGAGGGGGCGTACACGGCCCTGCTGACAGTCATGGTGCAGCTCGGGTTTGTCACTGGGGCAGTGCTACTAGCAGTGACGAACATCACAGATGCACTGCCGACACGATCAGTGATTTTGGCCAGCGCTCTTTTGGTAGCGCTGTGTAATGCATTGGTGGTGCCTGTGAAGAATCGAGGGGGGCTTTTGGCGCTGCGTTTTGTGGTGGGCTTGGGACTGGGAGGTGCGTACCCCCCCTCCATGAAGGTGCTCTCGGGTTGGTTTCGTCATGGCCGCGGTTTTGCTCTGGGCTGTGTGGTTGGCGCGCTCACGCTGGGCAGCGGGGTGCCTCACCTGATTCGCGCAATCACTCTTATCAGCAGCACCGCTTCCGAAACAAGTGCACAAACTGACGAGTGGGAACCCGTTGTATGGAGCAGCTCTTCGCTTGCAGCTTTGGGTGGGCTTTGTATGCAGGGCTTAGTGCGCGATGGCCCATTTGAAGCTTCTGGCCCGGCGCCCCCGCTGCAGCCACAGGCGCTGCTGCAATTCATCACAGATGCAGGCTTGCGGTATTCGCTGCTCGGATATCTCGGTCATATGGTGGAACTTTACGCATTCTGGACGTACATGCCAGCATTCTTGCTTGAGCGGCTGTCGTCCCAGGTTTCGCCTGCAGGGGTGTACGGGATTGCGTTCGCTGTGTTTGCGTCGGGTGCCCTGATGTGCCCAGTGGCTGGCCACGTTGCAGAAAGCAAGGGGCGCACTTGGGTGGCTATACTTTCCATGGCTATCAGTGGTTTCTGTGCTCTGTGGCTGGGTTTCGTGCCTGGGGACACAGTCGCCACCGCTGCCCTGCTCATCGCCGGGTGCCTTGTATACGGCGCGAGCATTATTCCAGACTCTGCACAATTTAGTGCGTGCATCACAGAGCTGGCAGATCCACAGCAGCGGGGAACTCTGCTGACCTTTGGCACCGGTATCGGGTTTGCTCTCACGGCTGCTGCCATTTACATTGTTTCGCTGCTTCAACCTGCAGCCGGCTGGGGAGCAGCCTTTGCTGTACTGGCAATCGGCCCAGTGATGGGTATTGTCAGCATGCTCAAGCTGCGGCAAATCCCCTCTGCGGTGCAAAAACTGGCTGGGGGGAATGGTTGATGTCGTGAGGGGCACACAAGAGAATCAATACATTTTTGTTAGAACAGGGTCTGTCGTCGCTTATGCGGTTCACAATGCATGCACACATAGTAGCCAGTAGAATCACGTTGAGCCTCTAGGCTCGACTTGCTCCAAGCACCTGGTCAAATCTATAGAAGTGGGTGCCGCGAGAAAGCTATCAGAAAATACACAAGTGCAAAAACGTGCAACCGCAGCACCGACTGCCCTGACAATCACTCCTTTTCTTCAACCATCTCTGCATCAAAATCTTCCGTGATGTCTTCCGCAGGAGCCCCCCCCGAGGGCACTTGCCCAGCCCCCCTTGAGTCTGCCCTCATGCTGTGCGAGGAAGACATGGCCTGCATTCCGTGCTTTGAATGTGTGCGGTCCATCGTGCGCTGCAGCATCGTGGCTGCAGAGCCCTTCTGCACTGCCTCCATCACACGCACGCCACGGTACTGCAACGTGTGGTCGTCTGGCTGCGAGTCCAGTGCCCGCTTCACCGACACAAGTGTGTTGGCCTCCTGCAGTGCCGCCAAGTTCTGCTTGCTCTCATCTGCCGCCAGCAGAGCCTCAAATGCGCGCACACCAGCCTCTTGCAGCTCTTGGTTGGTTTTGCTCTTCGCCATAGCTTCCACAATGATGGCCACTGCGCCATTTCGGCCCACCTTGGCTGAGAAACGCTTATCACTGCCCACGCGTGTGAGCACTCGGATACCCTCCAGAGCAACCTCCTCCACCCAAATATGTCGCCGAATGGCAAGCACCACCATGGCAGAACCGTTGATTTTTTCAAATTCAGCTCGTGACTCCTCGTTGTCCATGTTTGTGCTCAGCGCATCAAACACCCAAGCCACAGCCTCTGCTGAGCGCAGGCGCTCTACCAGGAAACGCAGCAGGTGTGTGATACCCTTCTGCGCCACTTGTTCCACCTGCTCACGCACACCTGCGAGGCCGTGGATTGTGCCTTGTGCCAATTCTCGCGCTCGGCCCGACAGCACCGCATCCCGCAGGCGAGCCCATAGAGAGCGTTTTCCGGCGTATGTCTGCGCCTCAGCAGACTCTTCTTCAGTCAAGGAGCCCAGCTGTGCCATGAGCTGCTGCCCCCGCCACTGCAGCTGGCCGTCGGATGGGTTTGTGTCCAGCACATGCTGTAGCAGGGCAGGGACCCCAAGGCCCACGCTCATAATGAGGTTGCGACGCGAGCCGCCCACCAGCACAGCTATGCAGCGCACAGCAGCCACCTGCACCTGGTACTCGTCCTTGTTGGCCCTCATGCCGTCCACAAGCGCTGACACGCCGCCGCCGCCACCAATCTCCTCCTTGAACTGCCCAGCGATGCCACCCATGGCCCAAAACGCCTTTGTTTGAACCATGGGGTCCCACAGGAAGGTCCGCATGGCACGAAGCAATGCTTTGAAGCCGCCTTTTTGATATACATGCTTCTGCAGGTCGGTGTCCCCAGCACACAGCGAATACAGCCCGTCAAAGCACCACCAGAGGACATTGGGCTGAGAGCCGTACTGCTTGATCAGGTCTAAAACGGCATCTGCACCGTCATTCACGGCAGACGACACCATTTTCTTCACATCATCCTCAGTCATTGCAGGAGGGGGAGGCGAGTCCCCGGCTGCGCTGCTCGTGGCAGCCAGCACTGCACTCGCCACATCTTCAATTGCCGCAGTCGCCATCTCAGCATCAGCATCTCCGGCAGCTGTGAGACGCCTGCCTCGCTTGGCTGCACTAACACCATCCACGTGCTTTTTTACTGGACTCTCGCCCTGCAAACAAAGAAATGCACCTGAATGGCAGATTCCTGGAAGGGTGAGAGCGTTTCAGCTCGACGTGAAAAGAGAAAGCGTCGCAACCCCAGCGTTTTAACCCTGTTGGCGTCAGCCCGAGCCACCTTCTAGATAATTACTTTACTTACACCATTGTGGCCAGCTGTGTCGTCCTGCGGTGCCGTTGTGCTCACGTTTGAGGTGCTCACAGCTGTAAGCCTACTGTTGGATCCCTCGTTGGATGCGCCTGAATCCACTGGCACCACTTTGCGACTGCTGCTATTTGTGCTGGAAGGAGCCTCCCCATTTGATTGTAATGGAACTACGTGCCCCTGCGGCGTGTCCTCACGTGCAGCAGGCTTGCTTTCTCCACAGCCCATGGCAAATCAGCTGCTGCTGTGTGTAGATCAACCTAGGTGCAACCGACTGCACATACAAAGTGAGATGAGCAGCCGAGGCAAAGTTGTTCGTCTACTCAAGACAGA
>Ga0307982_1003059_pt1 | contig 13366 bp, 3 predicted proteins | sample OrgLakmetagen989_FD_201847 | JGI IMG/M metagenome (GOLD analysis project Ga0307982, IMG submission 201847) | Saline water microbial communities from Organic Lake, Antarctica - #989 | ecosystem: Environmental > Aquatic > Non-marine Saline and Alkaline > Saline | place: Antarctica: Organic Lake...
GCTGGTGGTGCCAGAGTCGTCCATGATTCGCACAGGCCAGTGAGGGACCAGTGCTACTTGAGCGGTACTCAGCGCACTACCTGTGGACGACGAGGACGAAGAAGACGACAATAACGACGAAGATAGCAGCTCTGCAGCAGGGAGCTGAACATCAGCAGAACTTCCGGATCCCTTGGTCATTGCAGCAGTAGACGTAGCACGCAAGTCCGGCGGAGTTAGCGGCCAGTGGCCAATCTGCGCAAAGCCCAAAGACCCACCAGGCGAAGGCGCACCCAACAGAGGCTGACCTTGCTCAGGTAACTGGTATAAGACTAGCGAGAACGAAGGGGTTATATTAGCACTGCTGCTGTTGCCGCTGCTGCTGCCGATGTCGTTATTCTTGCGAAGTGAAAGCGGTGCGTCTGTCACGGCGACTACATCACGAATTGCCACACTTGCCGACGCAAGCCACGTGTCAAGAGCCGACGTCCAGTTGCCGCCACCTGATTGGTGCAAAAACACCGATCCGAAGTGGCGAGGCGGTGCAGTGGCACGCGACGGCCGCACCCAAATTCCTGCAGAAGCTTGTAGTTTGGAGGTAGAAGACGAAACGACTGTAGACAGGTGCACGCCTCCTACGAGTTCAACGAATTTTTTGTTTGCCGGCGCGCTAGCAGCCGCTGTTGCTTTTGCTATTGCTGCTCCTTTTGAAGTCGCCGCCGCCGCCTGGTGGTTGAAACCGTTGAACCACTTGATGGCTGAGGTGCAAGCTGCTCGGAACGCTTTGCCGGCGGAGCCGTCCGGGCCGTCGGGCGAGCCGCCGGCGGAACCGACGGCTTCGATCGGCGACAGGAACTCGACCCAACGCGCCGCTGCAGGACCACCACTCGTGGCGTTGCCAACGCGCGCAGTGGTGGTGGTAGCAGTGGCAGTGACAGTGGCAGCCGTGGTGGTGGCTCGAGCAGGCAGCGCAGCTTGAGCTGCCGCGGCTTGGTCGTCGAGGTCTTTGCGTCGCTGCTGCCAGCATGTTGGGCACAAGTCGAAGTCACATTCCCGGCACCCGTACATGGAGCTGTCGGCCGGGCAACTCCTCTGGCACTGGTCGCAGCTGAACCCACTCCTGGGGGTCTGAAAGGAGTTCAACGTGTGGCCACCTGGGCAGCACACTTCAGCTGGCGGCGGTGCAATAACATCTGGTGCTGGTTCGGGTGCACCCGCGTCAACAGAAGAAGAATCGTCGAAGGCTGCCAGCAGAGTAGCGGCGAAATCCACCTCCCCTAATGCAGGCTGCGCACTCCCCACTCCTTGGTTGTCCAGGTTGGACGTGGAGTCAGCTGCTGCGGCACTGCCAGTGCTGCCGGTGCTGCTGCTGCTCCCTTGGCCAGCAGTACTAGGTGCGTTGACAGCGGGGCCTGAGATGGGCTGCAAAGGGGGCGGCGAGGGTGGGTTTGCACCCCAGTCCAGCATGGTCATGACCGCGCTCTCCACGTTGTTGCCGTTGCCTCTGAGCATGTGCCGCGCGTGAGCCAAAGTGACCCCCGGCAGCATCAGCGCGAGCACCGACGATTCTTCTTCCGTCATGGGCTCTGGGGGTGGGACTGGCGGAGGCGCTGCAGCGGCAGGCGCTGGACCTGGAACTGCTCGCGATGGTGGAGCAACTTCGGCAGCTGTGTCAGCGGCAACTTTCGCCGGATCACTTGCTGTAGCCTCGGCCGGCTTTTCAGAAGCCACTTCACCCTTCGAGTCTCCTCCTGAAGCTGCACCGGAACCGTCACCATCTTTACCATAATCGTCGTCGTCGTCAGCCCCGAGGCTGTCCGCACTTTCGTCGTCACCACACCACCAAGCTACTGTGATGCCGCTGCTGCGGCTCGGGTCGTTGGCTGCACCTGGAGTCGACGACGCATCCGTTCCCACTGCTGCGCCAGACGCTGGAGCCGCAGCTGGGGAAGCAGCATTCGTTTTAGGAGCAGTTGCAGCCGGAGGCGATGGCATAGACGAATGCGCGAGGCCTACGAGGGAGGTTGTCACCTCCGTGAGCTTAGCACTACTACTAGGTAGTAGCGCTGCGAGCTGAGGCAACGACAAGAGAGCGGCAGGTGCACCTGCTTTTCGATTCGGGCGCCACGCATAGGAGTGGACTGTGCGTGCACTGCCCTGATTTTTGCTGCTGCTAGGACTTCGACGGCACCAGAACCGAATGGAGCGTGGCTCAGAATTAATTGCCTCGCCAATGATTGCAGCTGACACCATTACACCGCCGCAGCTCAATACTCGAGACTCGAGGACACAAGCAGCTTTGGCCGCGAGCGCTCGCCAGCGGGCCAAGTCCTTCGCCGCTAGTCTTGATGCCAACATGGAGCTCTGCTTCACTTCCTGAGGAGACTCTCCCGTCGTCGGTGGCGGCTGTGGTAGCGAAGGTGCATCAAGCGACGGCGCATTTCCAGCGTCCCTACTAGGAGACTCAGCGCTCCTACTATCCGTAGATGACTGGAGCTGCGCCTCAGGAGGAGTCACAGGAGTGACAGCAGGAGCAGAAGTATCAGGGGGCTCAAGGGTGTCTGCTGAGAAACCAATGTCTGCGCTTGCATCTTCGGTCACATCAACGGTAAACAAGCTTTCATCTGCGCCGAAGTCCTCATCGTCTTCCAAACCCATGATTGGCATCCGAGGAGGCTTCACTGCATGAACACCTCGAGCCGCTTCTTTCCCTTGGTCTTCTACTGCGTTCACACCCTCTGATCCCACGTCGTCAGTGTCAAGAGGGTCGTCTTTAGCGCCCACTCGGAAATCCGCCAAGCGACCAACCATAGCGTCTCCCAGTACCCAGGACCACGCAGAAGGGTGCTTTACTGACGCAAATTCTTGAAAATCTGCGTCTCCTCTGACGTCGCTGTGCGTGAAGCTCTTCAAATCGGTCGTGTTACTACTGCTCGCCAAGGATGGGCACGGCGTCTTGGCAGCGACGACTCCGTTGACGCGAAGGCTCAACGACGAATGGCTCCAGACCACTGCCACATCCAACCAAGAGCCCAAATCCGCTGCCTCGAGAGAACACTGCACGTGCACTACTTCGCAAGATTCGTTGTTGGTAGACTGCGTTCCACCGTTATCATCATCACCATCAGTGGCCGCTGTGCCTGAGGATGAGGCGCCATCGAGAGACACACGCAAGGATGCTACCAAGCACCACACGACATTTGCAGTTTTGCTGCTGTTCTTGTGCGGCTCTAGTGACAACGTCAAATTGTTGTTGCTGCGACCAGAATCCATACCAGCGAAGGCCTCCTGGCCATGCACAAGCGTAGTTGGCGAATAAGCTGCGAAGAACGCACGAAGGGACACGGCTAACCCGTGGGCTCGCTCTGCACACGCTTTGAGGCCACCAGCAGCACGATTTTCTCCTGCAGACGATGCCGACACGCCCCTGTTAGAGCTCACTGGACCAATGCTGAGGCGACTTTGGCCGGTGAGCTGCAGCACTACTCGTCCACCAACTGGCGCTACTGCCGACCATTTCAGCACACCAGGACTATCTCTATCAGCGCGATCCGTGCTTACACAGAAGGCGACGGTGCCTTGAGCAGCACACGGCTCCCCAGGACGGTAATGCGGGGGGAGCGCTAAGCAGAAGTCGACTTGATTGTCAGCTGCAGTTCCACCTGAACTGTTGCTTTGAGTCGTTTTGATAGCACTGGTAGTGGTAGTCGTCACGTACAAGGCGTGTCCTGAGATGACACCCGTAAAAGGCACCCACGATTCACTCGTCGCAGGAGTCAGGTTGTAGCCGTGAGGAGTGGCAGCCGGACGCAAGAGAAGCGACCCCTGGACAAGCTTGGACTTTCCTATTGGAAGCAACGCAGTTAGGTTGGTGCTTTGGGAACCTGGACTACTCGTAGAGTCGAAGCGAAGCGACGCTGTCCATGTGCCTCCTGCGACGGCTGCTGGCCGGACATTCTCGGTGGCAGTGTCGGTATTTACTGGCGTCACTTCAAACGAGACATCAAGTGTGGCTCCAATCGCTACCATAGTGGCTGCGTCGGCAGTTTGCAGATAAGGCAAGCAACGAGGATCGAACGCCAGCTTGGAGTGTTTGTGCACCCACTGAATCGACGCAGGCGGCGCCAATGTTACACGGTCTTCTCCCTTAAGCGACTCATGTCTGCTCTTCGCTTCAGGGACGTCGTGTTGAGGAAATGGCGCCCTTGCTGCTGCTGCTGCAGCTCCTGCATTATCTGTTGAAGTCGCGCGCGTGGCCAGGGCAGCTTGCAGCACCCCCACAAAGGGCACTTCCTCACTGCGGCTGCCACTGCCGTTGCCACCGAGTAGTGGAGTTAAATTCCCGAGCCAAGCGCCGTTGAGGGTGAAAAAGGCCGACGCGGTCTTCAACGACCGGCCAACGCCAACCACGTCGCCACGACCGAAGGGAGGGCCGTACGGACGGCGCCGACGGCCGATGACGAGGCACCCGTCTCTACCGTCGTACCATATTAGAGGCGGCCTGTTAGGGGCTCCTTGTGCTGATGGACTCCCACAGCTAACAGCTGCGTCGTTCACAAACGGCACGCTGCTCTCTGCAATGGACACTTCTGGCGATTGTTGAGAATGTTGACTGCTGCTGTTGCTGTGGAAGAGCGCGGCCAAAGTCGAGCTCGGCCCAAGACCCAGCAAACATTGGTCCGACGGCGCCACCACTTCCACGTAATCGACGTGGTGGTCTCCTCCCAAAAGCTCTTGCACCAACTTCAAAGGGCTCTTGTTGTCCTTGAGCATCTTTTTCATGGTTTTGTCTTCGGGCTTGGACCAATCCAAGCTGAGCAAGCTGTCAATCCCAGCGCCATGGTCGCCTTCGTCGAGGTCGTAACCCGCCGCCAGGCAGCGCGCCGCACACGCTGCAATCGCCAATTTCGACGGAAACGAGTGCGGGGCGGGCCTTAACGCCACGGTGTCACATGTAAACGGCAAGAGGCCGCAGCGCGCCAACCGCGAGACTTGCGGGCGGCCCAAGGACTCGTTGAACACTCCAATTTCAGCGATTGCACCGATGAACCCAAAACTGCCCACACGCAAATCGCCCATGGCCGTGGCCAAGGACACAGCACCGCCGCTGGCCACGCCGCCGCTTTTCTTTTTGGCCATGCTTCCGTCTCGCTGCATCGCTTGCATGCTGTTCCCGCGCTGAGGGCCGCCGCCGCCTCCGCCTGCTCCACCTCCACCGCTGCTATTTGATGAGGTGCTGTCGTTGCCGCCTACTGGATGGTTGTGAGGCAGCCAGAAAGCTCCACCGCAGCGCGCGCAACCACTAACCCTGACTTCGTCTTCCCCCATGATAAGCGACTTCCTCCTCTGGGGTTGGTGGCTGTCACTGCCTCGGTTCACTCCAGCGGAGTTGTCCTGGTTCGTGTTGTTGTTGTTGCTGCTGCTCGTTGCGGCGCCCATGCCACTCCCGTCCGCAGCGACGCTGTCCGTGTAGGTGACGTCACCCTGCGTGACCACTAGCGTCACCACTGCGCCGTCGAAGGTGGCAGCCACGTGCTGCCATTCGCCGAAGCACACCGGCGCGCAGGACAGGAGCATCACTGGGACCTGGGATTGGTCGCGAACCACCAACAGGCGCACCATGAATCGAGGCACCGGCGCACCAGCTGCAGTAGCAGTAGCGGTATCAGTAGCGGTATCAGTCTTGGTGGCGGCTGCGTTTGCAGGTGAAGATGAAGACGCAGCAGTTGCGACAATTTCACTCGTGTCTTCAGCTTTGCTTGTGTTGATTTCTGCCTCCGGTGCCTCTGAATTGGAGGAATCTTCCGACGCTGCTGCACCGGACTGCGCATTGCTCGTTATGCTTCCGCGGTCGCCACTTGCATCCAGAGAAGATGAAGAAGAAAAAGACGTGTCGTCCCAAACAAGTTCCAGCGAATAAGAGCGGCCCGCAGGCGCGCGGCCCAGCAGCATGATAGGCGATGCCACATCATTTCCATCTCCAGACGATGGTGTGCTACTTGCTAACACGGCTGAAAGCAGAGGCTTCTTCTTTGTTGCAGCAGCAGCACTTGAAGCCGCAGCATTAGATTGCGGCTCTGCTACCAAAGCAGGGTCAGGTTGGACCCACAAGCTGAGCGTAGCTTTCCGGTCTAAGTTGAGAGCGTCGCAGGAGGCCACAGCTGCGCCACCGCCACTTTTCTGTTCCGGAGCACGGTTGAACGCCAAGGCAGTTGCAAACACGGGCGCCTCAGTGGGCACAACGCGCACCTGCAGCGGGCGGAGCAAGTATATAAAAGGGTTGCGAGTCTAAAACATTCCCAAATGGGAAGGAAATTCAAATAAGTTTCTAATAAACAGCAAGGGTGCTCTGATATAAAGATGTTTGGCGCTTATCAGAAAGAACAGCCATGGAATAAGGTGCGCTCAAATTGGCAAATGCGTCACTGACATTGGTTGGATCAAATCGTAGATTGAGGCCAGGCTGGCCTAGTGCTTCTGCGAGTTGAGAAGAGAAAGCGGGGCTACCACCGCTAACCCTGCTGTTGTCAGCGGTGGCCAAGTCAGCTGCCGATGCGGACGATATTGCCTTCGCAGCTGTAAAAAGGGGGCCGCACGCCCAAACTCCCACTGTAGACGCATGTCCTTCGGGCAGCAACGCGTTTTTGCTGCTGCTGTCAATTTTTTTGTTGTTGACGGCGCTGTTGCTGCCACGGATGCCTTCGTCAGCCAACGCCGCTTCATACGACGAGTGCCCAACCCACAGCATCGCATGCGATTCCTTCGCTGTGCGCTTACTACGGCTGCTGCGGCGGCTGGTGTTAGTGCTCTGTGCAGATTTGACATTTTCAATGGTTTGTGGTTCATGGCTGCGCTGCAGCGGAGGAGGCTGATTTGAGGATTTGCTTTCATTGACTTCATCGTCATCGTGGTCATCATCGTTGCCAAGTGCAAGGGCGTGTAGTGGCGGCGATGTGGTGGTGGCTTCGTAGAGCCGTTGCGACAATTCAACGGCGACGCAGGCCCTACTCTTCGCGCTGCCGTTGGATAAGCCGTCGGGCACGCAAGGCTGCGCCGCAGCGCGCGCCAGCGCTGTCAGAGGCAGCACCGAGAGGGGCAGCGCAGCAGCAGCAGCAGCTGCTGCATTTGCCGTCGGATTAGAGGCGGTGGTGGCTGGGCTCGAGAGAGGACTAGTTGAGCTCGCATTAGCAGTTAAGCTTGGGCTGCTCACGGCAGTGGCCAACACTGCGAGGGCATCAGCGGCCAGTGCGGAGATCAAGAGCCCCGCTGAGGAAGTCTCGTTATCACAATCTGTAGTAGCGTCCTCGTTGGTGCCCTCGCCGCCGTCTTGGTCGCTGCTTGAGGCGCTGCCGCTGCCCTGGTGTTGTTCGTGTTGATGGTGGTTTGCACCCTGTTGCGCGCTTGCACTCAGCAACATAACAGCGGATGCCAGTGCATCTAATGCCGAGGGAGCTCTCCGCATGAGATCAGAGCCAATGGCAGCATTAGTACCCAGATCACCTCCTTTCGATCCAGGCACGGTCACGAGCGAGGAGACACTGTCGACTTCTCCTCCTACACTGCCAAGGTTGGCGATGCTGTTACCGTTTCCTTTCCAACCAGTGCTGTTGCTGCCGCCTGCGTTCGTAGCGGACTCAGCAACGCCATCGCCGTGGCTACTCGACGAGGTTGACGCACGAGATGCGTCCTCGTCATCACTATCATGTGAAGATGGCCCAGCGGGATTGAGGCAATGCAAAGGAACGCCGCGCACTATTCGCTTCGCACTTCCGCTCGCATCAGACCCGATGGTCACGTGGTCAAACATCACAGCCGCTTCGCCTAGCCACGGTTTCAGCTCGACCACCACGCCCGTAGACCCCACCCCCAGGTTGTGGTGCAGTTTAGGCGTTTGGTCCTTTGGGGGCGGTGGAAGTTCCGACGCCACGCAACAGCGCCCCCCCAGCCGCAAGCAGCGGTCCACTGCTACAGTACCGCCGGCGACACCGCCGCAGCCGGAAGATCCCAAGAGGGATAGCGCAGCCGTCGCGCGGGCGACGCAACTGCCGTGACGGCTACTGCTGCTGGCGCTGCCTTCGTTGCCGGCAGTGGCTGAGGATGAAGAAAGGGTGGCCACCGCAGCAGGCAAATCAATCTGTGAAAGAAATGGAACATTGCAAAGACAAGGATTTCCGAAGGCAGTATTTTAAAGATGAGACAGACGTTCTATCAATTTCAAGTATCATTAACCACGTCAAATCATGGCAAAACAGATACGGTTATGAAAGGCGGAAAGAAATAGGAAAATAGTGGCATAAAGCGAACGGTAAAGCCTCACCGAAATGCCATCAGCAAGGCGAGCAAGAATCATGCTTCGCCAATCCAAGCTTTCTGATTGGCTGTTATTGCTAGAAGATCCATGGAGGACTCGTTCATTGGTGCTGCTGCAGCGCTGCAGTCTCGGTGGCATCGGAGGCACAGCATTTTCATTCGTCGAAGCATCGCCCACTGGAGCGGAATCTTGGCGGTGCAAGAGCCCCGCAGGAGGACGACTAGGCAGAGCGCCGAGTGGATCAGAGCTATCGATCGGAGAAGGCGGCGGCGAAGGCAGCACTGCTGTGGGTGACGCTACATGCACGCCAGGGCGCGAGCCCAAGAGAAGCCTCAAGAGCGCCGTCGCTTCCGCCGCAGCCGTGACGGTAGCCTCAAAGGGCCTCCTCGAGATCAAACAAAGACTACTAGTACTCCTGCTTCCTCCTGCGTGCACGCGCTGGCCAAGGCCCGCGCCAGAAGCTAACTGACCACTCGCCACTAGGCCAAAAAGCAAGTCCAAGAACATATCAGCGTCTGAGAGGCTTAGTTCAGTCCTTTGACCGTGACCGCTCTCATTGGTACTACGATTGTTCGGCGCCGCAAGAGCCCCGCAAAACACGGAGGGGTCTCGGTGCATCAAGAGCACAGTGAGCACGCGAGCAGCTGCTGCGACTTCGGCAGCCGCGCCATAAGCTAGCTGCTTAACGAGCGCTGCCAATAGACCGGGCTCAGCATCTGTTGACTGGCTGTTGTTGCTGCTGCTGCTGCTGCTGCTGCCCATGTGCTTGGCACTGCTGCTCTTGTTACTGTTTGGGTCGGAGAATGCAAGGTCATCGACGGCAGTCGGAGGTGCGAGTGGCAAACAGGCGCGCAACAAGGCACACGCCCGCCGCCCGCGCTCTCGAGCTTCCGTGAGCATCTGCGCTGGCGGCAAAGTCAGCGTAGACGAGGAAGCTGACGACGACTGCAGCAGCAGCCGCGACGACGCGGGACTTTTGGCCTCAACCGAAGGGTTCCACCAAGGCTTCACTGGAAAAGTTTTGATGTCGTGGCTGCTGTTGTTGGTGCTAGCACCAATGGTCATGGTAGAGGCAGTAGCTGGTAGTGGCATCGACACAAAGTCCTCTGGCGCGACGCCAACGTGCGCAATCAACGCCGCCATTTTGGTGGACGTTTTCACGCCTTCGCTGCCCCCACCCCCCTTGGCTTTCCCCACTCGCTCGATCTTGTAGACCCCGTTTTCGTCGCCGTCGATGGCGGGGTACAAGAGCATGGACTTGTCACAGGCCAGGTCGCATTCGCGCTCGCCGTGGCGGGTGATGTAGGTGACCTTTCCCGCGTCGCAGTCCAGCCGAATGGTGATGCTGGTGCCGGCGTCATTGCCCGCGTTCCGGTCTCCACTGAAATTGCTCATGCCCACGCAGGTGTTCTGCGCAAAGTAGAAAAAAAATCAGCGTTAATTTCAATGCGAAAACAGAAGAATACGAAAAATGAAGTGTGTGACGAATCCTTCAAGAATATCTCATACACATTTCGATTCAATAACAGGGTCGAGATTGTCAAGGAAGAATTTAGAACGTAGGAAGTATAGTACTTGAATTGTTGAAGTAATGCACATATACGGTTGTTTCCTCACCGCATCATAGAACTTGTCCTGCGTGCCGCGGTTGTTCGGGTCTTCAATGTTGCGCGCAATGCCGGCATAACCGCAGCAAGGCCTCTTCTGCACCGTGATTTTCCACTCGTGGACGCCTTTGTTGAAGCCGATAGAGCCGTACACGCACCGGTGCTGGGTGTTGCCGTTAAAAGTCGCCACGTCACCTTCTTCGTTGAAATCGATGTTGCCGTTGCGCTGGTAATGGTACTCGGGATGCCACACAATCGGCCCACTCTGATTCTTGCTGCCACCCCCGCCGCCGCTGCCACTGCTGCTGCTGCTGCTGCTGCTCCAGGGTGATGGCCCTAAAAAGAGCGGATCCTTAGTGAGGGGCACGACGATTCCTGGCGGCAGCTGCGAGTGCACGGCCAACGCCCCGTTCACAAACACCCGCACCCAGGTGCTTTGGCCCAGTATCTTGTCCACGCCGTTGCCAGAGGTGGAAGATGGGCCATTCTTTCCCTTGCCGGCCGCAGCAGCACTGCTCGAGGAGACTCCAGAGGAACTTCCGCTGCCGTCGGCATTTTGTTGCGAACTCCCACCTCCAGGGGATGGCGCAGGTCGAAGGTCTACCAGCACGTGAGCGGCAACGAGCGGCGGCAGGGGAGACGACACCACCAGGGCCTTTTCCGGCTCTTCGTCGTTGGTGCGCAGGCGGAGCGTCAAGCACCTCGCATCGTTGAGGGTCAAAGACCACGCCGACGTGGCAGCGCCCCGCTGCATCAGCACCACTTCCCCCGGTAGATTGTCGTCGTCGTCGCCTCCTCCTGGCGGAGCTCCGCCGCCTTTGTTGTTCTTGGCCGCTTCGGCAGCCGCGGCAGCAGCGCGCAGCGCCAGCACCTCCGACGGCAGGCCCACCGTGCCACACAGCATGCGGCGCGGGTCACACGCAGCAGCACCACTGCCCCTGGAAAAAGGCAGGGGGCTGGCGCAGCCTTGCAGGGTGGCGCGCACGCCCGCATCGGTAGGCAGTTGCACGTGCCACTGCTGCCCGCGGCGGGCCTCCACCGAAGGTAAGGCCAAGCAAGACAGGGGGGCTTGATCCCCTACTACTGTGAGCACGAGAGGTTTTTGGTCGGATGATGGGTCGGTAGACGTAGCAGCAGCGCTGCTGTTGCTGTTGTTGGGTGGCTTGCCCGCAATGATGAGGCCTGAGGGATTGCTGCTGCTCAGAGGGTCGGTGTTCAAGCTCCAGCGCTGCTGAACGTTGCTGCTGCTGCTGTTGGACTTCTTGGCATCTTGGTAGACCACGAACAACAAAGGGTCGCCCTGAGTGGGGGGCAATTGCAGGCACTGCTCTGGCAGCAAATACGGGATGAGCCACCCCGTGCTGTGGCAGTGCCGCCACAGCTGCTTGAAGTCCCGTGGATTGAACGGCACCACGGCCACCGTGGGCGTGGTGTTCGTGTTGGCACTCGCGCCGTCGGATGCTTGAAGGCTGGTTTGAGAGTCGGCACCCGAGAAAGTGAGCGACAGCGCGAGTGACGCATGGTCCAACACCACGTGCACCCATGGGCTGCTGCTGCTGCCATCATCATCGCTTGCCGTGGGCGCAGAAAGGTCTCTTCCTGCACCTCCGAGCAAGGAAGAGGCAGGGCGCAGCGGCGGCACGTGCTTGGGCAGTGGCGTCACGTCTAAAGACACGGAAAACGCCAACGCGGACGACTGCGACGAGGCATACGATGAAGAAGCAGCAGTCGCGCTTGAGCTGTCGTCGCCCGCTGTCGAGGAGGAAGACGAAACAACAGCTGTAAGAGGCACAGCCAAGCTGCTTCCCGAAGTGCTTTCCCCGTCGAGCAGCAGTGGGACTTTGCCCAGCGCAGCAGCGAACCCTGCTGGCACCCGTGGTGCACCTTCCACGTCGTCATCATCGGCTCCTCCGTCGCCATCTTTGCCTGCTGTGCCTGTGCTAGAAGCAACAACGGAGAGATCTCGAGGCGAGCTGCTCTCCCATGCAACAGGAAGAATGGGCTCCACTGCCAAGGCCGCATGCGCAGGTGCACTCATGGATTTGGCTACCATCTGCCCCACGAAACTCAGCAGCTTGCTCTGCAGCGGCGCCACGGCCCCACCCCTCAAGGGTAAAACGGCCCGCAACAGGTGCTCTAAAGTCAGCCAAGCCATGTCCTGCGCCGCGCACGCGATTGGGCCGTCAGAAGGGCCCAAGAAAGAAAGATGCCTTGCTACTCCTGAGCTTGCGCTGCCACTGCTGCTACCGCTGCTGCTGCCTGAGGATGTTGAGACTGCACTCATCGCCCGCGCGGCAGACACCGCACTAGGAGCTTGCGCTAGCGTAGATAAAACGAGAGCCAAAAGACGGCTGTGGAGCAAAAGAGGCGCGTCAGAAGGCTTCAATTTAAGCGGCGGCAACGCGAGCCCGAGGCAACGCAAGCGCTGCGACGGAGTGAGAGAGGCGGAATCCGCAACAGCAGAAGCGGCAGCAGCAGAAGTTGCTGTCGTGGTTTGGCTGGTCGACGCAGTACTCGGAGAGCACTCGAAGACGCCCACCAGAGCATCGCTCAAAGCTGCGTGGCTCGAAGCGACCCCGCGCAGCGCGTCTGCCCCACACCCGCTCAAACCGTCGAGAGGGTGCGCGCCGACTTTGCGCCGCTCCTCAGCCACCCCTGCCCAAGCTTCCAGCAACAGCCAAAAAGCTGCGGCGGGGCGGTGATGCTCATTCCTAAACACAGTCGTAAAAGACACGATGCATGCAACGTGTGAAATTACGAAACGGAATACTGACGCGCAGCTAGATTTCCCTGGTTTGGTTCGAAACGTGTGACGTAAATTCAAGAGAACTTCAATAGAGAAGCAAGATCTTCCATCTACAAATTGAGGCAGTGTCATAATTTCAGGACAAATAAGAGGTACCTCTCGCTAGTGCCAAAGCGCACACCGTCCGAGAATCGGACCACGGCAGCACGCATGGAGTCTAGCGCTTGTTTCCTCTGCGCTGCTAGCGCGCCTCGACCTCGGAGCAAGCTCTTCACTGCGGCAACTGAGTCTGCGCTTTCGCCTAAGCCATCTTCATCTACTGCTGTGGCACCACCGCCGCCGCCACCAAGAGTACCTTTAGGCTTCTCCGACGGCTCCTCTGAAGATGCGCTCATTCCAGCAGCAGCAGCAGCAGCAGTGCCTGCGCTGGTAGCCAGTACGAAGGCCACGAATTCACCTTCGGCAGCGTCTCCGGCGCGAGCTTGCTGCGCGGAATGAGTGCGAAACTTCACCATAGCCCGAAAGCGCGACGCTACCTTCACCACCCGCGACATCTTTTGTTGGTATTGCTCCTCTGGTGGGGTTCGCACGAGAGTGTTGTTGGTGGTGGTGATGTCTGTCTCGCTCACATTAACGCCAAGGCTAGACAGAGATACCGCAGGATTAGCCTTGTCTGCAGCAAAAGAAGACGAAGCTTCAGAGTTGCGGTCGACGCTGCTGCGG
>Ga0307982_1003063_pt1 | contig 13354 bp, 8 predicted proteins | sample OrgLakmetagen989_FD_201847 | JGI IMG/M metagenome (GOLD analysis project Ga0307982, IMG submission 201847) | Saline water microbial communities from Organic Lake, Antarctica - #989 | ecosystem: Environmental > Aquatic > Non-marine Saline and Alkaline > Saline | place: Antarctica: Organic Lake...
CTATTTGATTCGCACGGGCGCTAACATCGACAAGGCTGCAAGCAGCATCTTGACAGAGCGCATCACGCCAGTGCTGCTAGTATCAGCTGTGAACGGAGATGGCATGGACAACCTGCGCACCCTGCTGTGGCGGCTTCCGCACCGAATCGGCGCAGCCGCCTCAGGCGAGGTCAGCGCCATGGCTGCAGCAGACATGCACTCACCACCTGGGCTGCTGGATGTCCCTACCGCAGAAGATCCATCAGTTCCCCATGAGGAAGCAGGTGCTGCTGCTGCTGCCTCCAAGGAGGTGCAGTTCGTGAAGACCCCAGGCGGAGAAGTGGCCCTGCCTGCTGGCGTGAGTGCCCTGGGTGAGGCTGTCATTGACTCAGTGTTCAATGTTCCTGGTGTAGGCACTGTTGTGGCCGGCACAGTAGTGCGCGGGGCCATTCCCAATGGCGCCAACATGCTGCTCGGCCCGGACGGGAACGGCCACTTCCAGCCGGTAGTGATTCGCTCCATCCACGTGCAGTACACTGGCAGTGAGGTTGCTCTGCCAGGGGGGTCCGCTGCGTTCGCCATTCGTGCTAAGGGCAAGGCCTTGGCGGAGAAGAAGCGTAAGACGTGGGTGAAAAAGGGAATGGCCCTGGTGCACCCCGATCTGCGCCCCCAATCCTCCTGGGAATTCTCGGCGGAAGTGCTGATTCTACACCATCAGACGACACTTGGAGTCGGCTATGCCCCTGTCATGCATGTTGGTGTGGTGACGCAGTCTGCTCGCATCATGAGCATGGCCGCGCGGGACGGCTCATCTCTGGACACGCTGCGTACCGGCGATCGGGCGGTGATGCGGTGCCGCTTCCAGTACCGCCCGGAGTACATTGTGGAGGGGAACAGCATGCTGTTCCGAGAAGGCAGGGCCAAGGGGGTGGGCCGTATTACGGCCATCTACAGCGATGAGGAGCTTATGCTGCCGCCAGGCAGTGTGAGCGAGAAGGGCGGTCCCCAGGCTCCCACAGGGGGCAGTGCTGCAGGAGGTGCAGCAGCAGGGAGTGCTGGCGGTGCTGCCGGTGCAGAGGGCACCAACCGTGGCCGCGGCCGCAGTGGACGGGGACGCGGCCGCGGCAAGTCCAAGTGGACCAAGCCTGCAGCAGATGGACCCGCCCCTGCACAGAAGCCACATGCTGAGTCCAGCTCTGCTGCAGCTGAAGACGCCCCCAGGATATGAGTGCCAGTGGGGTCCTGTTGCTTGAATCTACTCCGGCCGACTGTCTTCGACACCAGACTCTGCCCAGCTCCAGTGGAGACCAAAACCAACATGCAGCGCCCAAAGTAGTGTCACTGCATGTGTAGAACCGGAACTCGAACTGTTGGTGAGCAATGGCTCGCTTGGTGCTGTATGGCTCCCCCGACCCACTTCCAGCCAACAGCACTGCGCTTCGGGTCCCTTGAACAAAGGCATGGAGTAGGCGCAGCCAGCCGGAGCTGCTTCACATGTCTCGAGCCACGATGAGATGCTAAATTTAATTGAAGTTGCTTGGAATCACCTTCTTGCAGTTGACACAGTGTACATGTCAGAGGCACGGCTCGTGTGATATCCAAGCTAGCAACTAGACTAGATAGCTCCTTCAGCAGACGTACCACAGCATAGGTCCTTGTCTGTCCAATCAGGCAAAGCAAAATGTCACAACCACAGCAAACAAAGCTTGCCGCTGTGAGTGAACACCGTTGTGCAGTCAAAAAAGCAATTGCTATGTGCGGAAATTGGTGTGAACATTCTTTCGCGCACAGATTGAGGATGCATCCAGCCCAGATCTTGTGACGTACATTCTGGAGCAAGAGGATCATACCCTGGGGAATGCTTTGCGATATATTCTGATGCGAAGGTGAGGTCCCGAGTCGCTTGCCTTGCTGGCATTGGCACACAACACTTCTTCGCAGCAAGGACACTTCCTTCTGCGGATACAGCGCCCCTCACCCGACAGAAGACAGAATAAACGTGCGTCTCCAGACGACTGGAAAACCCGCCCATGCAGTCATGAAGGAGGGCATTCACACGCTGATCTCGGCGACAGACGCCATGAGTGATGCCTTCGAAGCTGCTCTGCAAAAACACGACTCGGCCAAGTAGTAGCTCAGTGGTTTCACACAGAGTGCTAGATTGGTAAATGGTTCCATCATGATGATTGAAATGGCTGCATCTTCAATACTGTTGTGTAACGTGCGCTTTGTATGCTCGCCGCTGACGCAGACGGCTTGGAGCTTTGTATTGATGGCTGATTCGGGCTTGCAAAACCAGCAAAGATAGCTCATACTAAGAAAGGATGACAATACGCAGCATTTTAGCTTTGTTTCTTGTGAGGCTCGCTCTGAAGGCAGATTGGCTTGGCCTGGCAGCTTCATGTTTTCAGTTCACTGTATCTCAAATAGTTTCAGGCTTGATTACCTGCCGGGTCCTGCTTTGGAGCTTCTCATGAATGAATTTGCCATTAATTTAGACTTCTCATACGTTATTGGTGAATCTGCGTGCTTTGAGCTTTCAGGCAGATACTTGTTTGACCAGCAGTCTTTGCAACGCAGAGTGAGAGCTCAAAACCAAATTCAGTGATAAGATTGCCACTGAACGGACCAAAACAATGACAAATCATTGCTGGGTATAATTGTTCCTTGCATAGTGCAGTTTTTTCATGCTAGCCTGCCTGGTTGAGTGGCATTACCATTAGCAACCTATAGTGAAAATGTCGCTTTGCGACCAAATTCAAATTCAGAATAATTGCAAGCAATTGAGGCATGCAAGCAGCCTGTCTAGTGCAAAAGATTGCAATAAATACAATTATGTATTAAATTACTGCCTGGCAGTGCTACTCCGTTGCAACGACGTTGGCAGCGGCCAACTTCTTTGGGGCAGGAGAAGTTGCGTGAGAATCCTCATTAGCTGCTGCTGCTCCCTCTGAAGTATTCAGTTCATCACGCTGGCGCTTTTCACCACCAACTGAAGCAGTTTTAGGCTCTGCAGAGGCTTGGTCCACTTCTGTGGAGTCCTTGGTGCTGTTGCCTTGCCCGGCTTGCGAGCTTGTTGGAGAGTTGCCATCAACAGCAGCAGCTGCATCCTTCTCTTCACCACCTTCAGCTTCTGCTACAGCAAATGCAGCCTGGCTCTCAGTATTCTCATCAAGGGGCTCGTTGGTGGTGTTCTCTGCGAGTCGATAGTGGTGCTAATCAAGCAAATTGGGCATTCAAAACCTGCCTCAAATTCACTTACCTTCGTCCTCCACAGCGCCGTCCTTGGCTGGCTCCTGAACTGGGCTCCCAGTTGCACTGGAAGCAACATTGATGCATGGGCTTTCGTCGGTTGCCTTGCTGTCGACGACTGCTTCTTTGCCAAGGTTGGTCTCAAAAACGCTGAGAGCAGCCTGGTCTTGGGATGAAACTTCAGTGGCCATCTTGAAAAAAGCTTGTACAAATTTTACAAAAGACATGGATGCAAAGAAAGATATGTCATGAAAAGCATGAAAATTGTTGAGAGTAGGCTTGCTACGTCAGAGGCCAGGGAGGTCTGGACGCTTAGCCCCCCTCAAACCCCCAACCCGGCTCCAAAGCAGCTGACTCTCTGCTCACTCGCTCCACAGTCTCCTCTTCAACATGGCTTTACCACACAGCCACATGAAATGTGGTGATGAAGCATGCGATGCATTTTCGAAGCGCCCTTTGCCAACTCTAGACAGGGGGGGGGCTCAACGGAGGCCAGATCTTCGCAATTTGACTGCTAACAGAAAAGTAATGGAGAAAAGTTTTGATTTGATTCAAATGAGACCAGTGAGCCTGGATTGGGCTTGAGTTTGTAATAGGTTCTGCTGCATTTGCTGACTTCCAATTTGATTTGCGGGTCGACAGCCGAGTTGACCACATTTGCTCTGCACAACTTCAACAATGCTCCTTTGGCACTATCTAGCATGCGTATATCTATTTTTCATTTTGAATGTGCTTGAACTACATGCGCTTTGCACAGCAGACTTCTTTCCTTTTGAAGCAACGCATGTCATAAATCAAGAACTTTCCACGCATTCACTCGTCAATTTTTCTGGATATTTGAGCTGCTCTCCCGAGGAAAAGCTGCAATTGCAGTTTGGGTTGGATTCAAAAGTATTCATGGTCAATGGATCTGCCGCTATTAACTTCGAGTGGCTGGTACCGGCTGCGACCTTTGGCACCCGCGTTGGTCACACTTCTCTGCTTCCTTCAGACAACCGAAAGCAAGAGCTGGTATTGGGGCCAGCCTTTTTGCACGAAGTCTTGCCCCGTGATTCGAGTGTGGCTAATGTGACTGCAGAGTATGCTCAAACAAAATCGTTCGGGAGATCTCCTGGCAAGCGAGCATCCTGCTCAACGTTCCGACCCCAAACGGCTTTGTTCTTCGGTGTTCCCGGCGATTTTGAGTATGCAACTGAGTTGTTTCGCATGTTTGGAGTCACCAGCCACTCATTGGTGGACTCTACGCCCAATTGCACGGCAAGTGGCCAGGTCCACCAATGTTTTTTCAGCACATCAGTCTTGCCGGGGGCTGAAGTTGCCATTCTGGGAAATATCCCCAACGAAATCCAAGAAAGGGTTTACGAGTCTGTTTCTGCTCTTAGAGAACGTGGAGCTGTCATTCTTGGAGCAGGGGCAAACTTATACAACATGCAAGCTCACGGTTTCATCACCCAAAGCTGGCCCGAGTGGAGGCTGCGAATTAGGGAAAATTCCCAACCATGGCTTTTGGCACATCCAATAATTCTGCCAAAGTTCCTATCTGTAGCGCGTGCGCATGCTCTCTCTCTGCTTGTGCCTGTTGCATTTCCAGCTAATGCTGTTATTGCCCTGTCAGTTGCTTTGCTGCAGGAAACAATTCGATCGGTCAAGAGCATGGCTTTCAACATCACACTTCGAGTGTTTTTTGTGGCCGTGGGTGTTGATGATGTTAGGCCTGCAGAGGCTTTTCAGCTTCTGCACGTGCTTGCTGAAGCCATCCGAAGCGAAGGCGCCGAAACTCAGTCTCTGGCACATGTCGCTGCAATTCCCTGGGACTTGATAGACATTGTGATTGACACTATCCTCCTGCCCTTTGTGTCCGACGATGTCGTGCTTCGTGCGCTTTCTTTGGGCAAGCCAGTGATCTCTGCCGGCTTTGGAGTAGAGGCGTTCATGGCGAAATCTGCGATCAAGGCCAGTGGCGTACAAAACATTCTGTGCATCCCAGCTCGTTACACAAGCCAAGAAGTGATTAGTTGTCTACAGTCCTTCCTGTTCATTGAACATCAAGGGCAGGATCTGGGCCACCTAGGCCAGAACAGTTTTGGCGAGCCAAGTGCAACCGACCTGCATGAAGCAGCCCAAGTTTGGTTATCAGGGACTCACTGCATGGCAAAGAAACTACAAGAACCTGTACCTGAGCAGGCTTTGTATAGATTTCAAGGCAAATTGCTGAACTCTAGGGACTTTCTGCTTACCAACTTAGCTGCAATGAGAATGCGGGGAAATCCACCAGGGCCAGGAACAGGGGATGAAACTGAGACCAGACAGATGCAGTCATTATTACAAGCAAGAAAAGCTTACCAATTAGATATGCTTCTTGTCAGACAGGCTGTGCTGCGAGGTAGCGATCCCTTGGCCGACGTGCAGCAGCTGCTTCAAACCCATCCACAACTCAGGGGCATTTCTGCGGAGATAGCACTATCACATGTTGTCAGCTGCTTTGAAACATTGAAGCATAGTGCAGACTTCCTGGCACACATCCTGAGCAAGCGTCCTCAACTGCGACCGTTTCTTTTGCCCGTATTGCATTCTAGGCAGCGCGAATTGCAACGAATGTCCAGCTCTGGCGGATCTGATTTTCAGCGTTTCTGTGCAGTTGCGTCTGTGGAGCATATGCGAGATTCATCTGGACTCATTGCAGTCCCTCTGTATCGTGATGTACCTTCTTCTTGGGATAAGCCAGTACTCAATCCAGCGCTTGACTTCGAAGCAATTGAGGCTGACTATGACAGCAATGCTCCCGGGTTGACATACTTTGACAACTTTCTCACGCAGGAATCTATGAAAGAACTCCTTCGGTTCTCACAAGACAACGATATGTACTTCGAAGAGAAGAAAGGATACGTTGGGGCTTATCCGTGGCATGGCTTTGTTCATCCAGCATTGCTGCGGCTTGTTGATGAGCTCCGGGCCGCCATGCCCAATTTACTCAAAGACTATGCAGTTGAGAACATGTGGTCTTACAAAGCGACACACAATGCTCGAAGTGCCGTCGGAATTCATGCGGACGATGCTGACCTAAACTTCAACTTTTGGGTCACCGACTCTTCAGCAAACTTGGTGCCAGATTCTGGGGGCCTCGTCGTCTATCAAACAACTCGACCAGTCGAATGGTCTTTTCATAACTACAATCACGGTTCTCACTCGGCTGCAATGCGAGCATTTGTCTTGGATGCGAACGCCACCAAAATTCGTGTTCCATTCCGGCAAGGGCGTTGCGTTCTGTTCAACTCATCTTTATTTCATGAAAGTGATGAACATTGGTTCCGACCTGGCTACAGAACTCAAAGGATAAACTTCACAATTCTGTTTTCAAAAGTGTCGCGCATGGAGCAACGAGGCCAGAAAAAAATCTAAGTGGGGGGTTGAGCTGCTCATTACAGGAAAGACTGCCGTGCGCACCAACACTGCTTGGCTTCTTGGAAAGTACTGTTCCCAAAGGCCACCTGCAGCGTGCATGGGCTGCGTGTACGCCTTGTTAACCTTGTTATGTATTTGAGCACCCCTAGGTGGTCCTGTTTGGTCCTGTTTATCGGAAGGGGGTTGCCCGCAGGTTGCAGGTGGGGGGTCTCATTCGAAGGTGGGCTTCTGTCTGCGTTCTGCACAGGTGTCATCTGTACAAATCCCACGATAATATCCCTGCAATCTTTGTGCAATTGTTCATTGCAAGCTTTGACTAATGGCTTTCAGCAAGCCTGATCCTGCGCAGGCGCAGCCCCACCATCCGCAGCAAGCTAATTTACCTTCTGAGGGAGCCCAGCAGAAAGGAGAACACCACAGCTTGCTGAGACCTGATGGTGAAAGAGCAGGTAGGTCTTCGCACTTTTTCCAGGCTGATTCGCTTTTGGCGCCTTTCACTGTGTGCCTCCTCCTGATTTAGGCAGCCTCTGGCGGAAAGCACGCGGCGCGGCTCAATCGGCAGCAGCGGAAGAGAGCGGCATTGCCGCTTTTTCAGGCTGGGCTAGGGCGCTGTGACTGGTGCACAACTTTCTGTTTGCAGGCATGAGCAGCTCTGGGCCCATTGGCTATGGTTGCACCGCTCAACTTGCAACATTGCATTTGCAATTGGAGAAGCACACGCATTCTGCCACCCCTTTGGTATCGCCCACAGGGATGTCAAATCTGGAAATATGTTGATGTTTTCGAGCCCACTTTCCGGCTCGGGCTTCGCACAAGCCAAAGTCTGCGACTTCGGAGCTGCAGCCCTGGCACGCTCCCGAGGAGAGCGCCATGGCTTGGCACTAAGACCCCTCATACCCAACAGAGCTGTTGGATCATTATAATACTGTGCACCAGATGTACTGGCACATTCGAAGGTTTACATGCAGCCCTCAGCAGATGAACAGTTGCCATCTGCCCAAGCCCCTCTCTGCATATGACCCATATGCTGCCGATGTCTGGTCATGGGCTGCATGCATGTATGTCTTAGCTTGCAAAAGATTGCCCTTTACAAAAGCTCACCGCTCTGAGGTGCGCTTCTTGAAGTTTGCGATCGCTACAAAGCAAAGCCGTGGGTTGCACCTGTCAGACGCTGAAGCACAAGCAGCAGCTACAGGCAGGAGCTGGACATGGCCAGCGCACTTTTCAGATGAGTTTGTGCTCATTCTTCATCGCTGCTTAAACCTGGGTGCAAGTAAAAGACCCACAATGAAGCAGGTGCTTGAGAGCGAGTGGTGCAAGCCAAGCCGCAGGCCACCATTCGGAGCAACCGTCACTGAGGGATGCTGTGCTCCAAGCAGCTTGACAGATACCACTAGCAACTCTTTCCATTTAAGTGCAGACATTTGCTCATCCCAGGCTACGCTGGTGCCTGGGCAAACTGTGCCACAGCTTGCCGCGGCTGCTCGGCTGCCCGACCCCTTCAGCCCACGCCCAGCCCAAGATCTACCCTCACTCCCACCGATTCGATTACCCCACGACCATGAGGACAGTGGCGCTACCACTTGGCAAGCACTTAATGGGCAGACTGAAGGCTTTCAGTCTTTCTGCCAGACTGACATGCAAGGCCCACAGGAATCAGCCAACCACCACGAGCAAGGCAGGGAGTTGGCACCAAGTCATGCGGCGACCCGTCTATGATGAGTGTGTCCACAGCATCAGCCATTCCTATTTCACTTTCCAGTCCCGTGCAGGGCCGTCAAAGTGGGGCGTTCCCAGCTTCAAAGCGCGACCCCGGTGGAGTTGATATACTACTGAGCCCAATCCTGTCCTCAGCCTTGAGCCCAGAGGGTAAAATTCCCATTAACCAAAACCAACAGCAAGGAAGTGTGTGCGGCACGCCGTCCGGACATGTGCGCCAGGTTCGCTTGCAGCCGGTGGAGCTGACAGGGGGTCTCGCGCCGCCAACACATGTTCACAGCCCCCCCCGGCTTGCGGCCATCCTGCACACAAATACAGCCTTACCAGCTTTGGCTGTATCTTCAACGGCAGTTCGTTTTTAGGCTGCTGCCTTTCCGGCACAAGGTAAGGCAGGGTGGCACTGCTGAGCAAGTCACATGTTGTGCGGCAGCTTACGTGGTGGCATCTCTGGCTCGGCAGCTGGCGACGTACGCCCGGCCACATGTGCACCCCCTGCTACCACAAGAGGTGAAATTTGGCCCGCTGAGGTGTACTGCGCTGAACTGCTGGCTTGGGCGAAAGTGCGCAGCACTGTGCAATCTGCCTGCCCTGGCCCTGGCCAGATGCAGCTATACCAAGCCGCGGGGCGGCAGCGAGTTTCTTGCCATGATGCGATACACATGCGCTCAACTGGAGCTGCTAGTATCACTACTTATATTTGGGAGTGCGCCAACGGCGTGGGGGGGGGCGAATGGATGGGGGGGCAGTCGGCGCGGTGTAAGGACAGCTTCAAAGTGCGAGCCCGGCAAGCGGTTGGGAGAGAATTGAACATGCAAATATGATTTCATGTTGAGAACGATCTGATTGTGAGAATGCTGCTGTGCTTTTGGCCTGCATTGTCAAGCAATATGAGCAGGGTTGGATTGTTGGTCGTTTGCGGCGGCGGCGGCAAGTGCTCCTTCCTAAGACCAGCGCCCCGCAGGCGAGAGTCGGGGGAACCAGGTAGCATTGGCACCAGTCTACATATGGGCCTGGAGTGCCACAAAGCAACGGGTGGCAGGCACACCAAACGTGGTACGATGTTGTGAGCTTGCACGTGACAACTTGATTTCACACTCTGAGATTGCCTGTCTGTGCTTATAAAGCTTTAATTGCACCACGGGCCGGGCACTGACATGATGCCGCAGCCGTGGTCTGCCAGCGCACGCAGCGCACGAGCCGCAGCGTCAGCATTGTAACCGCTCGGCGCATTGTCATCCGAGACTGCGCTCCCCAGGTCAGAGCACATCGCAGCCAGCTCGGCAGCAGTCAGCGTCAGCTCTGGATGAGCGGACGTGAAGCTCTGGGCAAATGCCCTGCATGAAGCAGCCAGAGTCTCCCCCTCACTCTGCTCCCCCGCCGCCGCCTCAGCCTGTGCAGCGGCAGCCGCCGCCAAGGCAGCGGGAGCAGCCAGCCGCATCACACCACGAATCGCTTGCGCCATCTCGGGCAGTGTCGCAAGATCGCTGCCGCCTGGACCTGTCGCGGCACACCCCTCCCCCTCTGCTTCGACCCCCCCCTCAGCACCCCCATGCACCTGCACCAACCCAACCAGGGTCTTGAGCAAACTAAGCGCCAATCCAACATCGAACACGTTAAACGCAACAGCTGCCTTTGGCAATTCGCTTCCATGGCTCACATCGAAACACCCCTCCAAGCTCTCATCATCGTCATGCTGCCCCCCCTTTACCCCCTGCTCCTTGAGAGGTGGCTCGGCAGCACTCTTCGCCGGCGCATTGCCATCTGACCCCTTGGAAATGGTATTATTTGATCCAGACATAGTGTCGCGTCGAACTTCCTTGCCCCTCTTTCCGTCGGCACGGTCCCCATCGTCGTCGTGGCTGGCAGCAGGGGCAAGGGTCCGATCCGGCGCCACGGCAGCGAAATGAAGAAGGTATGATCGTATCAGCTGCACAACTTTGGACCACTGTGGTCGATACATGCCCTGCTGCTCAACTGCATCTTGCAGTGTGACCTGCAGCAGCTCCCCTGTCGCCCGCCGCACCGTGCGCACTGTGAGGGTGTCCTGAGCGCTGGCTGGCGCAGCGCCATCAGCACGCACTCGGCACAGGTCACAGCCGAATATGTGGAGCAGCGGACGCAAGCAAGTACTGATGGCCTGCGCAGCTCCCCCCTCCTGCACCACGCCGAGCCCCCCCAACGCTGAAAGCGCTGACAGGCAAATTGCACTGCCCGAAGGTGCCACGTCACACACCAGTCCCAATGCTGCCCTGCTCCCATCGAGGATGGCAGAAAGTGCACCAGGCCCCCCTGTTTTGCCAAGCTGATTGAGAATACCGACACACGCACCAGTCAAGGCTCTGGTGGTCGCTGCGACCTGCCCATTCATCCCCGTAGTACCCAGCGTCGCGCCTGCATCCGTGTCTGCCACAAGGGCTTCCTCAATGTTTGCATCGAACGCCCAAGCGCCTCGAGCACACGCGGAACACATGTAATCCAGAACACGCGGTGCCAGGCCGCCACGAGCTGACACAGAAGCCAGGGTATTCGAGAGTGGCATGGCCAATTGCAGTCCCGTCCTGCCTGCGCTGTACTCCCGCTGCAAGTGCTCACCCACCCGCAAGCAGCTGTGCACAATCTGCGCAGCCACAGCTGCGCACTCAAGCTCCCCCCCCTGATCCTCCAGGTCATGCGCCCACTCGTGAGGCTCTGGCTCGTCCTGAAACGCCTCAAACGTATTCACAAGCATGCGAAGCGCCGGTACAAAAGCCGCTTGGACAATGCGGAAGATGCTGCTTTGCAGGCGTACCCGCAGCGCCTGCGTGGCATCGGTCGCATCTGCGACCTGCTCCGGCAATGTGCTTCCGTCATGCTCGCTCCACACTTCCCCAGGGCTAAGTGGCAGTGAACACCGAAGCAGGACATCGCGCAGAACACGAGCCCGAGCAAGAATAACGCCGTCATCTGAAGGGATGGGCTGTTTGAGCAATTGTTCCATGTTAGTGGTTTTTGCCACAAAAGTGTAAGGTAGGAACGCAGAAATGGCTTTGTCCATGTTGTCTGCCGCTGAGGCGTTGGTTGCCAGCAAATGCACCAAGGCCATAGAACCCGCCTCTGTAGCTGACATATGCATGCACATGATGTGTGCGTGCCGTATACACCTTGCTGCATGCCCGCCGGAGCTGTGCAGGCCGCACTGCAGTACCCCCCGAAACACGCAGTGCATGCCAAAGGAAAGCGCCCAATGCGCAGAGAACTCTGTATGCAGGGTGGGATATTTGAAGAACGCACTACATAGCCTCATCACGCATTCGCTGTTGTCTGGTGAGTGCCAGTTGTCCTCAAGCAGCAAGTACGGTGCCTCGGAGCAGCCGCAGAGATTGTCAAACCATTGTGCACCCACAGCGGAGCGAGATGCGCACAGGCATAGCGCCTCAGAGTGCTCGGCAGCCAGAACGATGCACCTGAGGTGCCGTGCATAAGCACTTGGGTCTTGCAGCTGCTGCCCTGCAATCGCCCCGACCGACGCCTCCAGCAGAGCCAACTTTTCTTCAGCAGTGAGTAGAGAAAACGCACCAGCGTGCTGCGTAGCAAGCAATATAAATACACAAACCCACAAGAAATGCGGGTACACAACTTCACTCACAAAGAACTCTTCCCCGTCGGGCACAGCAGCGGCCATGGTGCTTGCACAAGGAATTTCGTCTAGCAAGATTAGCGGTCCGAGTGAAGTACGGCGCTGAGGGATGTGGTAAGTCCCCAAGACACAAGATCGTACATGAGAAGTCGTTTCGTTTTATGCATGCTCCAGCCACGTGCGCTTCGTAAACTCTTGCATCTGTCCATGTTTGCTTGTCTTGGGGCTCCCACCAACGGGCCGTTCGCGTGGCAGAAGCATTCTACATGCAGCGCTTGCTTGGTGAACAATACTGGACGAAATCAAATGCATTTACGCTGCTTTACACCCTCACCAGCCGATTGCAGATTGATTGGCAGTCATATCGCAGTTTGCTCCTGCTCGCGTCTTTGCCGACTTTTCTTTTGTCCCGTGGCATTTTTATATTCTATTCACAGTACGCAATGGCGGATTAAACGGTATTTAGGCAATCACATGGCACCCTCATTAGCTATAATCATACTGTTATGACATTTTCTGCTGAATACTTGACTGGATCTAGCGCCAAATCAGACTTAGACTGCTGCGGGTGTTTATCGACTCATCGACGTGCTCGTCATCAAGCACCAGCACCTTGGCCTCGCTGTCTTATCTGCGGCGCTGCGCCAGAAAGTGATTCAGCGAGCCCCTCGCAGTGCACACGATGTGTGGTGAGTCAACTCAAGAGTGGCCGTGTATGTGTACTGAAGGCGACAAGGAATACGAAGGCACCATCAGTGAGACCATTTCGCGGCTGTGGGAAGCCACATTCAGCCACTCCACCCTGCGTGCTATCGACCCCTCCCTTTAACTGTCTGACTGGGGCTTCCATGGCATGCAATATGCACTGTGCTGTTGGATGGGCGGACGCTGAAATCAAACTGCTGCCGTGGTACACCGCATCATGCAGCACCTGTGTACAACCCCAGCGGATACAGACAGCGGCATATTGCTGGACAGGAATTCAATTTGCAGACCCGAAGGCGTCACAGCACTGTGTCTGCGTCTTTGCGACAAGGGTTCGGCACATCCGTGACAACTGGGCAGCAGTGCTGCGCTTCCCTCCGCAAGGACCCGTGGCGGGACTGCACCTCTAGCCGTATACTATACGGGATACATTCATCCTGGGCGTACACCCCTGGGCGGCTTGTCCTTTCGTGGGGAGGACGGGAAGCTGCAACCCTCTCCCACCCCCCGTATCGCAGGGGCCCGTAGGGGCCCAGCGTCGAGAGGCCCAGCCAGCAGGAGAGGCTGAGAAGCAGCGCAGCGTGCCATTCTCGGCACATAGTGAATAGTGAAGACGAAATGTTCGTAGTTTGAGTGGCAATTGATGGTGGTGGTGGAGAGGGTTTGGGGTGGCAAGATTGA
>Ga0307982_1003066_pt1 | contig 13351 bp, 5 predicted proteins | sample OrgLakmetagen989_FD_201847 | JGI IMG/M metagenome (GOLD analysis project Ga0307982, IMG submission 201847) | Saline water microbial communities from Organic Lake, Antarctica - #989 | ecosystem: Environmental > Aquatic > Non-marine Saline and Alkaline > Saline | place: Antarctica: Organic Lake...
GGCAGCGAGGAGGACGAAGACGCCCCCTCTGCACAGGTGCGTGCAGCCCTCATGGGCACTGCGGTTCCTGGCGTCAGACACAAGGGGGGTAGCTCTCCTTTTGGGAGCTCCGCCGCCAAGCAGGCCAACAAGCAAAGCAGCCTCTTCAGATCAGCCAAAGAATCGACTGCAGACTTGCAAGATGAGGCACGGTCTCCAGACGGCGGCACTGGTGGCACGGCTGTGGGCAAAGGGGGGGGTCAAAGCGTTCCCAGGGGCCCCCTGCGGCGCATGCATAGCAACGCAGCTACCATCATGACATCACTCAGTCCCCGGGAGGAGCAAACAACTGCAGGGGGGGCGCATGCGGCCAAGAAGGACGATTCTGGCAGAAGCAGCGCCTCTGCATTGGGTGGACGCACACCGGAGCAGGCCACTGCAGAGGGGGGTAGCCCCCCCTCTCCCCTCCCCGGGGCCGCAGCGAAGGCGGTCACACCAGACAAAACAAAGCGGCCAGCCTCGTCAAAACACGGAACACCATCCACCCAGGGCACACCTGGAAGTGTTCCACGTGGCATGGGCTCCTTGGCTGCGGCGCTGCTGCGAGAGCCCCCCTCGTCCCTTTTACCCACCCCTGCCATCAGCCAGCGCCCCCCTGGGGGGGATTCAACCGATTCGTTGGCCCCCTCTTTCCAGGGCAAGTCCTTGGACGACACACGGGCGACTTCTGAAAACGGCACATCAAGTGCCTCAGGGGGGCTGCCAATGCGCGACCCCCTCCCAGACGCCCCTCCCACCGCTCCTGCAGGACTGACCCTGGGTGCCCGCACGGCGCACGTGCACAAGAAGCGTTCCACCTCCCCAATCAAGGGACTTGGGGGTGTGGGTGCTGCTGGGGATGCAGGGGCGCAACAACGGGGTGCAGGTGGCGGCGCTGCTGCGTTTGCCAAGCCGTGGAGCAAAATGCGTACAACCGTGGGCGGCACAATGCGTTTCGCGGTGGATGAAGACGAAGAAGCAGAGGAATTTCAGGCGGCGCGGCACCGCATCAAGGCGTCCTCCTCCGCCCTGGTGGCTCAGGAGGCAGAGCTGTACATCCTGCAGCAGGGGCGTGCGGAGGCTGCCGCCCTTGCAAAGGCCCATGCCCACGCTGCACCTGCCACGGGCGGTGGCACTCTGCCCCCCAGCTCAAGACCAGCCTCTGGCAAGCGCAGCCGGGGTCGAAGTGGCTCATTGGTGCCGCTGGACAGTGGGCGGGGCAGCGGCGGCGCCGCCGGAGCCATCGCAGCTGCCTTGGGCGAGGACGAAATTGCGGCACGCAGGAGGCGCGCCGCGAAAGCGGCAAAGGCAGCTGCCCAGAACACGGCCATGCGTCGGCTGATGCAACCGGAGCATAACTCCAAGGGGGGCCTTTCTGCCTTGATGCAGAAGCCGACCATGATGTGATGTGCCTCGTGCATCATCTGCTACGATAGTTTGGGGGGGGGGCAGGCACCTCGGTGCTGACTGTCTGCTTGCCAACAACCCAGCAGGAGGGCCCCATCTGTGGCCAAGCACCCGCCCCAAGCGCGTCACAGACTTGCACTGTGCGACCAGCTCACGTGGCGGCTCTCCGCAAATCAATCTGACTACTCAACACGCCAACGCCAAGCAGTGTACGAATCACTTCTGAACGTGCTGAAGGTTCCCAGGTTCACGTCTCCTTCCTACCTTCGATCATGTCTAGCATGGAGCAAATCAAAAGCACCGTAGAGGATGCATTCAAGGACAAGATGCGTGTACTGTGGTAAGTTTGATTCTGGAGAGCGCACCAACCAGCAACCCGCTCATCATGCACCGCGCTTATGCAGGTACAACATCCTGGTCGTCGTGGTACGTGCAAATAGGTGACCAATGTTGATGAAATTTATTCGCGGAGCTTCTTGGATGAGGCTCTTGGCATTGCTTGTTGGCCCTTCGTGCTTTGACTTCACAATGCTCATTTTCCGCAGGCTTTGACTATCTGCTTTGTCATCACCGCTTTAGTTGCTGCCAGTGCTGCAGACTCCAAATCTTTTGGTTTTGTTGCAGTGAGTTCGATGCTATCGGGTGCTGCTTGCACTTCGCAAGACTTGGCTGGCGTGGTGATCCGATTGCTGAGTGTTTTCAAGCAACACTGCACTCACTGTGCAGGTCTGGACTGCACTTCTGTCTGCCCTGTTCATCATTGGTGTGTACTTTTTGTACAAACGAGGTATGTCTTCGCCCGCACACCACTGACTGGATTTGCTCACTCGCGATTATGCCACTCCGCACAGCTGATAAGCGCTCCGCCCTGGCGGTTGGCATGCTCATTGGCGTTTCTTTCATGATGAGCATGCAGCACCTCACCCTGGCCATCTACGCCGCTGCGCTTGCCGCAGACGATGGTTCTACCCACGGTGAGCAGGACAGTGAGCGCGCCTTGACTGCATTTGCCATCATGCTGATGCTAGCTGACCTGTTCATGTGCGGCCTGGTGGCCACCTCCACCAGTGTGCTCCTGCCCTCCAGCTCAGAGGCCATGAACCCCGCCCCCCCCGCGACAGCCACCGCAGACAGCGCACACTACAACGGCTCTGCTGGCTACAACACCGACAAGCTGACCGACAGCACAGCAGCGGACACGTACGAAGGTGCCCCCGATGGCGCCGATGCAGAGGACGTCACAGTGCAAGCAGACACCGCCGTGTAAGCCACACAAAGCTGCTAAATGAATTATATTTACGCATATGACCTGCGGCACGAGTTGCCCACATAAGGCTGACGGCAGGTGTGCAGCTGCTGGCCCAAGGGGGGGGGGCGCTTGGGGCGCTGGGCACCCAGCATCGACAGCTCACCGGCCCTTCACCACAGTAGTAGCTTTCTTGAGCTGTTTACCTCGCTGAATGGATGCCAGCAAGTCGTTCCTGGCTGGCGGCGGGGCCGGGGCATCTGCAGGCACCACTCGTGCAGCTATGGCAGCAGCTGCCGGGGCCGGGGCCGGGGCCGGGGCACTGGCTGCTGCTGGTGCAGCTGCTGGCGCAGCTGACTGCGGTAGAGCATGTGATGTGACGCCGCTGCCTGCACTAGATGGCGGTGGAGCAGCAGCAGCACTGGCAGTGCTCCGGCCGCTCGGCGTGCCCCGCTTGCGATACCCGCGGCGTCGAGATGTGTTAGAAGAGGCTGCTGGGGCTTCTTGCGGGGCTGCCGCAGTGCTGGACGAATTATTAGACACTGTTCCAGTTGGTGAGCTGGCCATACCATCCAGACGTCTATCAAACTGAAGGAATGCGCGCAGGGCCTTGCTCCCGAAGTGGGTATCAAATTCCGCAATCCGAGCAATTTGGAGAATCTCCCGCATATATTGCTCAAGCGCAACACGTCGAGACTCGATGAACTCGGGCGTTTTACTGCCAAAGCGCTTCTTTCCCGGCAACTTAATGTCTTGCATCTGGTAAGGCATCTCTTTGCGAATTGCCTTGTCAAAGGTTTCGAATGCGCTGTATCGCTGAAAGCTGCTCCACTTGTATACTTGCTGTTTCAAAGAGCCTGCCAACACTTCCGTACTCATACAGCATGCTTCATATTCCTGCAAAAGTGGTTGCTGTGCCTCGAAGGACCATCAATTCGCAAAAGCACTTGGCAAATGCTGTGCTTGTTTGGCGTGTTATGCACGTACAACATGGCCGGCTTCTGCGATTTGGGGATTGCGAACCTCCAAATACAACGAAATTATTTTACTTGAGCCCCCTCCAGCTGCCATGATATGGTGCGTACAGCTCTCTGGACTGCGCTGTGGCCGCTCTATGTGCTCAACCAGTAGTGTCGCCCACATGTGCTGCCTACACAGCTGCAAGCTAAGGCCAGAAGCAGTGGATAAAACAATTCTTCGCGTAGATGATTTTGCAACAATCTATCTTGAGGGACTGTGGGCCGATACCTACAGGTGCTTGGGCTGCGCAAGGGGGCTGCCCCGCAAATTCCGCGCTGCCGAGGCTCTACACATGCATTTGAGCAAAGGCAAGCCCCAAGTGTACTTGCGCTGCCGAAAATTGCCGTGTGCTGTGGTCATTATTTTATTTTAGCAGTATCATGAGTGAAAGTCTCCCTGATGCCTCGAGCAGCCCTGTGTCTGAGGCACCGACAGCTCGTGCACGCGGGCCGCCAGCGCGTGCAGCTGGACCGCTCGCATGGCTGTCTGGCGTCTCTTCTGAGCTTCCAAAAGGTTTGTTGGGCGGAACAACCACACCTGTAGCTGTGTCTGGTAGTAGTGAGGCAGGAATAGTTTGGCTGGCGAACAAGCGCGAGGACCCTTTTGCTGGGCCGCAGTTACCGGCAGGGTACTTCCAACCTGACAAGCACAAACTGAATGACAGCACCCTCAAGGGATACATGTATCGCGTATCTAGTGTGGGCAGCTCGCGTGTGTATTTGGAGGCCGATTCCCGCAGTGGTGCGTTGTATGAGGCAGCTTCGCCTGAAAGCACGTTCACGATTCTCACTGTGCTGCCCGGGGCTACAGTGGAGCTCAGACGCACAACTCTGATGCGTTTCTCGGTGCTCACCATCAAGCCCTCTCCCAGTATGTACACTGGGCCACCTGTGACTCTGGGCTGCGATGACATGGTGCTTTTGTCGCTGTGGTGCTCCAAGCTGCGGGTGATAGCCAGCAGCCAAGCGCCCTGGGACCAGCCACAGCAGCAGCTGTCCGTGGCTGTGCCCCAGGGAAGCACGATGGGCGGCTCTGTCATGACTTCGCCCCCCCCTCGCGACGTGCGGCGGCTGTCCCACGCACTGTCCAATGCCGCGTACAAGCTGGTGATGAGCGGCACCGATGCACTGGGGTGGCATGTGCCGTTGTACCGCAAGCGCCTGGCAGGTCTGCCGCCTACTGTACCCACTGGCTCTGCTGCAGCTGGCGCACCCCCCCTGCACATGGTTCCGCAGCCCCCCCATCAGCCGTGGACGGAGCAGCGGGTGGCAGCAGCAGGCATAGTCACCAGCGGATACGATGTTGTCACCACCCCCGACAGAGTGCTTGCAGGCATCGATGTGCGCCGTCTTGCGCACGCATCTGCTGTGGCCCGTGCCTCTCTGGAGCGCTCCCAAGCGGGACAATCCTCGGTCGGGCCAGGGGGGGTGAAGGGGGGGGCACTGCCCACACTGGCGGCTGTAGCCCGGGGAGAAGCGCCGGCTGCAGAGCGACGCAACCCCAGCACCATCATACCGCCCTGTTTTGCCGCCAGCCACGATATTCGGGCGTACAGCACACAGGGCTTTGTGCTGCTGGCAGCCGCCGCGAATTTCCTCACCCCTGCCCTGCGCCTGAGCCACCCAGGGGTGCAGCAGCGCATGCAGGCGGGCTGCATCTACAGGTTCCTGCTGCTAGATCGCACCATGTCCTTGCCGCTGCACGCAAGCGCCGGCAGCAGCGGCGATAGTGGCGGCAGCAGCGCCTCCCCAGCTGCCCCCTCCTGGAGCGCCAGGGCCCAGGCTCGAGCAGAGACAGCCGAGGAACACAACAGCACAGCAAGGGACTTCTACCGCATCGTGCTGTGGGGTGACGAGAGTGTACTGTTTTCCCACGCGCAGCTAGAGTGCGTGCTGAGCCTGCTGCAGTGTGGCGCCAGCAGTGCAGAGCTGCTGGGTGCGCTGCAGACTTGGCAGGATTGCAACGGCGAGGCAGACGGCAGTGATGTGGGCGAGGTGGGACAGGTGGCATCGCTGGCACCGCAGGAGCCCCAGCCTGTGTCGGAGCAGTCCTGTGTGGGCTTGCTGGGCGCTGTTCGCTTCCTGCGCCACTGGAGCCTCGTGTTGCTGGTGGAGCATCAACTGGTGGGCACTGTGGGGGCGCATTCGGTGTATCGTGTGGGCAAGACCAGCTTGTTGTCTCTTGGGTGGACGGAGCCACAGAGCACCAAGAGCACGTGGAGCAAATTCAAGGGGCTGCCCGGTGCTGTTTGGCGCTCCATTGCCCGGGACGCCATCGCAGATGCAGACGACAGGTACCTGGGGCATGTGACATCTGCCCTGGGTGCATTGTCTGATGGCCACGTTTCATACACGTACGATTTGACGCGGCCGCTGCAGGAGCAGGTGGGCTGGAGCCTGCCCAAGGAGGGTGTGGCGACCGGTGGCGGGGAGCCGCAGCGTGTCGTGCTTCCACGCTTCAACGGAGGCTGGGTGCATGGCGATGCTGGGGGTGGTGAGGGGGGGGGCGCCTCTGCTGACCCCCCCCAGGGCAGCTACGCGCCCCCCGTGGGCCCCGGGCAGTTTGTACACGAGGCGGTGCGGGAGATGGGGCATACTGGCCCCAGTGCCAGCGGTGCGGCCTGTGGCGCCAAACATGCAGTGGGGTATGATTGGGCTTGGCACTTGGCCAGGCCAGTGCGCGAGGCCCTGTGCATGCACACGCTGGGCAGCGCACGCCCGAGCAAAGAAGCCTTGCAAGGCATGCCGCTGTGCAGCTGGCTGCTTCCTGTCATGCTGGGTTCTTTCAAGCAGGTGTCGGTAGACTGCGTGGGCAGTTCGCTGCAGCTCACGGTGATTGGTCGCCGCAGCAGCAACTACGCCGGCACGCGGTATTTGAAACGAGGTCTGGGGGTGCTCGGCGCCGCAGCCAACGACGTGGAAACGGAGCAAATCGTGGACGACACCATGGGTGGGCTGTCTTCCTGGCGCCAAGTGCGCTCCTCAGTGCCTGACTGGTGGGTGCAGCGCGGCGCAGTGAACATCGCCCGCCCCCCCATCAACGTCACGGGGTATGACGCCGGCGCCCGCCTCGCCTCAAAAGCGCACTTCACAGACATGGTGCAGCGCTTCGGCTCGCCTGTGTGCTGCTTGAATTTGTTGAAAAAAGCAGAGCGCGCACCCCGGGAGCTGTTTCTGCAGGCCAGCTTCGCTTCCACTGTGGCGCAGCTGAACGCAACCCTGCCCCCAGCTCTGCGCATCCAGTATCTGTCCCTGGACTTCTCTGCCATTTCAAAGGCTGCCAAGGCGGTGAACAGTGCGATATCAGCGGCAAATACCCGCCGCACTGCCAGCGCCTTTGGCCGTCGTCGCGACGCCCGGGCACAGCGTCCGTCAGCGGTGGCGGCGGCGGCAGCGTCGGGGGGGGGCGCCAGCACTGGTGCTGACGGTGACGAGCAGCAGGGCACCATGGGGGACTCCCCCGCCTTGACCTGCATGGCACACACCCATGTGATGACTGCCCTGACAGACTCCGCAGCGTGGGCGGGCATGAACACAGGCATGTTTGTGTCGCGCCTGGCTGCGGATGTGGGGCACGTGTTGCTGCGGGCAAGTCAACCCCCCCCCTCCACCGAGCATACAACTACCGGAGCAATGGCTGGCAGTAGGGCTATCCACGAGGACAACAGCGCGCAGCACAGTGCAAGGAGAGCCGCTGCCCAGGAGTGGGGCCTCCTGCATGCGCGGCTGCTGGAGCAGTTCCAGCCGGGGGAGAGCCACGCAGCCGAGGCACAGGACTGGGATGGCTTCGCCAAGGTGGCCCGATCCCTCCCGGGGGCGCTGGCCACCCTGGGCCTGACGCTGGGCCAGAGCAGTGCAGGGCAGCTCGTGGGGCAGCGGCGGCGTCGGCGCTTCGTGCCGTCCCAGGCTGCGGCTGACTCCGCTGACGACGGGGCCGGTGGTTCCTGCGTGCTACGTGTGGACGAGGCCACGGGGGAGCTGACCTTGCAAACACAAGTAGCACTGCGCGCGTCTGCGGCTTGCACTAGCCGCAGCCTGGTTCTCAGTGATTCACAGCTACTGACGCGGCTGAGCAGCTCACAGGCGGCAGCGGGGCATGCTGGACAGGCAAGTGTCGTCATGTGCACGCCCACACGCAAATTTGTGTGGAGCAGCAACGCACAGCCCAACTCCGCTGGCCTGCTTCCACCCCGCATCGCTTGTGGGGGGCTGGCTGTGCGGCTGCAAGAGGCCGCATCTGTGGGCACTGCCGCTGGAACGGAGCTGCGCAGTCAGCTGGACATGGAGTGTCTGTACGCATATGGCCTGCTGCAAACCTCCCGCATGGGGGCTGCAGGGGATGTGTCGGCATCCCTGCCTGGCGAGAATGGCTCGGAACTGCAGCAGCCGCAGCCGCACTTCCGACGGGATGCGCCGCCAGCACTGCTGACCAACATCCAAGAGCAGGATGCAGACAGCATCTTCTCAGACTCAGCGTCGACTGTGACGTCAGCTGGCGAACGCACATTGGACCTCGGGGGGCGTGGACACCGAGAGGTGTCTCGGCACCACCCCTGGGCCAGCTGGCAGTCCGGGGCGCTCTCCCCAGCCAATCGCAGCAGCAGCAATATCAGCGCCGGTAGCGACGCATTCAGACAGCCCTCCAGCACATTCGGGCCGTTGTCCCCCTCTGCTTCGTATGCCATGTCCAGCGGCCGCTGGCAGCACGCTGGTGGGGGCTGGGGCGGCAGTGTGACCCCCCTCCTCACCCCTCCAGCTGAAGGTCCCAAGCAGCACGTGCGTCCAGACCTGCTGGCGCCTGTCACCCCCCTGCACCTGCAGGCCCGCATGGCACGCTCAGAGGACGAGGTGTCTCGTCGTGACCGTGTGCGACAGCGGCGCCGGCCCTCCGCTGTGGCCTTCGCCCCCCCCCGACACACCGGGGCAGTAACAGGGGGCAAGGCCAAACAAGAGGCCAGCGAGTTCATGTATGTGGACCTGACGCCGCAAAACCGCATTGTACATCTACCCCAAGCGCGGCATAGAGTGCTGCGGGCGCTGGATGTGGAACACTTGCAAGAACACTTGGAGGGGGGTGATGACAGTGACTCACCGGATCAAGCACCGTCCCAGAAAGCCCCCCCTGACAACCCCTTGAGTGGTGCAGACAACTGCAACACGGGCTACCCACGTTCTTATCACCCCCTGGCGATGTTCCAGAACGGTGTGTTGCGCGTGAATTGCATGGATTGCCTGGACCGCACCAATGTTGCCATGGAGGCAGCGGGCCTACACATGCTGGGGCTGCAACTGAAGGCCCTGGGCGTGGTGGCACACCTACCACGCACACACGCACACAGCGACACACGTCTGCCCAGCAGTGGCTCGGCTGCTTCCGCCATTGACGACGCCGCTGCCTTCTGGTGCACCCCCTCCCTGGATTTACAGGCCCCCCTAGCCCGCTACCTCATGGAGCTGTACGAAGCCCTGGGCGACGAAGTAGCCATGCAGTACGCGGGGTCAGAAGCCAACAAGCGCTTGAGTGCCCTGAATATGCCCATTCAATTCCCCTTCATGGCCACGGTGCAGGGGGGCGCCATGCCTCCAGGAGCCCAAGGGGTGCGAGCGCACGCCGTGGAGGCCCTCAGCAATTCGCAAGCTGTGCACACACACGCAAGCCCATATCGTGATACAGGGGGTGGCTCGACTGGGGCTGACATGCCGCCTTCAACTGTGTCCCTGTGGTTGGCGCGTGGCAGTGACACAGGTGAGCGCCCCAGTGCTCGATCGCACGCCCGTCATAGTGGCCCTGTAAAATGGCAGCCAACGACGCTGTGGAACTCAGGGGCTGACTGGGGCATCACGTCCATCGCGCTGCCCCTGTTGCGGCCGGTGGCGCCTGGGCGCCCCTCAGACTCTGCGCCCTCCCCCCTCCAAATCAGGGCCATGGAGCAGGTGTCTGCGCCACGCACGCATGCACTGCTAGGCAACACAGCCGCGGCCATGGTGCTGCGCTCAGCAGGCGCCACCGCCCTCCTAACTTCCGTCCAGCGACACATCAGCAATCAAACCTCAGACTTCACCCGTCAAACGGACATGAATGTCCTGCTGGGCAGAGTGCAGGCGCCATTGCTGCGCACAGTGCCTGAGCACAACACACAAGTCATGCCTCCAGCAGTGCTTGTGCGTGCTGCCTTGGCGCGGGCTGGCTTGCTGCCTCGGGCGATGCATTTTTGGGAGCTGGACTCCCCGGAGCACGGCGCCCACAACCCCATGTCGTGGCTGCTGCGAGCGCTGCAGGCGGTGCTGCCATACCCTGCAGGCGACTACTCGGCCCAACTCACATACGTGGACCACCAGTGGGTGCAGCAGCAGGGGCGGGGGCTTGGCCTTGATGGGTCTGCCCCGCCCGCCCCAGGAATACGCACCCCTGAGCGGCGCACGTCCACTGCAGCCTTGACAAATGCTGCTGCTGCATTGCCTCAGCGCGTGTCAGAGTCGATTGTGCCAGCTCAAGCTGTGCCTTTGCAGGCGGCCCTGCACGCATCATGGCTGGAGCTGACACCGTGGCAGCGAGACCAATGGTGGCTGCTGCTGCGGCGAGCTGCCCACGAACGAGGCGCGTGGTGGCAGAAGCTGCAGCTGGAAAGCTTGTCTACAGACATCAGCAGCGACTGTTATGCGGGCCGTGTGCCAGCCGGTGGTGCAGCCCGCCCCAAGAACGGCTCCTTCGACTCCCTGTCGGCGCCTGAGGCGACTGCACCCTCTGGTGCAATGTGGGATGACGTCACTGCGGTGTGGCGTGCACTGGCGAGGGGTGGTGTTGTCGCATACATCAACCTGTACTGCCCTGGGCGTGTTGTGCATCTGCCTGATTTTCTGTGCACCCCCCACTGGAGCAGACTGCCGGGGGTGCAGCCTCACCGGTCATACCTGCAGGAGCAGCTGCCTCCGCGCAACGACGGAGCCAAGAGCGTGCACGATGCCTCCCATTGGATGGACGTGTCTGAGGGGGTTGTTCTGAAGCCCAGCGTGCTCAAGGCTGTTCCCCGCCGTTCCTTTGCTCGCCTGTCAATGGCCCCCCTGCCGCCTCCGGACACTGAGCCCCCGAAGAGCATTGTACCCGCCATGGCCCAAACTCCAGCCCTCTTGTCGCCATTACAGTCCCTGCAAGTTCAAGTGGCATCGGCGGCAGCTGCTGCGGGGGGTGGCGTGAGTGGCGGTGGCGGTGCCAAGAGCAGCAGCCCCCCCTCGCCTCGACACGGGGGGGGCTTCGACACCAGCATTGCAAGTGAGGCGACCGCAGGACAGGAACACCAAGTTGTAGACGTTGTTGATGATGGCGGCTGGGGCGGCGACTTCGCTTCCGACCTTAGATCGCAGGCTGCGTTTGAGAATACTCTCCTCGGGGGGGCTGGTGGCTTGGAAGGGGGGGTTTACGACAGTGTGCAATCGGACGTGCTCGAATTGGGCGCTGGGGAGGACAGCTTCGCACTTGCTACTGCCGCTGGTCGCGGTGAGGCATCGCTCCTGCAGCCGTCAGCCGCCTCAAGGCTTTGGATCACTCACAGCAATTACACCAAGCTTGCCCAGGACGCGCTGACTTGGCGAGGCACGCCTGGACGGCTGTACCTTTCACTGCCAAAGGTGGTGCACCGCTGCATAGCGCGGCGGCTGCTGCGGCTCAGGGCGTGGGTGGCCAGTGACAAGGGGGTGTGGGGGGGGGTCCGCGCCCCCTCAGCCGCCTTGGAAGCCGCTGCGGCAACCAGGGGGCTCACGAGTCGGCAGGCACTACGCATCACGCGTCGAGCATGCAGGTACGTGGACTGCGCCTACGCCAGGCCCAGTGGGGACACAGTGGACGCCATCGCGGCGTCCCTCCCCCCCTGGCTTCTGGGCACCAAGCACCGCCTGCTGAGGGGACACCATGCCAGTGCAACGCGGTCAAGGAACGCAGACTTCCTGTCACGGTCTGGTGCAGCCATGCCCCAGCTGGGCTTTTGGTTGCAGGTGTCTCCTGGGGGGAGTACCCCCCTTGACAGGGATGTTGCCACGATGCCCCGCACCCTGCTTGAGCGAGCACATGAGGGCTCCAGCGGCTCCTCTGCAGGCATCTCTGCCGTGTGTGAGCTACTGGGCATACCCCGGGTGGGTGTGAGCACGTTTGATGTGACTGCCTTGGATCGGCTGTGGTGGGCCCAGCTGCAGCGCCCCACCGCAAGCCTGCCCTGTGTGCCGGCGGCGTGGGACAGCCTCACGCTTGAGGTGCCGCTGCTGCTGCAGGCATGCGTAGTGACCTTGCCCAGGCTGTATGCCCAGAGTGACGACGGCTGGCAGCACGCCGTCGTGTCTGCCCTGCCCAGTACCCGGCGGCTTGGCGGGGTGGCCAGCTGGGTCAGCGACCTGAGTGACGGTCTGGATGCCGTGCAGTTGCCCACCGCAGGTGTAGCGCCTGATGCTGAAGATGACATCGATTCCTTGGATGGGATTGATGTGGACGATGGCGATGACTTGGCTGTGTTGCCAGAGTGTGCAGCGTCGGCCACGCCAAGCACGGCTGCTGCTGCTGCTTCTGCGTCTTCTTTGTCTGCCCAAGACACAGAGCCCAGCACTATTGACGGCAGTAGTGCTATACAGATACGTGCTGGTATCACTGCTCAAGGGCGGTCCTCAGCCCAGCCTCCCCTGTCTCCCATGACTGCCCGGGCAGCAAATAGCCTGGCCGCCCGCGGCATGCTGCGTGCACCCGCAGCAGCCGCGGGCCAGCCCCACGCCCTGCGGCACAGCCTGCGCTCTCTACGTGCACCCAATACACATGGGCCCAGGGTGGCACGCATGGGCCCATGGGGACCTTGGCGCGCCCCCGCACTGAGCACTGGGCCCACCACCCGGCGCCGGCGCGGGGAGGCGGAGGCCGGTGGGCGCACCCCTGCCGGCAGCACAGACACGCTCACCTGGCCAGAGCAGGATGCGATGCCCATTGGGCTGCTGGCGGCGTGGAGCGACGCCATGCTGGATGGCCAGCAGCGCGACGCGGACAGCGGCATGGTGCTGGCGGGGAAGGCGACCCCACTGGGGGGGGGCAGTGCATCCTTAGGCAGCCACTTGCTGCCCCAGGCATATAGCGCACCTGCAATGGTGTCAATGCGGGCTCTAAAATCAACATCGATGTCCCGGGATGCCTTGGACGCAGATGGGCAGGGGGGGGTGCGTGTGAGTGCCAGCCTGGTGGCAGGCCTGCGCTGTGAGGGCGACGGCATTGGTGGTGGCAGTGCGCAGCATGTGCGTGTACCTGTGTACCAGCATCTGCTGCCTGCCGCGCTGCCTGTGTCTAGCAGTGACGTGGGGGTGTACCAGCGGTACCTGGCCCTAGGGGGGGGGGGGCATGCCGCTGCGGTAGATGTGCTGCCGCTGCTGAGCTGCAGTGACGCCAGCAAGGCGGCATACTTCTCTAGCACGGTGCATGTGGGGGCAGGGTGTGTGTCTGCTGGCGATGTGAGCGGTAACGCTGGACTGGTGGCACAGTGCCGCCTGGCATGTGCCCCTGGCGTGCCGGCAGTGTCCTTTGCAGATGCACTTGGGACCATGTGAGCAGAGGAAGGAAAAGGAGTATATGCATGTATGTATTTGAGTTGGTGCTGGCGTGGGTATTGGTATTGATGTTGGGGGGCAGGGGTGTGCA
>Ga0307982_1003068_pt1 | contig 13347 bp, 3 predicted proteins | sample OrgLakmetagen989_FD_201847 | JGI IMG/M metagenome (GOLD analysis project Ga0307982, IMG submission 201847) | Saline water microbial communities from Organic Lake, Antarctica - #989 | ecosystem: Environmental > Aquatic > Non-marine Saline and Alkaline > Saline | place: Antarctica: Organic Lake...
TACCCCCCTGCAATGGGGGCTGAGACACTGCCAATACCCCACACAAAGCCAAGCAACCCAAAGCCCTTGGCGGAGCGGTTGCCCACTGTCACTTCGCCCAGGTAGCTCTTGCTGATGGCGACATTCCCGCTCAGGCCGCCAGCCAAGGCTCGCCCCAGCACAGCCAGGCCAAAGGAGGACGCAAAGCCGAACTGCATCATGGCCAAGCCGTTTAGCGCGACACCCCACAGCAGGCATGGTCGTCTGCCGTATTTATCGGATGCTGCTCCCCACAAAATGCTTGTGGCGAACTGGCAGAAGAAGAACGTGGAGGCAAGCAACCCAACGTACGTGGCGTTGTACTGGTCTGAGATACCAAAGTCTTCGACCATGAACTGCGTAATGTGCATTGAAAATGCGTGCATCAATAATCCAGTCATATTTGAAGACTTACCGGAAGAAAGGGCCAAATGCAATTCATTCTGCACAGCCAGGCCAAAAGTGTTTCCAACGCCGGGGTGAGAAATCGTGCTCGACTGATACGTACTGAAAAGCTTCATTGAAGTTGATGAGCGCCAAAATGAACAAGATAAACCAAAATTCTCTGTCAGAAAGTGCGGTCTGTGCGGTTGGTTGATCCGATGCTTGCCGTTCTTCGGTCATGTTGATAGAAGCAAGCGACACAGAAAAGAAGAAAAATCTTTACAGTTTCAGCCAAGCTCAGAATGTTGGCAGAGTCGTCGTCAGCACCACCTCGAGAAACAGTTTGAGAAGACTATGTGCTAATAAACTCGATAATTACATCCTTTTGCTATCTAGAGCTTCAATTCATTGTTGTAAAACGTAGCATGGAGTCCTCACACTCGAAGGGTGGTGCTGCCCCCCCGTGCCTCCTTCGGCAGCCTATGGCCGTAGTAACTAACCTGAATCGGCTGGATGGGTGGCATAGGTTGACCACCAAACCATTTCTGTGGCAGCTTGAAACAGCTGCAAGCACTAGGAAAGATGATGCGTATTGCCCCACATGACCCTGGCTGCTGTGTGCTGGCTCTTTCCTCCTGGATTCTCGGCGCAGAGCTGCGCCTCGGGGCATTGATACGGGGCAAAAGCCTTGAACTACCACCAATTCAACTGCGACCATTGGACATTCCATTCTGGTGTGGCTGGTGTGGTGCACCTGCGCTCCATCGTGTTGTTGTTCTGCCTCCGTGGTGCCGCCAAGCTAAGTCATTCTGGGCTTGCAACCAACCATGCCGGGTCAATTGAGAGCCTTGCTGATCAAGTATTCGTCACCAACTTGACCTGTGGGGCAGGCCGCATGCGTCTGGTGCGCATATGATTCATCGTCGTCGACAATGGATACTGATACTCGGTAATCCGGACCCCGCAGCTTCACCCCTCCTGGAACAGACAAGTTGATGATGAACAGCTTGCGCTCCGGCTCATGGCAAGCGTCATCGACGATGGGGATTTCAATGTCTACCCTGGTCCTTGAAGGCAAGAACGTCAGGATACCTGCCGAGGCCTGATAGTCTCCACAGAGGGCAGCCCCGCGCTGCATAAAAGGGAGCCTCGAACAGGCATCAACCACGCTCTGAGGAACACCTCGAGCAGATACGTCCCGAGTACTGTACATAACATGGGCCACTGTTGTTGCTGGACCGTGCCTGTAAACAGGTATGACCATTTTCCGCAGGCGATCCCCTTCATTGAAAACATATGACTTGATGGCTGAGCCAACGCTTGCAACCAGGTGGGTCTGATCATCGTGGTAAATCTGGGGAAATGTCACATTGTTCAAGCTATCATCCACGACGGCAAATTGGGTGTTCAAGACACTCATGTTTGAGAACCACACCGACCCAGCGTCCGGATACCCAGCGGAATCATCAAACGGTGCAGAGAACACGGCGCCGCGTCCAAACTTATCCATAGTAAGGATTGATCCCCATTTTGATCCCATGGAGATACCTGGAGGCATCAGTTCAGCTTGCTCCACCGCAGAGTCCCACGTTGCCGGTCTTATCTGCCGCTGCGTGTGCCCGCCTCGACTTTCCGGGGTGCGCCGAAATATGTATACGCCACCAATATCCCCTTGATTTGCTTTTGCGGTCCTACTTTTATGTCTGTGGGGCAGCTCAGCGGATGCCAGTCGTCTCAACGATTGGGGCTCTCCAAGACTAAAAGCCTGTACAGTGGCATCATTTGAGGTTTGCTGCACAGCAGATATCGCTGCATAAGCCTGCTCTGCCTGGATTTGCTGTGTGGTGACACTCTCTGGAGAATGAGTGGAATCGAACAATCCTCCGCTATGAATGCTTCCGCCTCGCACCAGCGACAGATCCTGGTTGGATAAAGTACCTTCTCCAGGAATAGGCGAATTGAATTTGTGTCGCTCATCCAACAGTAATGTCCTTGACTGTGCAAGTCCAAATGTGCCCCAGTGGGCATCAAATGCGAAGCCCGGCTTTGTGGTGGCACCGTCACGATTGTACGCAAAGTCAGAGGACGCTCCAACAACCATGTTCGGAGCTCCTACCAGAACAAGTCCACCAGTGTCTGATGCAGCAACAGCTGTGCCGAATGCACTGCTTGGTCTGGATGTAGTTGGCTGGATTCGCTGTTTGAATCTCCATTCACACTCTCTATGTTGTACCCGGCACTGTTCCTTGTTCGTTTTTTCTTCGCGTGCCCAAATGAAAGCTGCACCAGTCGGCCCAGCCGTTAGTGCAAGGTTTTGTGGCCAACCAAAGCGAATGTCATCAACTGATATATGACCCCAAGGCGACATGGACGAATCATCTACAATTTCTATGTATGCGGAGAGGCCCTGCATGAGATGAACGTCCCAGTACAACCTTTTCATTTTGGTGGAGCATGCTCCGGTGGCACGAAGCAGTTCGTTGCCATCCACAACAAGCCGCACAAATTCAACCTCAGCATCACACCCTCCGCCAATGAGCAGAGAGATTGAAGACCCTGCAATTGTAAATGGTAGGCTTGATGCCCTTCCAGTGGGACGATCACCTTGCACTGGAACGTACTCTTTATTTAGACCAACTTCCACTTGTGTGTCATACGAGCTCAGCATGAAGTTGCCCTCACAATTTGCTGGGGAGCCAGCCATGAACCCTCCAACATCAAGGTAGGAGCTCCTCTTTTGTGGATTTTTTGCGTTTGCGGGCTGGCCCTCAAAAGCAGCACCGGTCAAATGCCACCCACGGGTGTCAGCAGTTTCGAAGTTCCAAGTGACGTTGGTTTGCCTGCTGGACGTGGGGGCCCCCACTGCAACCAAGTTGTCGTCAAGTGAAACGGAAAAGCCAAAAGACGACGACATGATGTCTAAGTCATCGGGCATTGCGTTTTCCTCGAAGACGGTAGTCAGCGCCCAGCAGCCACCAATTGCATCCGCAGCAAGGCAGTGTGAACTTGGGGCAGTAATGCAGTATCGGACAGACGCGCTGTGCTGGCTGAGAACATCATACTGCTTCACTTCGGAGAAAGTACGGCCCCCAAAGTCCCAATCTTCGTATATTGGTGACGAAGTGCAGTTCGTATGCTCCCAGAGCAAAGCTGCTCCGGGTGCAGCAGCTTGCATGCTTCCCACCTGCTCCGTCAGGCTGATGACTGAATCGTTTTGAAGTTTTTCTGCTTGAGGGTAGAATTGTGGAGCTCCAATCAGTACCTCACCTGCTTGCACTGATAGTGAGTATCCGAATGATTGGTAAGCAACAACAGGTACTCCTAATAGGTGGGTGTGCATCGTGGTCGGGGAAAGCAGGACTGATGTTTGAAGCCATTCGCCGGCGTGCGGCTGTCGAAACACAAATGTAGCATCAAGGCCGGGGCAACCAACGAAGACCACAAGGTCAGACAGTACTTTGTCAATCAGAGCGATGGACAAGGATGAAGGAAATTCGAAGCAGGCAGCACCTTCAAGTGCTGTCGTGGGTATCGGATCAGAGCTTCTACCATTATCACTGTCGTGGTACACGAGACGTTCCGTCAGCCGCTTCGAAGTGTATTCTGTTTGATTATTTCCTGGGTTTACAGTAGGCCCAGCCTGTCCGCGGAATTGCCAAGAGCTGCTGGAGAGGGGGGTTGACACGTTCAACACCCAGACTTGAAATGAACGAACCCCTTCACAACCAACTGCCACCCAAACTTCACCATCCACATCGACATCAGCTGAGCCTGAGCCACACTGACCGATGCAGGTGGAGCTGATGGACGTGCCACAGCCGCTAGCCGACGCCACATTCAATGGAATGGGATCCATTTCCACGATTGATCCCCCCAGAATGACCCTGAAGACTGAGATTGCCCCACTGGACAAATTAGCGCTAGGATCGGCACTGATAATAAAGTCTCCCTCGAATGCGACACTTGCACCGAAGTGTCTACTTGTGTCTAGGCTCTTGCCGTGCTGTGAAGTATAGCGCTCCTGGGCGCTGCTCGTGGTCTTACTTGCAGGCAAAAGCTTTGTAGCATAAAGTGCAGTGTCCACGCCACCGTCGGTGTCGTCGATTATAGTGTTAAATGCTTCAAGGCGACCCCCCGGCATAGGCTGCACGCAACTGTCAGGCAGCAGTTGCATTCGGAACATTTCGTCTGGAACCTCCACTACATCGTCTGCCGAAACGGTAACGTCAACTGTTTTCACTTGTGATTGAGAAACATTGATAAATACGATGTTGTTTGCCGCAGGATCGACTTGATGGCGCGGAACATAATCTGACAAGCCTTGGATGTCGAAGGCTGACAGCAAACCGGCTTTGTCTGGCACTCGATTCCATTGGCACTCTGTTTGCATGTCTACGATGGACTTGTCTGATGTATTACAACCAAACTGTTGAGAGGTTGCTGGCATGACATCTGCTGCGAAAAGCTGGGATGAGTGCTGCCGAATGTCGCTCCGCATCCCTAAAGAAGCACCAAACCAACCAAAGTCGTCCCCATCCATGCTTCGTAAAGTAGCTTGGCTGCCATCTTTGACTCCACCAACAGTGAAATCTGGCATGACAGTACACTCGGGAATACAGTTGGTGACATTCAACTGCCCTTGCTGGCCTTCAGCCATGGCAGAAGGATGAATTCTCAGATTTGTCCAGCGCAAATCATGCATAAATGCAGCTCCACTTGAAACTCCGCGAACAGCTCTTTCTGGTGCACCGATGATCAGCACATTCTTGGATATGGCTAATGCAGCACCATGCTGATCAGCAGGTTGTTGAGTGTGGTGTGTTACTTGCGCGTCATGCTGCCAAAGTGTTTGCTCTGTGCGAGAGGAGCTGATTGTGAAGACTTGAATTGAGGTAGGATTAGGGACAGTCGGCTTCTGTACTTGGCTGATTATTGCTTGCCAGGGTAATTCGGAATCAGAAATGATTCGCACTCTCAGTTTTGGGCTTTCATTCAACGCGAGATCATCTTGAACTCCAGCCGAGGCATCTGACGGAGCAAAGGTTATCAGCCACTCAAATCCGGCTTGAGGTGCCAAAGACATTCTTGAAATATTCACTTTTTGGATGTTGAGGTGCGACTCCAGTGCTTGTCTTACCTGCTCTGCCGAAGCATGGAGAGGAAGCAAGGGGGTCGACACCTCTGCAGACCGAGGTCCCGCGACGAGCGAGAATCCAGACGGCCATTCAGGGGCAAAGGAGGACCGGACTGACCTTCCACTCGAACTGGTGAGAAGTGAGTCGGGCTTCATTTTAGCCCCAATTCTTACAGACAGAACTTCAGCAGCCTGCACCTCGGGTGAAGTTCGCATGGCTGAAGCTGCCGTGAGAATGTTTCCGGACAAGGCAACTTGAAATCCAAAGTGCTGACCTTGTCGAGCTGTTATTGGTGTAATTCGCTGCACAGGAACAAAGTAGCCTAACATCGGATTTCTTCGATAGACCAAAATGCAGCCAAAGCCAGCAACACCTGCGTGTATGCTGCTTTGGGTCCAACTCAATGGCGCCCCAACAATGAGTTCATTCCCGCTCAGAGCCAGCGATTTTCCAAAGCCGCGTATAGATTCGCCTTGCAGCAAAGGCCAGTCTGACACCGTAAGTCTCTGGGCTGGCAAGAAAGGCTGTATGGCCGGGTCTCGAACCTCATGGCGTCTGTACACTGATACAATGCCACTGCCGGCACCCGGTCCGATGGCCGCAACAGCAAGCGTGTGTGTTTCAAGTGCAATCACCGAGCCAAATTCATGGAGAGCACCTCCATGGAAGTTGGTGTTGTTTTCATCAAGCCGTTGCTGCTGGAGCCAGCCCCCTCCCAGACGCCAGTTTGCATGTTCGGCGACACTGGATGAATCGGTTTCATTGGCTTCGAGTTTGCGGAAAATATACACAGCTCCTGAGCGCAGACCCAGAGGGCTGTCCCCAGGAGCCCCCACAGCCATTGTAGCTCCAGACAACGCCACAGAATGTCCAAATTGTGCAGTGGTTGAGCGATCATGCAAATTCTCTGACCACGATCCCCATGGGATGGGGCGGAAAACATCTCGGTGAGTCGGTCGGACAGTGCCTGCTTGGTCCCACACAACTGCAGCACCGTTAGTGACATGCTGAAAAATATATACCGCTCCAACAGCTGCATCTGGTTCGTTGAATAGCTCCGGCGCATGACTTGGCGAACTACTTTCAACCAAGTCAAGGACTGAAAATGCTTGTGAGCCATTAGCGTATCGCAGGCCTACAGAATTCACTGACATGTCGTTTGCACTCACACCATATGGGAAAAACACGTGCATAAACATGGTGGGCTGCAAATTCGCAGACGGGCTTGATGGAGATGTGCCCCTGGTACTTGACTTGTGGCACACAGGGTCGTATTCGCCCTTGGCAGAAATGACTCGTATCTCCGGCCAGTCAAGTGAAACTCGCAGTGTCGATTCAAGATCCCTGGCGGTTGCTGTACTTTGAATGTTGGCCGCCGTTTGCTCTTTAAATGCAAATTGCAGAACTCCCAGGTCCGCAGAGCATGTCAAACTGAAAACAGCGCTGTTTGAGTGTGACATTGCGAATGGTGCTCCAACAGCCAATGTGCCGCTCATCAAAGAAACTGCTTTGCCAAACATCGAGTTTGCCTTGCTTGAATCTCGTGTGTGTTTGATCGTGAGTTTGTTTCGATCTTGACGCAAAAACTCTTCGAATCGCGAACGCCTGTCGAAGTGGGAAAGGGAGGGTGAGCTGATGCCGCTGCCGTCAACGAAAGGAAACACATACACACTACCACTTGCAGGACCCAGAACTGAACTTTTTGTGTTCTGCCGAAATCTGACAGGGGAGCTCCAGGAGTCAGCAGCTGGTATTGGCAGCGAGCCGAGGTACAGGCTAGGACGACTCCCACCAAGAACACTCGATGCAGAAATGGAGGCAGCTTGCCACAATGAAGTTTCGAACAGTGCAGTGAATTCTGGGATGTTTTGCTGCGCATCAAATCCATGATGAGTATCCAGATCTATTGTGGATTCATTCACAGACACGACGTGCAGGAAAAGTACCCAGGCTCGACATCCAGGTTGCTTTCCTGGCACTTCGAAAACATCCAATTTCCGCACTGCAGCAATCTGCATTGTAGCTGCGTGGACATCTGCCGCAGAGGCATGAACTGATATACCTGCCGAGGTCTGTTCAGCAATTCTCAACTGGAATGACCCAGTTGTTGGTCCTTCCCCGAGCACACTTGGATATGAAACCACTGAAGCGTTGCCTGCGTGCGAATGCAAGGTGTGTCCTTGCACACACATGAAGTCTGGTCGAATTGCGTAGGCAGATGCAGGGCCGAAAGTTATTGCCCACCTGAACGTTCCCATTTCAAAATTGTCCGCTGCTCGTTTTGATACGTGAACGTCCAGGTATCCATACAAGCGCTGAACAGCAGCTGCGAAATCGTTTTCGGTTGCATTGTGAGCGACATACTCAATTATTGAACTGTTGGATACTAGACAGCTTGTTCTCTCGGAGCTGGCACCACGAAATAGGGCAAATCTGCCGGAAAGCACTGTTGCAGCTTGTTTTTGCTCAATAAGGGCGCTTGAAGGTCCAATCACTTCAAGTAAATCCACCGTGCCCACTGCACCGAGAAATGTTATTGTATAGTCCACAAATAAGGGTGATTTTGTTATCGACACAGAAATCCTTGAAAATGCTTTGGGTGCTTTTCTCCAACTTGCAACGAGAAGGTTCTCCACAAATGTACTGTGCCAGTCCGGGTTTATCACTTGTGAGTGTACCCCCATCCAGCTGAAAATGAACCCACGATCTGAGCCAAACTGACCCTCTCTAGTCTCATTATGTGGGATTCGAGCAACTTGAACTGACGGTGCCTCAGAGGCAAGCGTCCGCACTATTTGTACATGCTGCTTTCGTTCAGTCGACAAGCCACAAACCTCTAATCGCTGTGACTGTGGCAGTGGTGATGCATCGCCTGGCGACCCAACTGCGACGAATTGCCCGTCAACAGCAACTGCTTCACCGAATCTATCACCTGTCTGTCCGTCAAATGCCGAGAACTCAGACATCATGGATTGCCGCAGCTCGACCTTGTGCACAACTGAGAAGCTTCCAAACCCAACCACACTTGCTTGAAATAACAAGTCGACTGTAGCAAGATCGGATACCACCCCAAGGCTGTGGAAGCATGCGGTGCCATTGACAAGGCGGGTTACAACTCCCCCGGTCAACACAGTTCGCTCTGTATTGGTTTGCACCCTCTGCGACTCAGATTTGAGTGAAACTAAGACTGTTCCATGAGGGTGATTTTCGACTTGGTTTGAGCCTCGGTCGTCTAATCGGACGCAAGGTTGCTGTTCAAACGGTGTTCCGTCTGCATAGGCCGTGCTGGCAACACGGCTGATTTGCAAGCTTGCTGGGTCACCAATTTGACTAACAAAATACGGACTTATCGCATAAATTCGCTGTGATAACCCTCTTGATCTTTCGTCAAGTCTCAGAAGTGGATTTAGTGGTTGGTTTGCAGGCTGACTCCAGCCGTATCCGTGCCCAATCATGCCCTTGCCTGGCCTTCCCCGCCCAAGCCACAGACCATCCGATTGCAGGGATGAAATGAACACTAGCTGTAAGTATTGAGAAGCAAGAAGTACAGAGAGCTGCGAGAATTGGGCGACACCTTCATGCACTTGAGCAACTAGGCCGTTGAGTATTTTGTAAAGCACACCGCTGCGAACATCTGGGCCCTGCCAAGGCTCAAGTAGTCGCAGTCTGTAACTTGGTTCGCCTGGACCCAGCTGTGAGCGAACTCGCTGCACAATTGCAGAACGATTTGACTGAAGCGAGCAGTCTTGGGAAAGCTCCATCTTTAAATGTGATGTCCAAGCATCGGCAAGGAAGATGGCATCCCCGTGGCGCAGTGGGTACACCAAAGTAGGATTTGCAGGCGAAGGATCCTCCAACAAGTAAACAAATGAAGCACCCCTATCAACAGACGCCGTCAGTCCAGTGGCCTGCTGGCCTTGAAGCGCCCTTCTCAGTGGAGTGCAGCGGGCCATAGGCAGAAGTGAGTTGCCTGTTGTTGCAGTATCATCCAACAGCTCCACAAACACCCTGCTGGAGTTATCAAACACATTAATGTTGCCACCTGCATCCTGAAGTTCAACTCTGGGCTGAGTAGTGAACATGGAACCTGCCTGAACAAGCAGGGGCATTTGAGCAATGTGAATCCGCGCAGTTGGTCCAACAGCTACGTGCACATTTGTTGATTGCAAGGAAAACATGACTACTCCAGTGTGGTCCGAAATGTTGAAGCCAAGACTGTAGGGCCCGCCAGCTTTGTTCAACTGAAGATCGTCGAAAACTGTACGACCAGATCTGAAGGCACGCCTCGTCCTTCCCGTAAGCTTCAAGTCACCTTCGGGTGGCCCTGATATAATGAATGCCTCAACAAAAAGTGAATGATGGATATTGAGCTTATTTGATGCTCCATCTTGAAGATCAATGACTGGCTGTGGTGAGAATGGTCGTCCACCTTTGGCTCCTCCAGGTTGCACAACCAATGCTGCCTGTTGCAGGGAGCCGACATAAGCATTGAAGCGGCTGGACACAATGGAAACGGCAGGAACATTCGGACCCAGAGTGTAAAACTTCAGCTGCAAGCCCTGGCCTGCAGAGCTCATACGAAGGTCGGTAAAATTCGCAATCCCTTTTGAGACCTGGACGATACCCCCAGTCTTGCTGACAAGCATAGGCATGGATGGATGAAAAGCATTGGTAAGTAGCTGCGCCATGACAAAAATTTCACTCCCTCCGATTTCTGAGGCAGTGCTGTTGTCTGGTAAGACTAGCTCAACGAGGGGCTGTGGATTCATCAGACCATCACCAACGCTGTCGCCTGGCTGTGTTACAACACGCAAGTGTTTCAAAACAAACGGCTTTGTACCAGCCTGCGGAGTTTTGAAAGTAGCACCCACCACCCAAATGACCGGCCCTCCCAGAGATTGCAACGCTTGCTGGAAAGTGCCGCCTGTCTGTTGAAATGCGAACTTCAAGTTCGCTTCCACCGTTTGAATCTCACTGGATGACGCAGTGGGGAAGACGATACCGAAAGATACGACAATGGCGGTAAAATTTTCGGTCAAGATCCGCCTCAAGTCAACCTCATTTAGCCTAAGTGCAGAATGCTGAGGTGTGACACTTCCATGCTGAGGTGTGACACTGTCATGCCTGTTGACAGCCATTACATCATCCAAGTCCATGCTGTTCTCGGCTTCTGCAATCACCGTGCTGACAGAAGACAGTTTCATGTGGCGTAGTAGCCTCCATCCGGCTGAAGCTGACATGGCGGACTTGCTTCGTGCCCAACTCTCACTCTGGCCGTCAAAAAGCTCGAAGTCAACTGCAACTGAACCACTAAACTTCGAATTGGATAAATCCGTGGGAGCAGGATTCTCCACCAGTGCCCGTTTGAACTTTGAATCGAGCAGAATCTCTTGAATGCGATACACTTGTACCCGTGAGCTTGGCACCCCCAAAGCTTGTGCCAAGCTGCTGCCAAATAGACCAGGTGACATCAAAGAAGCATCTATCCTAGTCATTGTCACCTGCCCTTCAATGACAGAACTATCCTGACAAGGCACGGTGGGGCACAAGTTAAAATCAACCAAGCCAACTGGTGATGGTTTTTTGTTGGCTTGCAGGTCTTCCAGACTCGGAACAGGTTGGCGGACGTCGTCAGCACACTGTCCGTGCTCGTTCTGGGGAACAATGACGTGGCGCTCCCGCGACTGTGTGCCCATTGCAGAGCAGCCTGCTGGAGCAGCACAATCAGACGGTTCACCCCACGCGCTCAGTAGACAGTCACGACGACACGGGAAGTCATAGGGAAAATCTTGGAACCGTGAATCAGCAAAAAACTCGATGCACGAGCTTCCACTCCACACACTTTCGCTGAAAGCCGTGACATTGAAGCCCCCTGCAAGCGGCGACACGCCTGATTCAGCAAGGCTTCTACTTCGACCAGGAGGCGAACCATAGTCGGCCACATCCCCCTGTGGTCTGTCCATGCCGTACTTTTCGTAGTCACTGATTTCATCGGTGCTGTCCCTGTATTCATCATAGCCGGCAGGTGGCACGTTGGAGCTATTGCGGAGGGCCTTGTTGTAGCGACACAATTGAGCGATGAAAAAGTCAATCGACACGGAAGGGCAGTCCGGTAGAAACTCAACGGCTGAACTGGGTACCCCAACAGCCCTTCTCGCGTTTGTTTCATCAGCACTCAAGATGCTGCGCCCAGCACCCTTGGCTGGTTGATGTTGGCCGACGAGCCGGCCGTTGTGCTGCTGATGAAGCCGAAGTATACTATGCGTTTCATTGCGATTGTGCAAAGCATGTTTCTGGACTGCGTACGGATGAGCTGACCTGGCATCGAGCATATAAACGCCTTGTTTCCTGCGCTTGCTTCCTCCGAACTGCTTCACGTTCCACTTCATCCCACTTGGGGTGAATCGATTCACAATACTGCTTTGATCAATTTTTTCTGCACCATTGCTGCAAATCAACACATGGCACATGCAGGAATCAAACCAGTTGGCTGGTCCTGCCACTGGGTGAGATTGCATGCAATTCAACTGATCGATCAATCCTGCATTTGCTGCCAAAAACCAAGATGCAAAAACTTGGCACTGTGACAGTTTGCGATGCGGCGTGCGTAATGCAGCAAGGCATTTTGCTTGTGAGCTTGGACCACTAGCCAGAACATGGGCGAACGTCAAGTAGTAAGCTTCAGCTGCCACAAACCACCCGACTTTTCTGGAGGTTGGCTTGAACTTGTGGTCCTTCTTCATCTCGAAATTCCATGTGTTCCTATGTCGCAGATACGTAAAGAGTGCTCGTGAGTTGTCCAGAATCGCAACCGGAAACCCCCTGTTGACAGCTTGCTCTGCAAGATACTGATCTTCTGCGATGGAGGTGTTGCTATACCTCGCCCCCGCATTCCAAACAGCTATGCTGTACACTAAACTACCGAAGTGTCCTCCTGAGATCTTCTGATCTAGTTTGATGAGGCTGTTGTCAAACAACAAATAGTATGTCCCGTGTTTCAAAAGGCTTGCGGCTGGCCCTCCACGCTGAGCTATGGCCCGCACTTGCGTCTCCAGGCGGTCTGGCCGGTAAAAGTCATCGTCATCCCTGAAGCAAAAGCACATTCATCCTGCACACGGTACTGTACAAGTGTCTGAATCACGTACCAATGTGCTATGACATCGCTGCTTCGCAGCAGATTTGCCGCTGCATTGCGCTTGTCTCCGATGCTCAATCGCTGTGAGAGATGTACAAAGGAGGCCCCATGCAGCGTGCAAGAAAGCAACATCTCTTGTATAGCCTCATCATCTGGTGTATCATCCACAACAACCTGCAGCAGCATCGGCGTTTCGTGTGTGCGTTTCGCTGCATCTGAAATTTCCCTTACGATTTCAGCTGGGTTCATGCTTTGCCACTTGATTTGCTGAAGTGCAAAGTCCAGAAACATTGGTCGACCATGTGTCACAATTGAGACACCCACGGATGCATTCTTGACACCCCAATTCGCTTCAAAAGCAGTGATATGTGAAGTTGACAAAAAGTCTGGAAGCATGTCAGCGCCAACTGCAGCCCCAAGTATGAGTGCGATAGCAGCATAGGAAAAAATGCTAGCCATTTTATCAAGTCGAGTCTATTGAGGAGAATAGCTTTGAAGCTGGTATGAACGATGGGGACTGGTTTGTTCTTTTATTGGACCATGCTGCTCTCAACGCCTGCTGCGACTGCAATGAGCTTTGCAGAGATCCACCGAGGAAAATTTTGTTTACCAACGACGGTGGTCAAGAGAAGGTATCCTGAATGGTGTTTCTGTAGAAAACTAAAAGCAATTATG
>Ga0307982_1003071_pt1 | contig 13345 bp, 19 predicted proteins | sample OrgLakmetagen989_FD_201847 | JGI IMG/M metagenome (GOLD analysis project Ga0307982, IMG submission 201847) | Saline water microbial communities from Organic Lake, Antarctica - #989 | ecosystem: Environmental > Aquatic > Non-marine Saline and Alkaline > Saline | place: Antarctica: Organic Lake...
TATATCAGCTGAAACAAAGAAAAAGAAAAGGTGCCTTCTGCGCTCGGAAACTCATCGCCACCTACTCACGCACCTCCTCGTTGCCCCAAGCGTTAAACCATGGATCGTTCGAAATGCCGCGAGCAGCGTCTTTAGTGCCAAAAAATCTGGACTGAAGTTGGCGCCGACTTTGCTGTTGTTGCTCTTGATGTTCTTGGTCCCAGTACCGCTGCACTCGATGCTGATAGCGGCGGTGAGGCCGGTGCTGTCTGCGGTGTTGACGGTGCTGATGATGCATATCTCCATGGGATCTGTCTTCTACACCTCTTCCACGCCTATCTCCCCCTGATCCGATTCCTTCTTCTATTTTAGATTGTTCTTGGTCGCTAAAATTTGCTTTCAGCAGTGCTAATCTTGCTGCTGTTATATTTACCTTCAGCTTTGCTGGAGTAGCCCACTGCGGACTGCAGAGGGGGTTTGTAGTGTAGGCAGTAGTGCACGGATGGCGAAAAGTTGCGAAGCCCACCTCAATGTGTTGGTGGAATCATTTGACAAGGTGCGCAAAAACATAATGATCGGAGAAAAAGGACGAGACAGCGGAAGCGTGAAAGGAGCTGATGAGAAAATAGATAAAGAAAGATCAAGTGAGGTTGTGGCTACAGAATAAGATGATATCAATATCGTCGATTGTTGTTTAACTACGTTTTCTGAGTACTAACTATCTATTTCATCTTTCTTTCTAACTCCTTTTGTTCTAAATTGATACCTCGCCTCCGTGGGCAGTCAGGGTACGCCACACCAAGAGAGCTGGGTGTTGCATTATCTTAAGTTTCCAATCTACAAACACCGTCGCCTGGGATCGTCCAGTATAAAGCACCAACACACAACGCACAAATGTTAGAATAATGAAGATATGGTTAGAAACGTCACAAGAATCATCGAGTTGGTGTCGAGTGCATATTGCACCAAGTTTCACAAGCATGCACACCATCAACACCACCTTCGCATGGGGAAAGAAACGATGCGGCATGATTTTGAGAAGACGAGAGGCACGGCGCCCGCTGTTTTCATCGAGATTCTCTTCTTTGTCTCCTTTCTTGCTGCTGCTGTTGCTACGAGTGTCGTCATTCCTTGCAGAAGTACTAGAGTTGTTGATTGTGGCACTGATGTCGACATTCAAAAGGCTATCGTTGCTATTGCCGCTGTGAACGAGACTGTCAACTTCATGCAGCCTTCTTCTTCTTCTTCTTCTTGCACTTTCGAGTGTCTCTGATAATGGCTTGTCTCGTTTTATGAAATGACCTTTTTCGTCGTCTTCATCGATATGGTCCAGAACCAATATCCATGGGGACATGTCAGATCCGTGCCGCTGCTTCAGGTCTACAGCAGACGCTGCACCAACCTTTCAAGGAAATACATAAATGGAGATAAAACGAGGTACCATACTCTTTTATAGGCGAGTTCTTACTTACGTATTGATACACTATTCACTGTGTTCGCTGTAATTGATTTGATGCTTATCATGCACGTCCCCAACCACACAAACGCACCACGAGCACGAAGCAGGTACGCCAATCCTCAAGGAAGGTGCCGTTGTTCAAGCCAACCAAAAAAGACTCCTTGCCAAAGTCCAGCATTTCGCGCGGATCAGGCAATCGAGTGCCTGTGCATCCAGGTGAATTAGCGTTTTATACACGTAATTCAAACAGACCAATTGAAAGTATCCTCTCCTCCTTTTACAATTTAGGAGTATATGCAAGCAAAAGTGTAGTATCCATGCGTCGTCTTACCAAGAGGGTAATTGACGGTGGAGAAAACTACGATACCGCAGCCTTTGCTAGCAGCCTAAAAGAAGATGTTGCAGGTAGATCCGCCAAAAGGAACGAAAAGAATGGTGATAATATCAATAGGGTTGCCATCAAGACAAAGTAAAAGCCGTGACAAAAGAGGACAAGAAGGAGGAGCTGAGGAAGGAGTTTACGCAAAAGAAAAAGCTTGAGCTCCTGCCAGGATCCTTTTTAACGGGAGGTAACGTAAATCTAAAGCTTAAACCTGCACGCGCGCTGCGAGTGCTTCCCCTGCATTGGGCAAAGCCCCACATCCGTCGTCATGGCCGTCCTGGCTACTTTCAGCACTTTTGCTGCTGCTAGTGCTGCTTCTCATACTGCTGCTTGAGGTAGCCCTGTTGATTGTCCCAGTGCTACTGCTATAAATGTTGCTTCTGCCAAAGCTTTCATCGCTCAACAAGCTTCGATGCGGAGCGAAGTTGGCACTGTCGTGATCAAGCTCAAGTACTTCATGGGTAAGATTGATACGGTTGCGAGCAGTCGCAGCCCCAGCGTCCGCAGAAGCAGCATGGATCATAGCCTCTTGCCGCCACAAGATGCCTGCGGCCTCGTAGTGAGCATACGCTAGGTGAGCCACCTATAACCAATAATGCATAAAAGGTTGCACAATCGTTATGACAAAAAGAATCAACAATTTACTGGCAATGATTGAAGGATCTGTGTGTCATAAAAAAACATGAACGGAATATTCATTACTTCGCCCTAGTATCTCACATAGATGATTGATGAGAAAAGGATCCATGAAGATTGCAAGATTATTGGATGTGCTTGCTCGTGCATGCTACTATTTGTTGCTTACCGCACAACCAGACGTGTCATTTGGCGTTTGGCACAATTTCAGAACTACATCCGTGCAACAGGCCTTCCCACCCTATACACAAAAGAAAAGTCGAAACGAGTGCACGCCATGCAAAGCAACAAATCAATACGGATAGATAGAAACCAGATTTCTCAAAGCTCGAAGAAACAGTTTAGAAACGCGCTTTCGTATTTACTTGGCAGTAGAAAGATGCTCCAAGAAGCAATATTTTTATTTAAAAGAATACCGGACGGTTCGCGCAATCATCTCCCCCACAGGCGCCACAGCTCGCGGGGCAGCAAGTGTAGCCGCCAATTAAGCCACCGTGGCACCAACCGCTAGGATCACCTGCCGTTTGAGATATTTTGATCGAGCTCGCCTCATGAGGTTCATTTCAATGTTGAAATGAAATAAGGAAGGGCAAATGCGAAGCAATGCCAAAAGCATCCACGAAAGTCTGATGAATTCATCCTATATCAGGTAATATGAGCTGGGAACGAAATAGAAACGTACCCACGGCTTTTATTCCTCTTAAACTTCGTTCCTTGGAGGGGTTTTCTTCTGAGGGCGTTGAATCGGTAGCTGCGGGAGCGGGCTTTGAATGAGGAGAATAGACGCTAGCTTCATTTCCATGGCCACGAAGGTGAGCAAACAAAAACGTGCCGCTCTGCCCACGAAACTCCCAAAGAGATATTGCAGCTTTCGCAATCGAAAGAGCAAAAAGTGTGCCCAATAGTGCTCTCATTATTGCTATCAGCCTGTTATTCAAATGCTAGGAACCTAGTGTGCAGGTATACCAACTAGCTAGACATGGAACGCTACTATTTCGTTTGCTTTCCACACCTTCAGTAGTCTAATGCTAGCTAGATGAAGTGTAAAGTTATGAGTATGCAATGACTGCGCTATTTCGGGCTATAATATTTATTTCTAATGAATTTTGCCTAGATATGCTCATTAGCCTCCCTTAGCTTCGGGCGCCCTAGCCACCGCCGACCGCGGACGCTGATCAGTCACGAAGACAGGCTGTACTGTAGTACGGAACTACTACAGTACAGTTAATCTGTACAGTAGTACTTATATACGACCTCATCTGTTTGGGCTGTGTAAAAGTACTGTAATCTGTCTAGCTAGCTATAGTGTGCATCTCTGTGCATACTAGTAGATACATATAGTGCGTTTCTTAGTACTTAGGAACAAAGCGACTATAGAGAAACTAAGAGCTATCGTTTAGCTTGCCAGAATAACCATTTGAGTCGCGCGAGTGCGGCTATAGTCTATCAACCTGCTTTTCATTTCAATTATCGCTGCGTCACTCGCAATGTCAGCAAGGGCACTAGGGATGGAGGGACGCCTGTACCGTTACCGCACTAAACCTGGCAGCTTGCAAGCCTTCGAAAGTCCAGTCAACCACGACTTCAAGGTGATCACAATGCTAGTAAATCTGGATACTAGGTTTAATATCAAGTGGCGTGCCAACTTTATTCAATGCTTGATGGGGTGGTGCCAACGTCAAACCTTGTATATGCCAGCTTTGATTTGATTTGCTTGGATTACATTAAAAGTCTAGCGTCTATAGCCTCACTTCTTTAACCTAGACTTGAGCCATGAGTTGAAAGCTCCGGAATACTCAAATGCAAATTTGCCTGAGCATTCTACCTTCTTCGTCGCTGCTGTCCTTGTTTTGACAACCCCAGAATTTCATGGTGTACCTGGGCGGCCTAACGGATGGTTTGCTCGCATGCCCTTACGTCGAAGCTCTCGGTGAAGTGTGCCACGCTCGCGGCTGGGCCCTCGTACAGCCGGTGCTCTCCAGCAGCTATGCGGGCTATGGAACTGGATCGCTCGACCGTGATACTGAAGAGGTGCTTCTCTTGATGACTCGAAGTGAATCATAGTACATTTCTATGCTCGCTTCAAGAGCTGTACTTTGTATTGTGTCGTTGTTACAGCAGCGGTAGCAGAATACTGTAGACCTGTGCGATGATTGATAAAATGCTAAACCTTGTGCTCGCCCCGATTCTGCCACGCTGTCTTTCGGCCTCATCTGTTTTTCCTTTCTTCACCGCTCCCTGATCCGTGTAACCTCCATAACTGTTACACATGTACTTTACTGCATTAGTTGACAGAGCTCATGGAGTTTTTGGCGTCGGAGCGTGGAATGGAGCGGGCAGCGCTCTGCGGGCACAGCACGGGGTGTCAGAACTCGGTGCATTTCATGAAACATGCCCCTGCAAAAGCTCGGCTGCGTGTAGTGGCAGCTGCACTGCAAGCGCCGGTAAAGAGCGTGATAGAACTACGAAGTAGTGTAGTACTGGCGGCCTTTGATTTGACGTAACTTTGCTTTTGTTGAATGAGTAAAATCTGCACGACGGCTTGGTTATTTTTTCACCTTCTTAAACTTTCACTCTTTTACGCATCTCCTAGCTCGTAGATTATCTTTTCCTTTCCTAATCGAGGCGTATGTTCGAACTCACTCAACCATGGTTTACTTCAATGATTTCGCATATTTCTTTCATGCGGCTGGGCTGTGTGGGGGAATTGTGAATCAATGCCAGGTCAGCGACCGCGAAGCTTCTACCATGGAGCCTGACGCTAGCACCAACGCAGCCCTCTTGGCGAAAGCCCAGGGTATGGCGTCCAAAGGAGAAAGCAACGAGATCGTGGGCATGCAATATGGCTTCGTGCCGCTGACGGCGGGGCGCGCTGTCTCCCTGTATGGCCGCGGGGGGGCTGACGACCTCTTTTCGTCGGACTTCAGGTAACGTTCAGTAAAAGAGTGCTTTCATGTATGTGTGCTTCTTTAAATGTGGCCACAGGCAAGCATAATAATGTTTACATTGATGGAAAAGTACTTAGTCCTCTATGATTCTTGCATCAATGGAATGGTGTATGTGCTACTGTGTTGGTCTCGATTTGCTACTGATCTTTGATGCTTTCATTGTTGTTTTCATGCGCTATGCAGTGACGAAGAGCTTGTCGCGCGGCTTGGGCACATGAGCAGCGGTGGACAGCGCGCGCTAGCAGGGTCGGAGGCGCACCCAGGCTTGAAAACGCTCCTGGCGTTCAGCATGGCAGACGAGTACGTGGCTTGGATGTATATGCCCAGTATATGCTCTCAGGGGAGTGGGAAATGGAGAGAAATGTTGCAAAGAAGAAGGGTTGTGGCCGTTTGATGTTTCGTATGCTCACACACGTGTCTTTCGTTCGTAATGCTGCTGTATTTCCAACCACCATCCGTTGTGACTTGCTCAGGCACGTGCCTGCTACGGTCGATCGCCCTTCGCTGGTCGACCGTTTGACCAAGGCTATTGGGCACCACGAAGGCGAACTCCCATCAGGCGACGTGATGTCTTTGCCACTAGAAGAAGCTAACCACAACTTAAGCAAACCCCCAGAGGCAGCAACACAATTTGTTGAAGCCGTGGGCGAGCTCCTGGCCGCTGCCGAAGCTCCGTAGAGCGCGGTTGCTTTGAGGCTACATATAGGCCAGCGGGCCATTTCAACTCCGCTGTTCATATCCCTTAGTTTAAAGCCCCTTTTTTATTCGAGTCCACGGCGCTGCTACATTGCTTGTGCGTTAGCGGTTACAGATTTAGTATACGAAAAACGTTCGAGTACTGTGGAAAAGTATTATTTTCTATGTATTATATTAGAATAGTACGAAAGGTGCTGGAGAAAGTTTTGGTGAACAGCTCGCGTGAAAAAAGTTAAAAAAAAAGTGTAGACGACTTTAGGACCCGTGGCGGTTGTCGTCTATTACTTTGGCTAGACAACCTCACTAATAACCCAAAGTCAATATGTTGCGGTTTCTTTCAAGGTGATGCCTCTCCCTTCCCCTATCTCGAGCCAATCTTGTTGATTTCATCATTATAGATCAACTGCGAATGCATTCACCAAAAGAACCTTCTTCTCATGGGTTAGGTCCAACCTTCCTGGAGCTGCGCTCGCCTCGGCGGCGTCTCTTGGCATCTGGAACAGGAATTCCCCAGCCGAATCCTGTGGGATTGTGGGCGTGGTGGGCAAGCCAGATGAAATGAAAGACGATGCGCGCGGTTTCTTGCTCGAAGGTCTACAGGTATCAAAAATTGACCCACTCAACTGAGGAAGAGGACTAGCATTCCCAACTGAGGCCGCATCCAGCGCACAAAACACAAGCATTCTCATCTAGTTTGGTGGTTAGGAGTCCATTTCTACTCTGACACCACTTCCCGCGTGGCTGTGAACACTCAATCGTTCAGCCACGTCATACAATCCTGCCTGAATTGCCGTTCATTGCTTTCAACCGCTTTACAAGAAGGGGAATGACCTCGATTCCATTGTGCGCAGTATTTAATTTTGCTCACTAGTTTTGGACCTGTTTTTGCCACATGCTTGCCATTCCCTTTCTGCGTAAAGCTACTTGTGTGGGCTCATCATATGCATTGCGGGTTTTGAGTGTGCGTGTTAAGAGCTCTTGAAAGTTCCTCTGCTTGAGCCAACTGTTCCTTTATTCCATATTTTTCAAATTCACGAACACGTTATAAGTGCGCACACTTCTTGTTTTTTTCTCTCTCCATCTCTTTGTGCTGTGCTTGGTTGGATCCAGGTGCTCCGCAACCGCGGCTACGACTCGGCTGGCTTGGCGACTCTCAGCGCCACGCACGACATTGCCGTCTCCAAGTACGCGAGCCGCGGCAACTCCGCCGACTCCATCGAGTTGCTGCGCCAGAAATCGAGCGAGCACACGGGCCACCAAGTGGGCATCGCGCACACCCGCTGGGCGACCCACGGCGGCAAGACGGACCAGAACGCGCACCCTCATTGCGACATGGCAGGGCGGATCGCGTTGGTGCACAACGGAACCATCAACAATGCGCACGACCTTCGCCGCGGCCTCGAGGTACTGTGAACTGTTTTTTTTCTTTTTCTACGAATTCTTCGTCTTCTTCTTCTCGTTCTTCTCTTCTTCTTCGTTGCCCTCTATTTCCATCTCTCTCTCTCTTTCTTTTGCTTATTTTTACATCTGCTATCTGTAGGAGTTTTGCTCGATTTGATTTCTGCTTGTCACCGTGCGTGTTCTCACGTCCCCCCCCCCTCTCACTTGCATCCCTTCATACCATACACAGGCCAAGGGCATCAAGTTCACCTCCGAGACGGACACCGAAGTCATTGCGCAGCTAATTGGCTGGCTCCTCGCAGAGGCCGACAAGGTACTTTATAGTATTATATTAGTGAGCGCGCGGTTTGCGCCTTAACTCGTTTTACGTTCCATGTATCCTGTTGTATTGCTTACACACTTTTTCATTTTCATTTCAATCCCAAGTATATCTCTTCTTATTTTTTTTCTCGGCTTTCTTTTGTCCACTTGTGCCTATGTCTATGTTAATGTCTCACCAAACCTCTTCTCTCCTTCCCCTAATGTATACAGACGGGCAGCGCCCCTCTCACCGTGAAGGACGCCACGGCGAAAGCGCTAAGTCTTTGCGACGGGACCTGGGGCGTAGCCGTCATGTCCAAGGACAACCCGGGTACGCTCGAGGGTGTAGGGGTATACGTGGTTTGGTGATGACGCTGGAGCACCGTTTGTATTTGGTCTCTCTTTTTCACTTACCCCGACCCTTATATTACTTTCTTCTCTTAAACTCCCCCCATCTACAACTAGACGAGATAGTGGTGGCGTGCAACGGTTCTCCGATTGCCATTGGCCTCGGAGCGGGCCGCACTTACATTGCGTCGGAGCCCGCGGCCTTCAACAAGTACACCAAGAACTTTATCGCCATGCAGGTGACGAGTAATAGCGTAGGCACGGGGAAAAGAGAGCGTACCATCTTTGAGAGTTGTGTTTTGATCGCCTCCCACTAGTCTCTGATATTGCTGCATGTTTGCCTCTGCACAATGGACAGCGCACAATACGTTATTCCTCGAATTTTTCTCGAATGTTCAAAATCCCCGTCCCTTTATTTCTACCCTCCCCCCCAGGATGGTGAAATTGGCGTGGTCCGCGCGGACGGCACTTCGCTGGACCTGAGTCGCACCGAAATTGCCCCCGAACTCGAGATTCAGGTAAAGTAGATGGTCAACCCAAAGGAATGAAATTAATCAATTGGAAGTCAAATGCGATTGTGCTATTTTGAAGATGTGTAGAAGGGGGGGAGGGAGAGAGATAACGAATCTTTCCTCGTTATAGTTCACACTCGATGGTTTGCTTTTCTTTGAATTCTTAACCGGCTCTCTCTCCCTCTCCCTCTCTCTACCTTACACTCTCTTTTTTTTTGCTTCGCTCTCTTATATTTCATTCTCTCTACGAACGCAACACCAGGCCAACCCCGACCCTTATCCCCATTGGACCATCAAGGAGTGCCTGGAACAGCCGCAGGCGATTGCGAGAGCGCTCGGGTTTGGGGGCCGACTCTCCGACGATAAAGTTTGAATCATGTTTAATATGTTGTCTGTAACTCCACACGTGTTCACACGCTCGCCATACTATCTCCTACACACGAACTTAACTCTCTCTTTCTTTCGCTCTCTTTTACTCTCTTTCTACAGGGCGTTTTACCACTCATGCCATGATGGTGTCAAAATCCACAACATAACCGAATAATTAACCCAACTTGTCAACCTCAAATCAGGTGTACCTCGGTGGCTTGGATCGCAACAAAGCGCGTCTGGCCCAAGTGCGCAACTTGGTGCTAGCGGGCTGTGGGACTTCGTTAAACGCCAGCCAGTACGGGGCCAAGCTCATGCGGGAATACGACGCGTTCGATACGGCGTTTGCCTTGGACGCCGCCGAGATCCGGGAGCACGATTTCCCCCGGAGCGGGGGTGGGGTACTGGCGGTGAGTGAGGGTGTGCATCATGTGGGATGGGGGGGGGCGCGGGGGGGGGCCAACGTTTGGGGATGCTTGTGCGGGTGTTTACCATCCTTGTCTTGGCGTACCCACACTTTTCACTCACCACCACAGGTGTCGCAATCGGGCGAGACCAAGGACGTGCACCGGGCAGTAGGGGCCGCCGCGAAAGAGGGGCTACCGACGTTGTCGGTCGTCAATGCGGTGGGGTCCCTGATTGCGCGCTCCACCCAACTCGGCTGCTACTGCAACGCGGGCCGAGAGAATGCCGTGGCGTCTACCAAGGCCTTCACTACGCAGGTGAGAACGGGGAGAGGACTGGAGAAGTGCAGGGAGGCGATAAGGAGGACGAAAAGTGAGAGAGAGATTTTAGAGGAAAGAAGGGAAATGTGAGGAAATAGAGGACGTACAAGCGCTTATGAATAAGTAAGCACACGTGACTTTTACTCATTTCTTTAATATGCTGCGCTACCCCCCCTCTCCATCAGGTGACGGTCTTAGCGCTGATTGCGTGCTGGTTCCGCCAGTTGCGCGACGAAATTGACGCGGAGAAGGCCAGCGAGCTCAAGAGCAAGCCGGACTTGGACAACAACAACCAGCGGCCGGTAATTGTGATTGTTGTTGCGAGGGGAAAATGGCGTGCATGTGCCTACAGTAGTAGTAGTTGGGAGTGTATCAGTCACACAGGAGCCCGATGACGATGCACTGATTCGCACACATGCACACACGAATCACGCCCGTCAGTTTTGACCTTGTAGTATCTCAATCATCGAAACCACTTCCCTGTTCACTCCCTTGCTGTCCGTTGTCGATCTCCATTGTAGCACCACATTGTCTATCTTGTGTGTTTTCGGTTGCCTTGCCTACCCACCTATTTTCACTCATTTCTCGCCTACCCACCCGATCACTTATTCTGTACCCACTTTTGCCTACACCCATTAATCTCGCCTACACTACCACCCACCACCACCATGTGTAGCACTTGGTGGCTCTGTCTCAGCGCCAGTCGCATGGCGACCAAGCCAAGGAAGTCACTGTGCGGCCGGTATTTCTCCTTTGATTCCTTGCTTTTCCATGATTGGCCGTTGAATGTATTTGAACGCACATTTATGACCGTTGACCGTTGAGGAATGAGACAAAGAAGAAGAGAAAGTGAGAATAATGACAGAAATGCATACATGTACAAAAGAAGAGCACAACGAAGAAAGACGATTCGAAGTCCCTGCGTCACAACATTCCTCCCATGCTCTACCTTCCCTTCATATTCCAATCCCTCCTCTGTAAATAGTTTGGTCGCGAGTCGACCCGCGAGCTGATGGATGCCCTGCAGCGGCTGCCAATTTCCTTTGGGATGGCCAACCGCCTCCGCCCTCAGGTAGGGGCGGAAAAGAATGGGAGAGGAGCGTGTGTGTGGACTCTGTTTTACTACCTTGACTCTTCCATGATATGCCGCGCGTGCGGGTTGCTTGTTCGTACCTTTCTCTCATTGATAATTTTCGTATGCCTATTTCTCTACGCATAACCATTGCCAGTGCGCGGCGTTGGCTGAGAAATTGGTGAACAAGGAGCACTTGTTTGTGCTGGGCAAAGGTTATGCCGAGCCAATTGCCTACGAGGGGGCTCTGAAAATCAAGGTGAGTGAGTGAGTAATACTTTTGAAAGGATATGGAGTGGTCTGGGAAATGGCTCTATTTACGTGTTGTCTATTGCTTCTCCATTTTTTGTTTCCTTATCAACATTACCTTTTTCGCTTCCGAGCTTCTTCATCTTCTTTCTTCTCTTTCCTTGTTTTTCCTCTTGTTGCACGCCAGGAGTGCACCTACCTCCATGCCGAAGGTTACAGTGGAGGCGCTCTGAAGCACGGCCCTTTCGCGCTCATCGAAGGGCCCGACGGCAAGAATGGCGCCACGCCCATCATTTTATTCGTGCTGGACGACGAGTTCAGTGCGCAAATGCGCTGCTGCGCCGAAGAAGTGAAAGCACGCGGCGCCGAGGTATTTGTGCACATGTGTATGGGTGCCGCTCATTTTAGAAGTGGGGAGGAAATGCATTACTGTACGCTACACGCGTGCCTTCTTGCATGGTCCTGGGTTCAATCTTGATCTCTGGTTCTCAATCCTATATAATTGTTGTCTTCCCCTTACCTTCGAACGATTTCTCAGGTGTTCATTATCACCGACAACCCGGCCCTAGCCGACGGCTTAGACCCCAATCCTCTGGTGATTCCGCGCAATGGCCCTCTGACTGCTCTGACGGGGGTGCTGCCGCTGCAGGTGAAGGAGAAACAAAAGAAGTGCACTCAGAAGATGCTTATTGGCATCTTTTTATTGCACCTCTTTGACTCCTCACCCATCTCTGGATCTCACCCGCGCCCTCACACCTTTTCCCCGTCTCTTTGATTTCTTTCTTGACAGTTGATTGCGTACGAGCTCGCGGTGTTGAAGGGCATCAACCCAGACGTGCCGCGCAACCTGGCCAAGGCCGTAACTGTGGATTAAAAAGGATGCTGTTCAACGGGGCTTACGAAAGAGAAGAAAGAGGAGCAGGAAGCTTTAATGGAATAGATGTAGCTTCGAGCAAGTTAGCTGCGCATGATTCCTTCGCTTTCATCGCGCCCGAGCCTCCTGCATTGGCCTCTTCGTTCAAGATGCAACCAAGCAATCACCCACGGATCTATCAGCAGTGCTTCTTTCAGAAAAGAATTCGAAGAGAAAGTTTTTGAGTAGGTCCCTCACTTCACACACGCACAGTAGTTATCAAAAGCCCCACTTATCTGCCGATCTGCCGCTATCTTTTTTTATTCACCAACCACGCGTTCATGGCCTTACTGCCTCAAACAGGGCCACATGCATATTCCGAGCTCTTGATCTTAAGAGACACCAATTCACAATTCAGTAAGGGATAAGAGGTTTTGGGAACAAGGAGCGAGGTGCTGGTGCTTTCTTGTTTATTCCGACTCCACTGCACGGTCTAAATTTTGAGACAGGTCCCGAAGGGCCGGAAATATAGGGCTAACAGGTAGAGATAAAAAGCAAAGCAAAGCAGCGCGAACTAAACCTAAGAAGCCAATCAGGCGCACATGCATTTTCGGCCAATTCAGATACGCTTGATATCCCGATATCGTGTGATTCCCTTGTTTTGATAGTTCTATATCTCTAGTGTTCACAGTGGAGCAGTGCACTATAATTCATTTAACAGTCTCTATATCTAAGTACAGATCTACAATTACAATTCAGTGAGTCAGTTATCATAACCATGTAGTTGGATTTGGTTTGGGTTGGACAGGATGATTACAGGGGCGAATTCCACGTTTTGTTCGTTGTTCTCGTTTCTCGTTTCTCGTCTCGTGCCTAGGGTTCCGGGAATAAAGCAGAGCTCTTATTTGGAGATCCATGGGGGGAAATACACACCACACGGCGACGTGATCCATAATTGGCCATATGCAGCACGAAAGAGGACAGGCGATGCTGAGAGCGGCTGGCGCCCGCCGCCTGACAAGAACATTGAGCCGGTGCCCTACTGGGGCAAAAATTAGCCCGGAGAAATGCCTTGTGTACTTGGGACGTGAAACACATTGGGCACTCAGACCCCGCCGACTTGTTCGGAGGGAAGACGCCAGATAGAGCCTTCTGGAACGCGCAGATACATGCCACAAGTACAAATACAGATCACCTCTGAGAGCGTGTTATTTCTGCCCTTGTCTTTCTTTGCACTGGGGGAGTATAATCTAATCTAATCTAATCTAAATGCTCAAAAAAAGCTCCCCAACGAACTCGAACTCGAACTCGAACTAATACAAACCCAAATGGCACAGAAGCCAATGCTGCGGGCAGAAGTGGGAATGCGCGTGCGTTGCGCAAACAAAGCAAGTGCGGAATGATTCAGGAGGGAGA
>Ga0307982_1003073_pt1 | contig 13342 bp, 8 predicted proteins | sample OrgLakmetagen989_FD_201847 | JGI IMG/M metagenome (GOLD analysis project Ga0307982, IMG submission 201847) | Saline water microbial communities from Organic Lake, Antarctica - #989 | ecosystem: Environmental > Aquatic > Non-marine Saline and Alkaline > Saline | place: Antarctica: Organic Lake...
ACTCCAGCAAGCTTGTGGTGCCCGCCTGCCGATTCCTGTGCGGTGAGCTGGATGCGCCTGATGTGGAGGAGGCCGACAGCGATGACGAGGCAGACCAGCAGCGCAAGGCACAGGAATACGCCCGCGCCCACAAGCCCAACGCATCAGACCTGCATCTCTTCTCCAAGAAGACACGCAAGCGGTTTCGGCAGGCCCAGCGACACATCCAGAAGATGCGCATCCGAAAGACATCCAGCAAGGACAAAGAGAAGGTTGTGTTCCCCGCAGTCACCATGCTGCACGACCCCCAGGGGCTTGCGGAGCACATGCTAAAGCAGGTGAGAGGGGGCAAGTTCCGCTTTGAGGTGCGCCTGCTAATGCTGAACACAGTCACCCGCATCGTGGGGCAGCACAAGCTCGTCATCTTGAGTCTGTACTCCTTCCTGCAGCGGTACTTGACGGCCCACCAGCGCCACGTGACGCAGGTGATGGCGTACCTCATCCAGGGCTGCCACGAGAACGTGCCCCCCCAGGAGCTGGTGCCGGTGCTGCGTGGCATCGCCAACGCATTCATCACAGAGCGCTGCCCCGCGGAGGTCATGCAGGTGGGCATCAACGCCGTGAATGAGGTTCTGAAGCGCGCGCCCTCTGTGCTTGAGGAGGAGGGCATGAAGGAGCTGGTGACGGACCTGGTGCTGTACCGGAAGGACCGGGACAAGGGGGTGGTGATGGCCTCCAGGGGGCTGCTGAACACAGTGCGGGAGATGTACCCCAACCTGCTGGACGCCAAGGACCGGGGGATGGGCCACGACGAGGAGGCGGCGCCCTCTGCCTACGGCGCCCTGCCAGTGGTGAAGGACGTGTTTGGGGCCACCCTACTGGCGGCGGAGCGCATCGCGTCGGGGCGGGTGCTGGCCAACTCGGAGGACGACGCCGCTGCGTGGAAGGCGGAGGAGGAGGGGGAGACCGACTCTGACGACTGGGAGGAGCTGAACATGGGGGGTGACGGGGAGGAGGAGGAGGAGGCCGCCCCGGAGCCGCTGTGGGCCCGCAGGCAGCGCTTGAGGGCGGAGAAGGAAGCTGCTGCTTCCGGCGCAGGCGGCGACGAGGATGACGAGAGCGAGGAAGACGGCTCTGACGAGGAATCCGACGAGGAGGAAGAGGAAGAGGCCAGCGACGACGAAGCTGCAGAGGCCACGGCAGAAGCAGCAGCCAAGCACAAGCAGCGCCTGGCGTCAGACGTGGCAGCCCTCAAGGCGGGCGTGCCTGTGGCCTCCACACGCTTCCTCACGCCCGCAGACTTCGCCCGCATGAAGGAGCTGCAGACCGCCGCCCAGAGTAAGCTGCGGCGAGGCAAGAAGCGCCCCCGCACCGATGACGAGGACGACGTGGACATCGAGGCTGTGGTGGCCACTGCCCTCAAGGCCGCTGAGGCGAACTCCGCTGCAGTGGTGGGCTTTGACCCCAATGAAATCGAGTCCTCTGGCATCCTCAAGCGGCGGGTGCAGGCAGAGCGGGCGCTGGAGGTGGAGCGATCCAAGACCAACAAGTGGACCCCCGAGAAGCGGCGCGGCGGCAGCACCAACGAGGAGAAGCTGCGTGGCAAGAACTTCATGATGTTGCGCAAGAGTCGCGCGGTGCAGGTGAAAACCAAGAAGAGTCTGAAGCACCAGCAGAAGAATGTCCGCAAGCACTTGCACCGCATGGCAAACCTCATCAGCCACGACAAGCGCAAGCGACGACGCTCTTGAGCAAGCCCAGTGCTACCCCACCCAGGCAGCTCTACTGTGTTGTCGGCTGCGGCAGCCAGACACAGCCGCACACATGCTCCGGCGCCGCAGCTGCTGCCGGCACGCGCACGCGCAGTGTGCACGAGATGCTGCCAACTGGGGCTGTTTGTGAATATTAATCGATTTTGTTTTCGAAGAGCTCCTGGAATGCACTACCAAGCTGCCCTAGAATGTCGGGGGTGGTCGTGCTGCGACCTGCTTGAGCAAAGGCGAGGCGGGCAGCGGTGCGCGTGAGCATGCTGGCCCCGCACATGGCCGCCACAATGCGCTCTGGGCTGTCATGTGTGGAGATGGTGTCCCACCCCGATTTGTCTGCCTTGGGGGCCATGTGCGCCCATGACAGGAAGGTGCCCAGGGACCCAGCCAGCACATCGCCCTGCCCCCCGCAGCGCCGCGGGGAGCCCTCTGTGGCCACCTCTGCCCAAGTCAAGGTCAGTGAGTCACCACCTTGCACCAGCACTGCAGTGTCGGTGGGGCCCTTGGCCAGCACTGCCACGCCATTGAGTGCGTAGGAGACCAGCACGGCATCCAGTGACGCTGGCAGGGCAGTGCCCTCCGCTGCAGCTGCATCCAGCCACAGTTGCATATCCCGCATGCGCAGGCGTGTGGACTCAAGCTTACCCAGTGCTTCTTTCAGCCTGGCCAGCTCTGGTGCGTTGGGCGTGAGCACCGTGCTGTGCGCCCCGGCGAAGGCCAGGGGCTGCTGCTGGGCGAACCACAGGCCATCCGCATCCACAACTGTGGGCATGGAGGCCCTCTGCGCCTGATGGAGTATCTCCTTTGAGGTTTGCATGGTGCAGGAGGCCCGTCCCAGCCCTGGGCCCAGCACCAGTGCCGACATGCGCGGGAGCAAATCGGCCACTGCGGAAGCAGCGCGTGAGTCCACCTCGCCGCCAGCCTGCACAGAGCTGCTACCACTGCTGGGACAACTTGATGCATTCGGCAGTACACCATGCACTATGAGCTCTGGGGAGTATGCTTTGATCGCTGCAGCTGCGCCCTCTCCGCAAGCCACAAAGGAAAGGTCTGCTCCGCACCGCAACGCTGCGCAATCGGACTTTACATATGAGCGCAAAAAAGGTACGTACGTAGACTTACAGCTTTCTGCGGCGTAGTACGGGGCCCCTGTGTACTCAAATGAGCCTCCAACGACCAAAACTCGACCTGCAAATCAGATCCTCGTGTGACCAGACAACTCAGGTGCATCGTTGGTTCACAAGTCCTCACCATGCTGCCCTTTATGAAATGGCACGCTCCATGAGGGGACAACATGTCTTGCTTTAGTTTGTGCACCTGTAATTTGGACAATATTCAACTTCCTTGCCGCACTCGCAGCCATGGTCGTCTGGGAAATTGCTGCCAAGCACACGCAACACACGCCAAGTGCAGTTTTTGCCATGGTAGAACCAGGCCGCACCAATTATTCTGCTGCGTAATTTCTTGTTTGCAGCAGCATATGCTTTTGGAAGTTAGCCGAAGGTTTGTTTGAGATTTGTGCCCCCCCATTGCTTTGATGTGCAGGCCTCACTGGCGCTCGCTCCACTCAGCTTCAGCTGCACCTGCACCAGAGACTTTGGATAAGTACAGGGCTGCATCTGCATGCGATTTATCCAACTCCAGTGCGCACACAAAGTCGGCCCTGGCCTGTATGGTGTTGCCCAGCTTGGCGTGGCAGGCGCCCCGCACCACCAGGGCATCGGCTGTACGCCCCTGCTTGCTCACAATGGCCTCCACAGCCTCCAGGGAGCTAGCAGCCTCGCCTGCACGCAGCAACGATGATGCCTGGTGCAGCCTGTAAATGCAATGGTGTGAGCAATGCACTGTGCCAGGTGCGTACAGCGGCGGGGCGTACTGCTGTTGCCAGAAGGCATCCTCCTGCAGCTTTCGCAACGCCTCAAATCCCAAGCCAAACGACGTGTATGGATCTCCTACAGTGCTACTGCGATCTTTCAGTCCCATTCCAAGCATGGTCTCTGTGGTGAATGAGGGATTGGTGAGGTCCCTTGGGGCGGACTGGGGTGGATCATGCACGGGCACAGCCTCGTAGTCGGCGGCTGGCGGCACCCCGAATGCGTGCAGGAACACGGCCACTTGAGTTGGAATATCGGGAGGGCTATGAGAAGCCATTGGTCTCAGTCTCTACTGTGACCCCGAACTGCTTTCAGGATTGAGTCACCCAGGCTATGTTTAGTTTGATGTGGCAGCTGCCTAATAAGCTAGCAGCAGAAAATGCTTGCAGCACGGATGACACATGCAAACGCACGAATGCCAAGCGAGTGCACACTTCGTATGTGCAAAAAGCGAGATTTAAATAATATTTGGTCATGCTGGGGCATGTGGGAATGCAACACGGTTTACTTGTCTGCTGGGGGGGTGATCTTTGTATGTCAATTCTCAGATGATCATGGCTGCTCGCTGTGCACAGAGCTGTGCTCCTGCAAAGAGTTGTGAGTGTGAGGCTGTGCTACGAGACTACAGGCAAAATACGCAAATTGCCCGAGCATGGCGTCCTGTTTGGCTGCGTTTTTGCATCAAGTGTAGCCAAATTGTTACTAGCATTGCCTTGACACCCCCAACCAATCTTGCCTTGCTCCGGCAGCCGGTCTCGCACCCACCACCACTGTAGCGTGGCAGCTGGTGCAAACTGTTTCAACCCAATTCCTGATCGTGTTTTTTGCATTTCTTGATTCTCACATCATCACCATGGCAGCCTTTGCACCGGGTATTTCCCAGGCAACAGCCCCTGAGGCTTTGCCTACTGTCCCTGAGATTGAGGTCGTGACTGACGTAAACGCCGCATCTTATGACGCAGTCGTTTTCATCACTGCAAATGCTACTGTGAAGGCTGATGTTGCCGAGCCCATTGCAAGCGCAGTGCCTCGCTTGGCAAGCGTAAGTTCCAAGCCCAACACGCCAGTTTTACTCAGATCAAGTGACACAAGTTGCCTTACAGGTCGATAAAGCCACTGCAGGTGCTATCAACCTGCACATTATTGATGGAGTTGCTGGATCCCGCCTGATCGTGGCCCCGACCGGGCCGCTTGACCGTGATCAAGACGATGTTCGTTGCTTGTTTGACGCCGCATGCAGTGGCGTGGCGCGAGCAAAGGCTGCTGGTGCGATTGCACCCATCATCGTGGCAGACCCATCTTTGGAGGCTGCTGGCTTCGAGAATGTCCAAGCCGTGCTGCTGCTGGGCGCGCTTTTCGCGCAGTACTCCACCCTGCAGAACCGGGAGTTCTCCGGTGAGGCCAAGGCGCAGCCAGTGCGCAAGCTGGCTGTGCTGCCCCTGCCCTCAGCTGCTGCCGACATCGCCGACATCATCAAGCGCGTGCGTGCCACCGAGGCAGGGCGCCGTGTGGCCCGCGACATCTGCGGCGCCGACCCCGCCCGCATGACCAACCTGAACGCGTACGAGTACGTGAAGGGGGCCTTGGGACACCTGCCCAACATCACCATCACCGCCGTCACGGACCTGCCGGAGATGGAGAAGGACTACCCCTGTGCATACGCTGTGGGCCGCGCCAGCGAGCTGAACCCCAAGCACTATCCCGTGATCATGCGGGTGGAGTACACGCCCCCAGCTGACGTGCAGGAGCAGGTGTACTTCGCAGGCAAGGGCATCACATACGACACAGGTGGCGCCGACGTCAAGGCGGGAGGCATCATGGCTGGCATGAAGCGTGACTGCGGTGGTGCTGCTGCTGCAGCTGGCTTCATGCGCACTGTTGGCGAGTTGCAGCCTGCCAACCTGCGCGTCGTGGCATACCTCGGCTTCGTGCGCAATGACATCGGCCCCACCATGTACGTGGGCGATGAGATCATCGTGAGCCACGCAGGAAAGCGCGTGTTGGTGGTGAACACTGATGCGGAGGGTCGCATGGTGATGTGCGACCTGCTGTCCCACATCCGCGAGGAAGTGCTGGCGGCCAAGCAGGACGCGAAGTTGGCGGCAGCACGCACCACTGTGCACAGCATCGCCACGCTGACGGGCCACGCCGTGGTGGCTGTGGGCAAGTACAGCATCTGCCTGGACAACGGCGTGTCCAAGATGCTGGGCGTGAGTCCCCGCCTGGTGGCAGCCGGCGACAGCATCGCTGACCCCTTTGAGACCTCCACCATGCGGCGGGATGACTTCGCCATGGTGGCGCCCAAGCGGGACGACCATGACGTGGTGCAGTGCAACGCGCTGCCCTCCTCCCGCACGCCCCGTGGCCATCAGTTCCCCGCTGTGTTCATGTACCTGGCGTCTGGCCTGGTGGACCACGGCCCCTCCAACACGGAGACGCCCATCGCGTACACACACCTGGACATCGCCGGCAGCGCGGCATTTGGAGACTCCGCCGGCGGCGTAGAGACTGGAAACCCAGTGTGCGCATTGGTTGAGGCTTACATCCCCAAGTAAATGCATATGCATCATTCGTGTCTCTGTAGTGGGGTGCACTGTTTCCCAAAAGCTGCTTGCTTTGTGGCGTATTTCTGCCCAGCAGCCCCTCGCCCATGCTTTCAAGTTCCCAGCAAGTTGACCGGAAAAAAAATACTCTTGGCTGATCAATTTCGCAATCAATTCGTTCTACTTTGTTTTTGTGCTCTGCAGCAATCACTCCATTCAGGTAAGTTAGGACTGTGCAATTCAGATTTCCAGCCGCGCCATCAAGAGCTCATCTGCACGTGCCTTGTCTCACAGATTCACCATGGCTTACTTTGATAGCGTCCATAAGTCCACCAAGGATTTCTTCAAGCGCGTGAGTATTTGGCATCGGTAATCAATTGCGCTCGCGGCTCTTGCTGCCCCAAAGTGCACAACTCCGCTGCCGCCGCTTGCATGATGCCCAAATATTGATACACCTTTCGTGAACTTCACAGAATTTCTCCCGCGATAACAAGGTTGAGTTGAGTGCCAAGGCTGACAATGGTGTTGTAAGTTTCGCATAACATTCCTTTGTCTCCATAGGCTTCGTTTGGTAGTGGTCTCCGCGGCACCAACGGCTGCCAGCTTGCTGCCGAGCTAGCACCCAACGACCTTCCGCCTCGAGCTGCCTGGGGTGCCAACTATGTACATTTTATTGGTTAATAAGCTGTGCTTGTCTTACACTATCGTCGGTGGGAGACAGCTAGGCTTGAAACGTTATTTGTCACTCAAAGACCGCACGTGGCTGACAGTTCGTTTATTACGCAGAAGGTGACTCTCGAGGGAGGCGTCGTGACCAAGGTGTCCAAGGACGACAAGACTGGCTCTGAGCGTGTCCTTAAGACCGGCACCACGTCCATCAAGGTTGACTACAAGACTGTATGTGCCCCGCGTTGCCATGCTGGCGTTGCGACCTCTCAAGTGCACTGCCTCACAGTCTCCCGTCTCTCTGGACAAGTTCGAGGTTAGCTCCGATGGCACCGTGAAGGCTGACTTGAGGTTAGTTGTTCAGTTTTCTCTGTGCACATGGTACATGCATGCAGCACCCTCATGTGCAGTCTGCCCGAGGTTGCTGCCAACACCACCGCGTCTTTCAAGGTCGAGGATGGCAGCCGTGCCTCCTCCGCCAAGATCTCCGGCAAGTTCGGCGTGGAGACTGTGCAGCAGATTGGTGCGCAGACTGGCATCAAGGCTGACTTCGACGCCGTGCAGGGCGACGGTGCCTTCTCCGTGCTGTTCAAGAAGAGCGGAGTGCTGGTGGGCGCCAACACCACCTTCACCACCCCCCTGGCCCCCGCTGCCGACGCCAAGAAGGCCAAGGCTGGCTTCAACGTCACCGGGTACGACTTCCTGCTGGGCTACACCACCGGCGCCGCCACCTTCGGTGTGCAGACCGGCAAGAAGGTCTCCAACGCCACCGCCTTCGTGCACGCCGCTGTGACCCCCCAGGTCACCGTTGCCGCCCAGGCTGAGGCTGCCCTGTCCAAGGGCGCCAAGGGCATCAAGGCCTCCATTGGCGGCAGCTACAAGGTGGACAAGGACGTCACCCTGTACGGCAGCATCGACAACCAGGCCGTCATCAAGGGCGCCGCCGCCCTGGCCGTGGCCCCCAAGGCCTCCCTCACCATCTTCGGAGAGCTCAACGCCCTCAAGATTGAGGAGGATGGCAAGCACTTCTTCGGCACCAAGCTGTCCCTGCGCGCTTAAGTTGCGGGATGACATAGCCGAGCTATTGTTGCGAAATGCATTTGCCCACAATACCTATGAGCTGTAGTGGTTCAGGGTGTACAACAGCACGCGCCCACGGTCGTTGCCGATGGCCAGGTACTTGCTGTCGCTGCTGAATGCTGCGCTCTCAACGTAGTGCAAGGGGGTGGCAGCGGTGGGCCAGTTCTGGTACACGGTGCCAGAGGGCACGTGCAGCAGGCGCAGCTGGTCCTGCAGGCGCCGGCTGCCCATCACCATGATCTGCCCATCATGGTTGAATGCCAGTGTGTCGATGGGGGTGGTGAGGTTCATCACCCCCTTGCGCAGCGAAGGCGCCGCAGCGGGCTGGGAGCTGGCGCCCAGGGGGGCAAAGGCGCCTGCTGACGCCGCCACGCTGGGAGTGTACTCCCGGGGCATACTGGAGGTGTCGTACAGATTCACCACGCCTGCTTTGCTGCCCACAGCCATGGTGCCGTTGCTGGCGTCCACTGCCACAGCGGTGCCAGGGGACAGCCCATCGTCGTCATGCCGGGCTATGCACTTGAGCATGCGCATGTCCCAGTGATACACAGCACCCTCGGTGCCCACTGTGACCAAGGTCATACCGTCTGCCGCAAAGGCCCCTGCCCGCACCTCCCCGTTCATCTTCAGCTCCCCCACCCACTGCTTGCTGCGGGCGGAAAGCAAGGAGATGCTGCCGTGCCGCCCGAACAGCGCGTGCACGGCACTGCCGCCCATGGCTGCGGGGTTCACTGCAAAGGACTCCCACGACTTCTCCTCTCGCCCGATGAGTTTGCTGGTGCGGCTGAGGGCGCCGGTGGCCACGTCGTACGTGTAGAAGAACGGCCGCCGTCCCACCGCAATGACCTCCGTGCCGCCCTGCGCGAAGCCCGCAGCAGTCACAGGCATGCTTTCGCAGAATGCAGAGGACACCATGGGATTGTTCTCCCCGTCAATGGCGTAGAAGCGCAGGGCCTTGTCCCCGCTGGCTGCCAGCAGCAGGCTGCGGCTGGCCTCAGGGTGCCACTGCACAGTGGACACCACAGCCTTGGCGGCCTTGCTGATATTGGCATCCACACAGCGCGTCATGGAGATGTGTGTTTGCCCCAGGGTAGTTGCCTTGGCGACGGCGGGGGCGGTGGAGCGCAGGGCCCGCTGCAGAACATCGTCCTCCGCCTCGCTGCCCTCCCGCTCCCCAGAGGCCACTGCGGCCCAAGATGTGTCGCCAGAACCCGATTCGAACTGCTGTTTCAGGCGCTGGGCGTACTCAGTGCCGGTGACGACTGCTTCATCTTCTGCCCGGCGCAGCTTGCGAGCTCGAGGAGCGGCAGCGATGTTCACCTGCATCTCCTCCTCCTCGTCGTCAGCCCAAGCTGCAGATGCAAAAAGCTGAGCAATGCACATGAATCAAAAATGCACTAGGGACTATATACCTGGTGCTTCCTTGCCTCCAGCATCATCTCCACCTTCATCGGCTTGATCAGCCTCAGGAAATGTCGAGCCCTCAGTATCCAAAGCAAAATCCGCAGCCGCTTCCACACCACTGCCTGCACCAATCGGAAAAGCAGCTTGGTTTTCCGAAAGCGAGTGACTTCCAAACAACGATGAGGCAAGGTTGGTCTCGTCCGTATCAGGACCTTGATCCCGGCTACGCTTTCGAGCAGCCATTATCAATTTCCGCTAGTTCGTGATGGCAATACTCCCAGCAAAAGCAACAAATTCGACCAGACAGGCGGGTTCGTTGTGATGGTGAGGCAGCGGTGGGTCTTGTTTGACATGCTGCATTCAGCACCAGGGCATGCGAGCAGGGCAGAGTTATGTAGACGGCTGGAGCCCAACGCTGCAAACCCAATAACCCCCCCCTCCTTATTTTGGTCTAGAAGCTGCTTTCAGCTGTAATGTAGAAGATTAGGCACCGCCGAGGTGCCGAGGTACCACCAAAAAAAAGTAACCGCTGCTCTTTGTAAGTGTGCTTTGTTTTCAGACAGGGGTTCCGCTTTGTAGAATCCTGCGATTTTTATCATTGCACTGCTCAAGGGCGCGATAGTCCCACACTCTGTGCCCGCTAAAGCTATTTTTACCTGCACAATATGGCTGATCAGATGTATGATGTCATGTATGACTTTGTGGCTGAGGGCCCTGAGGAGCTCTCCGTGAAGGCAGGCGATGTGGTTGCGGCAGTTCGTGAGTGCAGTATGCCTTCGGTGTGATAACAGCAAGTGCAGCTACTTCACGCCCATCTCACTTCTACAGCTGGCGGAGACCAGGGAGACGGATGGACGCTTGTACAACACACTCGCGGAAGTGATGCTTCTGGCTTCGTGCCAAGCCGTGAGTCGAAACGTTGTCAACTACGCTGAAATGTCGCACTGGGACTTTGCACAGAGTACATGCGCCCTGCACAGCAAGGGGCATCCACCAACAGCTCCGCGGCAGTTTCGCCAGCACAACAACGGTATAATGACTCTTATGCCTCCCAACCCAACTCAAGTGCTCTAGCGCTGGGAAGCCACTCCAGCCCCAGCACTGCCACCGCGGCCCACGGTGTGTCGGCCGCCACGCAGCTGGCGACTCAGTCCGACGCCGGGGGTATGCAGGCCTCTGAGGAGTTCAGCCACCTGTTTGCCACCCACGAGGTGTGGTACAAGCAGGCCTCCCAGCGCCGTCAGCAGACCTTCGCCGCCTTGAACCACGCCGTGACTGACCTGGCCACCAAGTGCGTGCCGCGCCCGCTGCTGCGTGCACACGGTACCAATCTCACTAAAAACTCATATTTCTTGCAGGGCTGCTGAAAGCGAATCCAAGACGTCCAGCCTGCTGGACCGCATTGCGGAGCTGGACACACTGGTGGAGGACGAGCGTGCCAAGTGGGAGGAGAAGCTCAAGGAGGAACAAGCGGCGCTTGCAGCAGGAACAGCACTGCTCACAGACATTTCTTCAGCTGGCAATTGATGCGTCGGACAAGCCTTGCAGCCGTGTTGTACGTTTGTGTTGCTGAATGCATTGCTGGAGCAGGCGGCGCCTACAGCAGGAAAGGCACAATGGCAGCTCTGCGCTTGAGCGTGGGGTCCTGCTTCACGTACCCGCGATGCTTGCCGTTGGCCCACTGCCACATCTGCAGAAAGCCCACCAGAGTGAATGCCCAGGCGAAGGGGATGCTGGTCATGACACTGAAGCCTACCCAGGACATCACCTCGAAGAAGTAGTTGGGGCAGGAGCACAGGCCAAAGAGGCCGCCGGTGGGGGGCTTGCGTGTGTCGCTGCCCTCTGTGGGGCGCATCATGGCCAGCTGCAAGTGCACCACGCCGTTCAGCAGCTCGCTGAGCACGAAGATGCCCAGGCCGATCTGCACCTGCAGGGGGTTGGCCGTGGGCGTGTAGTTGGGGGAGCACAGCACCAGGCCCACGATGGCGGCAAAGGTCCAGTAGTACATGCTGTTCTTGAACAGGTTGCCAAGGGGCATGGTGGGCCGCGAGAACTTGTGCACAAACAACGTCTCGAATTCGCGCTTGGCAAAGTGTGCCATCCAGCACCAGAAACCCAAGCTGCACATGGAAATAAAAGGTCATTTGATTTTGTAGTGGCCAGTCTCGCTGTCTGGCAACTCACGTGGCAACGGTAGTCCACTCCTTGCTGGCGTCTCCAGCAAAAAGCAGGGCTGGGCGCAGCGCGTACAGCGCCATGATGAAGAAAGGCCCGCCGTACTCGATCAAAAACACCCCGCGGTAAGAAAACTGCGGTCCCATGTCCTTCAGAAGCAGAGTCTTGCCTTCCAAGTTGTACTGTGATATGAAGCATTGTGCTGGGAGAGCTCAGTATCCGCATTCGAGTGGTACTTACGTCGGCTACAGTCTTCAACCGGCCGGTGAGGCGTGTTGCAACCAGCTTGCCGTCTTTGCTGGTTTCCTCGTACTTGAGACCTTGTCTGTACTTGTTCATCTTGGCTGCGTGAAGAAGTATCAGTGTGCACTCCCGCACAGCGGCAGGGAGAGTGCCAGGCAACTAACTCTTCTCTTGCAAAAGGTCAGTCAAAGCATCGACTGTAGTATCAGCGGGGACATCAATGACGCCCACAGCTGTGTTACCCTTGCGGGATACTTTCTCAACCTCAAACTTGACCATATTTGGTTCTCTGGCGGAAGGGATGTCGGACTGTCTCGTTCGAGCGAGTCGATACACAACAACCAAGCTTTCCGCAAAAGCACGTTTGCGAGGCAGTGTCTATTTATTTTTGTAGATGCTTCTGACTTCACTGGCACATTTGATTGTCAAGCACTGCAGTGGCCGTCCAGAAAAGGGGGGGCTGGCCAAATTCAAATGCCATCTGGCAGCTCATGTCTAGGCTGTAAGAAAAACAGGCGATGGCGGCAAAAGCCAACTGCAAGGATTGCGTGGTAGAACGTTTTTGAAGTAGCGCCGGCTTTTGTGCTCTGCAAACTTGGCTTTGTGTGTCTGGAGAACACTCGGTGTCAGTGTGCCACTTCTCAGATCCGCCTCAGCTTCAGCTGAAGCACACTGCTGATTGACTTGTGCCTTGAGTGACTTTGCACGTGGCAACGGCAAGACACATTCACATACGCTTTCTACTTCTGCTATGTAAGTACTCCTACCTGGTGCAATTGCGATGCCATGTTTGGCTTCGAGAGTGACAACGGTCTGGGAAATTTGAGTCTAGGCGTTGATTTGCGCGTGGTCCACTCTTATCGAGTGAACGAAATATGTTACCCCAGAAACCAACCATGAACGTGTTATTGTTTGCAGAGCACGACAGCCTCGGCAATGTCGAATGAATCCCAAGAAGCGCGAATGCGCGCGCAAGCTTTGCAAAAGGAGCAGGAGGCTGCTGGTGTGCTGCTTGGTTTGTGCGCTTCATCAGGCATGACCAAAGACTCAGACTCCCCTCAAAGTGTGCACTCTGCGGATGTTGCCGGTGCGAATCTGCGAGTTTCCTCTGCCCAGCGGGGACGACGGGCACGAGGTGACAGCAATGATAACACAGATTCCGCATATGCGCAATCCATGATGCCGCCCATGTACTCAAGCAGCCGCCAGTGGGGCCAAGGGGGATTATCATCATTTATGTCACCAAACCATGCAGGGCATGGTGCACCCGGCATGCATGGTTTCGGTTCACCTGCCTTCCACCCGCCGTCCGCCACGAGCCATCACACGCCCGGCGTGGTGCACACCTCCGCAGCCATGCGCATGAACATGCTGAGAACCAACGGCATGGCATCCCCAGGCTTCAACACGTACCCCCCTCCATCACTGGGCATGCCTGGCTTCGCGGGGCTGCCCACGGGCGCCTCCGGGTACAGCGGCCCCTCCGCTGCCCACAACACCGCCGCGCACCAGCTGCTGGCCCTGTCACCCCACGCCTATGTGCGGCAGATGTCCCTGTCGGCTGCAGCCGCAGAGGCAGGCGTGTCTCCAGCAGATCTAGTGGCGGCTGCCC
>Ga0307982_1003074_pt1 | contig 13338 bp, 16 predicted proteins | sample OrgLakmetagen989_FD_201847 | JGI IMG/M metagenome (GOLD analysis project Ga0307982, IMG submission 201847) | Saline water microbial communities from Organic Lake, Antarctica - #989 | ecosystem: Environmental > Aquatic > Non-marine Saline and Alkaline > Saline | place: Antarctica: Organic Lake...
CTTTGATCAAACGAGAGTCCCACGGATAATTCAAGTACCAAGCGGTGCTGCAAATTCATAACGGAAGGGTTCATCATCTGTCGGTGGCCCGAAGTTCCTAGGAATCCGTTCCCTCCCCTGATGCCCTGACGAGGAGATGGAAAATACATCGCTTCAGTTTTTGATGCTGTACCACCACGGCCAACATGCATGAGGAGACCAAACTTTCGAAGATGAGAGAAAATGTGATTAGAGCCTCTAATGAGATCCTCATGGGAGTTGAAGAGAAGTGCAAAATCGTCCTCAAAGAGAGATGTCCAAAGCTCGAAAGGCAAGGCATCGCGCACCCGTGTGATCTAAATGTTTCAAACCGCTACCAGTGTGAGCTGCCTGCAGTGTGTGCCTAACCCAGTCAAGTCTCATGAGCCGGCGAACCACCCGTTCCTTTCGATGACAAATTCTGTCCGTCGCATTGCAATACGAGAGAAGCAAGGTCTACCGAGACCTCGATGAAGGCGGCTTGAGCTCCTACAAATAAAAAGCGAAAGCGATAGCTGAAGCTGAAGAGGCCCATTTGAGCCTCACCCCATCCCGGAAGGGTAAGAGGAATGAAAAAATGTCCTTCTCTTTTGGCGGGCGAACAGATCCGAAAGGCCGAAGCGAAGGAGCCCTGTCTTCTTCAGCAAGTAACTTTCGATGTTTTGATGGCTGAATGTGCTTCGGCGACGGCCGCGTCATCAGCCATCCGCCATCTGTTCGGTTATTCGGAATTCGCCGAGATCGCCGATTGGCCCGTACGTTAATAGAATCCTCATCGTATTGCAGACCACGCCGTAGATGACGCCCCGCACCACAGCTGCTTTTCCTCCCCCCGCAGTGTCACTTGCTCGCATAGTACTTACCTTCTGACGCACTCAGCAACTCAACAACATATATTCGAGTTGTTGAAGTTGCAGCAATTCCGAATTCAAGTGAATCTGTGTGTACGTACGTACCCGCACCCGCACCCTTCATGATCTTCTCTGATTGAATCACAACATAAGAAGTAATGTTGTGTATCAGACAGACTATCATATGATGCGCGGATCTAACCACAGCAACAGTAAGGCGGTCGGAAAGTTGCGAAGATCCGAGGTCAATAATCGAGCCTTAAAACCAGTGTTGACGAAGATGTCATCTCCATCGCCAAAGCGCTTTAAGGTAAGTGCAAATATACTCCTAGGTCTTTCGCAGAAGAAGAACATCCAGGATTCAAGTACCACGCGTGGGTTCCACTGCTAATAGCTTGGGAAATTACGCAAAATATCTTGATATTTTCTAGTAGAACAGCATTCATCAAAGGTCCTAATTGGTCTGTTGTTCGCTGATGTTCAAATTTCTGATATGTACAGCGATGCGATTCTAGCGGGGACGCCGTCGCCGAAAGTGGAGCAGATGGCTTTTTCTTTGAACCTACGCCATGCCTTGGTCTCAACTTCACCGACCAATCCATATTGAGAAATCCTTCTATACTTCTCCCGACAAAGCCCTTTGCTCCTCTTGGAAGATCGGATTCGTTTGTCGAAGATATGGGTGTTAGTAGCTCTCCGTCATGCAGCCATGCGCATGAAGTCCCTGCAGCTCGCGGTCGGTTCGCAGAGGATTTTGATACAATTGCACTCCTTGGATCCGGAGAGTTTGGACACGTATTAAAGTGCCGAAACAAAATGGACGCATGTGACTACGCTGTACGTCAACTTGCTCGAATTCTGCGAACTACCTCTGCCTTGAACTTTTGTACATGTGCGAACAGTACCCGTAAGCATATAATCCCTAAGATAATACATTTGCTATGTGTTGATGGGTAGGTGAAAGTATCGAAAGAACGATTCAAATCTCGAGGGCAACTTCAGGTCCTTTTACGCGAGGTGCACGTGTTAGCACATCTTTCAGCCGGGAGCGAAATTTCGCAGCACATCGTGCGCTATCACCAAGCGTGGGTGGAGGACGAGCGCCTCTTCATTGCCATGGAATTATGCGAACAGAATTTAGAAGATCAGCTCGTAGCTGGGCTGCAAATGCCCTTTGTAGAAGTGCTTTCATTTTTGCGGCAAATGGTGCTCGCTCTCGAGGTAAATTGAAAGACTCGATAATAGAATCACTCCAACACACATATATTCTGTCCCTTCAATGACAATAATTGTTGACCTTGCCATCATTCCCAAGGCACTTCATGGGAATAAGATGGTTCATCTCGATGTCAAGCCAGGAAATATCTATACGAAGCAGAATATTTACAAACTGGGAGACTTTGGTCTTGCATGTCAAAATGGAGAAGAGGTGATGGAAGAAGGCGGTGAGTTCAAAAAAAAGGAATTGTGTAAAAACTAGAACTGTCACCAGTCCACCTGATCTTGTTCTTATTTGGATTTTAGATTCAAGATACTTGCCGATTGAGCTGCTAAATCCGTCCACCAATCGAGATTTGACCAAATGTGACGTATTCAGCCTGGGCTGCACTGTTTATGAAATAATACTGGGCGAAAAGCTGCCTAAGAACGGCAAAGAATGGATCGCAATTCGCGAGGGAAAATTAAGATTAGGCGAAATTGAACTGCTACCGACCGAGCTCGAGGACTTAGTCCAAATGATGCTGCAGGTAAGCAGCTTTTGCTTCTATTGATTTAAAGAATATGGCCGTATGTTCTTCATATCACATTAAAAATTCAGGTGGATCCTAACGATCGCCCGAGCGCTGGTCAACTCTTAAACTGCCCTGAACTTCGAAGCCAAGTGGAGGTGAGTGAGAAGGATTGACGAATCATTCTCTATTTTTCAGGGAAGTATTTTAATCAGCCGCTGCCATTTTTTTCTCTGTCGTAGCGAAACGGAACCATTTTACAAGCCGAGAACTTCCATCTTCGTGCAGCCCTCCAAGAGCATGTGAGGCAAAAACCAGTGCTTAGCAGGTCCAGTACCTGGGCTTAAATCCGAATGTTATTCCAGCCCATTTGATCATATAGTTCCCAATTCTAAATCCAGTCGAAGTTATTTTTGCTCCTGGAACAAACGCAAAGAAATACCCGAGAGTGCATATGTGCATGTCTTGTGCGTGCTCTTGTCGCTGATTTCGGATAGTAAGAGATAGGCCAAAGGCCCAAGCCAAACGGCCAGGGCGAGCTTGTTTAAATGTCAATTGATTTGTCATCAACATAATTGATTATAAAGTCAGTGCCATTTGAGATTTTAGCTGTGTAAATGTAGTCTAGTCTAGTCTAGTTAGTACTCTCCCAAAAACAAAGAAAGACAAGTACACAGCAGTCACAGAGGCACATAAAGAATGCACTTGAGCTGCAAATGTAGAGTTCAGGTATGTGCCCGCGAAGCTCGAAGAGCATCCGAGTACCAAGTAGGGCGCGTAAACCGTAAATTTTGGTTAGGATTCCCGCGGGAAATTCTGCGGAATTTCCCGCGGAAAGGGAAATTTGACCACTCAGACGTGATTTCCGCGACGGACTTTTGGATTTGGCAGTGCCTTGATGACCACGGCACGGAACGCGGAAGTACTACGTGAAGTGAATTTTTTAGCCTTCGCGCAGGAATTTCGCGGAAATGGGAATCATAACCCTGCCATAAACACCAATACTGACAATAACAAACACAAACAACCCGAAGTAAGTAGCATCGCCTTTTCTGAGCCCTCCTCAGCCCGGAGAAAGGACCGAATTTAGTACCTGGCATGCGAGGTGCCATTTGGATTGAGCTAGTGCAACCGCGGAAACCTGAATGACCACCGAAATGGTGCCTGGAGCCGAAAGCATGGCTCCACGGAGCTGGTTTCGGGGCGCCCACCTCCCGGTTTCAACCTCCAAGATTAAGCTACTGCGGTAATGAATTTCCTAGCGCCCATAAAAAAAATCTCAGTCTAACTCGAGAGACTCCTTGCAGTAGACGCCGACTACATGGCACCCTGCCTGTTCGTTCCTAAATCCAGCTCCCTCCCCTCGTGGGAGTGCTCAGAAAAATAATCCAAGATTTACCCTACATTCACTTTCACAGGGGTTTCCACGCCCTGCGCCACGGTCTTCAGCAAGGGGAGAGAGACGAGGGATTGGGTCACATGTATTTAACTCGGCGAGCCGACGAAAGAAAGTGCCATGTGCTTTCGCGAATTATAGTTTCGCCACAGGAACGTTTTCAGGAATGAGCGATGATGCTGGGTTCTTTGCCCCCTGCCAACTACACCACTTAATTCATAAAACTCCTTCTCGTTCTGGCTTCGATGCCAATCTGATGATTTTCCGAGCTTTTATTATCGCTCTGGGTTGTGATGAAGGTTATCTTACCAGGAACACATAAAGCATTTTCTTCGGCGATGAATCCGGTGAACGCGTGTATTCGAACTCGGACTCGGACTTATACAAACCCAACTGACACAGAAGCCAATTGAAGATTTCCCAACGGCTAGTCTAGTCTAGTTAGTACTCCCCAAATACGAGGAAACCCACCGTGACATAAAACAACAGACAATTGTAAAGTTCGGAGCAAGTCTGACTGGGCTGAGTGCCCTTTTGCGTAAAGCAATTGCAATCATTTACTCACGAGATGGCCTTCAGCCTGTCACAGCGGTAGTGTCAATAAAAGCCATCATGCATCAGGAGGTTTGGGAATGGCAAAATGGCCAAACAATGACGAAGCCTTCAAAAAAATTGGCGTGACGGAGCTACTAATAATAGCATAAAAAGCCAAGCGAGAAAGCACCGAGGTTATTGCTGATGCCTGTTAGATGGCACCGGCACCCTTTCTATTATAATTACTAAATCCAGTCCCCTCGGGGGGGGGCTTAGAAAAAGCACAAGGGCTCAAGAATGACAGCACGCGACAGAACCATGCACGCAAACCAAACCTGAGCGGCAGCAACGGCGAGCCCCGCACCAAAAAAGGACTCTTCTCGTGGCTCTCCTATCGATCTCTCAATGCTACGATGTCGAAGCCCAGACTTCGAAAGAAGTACTCGGGGTGCTTCAACTCATTATTCCCGACGTTACCGCCAAGGAAATTGTCACAGGCGATGAGGCCCCTTCGTGCTGCAAGGGAACTCTTATCGATAGCAAGGCACTCGTCCCTCACCAAGATACGTCTATCCCGACGGCCGTGCCGATGACTCCAACGCGGCTGTTAAAGCCCGCCGTGTGTACGTCAACAAAGATTATAACAAGAAAGCCACAAAGACCTCGGCATTCGCCACAGAGGAGACCAGAAAGATGGATTCGGCGCGGAACTGAGTACCTTCAGGCAAAAAGGGATAGTCCTCGGATCAGGTCCGGGGAGATGCCAACGCACGCCAAATACCTTATTGGCGTTATCGTGGAAGCTATAACAGCCGAAACCCCCCCCTGTTATGGCGACAGGGGCTCCAAGATAGTCAAGACTGATTAGCGCCGGGTGTTCCATTGCACGTAGAGGCCCACCGCCAATCGTGGGTGGGCGCGCCATATGCTCGATCGCCTAGGCTTCGTACAAGCTTCGAATCAAGGGACCAAAGCCAGCACCCCCGCACTCGCAAAAACTTCGACGAAGAGGCCGCTTTTAGCAGTTATATGAACTATGAACCCCTTGTCTAGCTTTCACTCTGGCCTGGATGCCCCTGTAAACGCCAACTAGATGGAGTACTGCCTGTCCATAACTAAATCCAGTGCCTTCTCGAGGGGGTGACAGAAAAAGCCATGGGGGTCTGCCATGGCTAATAATAAAAATAAGTCGAAAAGTGAAAGACAGCTATAGTCTACTGATTACTGGAAGTAGAAGCAGCAGTGGAGCAGGGCGCCGTCTAGTTGACGTCAGAAGAATCACAAGGCTAGAGCTATAGTCCCTATCAAGTATTTCGCAACCCCCATGGGGGTGTATATCATTAGCTAATGGAGTTGAGTTCCGTCAGTTGGCGTCATTAGGCTGCCAGCAGGGCTACTCGCCATCTGACTAGGGCTGAAAGCCTAGCTTAGAATTCTTTACACAACCCCGGGCCGGACTGGGAGCGTACTTGGCTCAGTATTCGTTACAGGCCCCTATGATTAAAAAGGTCCCGGGAGTATGGACTTTACTTTGCTAGTAGTAACTAAAATATAAGCCATTCCTGTTGGGTTATTGAAACCCGACACTTCTTGTATAAGCTTCCTTAAATTATCTCTCTGCCTGCTAAGATTCTAATCCCGGCCCCTCGGGGGCCTATGTCAAAAGAGAAGGGAGTCTAGTCGGTGTCCACGGAGTCTCCCGTGCCAGACTGAATACCAGGCACGGGTTCATTTGATAATCAAAAGCGGCCTCTTCGTCGTAGCCATTTTTAGGTCGGGGATGCTGGATGCTGGCTATTCATACCATGCACAGTATCCACAGTAAGTACTACAGTACATGCAACAGCAGTACAGGTGTTACTATTTTACTCGGGAAACGTGTTGTAGTAGAAGTATGGGTCTGTGAAGCCATTGAAAGGGGCGATCTGGCTCTATATGTGCCCTGTGGTACCGAGGGACTTGGGTGAGATACCGTTTGAAGACAAAAATAATTTTAAAATGAAGAAAGAAACAGGAATAAACAGCGCCTTATTCTCTTTGTTCTTGTCTCGTTCCGCTGCCGGATTGGGCTATATTAGATTATTTTCCCCAATTGCAAAGAAACATCAACAAGTAGCACAAAGCTGCGTTTTTGTGAATCCTCCAGAGTAAGTCTGACTTGGCTGAGGCTGAGTGTCGTTTTTCGTAATGCAATGTTCATCTTTACTCTCATGGACCCTTTAGGATCAACTCTCGAATGGAGGCATAAGTTTCGAGTTCGCCCGCGATCTCCATTCTGACCTATCCTCTGCTATGGCACGCCATTCCTTGAGGTTTACTGGAAGCCCTTTGCACTAAGAAGCCTTCTTTAATGTCCGACTCCATGTCATCTCAGGGCACCCATTCGGCCGAGAGTGTACTACCCAACCAGTAAGCAACTGCCGCGGCCTCCGAGTCGTAGGCATCCGTGCAACGTGGCCAGCCCAATGAAGAATCCGATTGGGATAGTAGCTATCAAGGTCCATGACATTGAGCCCTTGAAAAAGAGTGCTACAGTAGCGATACAGATAAGTGACTTAAGGCGTCTAGCTAGCGTCAACACGCGAGGGCTCTAAGCTATTGCCCCGGCCACTCTCTCGTGTCGATCCCGTTGGGCGCAGTCTATTCCTGTGTGTGCTTCTATTAACTCCTGTGGTGCAGTCGCCGGCCTTGATTGTCCTCACTTGGTCTCAGTAAGGAGCATCAAGACCCTCGTCCCGATGTGTACTGCAGTACAGTACGCAAAACGACGATTTCGAACTAAACCTGGGAAAAAAAAATCTGGATCTGTACCCTGTACTGTAGGACTGGGAGCAGAAACCGTTTGAAGACCAAAATAATACAAAAATGGTGCGTGATTCCCGTTCTTCGTTGTATACCTGCCTCTTGTGCAATGCCCTGACACCTGTCCGCCATCTACTTTAATGGGAGGGTCGCTCGTGGTCCTGATAGAAATCCAAAAGTTAGGCACATTTAGGTCCTTGAGCTACGCTCATCCTTTACTGAATCTTGTTTGCTGCGGGGCCGTCCAGGCTGCCCGCATCGAGTATAGCGAAAAATATCAGGATGACTCATTCGAATACCGGTAAATGGCCTAAAAACCTAGAACCCATGACCCTGAGAAACTGATTCGAATTGCACTTCTCTCGAACGATCAAAAAGTTGCCGTTGTTGGCATTTGATGTTGCATGTACTACGAACCATTACCATATTGCCAGAGACAGTCAATCGCATATTTTTTTGCCTTGTTAGTTGACAAAGCTAATATCTTATGCACTGCTCGGGGTAATTTGTGATGTCTTAGTCATGTAATCTTGCCAAAAGAGCTCGCCAAGACGCTCCCCAAGGCTCGCTTGCTGAGCGAGCAGGAGTGGCGGGGTATTGGCGTTCAGCAAAGTCGCGGCTGGGGCCATTACGCAATCCACCGGTAAACATGGATCTGCTCAGGGGTTCCATATTTTTTAAAAATTGTAGTCATGTAAAGCTGCACACATTATCATTGGAAACCTCATACCTTCCGTCATCCTGCCCCCTGCCTGCGCAGCCCGGAGCCACACATCCTCCTCTTTCGTCGTCCCCTTGGAACTGACCCAGTATCGGGCAAAGTTGATTCAGACCTAGAACGCCAGGCCAAAGAGGAGTACTTTGCATCTCTCCAAGCGAACCAGCGTAAATGATTTGAGTGTATTTTGGTTAGGAATTGCAGCATGCGCAGTGCCACATCGAACGAGCAGAAGGTTGATTGGATCTTCCTTCCTCTTTCGTGGTACCAACGCGCGAGCTAGCCACACATCTCGATTTCTTCACTTCCATGTATGAGTTCCTTCCTCTCGCTCATTCTACAGTCCATTCCACTTATGCAGACTAGTTGAATTTGCTTCGTCGGAGTTCGTATTATCGTATTGGTTTCCATTATAAGTATCTTATAATTGTAATCTAGTATTCGATAATAGATATCAAGAAACCGGCGCTAGCCGCATGGACGTTGGAAGTGGAAGGATCTAAATTTTAAGACGGAAGAACGAGCTCCGTTCGTATTCTCATAAGCGTGCCTTCTATAGGAGCCAGGAGCGTCTACGTCTACGTTCTACGTTTACCGTTTACGCCTGGCGTCTGAATTCTCGTTTCTCGACTTCAACTTCAACTTCAACCGACTTCGGACTTCGGATTCGGATTGTGTATTTGGTTATATGGAACTGTTTGTGCTAATATATGGTTGACGGGAATCACATCCGAATTCCTATTGCAGATCTGGGATCTTTCACCCGCAGGCAGCTGCGGCAGGCAGCTCTCGTGGATATGAATTTCGAAGGTGGCGAAATAAACAAAAGAGGCGAGTATCGGCATCGGACTATTTTAATGATCAATTCGCGGACTGTGTACAAAACAGCTTATTCCTCATCGTCAAAGAGAGAATCCAGCATCGCGTCAACATTGGCATCCTCATCCACTTCCTCAAGGAAGTTAACGTTTTCAACGCGCTCCTCTTCAACTGGAGGAGCATTTTTATCCCCCAAATCAGCGTCTGCGAGGAGGTCTTCGATCGAAGGAATTTTATAGGGGTTGTCCATGTGATCTTTCGACTAAAGAACCAGACAGTATGCAAGATTTAAAAATAGTTACACGCATGCAGGAGGTTTTGGTGCAGTCATAAAGGTGATTGAGAAATGTGAGCACACGAATACATCAACTTACGAATTGCGACGCGTCCGAGATGAGATTTCCGTCGTACAGGTCATCTACGAACTGGCGGTTCGACTTCAAGAAGTCGTCAAACTCTGTAGGTTGCGTGTAGGCCCAGTAGCAAAATCCAATGAACCCCATGAGTACAGCCAAACGCCACCAAATTTGCCCAGGTCCAGTTTTTTCGAAGGATGTGGTCGGCCGGAAGGAGTCAGCGACACTGCGCTCTTCATCGAACAGGTTGGGCAAAATCCAGAACTCGTACCCAAAAATCCAAACGAAGAGGAAGAGGAGCCAACGAACAATTATCGTTGCCATTATGATAACTAGCAGCGTGCAAGACAAATACCAGAGGCCAAGTTTCAATATGTTCGGCCAAAGTGGGAAGCAAGTGATTGCCACGAAAGCGAAGATGAGGAGGCCCGACATAAAGTTGGACATCGTTTGGTCCCCCTCCCACAACCACACATAGTAGCCTGCATTCTCGACCTTGTCCCCCTTGCTCACGCAACTGGTCACAGTCCAATCTCCTGGAATGTCGGATTTTCCAGTGCCAATGAAAAGTATATCTGGGATATCGCCCTTCCGCTTCTCAGGCTTCATAGTCTGACACATGTACCGAGGTTGACCAGCCCTGATGAGCCATACATTTCACGAGATTGGATCAATTCAAATTATTCGCGAATAAATTATATGGAAGACTTACTGGTTCATTTCGAGAAGGGCAGCGGCCACAAGGTTTGCTTCCGCCTCGTCCACAACACTTTCTAGGAACTGCAACAATCGTAGTATACGCATTCAGGTTAATTATCATGACGAGAAGAACATTTTGAAGGCAATAGTGTACTTACCGCGGGGCGTTTAGACTTCTTTTTCGATGATGTGTCTTCACCTTCTGCTTCAACTTCCGGAATGAGGCACTTGATCAGCCGGTCAGCTGAATCAAAGCCAACAAGTGTAACAGATGCTAAGGTCAAGTAACGAAAGACAACGAGGAAACTGCATCCTAGCTACCTTTAAAATACTCGCATCGAAGCTCCGCAGCTTGAGCATTCTGCGGCACTGTAAGCTGCCCTGGGCGAATCACCAAGAGCCCTGGCCGATTCTTGCATAAGCTCCGAGCGTGAAGGGCAATCTTGTCCAGGTGGTTCTAGTTACGAACACATTCGCGTAGAAAACCGAATAGGCAAGAAAGCATATGACATAGAAATTGCTGCATCAGAGGCGCACCCAGGAACGATAGCACGTCGATGAATTTTTCTCACCTTCCAGTCTCCAGTACGAGCTGCATCGGTTGCCATCGCTGATGCCCTAGTATTACAAGTGCTTCAGTGTTCAGTGCTCGTGCTCTGTACGCTTGTGCTTCAATGCAATGATGGCTTCAATTCAGGAAAGACTACGCGAGTTTTCGGACCCCCCAACGAGGGTGGGATGTCTGGGTTTTACAGCGAGGGCCATAATTCGGCGAATTTCCCATATTCGTATCAGGAAAACTCACCAGCCAAATCAAATAAGAGACGTCGCTAAAGGCTGAAGGTGCGTGCCGTCTCTCATCTCCCTCCCCACTCGAACACCTCAACCACTGCCGTAGCTGTAATCAATTCGATATTTAGCAAACGGTTTGTTGTGAGCTAGACGATCATATTCGTTTCTTTTAGATGTCTGAGGATCTGAGGTTATTCTTGAGTAGAAAGGTATACCCTCGAATTAAGGACTTTCTTGCCTGCTGTGCAGGACAGGCTTTCACCCCTGCTCCCTTTAATCTCAGCCTCCTCGCCATGCTGCGCTGTATCTAATAATTTGTCCGTCAAACACCTATTCCGGTTTTACAGCATGGCCTCCGTTGAAGACTACGACTTCCAGGGCGGGGATGCCGGCTCTGCTGAGACTGTCCCTATCGAGGCTGGCCAGATTCGTAAGGGAGGCCTCATGATGATCAAAGACCAGCCTTGCAAAGTGTCTGAGGTATCGCACTCGAAGACCGGGAAGCACGGTAGCGCCAAATGCAATTTTTCAGCCTACAACATCTTTAACAACAAGAAGCTGGAAGACATGATGCCCTCCTCGCAGGGCACCTCGGTGCCAATTGTGTCTCGCATTGAATACACACTTGTCGACATCAACGAGGAGGATGGTTTCGTGACTCTTATGTCGGAAGGAGGAGAAACCCGTGAGGACCTGAAGCTGCCAGATTACCCTGAAACCTACGCTGCTGAACTTCAGGGTCTTTTCGACGAGGGCAAGTCGCTCATCGTGACGGTGTGGAAAGCATGCGGCCACGAGCAGATCATGAGCCACAAGGTTGAAACTGGCGCTTAATCTTCCACAATATCTCTTGGTGCTACGTTCCAATTGGCTGTGGGATTTGTAACTTTGCAAGAACCACCCGGTAATCCTGAAGGCTGAAGGGCTTGTGGGCTGTGTCGATGACCTTTGGCGTCTCGCTCTGCATTTATGGCCACTGCCGCATTTAACATTTAACAGTTTATCTACAATTGGCATGTGCCCGGTTAATATCCGGGATGCACGAGATACGAGATAGGCGCGCAGCATGCAGCCACATGCCACAGCCGCCTAAAGTTCTAAGTTAAATTTAAATAGTTAATAGTTGATATAAGATAAAAGATATAGTTGAAGTAAAAAGTGATTCTAGATTTTTCCTATGTGTCTATGACTCGGGCGCCGCGGCAGTTGCTTACTGGGTGGGCGTTGGTGTCACGGCGGACGACACTTATCTACCACCATTCATACTACTACTAAATCCTACATAATTTTCTACCTATCTTCCTATATGATTTTATTGGGATTTCATTGGAAATTGTGTATGGTATGGGTTATGGTATTTCTTATTGGTGGTATGGGTTGGTAATGGTTAGTAGAGATTCATACTACCGCCGTGACAGTTGGGTAGCACACTCAAGGCCGAATGGGTGCCCTGAGATGACATGGGGTCGGGAATTAAAGAAGGCTCTGAGGCTCTGAAGTGCGAAGGACTACCGGTCAACTAATGGCGTGGAGAGTGGAGATCGCGGACGTACTCGAAACCTATGCCTCCTTCTCCGTCGGAGAATTGATCCTGCCGGGTTCATAAGAGTAAAGATAAACATTGCATCACGCAAAAGGACACTCAGTCCAGTCAGACTTGTTCTGGAGGATTCACCGAAACGCATACTCATGCTATTTGTTGTTGTTTCTTTGCAATTGGGGAGTATAATCTAATCTAATCTAATCTATTTGCTATTTGCCTCGGCAACCGCCAACGCCAACGCCACGGTAGACGGTAGCTCGTAGCTTAGGACGGACCGGCAGCTAAAGGGGGTTACTTTTCGCAAAAGCGGTAATTTTAAACTCCTTTGGCTCTTACGCACCGACAAGATGTCAAAACCACCCTAAAACGTATGCGCGAACCGCGAACCCCATGTGGCATGCATGTATGCATGGGGTGGCCCTGTACTGTAATATATTTCAAGCAATTTTGGCCAATTCAAGGCCCTAAATTCAATAGAATATCGTGGTTCTTCATAGCGGGATTCCCCCTCGATACGGCCAAAATTTCGGGGCCCGGGGCCCTGGCCCTATGAGCTCGGTTAGGGGGAATCCCGTTACGATTTGCGTAAACTAAGGTCAGAAAGGACGGTTTTTAAGAAGTGACCCCCCTTTAGCTGCCAGTAGGTCCTCGCTGCTTTCTACGGGACTTCGCCTCGTGCAAATTTGACGAAATTTACGAGATCTTGATGCGGCTCCCTGATTCGACGAAATTCGGTTCTTAGTGCAATTTCGCCAGAACTCGCCTTTGTACTCCTTCTGACCTGCTGAGTCAGCAGTCAGCAGTTGGCGACGACAACAGCGACGACGACGGACGACAGGGGCGATATCAGCGACGAGCAACGAGGCCCAAGCGTGACCATCTAAGGCTTGTCGCATGTCGAAAGCGGCGCATGAAGGAATTAGGCCCGTCGCAAGGAAGTGCCCTGGAGAAGATACTGCAGCGCAGGGGGCTAGGTATCCGGTTGCTACCTTGCCTTCCTTCTGTGCCTTCTATGCCTTCGGGGGGGGGGGGGGGGGGGGGCGGGCGGGGGGGCCGGGGGGGGGGGGGGGGGGGGGGGGT
>Ga0307982_1003075_pt1 | contig 13337 bp, 13 predicted proteins | sample OrgLakmetagen989_FD_201847 | JGI IMG/M metagenome (GOLD analysis project Ga0307982, IMG submission 201847) | Saline water microbial communities from Organic Lake, Antarctica - #989 | ecosystem: Environmental > Aquatic > Non-marine Saline and Alkaline > Saline | place: Antarctica: Organic Lake...
ACGAGCCAAACATGCCTGCGCACGGTGCAATGTCTCCAAATCAGGCTCTGTGCGCACTGAACGCGCTGCACGTGCTTGGGAGTGCGTAATAGGCAGAGGGCCGCGGCCCGCGGCTCTAGTATGAAGGTGGGGCTACTGGGCTACTACACAGTGCTACAGTAGGTAGCTACAGTACTACAGGGATGTATCGTGCGTCTTAATTCCGTAGGCTAACTGAGCGTGAAATGAGCGATAAGTTTCAGCGTTGGCAGCGTGCATACGAGCTCAATAGAAAGGATGCTTGAACGGAAACGGAAACCCTACTGTACCTAAGTAGCTGCTAGCTAGCTCTACTTAGCATAAGCTCCACTTAGCAGAGCCCCTCCAACATCAGGCAATAAAATGGAGGTCTTATTAGATTGGACGCCCCGTAAGCGTTCTCATTCGGTTGGCCAGAACAACGTCACCCCGGAAGAGACGTCGAGAGATGACCGCGAAGAAGTTGCTGCCACCGCCGAACAACCTTTTGCCTTCGTGCCTGCGAAAAAGAAGCGCAACCGCTGCCGCCTAGCTTGCTGCACGACTTTCATCGTGCCAGTTAGTTTGGATCCAGACCCTACGCAGGAGGTATGCTTCATTCTATATTAGATGCTAGATAGAAAGTGCTTCGAGGAATAGGACATTCGATATAGTAAGGGTGATACTGTAGTAACACGTAATGAAATGGCGGTAAGCATTACGAGAGAGCACATGTGTAAAGCGATTATCATACATGAGCATGTGCGCGTTTACCCCTATTCACACAGGTTCTGCACATTCCCAGTAGTCCTGCAGTCTTCTTGCTTCCGCCTGCGTCCTCGGGAGCTGCGTGGTTTTCGGGTATTGCGGCGTTGAACCCCGAGGACTCAACCGCAGCGCAGCAACAGTATGGAGGTAAAAGCAGCAAGGGTAAGAATGGTAGCACTAAGAGCGACGAAAATGGCTTAGGATACGCTGGTGGTCGATACGGTGACACTTCCGAAGACGACGACGATGATGACGACCCTTTTATGGAACGAGTTGGCGGGGATCAAAATTCTAGCAACTGCAGCAGTGCGCCATCAAATATCAACTCCAAGCAAGAACTCAATAACGCCTCACCCACCACTGCACTTTCGGACAATGCGAAATTAGGCCCTAGCACCCATTTTGGCTGGGTGCCCATCGCCATGCAAGCTCATGAAGCCGAAATCGACGACTGCTTGAGGTGTGCCGTAGGCGGCTACCAGCACTTTCGCTTAGCATTCACGGATGCACAACGCGGCCTTGCGGGAGCTACAATGGTTGAGCGCACTGGTGGCGAGTTTTTGAAACTAAATTCGGATTGCCTGCAATTCAGCACGACCAAGAGCATAGGCGGCGTAAGTCGGGCGCCCTACACAGAGGGTTACGTTTCTGTCTTACTTGTTAAGAGGATGGGGTCAGTGCTGCGGCGAGATTGCATTTTCGTAGTTGTTTGTACAATGTTTGCCTCTTATTTTATGATCTCTTTTTATTTCCTATCATTTTGTTCTACTGCAGGCTGCCGCTCTTCCCTTGATAGAGCGATTCTTCCCAGCAGTTGTAAGACAAGCCAGAACGAGCAATCCCACTTGTACATCCTCACCTCGTCAAGATGAGGAGAACGGTAGACACGGAAGAGAAGAACTGTCCCCAGATGCCCTTTTGCTCCTTAAAGAATGCGTGATTTGCTTTGGAACGCTTGCTGTTGACGCATTGCCATTAAGACCGAAGCATTAGCGAATAATAGCTAGTTCCTTATTTCCCTGGAGATATATTTTCCTCGCATTAAACTGGCTCGCGTTCTACATTCCCAGCAAAGGCGGAGCTCGATAACAACTTTTATAGGCCGTTACCTAGGTAACAGCACGGAAGGAGATGGACGGCTCGCGTGGGTGAATTATGTAACCGATATCCGATATAGAGATAGGATATTGGATATAGGCGATGTCGAACACGCGCACGCAGCTCACGAACTCGAACTCGAACTAATACAAACCAAACAAAGCAAGTGCGGAATGATTCAAGAGGGAGAGGGGCATTGGCCAAATCCCTCGAAAAATTTGCAAAAAGCGAGGAATTTGTGGGTGTTGCGCACTCCGCAGAACAATAAAGAGGAAGGCGCGCGAGCAAAAAAAAAGCTCGTGACATGCGGAACACAAGCCTAATGGCTAATGGCAATATAAGATAGGATTTAGGTTGTGTTCTGGCATACTAGTATAAGTAATCACATGAGGAGACCTAAATAACCCCCAAAAGGAATTTAGAATTGTAGCGCTCAAATGAAATCCTAACTTCCCAACTTGCTATATAAACCATGAAGTTTCAATGCGGGAGCAGATTCGTAAGCACAACAAAATGCACTTGCAAGGAAAAGATTGGCAGAAGTATTAGCTTCAGCACACCCCTCGTTGAATGTTGAGTTGTCCTTTGAACTTTTACATGGGCACAAAGCCGGACTCCAGCTCCGCTTTCGTTGCAGTGTCTACGTCTTTGGCGGTGTTCTTTGCGATTTCTTCCTCGCGAAGTGCCCATTTGCGCGCTCGACGGTATTTGACGTTGAAGTCCGTCCAAGCGTCGCGGTCAGCTGGCGCCATGCTCAAGAGCCGGGACTGCAACAATTCAGTCGCAAAGGCATGTACCTGTAAAAATCCCACGTTAAAAAGAGAATACTTCAGAACAATTTGATCAAGATCGATTCTGATCACCACTGCTGCAATCATTCAGACGTGCTCAGAGTAAAACGAAATATGAAGCATACAAACTCTCCGATGTAGTATGCTTGCTTCTGAGGATCATAATAATTCCATTCACAGCAAGAAATTTGAGGCATCATCTAAAATTAGCATCTTCTGGCTTTCTCTACCGTCTCTTCAGCTTCGCTGTCTTTCAACGATAGAACCGCCTAAACAGCTCCTCCCTAAGCTCCCAACCAAAGCCTCCATCTCCCATAAACAACCTCATCGTCGCATCGTTCCTGTTGCATGATAGACGAGCGCACTCCTGGATCGATGTGCTCAACTGTATATACAGAAACATTGTGCTTGCTCGCTATTGCATTGCGAGGACCTATTACAATCAGTTGTAGTTGGAAAGATTGGGACGAGGATTCGGCGGAGGAATGGAAATAAAAGCAATACATTGACGACTATCTCGATGCCATCCCTTTGCATTCGGCCCTCTCCCCCCTCTCCCTTTCTCATGCAATATCGTTGACCTCGGCCACCCTATCACTTTTCCTTGCATATCTTATGCTCCCAAAACAACTTTCTAAAATGAATCATAAACCTGGTCGTGGGTGAACGAGACCATCCAGAACCATGGTGTCACTCCAGCCAAAGACGCGTGCTGCTAACCACAAACTCGCCACCAAGTCCTCCGTGGCGCCGACGAAGGTGAATGTGGTCTGCAGGCGTTTCTTTGCTTCCATTATGGCTTCGGGTGCGTTCTGAGCGCACGAAAGCGCTTTTCCAGGAAACCTTACGAATTCGAAGTGGCATGCTAATTTCAAAACAGATATGCTGTAGTCTATGATCTGGGGATATATAGCTTTTATGAGCGAAAGCAATCATTGGGGAATGATGGTACCTAAATCAGTCCTAATTTGTAAGTATGTTCACCGGTTTCGATTGAGTATGTGTAGCGGAGCGAGGCCATTCACCATAGAAGTTTGAGTGTTCGTAGCCATTTGTAAACCCCAGGTCTGCTCAAATACGGCCTATTTATGTGCAGGTTAGATTTTTAAAAAACATCTGTAAATAGAGACTAAAATGAAACCCTAAACCGGTTTACTTTGTCTCCAGGAATGACAATGCTGCACACGTAGTTCCTCTTTTTCTTCGATTACCCGCTCACCTGCGGGATGCCATTGACATTCGCTAAGGACACCAGCCGGTGTAGAGGGTCGCGGAGCAGCGCCATGGAGTAGAGGTGAGGTGTCACGCCAAGTGCTTGAAATGCAACAAGCCGTTCTGCGCCCTTTTTTACATGTGCAAGAATGCATTGGCCAGAGTCGGGAGTTTGACACCAGTAAAATTATCAGAAGTTACCGAATGGACAGTTTGAGTGTACAAAAAGGGTATCAAATCATAGTATTAATAGGAGCTGAGGATAGTGCAATACTAACTTGTAAGTCAAGTGACAGGTGGCCCCAGAGGAGGTTGGTGGCTTTTTGGCCACAAAATTGAACGGCCTTGGCTTTATGCACTGCCACAGGTTTCGTGGCAAAAGACCCGACAAAACGCTTTGAGCACAAGGGTCGTCGAGCCTTGGTCAACTTTTCAAAAGTAGATTCAAGTGAGGTAGCACCGACCTTTAAAGACATGACAACACAATTCCGTGTTACTTACAGTAGCGTACTTCAAACGAACGTCAGCATTGCGAGGTTTAAAATAGTTGGAGGTACAGTAATGCTTACAACGTGAAAACAATCGATGCGACGACATGAAAACAATCATCTTAACATGTATGGACAAGAAAGGAGGAAGATTGCAGGAGGTAAAGATCCACTATGAGATGCTATCTTGAAAGCATACCCGAGAAGTATGCACGAAAATCAAAGTAGCGCCACCGGGCGTGGGAGGGCTAGCTGTGGACGCAGGCGGCACAGTACAATTCCACCAATTAACAGCTGCAGCAATAGTAGACTCCGGCGTGGGCTGGCCATAAAGGAGCCGAGGGTGAAGCAAATATAAGATAAGAATACAGCACACATTTCAAATGCACACAGTTAAGCATTTGTAGTAATGCATGGCTCTTTGATTGAAAGAAAAACCAACCCATCAGAACTCAACTTTTACAATAGCATTCGATGAAGTAAAATATGATTTGTAAACAATGCTCTTTTTCTATATGTCATCAATGTCAAATCTATCTTTGTCACTTCGCAGAACTTCCTAAGAAAAAACGCACAGCATTCGCTGGAGGAAGCACTGATGTGCCGTCATGCGCTAAGCCTTCGCAAGTGGAGGTTGCTGCAGCCAGCGCCGCTGCCGTGGCGGCTGCTCTTGCAGCGTGGCCACGAAGATTTTTACCGGCCGGCATTTTTGTGGATGATGCCGCCTCTTCAAGATGATCGTCTTTTGCCTCAGGTGTACTTTTGGCTTCCTTAACTGACTTTTTCTCTTTCCACGGTCGCCACCCTAGCGCCTGCGATGGTGCAGGCTTCTTGTCTGAAATTTCATCGCTACCTCTGAGTGTACCGTCTGAAACTTCGACGCTTGAAGCGTCTTGGCTCTTTTTGCTCGATTCGACTGAAGTGCCGGAGCCCAAGGGTGCCTCATTATCGCAGACTTTTCGCTTGGTAACCTTGTTCCATCGACACCGCTGTGCTGCAGGAGCATCACCGTTCGTTGGCCAATCGCTAGCCCAATGACTGAAGGACTCTGACCAATTAAGTTGTGAGAAGGGTTTTGCCTCGATACCTTTGACCCATTCTGTTGATGAAGTTGAGCACCAAGTCGATGACATGAGTAGGAATGTTAACCACCGTTGCATCATCAGACTAGCCTGCTCGTCAAGACTTCATTAAATAAATCGAAGCAGATAAATTGCATAGTGCACATTTTTTGCGACTCACATCGTACTACACGCCATTCGCAATTATCTTCACTGTTAGCTAGTCGAAACAACGGTAAGTATGAAGGCTACGTTGCATTCCTTCATACTAGACGGATAATACATCTATAAACTAATCTGGACCGTGAAAACAACTTGACAGTCATCGAGCTAGAAAAAACTCTCCACCAACTTCTCAGGAATTTGACATCGATTTCTTTAAAGCAGCATATGCTCTGCTTCTTTATACCTTGAAGCTAACGAGTTTAAGTAGTGGTTTCTACATTCTACTTACAGCAATGTAAAAAATGCTAGAAATTCGAAATGCAGCGCTCCAGCGGCCAGCAGGTCAGGCGACGAGTAGGCAGGCTACTTGCTACTTGTACAGAATATACATGCTTGGACGCTTGGACGTGCACTATTTTTTACAGAGGGGTGAGGGGCGAAACAGCACTGAATGCGCACGCAAAATTACAGTACAGATATCTGTAGTAGGAAGTAGGAACGGCACGTAGGATAGGATGGAGATCCTGTAGGCAGGAGGCAAGAGGCAAGAGACGGGGCCATAGACGGGCCCGCTGTCATTTAGAAGTAAAAGCAAAAGATCTGAAGAGCTCTTGCTTTGGGATTATAGGCCCTGTGTCTTCTTCTTTTGTGGTTGCTCCAGATCAAGAGTCAGCAGTTGTCAGTAGCTTACATTCCTGTCGAATACGATAGCTCTTAAGTGCTGCTTCTACGGCCCGCCTTGAAGGTGAACGTACCAGTTGATATCCAACAAAAACGCAAAATATGACTTCACGATCGCCTGCAAAGAAAAAGGGTGCTGGAGAAGCGAACGGCGATGCGCCTGATGCTTCAGGGAGGGCTTCGATTTCTCCAGTGACAACCCTGGGAAATGATCGTGAAGCGAGGCCAACTAGAAATATCAGGATTGCTCCTCTGATTCCAACTGCGGTTTCGAACGAAGAACTCATGAGCCGACTGACTGAAAGCTTGGCACACACTTGGAATTCATTTCTAGCTGGCTACGGAGTTGCGCCTGGGCCACATGCAGCCCCAATTGCAAATTCGGCAGCACATCAGCAAGCGCCTAAAACAGATTGCAGGAAAAGGGGCCGTGGAGTAGCGAACAATAAACCATCTGATGCTCCATGGCTATCAATATCTTCCAATTTGGCCATGGGCAATGCGCTTATGCTTCAGTCAAGTCGAAGTGTTATAAGTGCTCCTCTTGGTCTGGGTGTAGCTCCTTCAAATGAAGAACTCATCAGTCGACTGACTGAAAGCTTGGCGCCCTCATGGGAAAAATTCGTTCGTATTTTCATTCGGAGACGTCGCGGACAGAGCGATGAAGAGATGTGGCTTTCTGACACTCAAAGTCGCCTTGGGACTTTGCTCGTTCGTTTCCATAAGCAAGAGACGTCTAAAAGAACGAATGCTTTGCCGCTTTTCATTGTATACAACCCTACTTTGGACATTTCAATTTCACACGAAGTTGGCTGCCCCGGATTTTCGGCTTCCTTTTTGAGGCAGTATACCTCTTGTGCTTTCAACGCTGGAGTTTTTTCACCACCCTTGGATTTTACCCATAAAGCAGCTCCGTCAACTCGGCATGCAGCTGCCCGTGCGAAGACAGCACTCAAAGGCCTATGGAATCTAATTCACTACCTCGAAGGCGAAGGCTCGTGTATCGTGACTTTGTACTACAACGAGAAAAAAGAACTCTGCTTTTACAAAACTGAAACGTTCTACATATCCTCCCAAGAAACCAATCGTGAGTAAGACGGCTTACTTTTTTTTTGCACTGAACTTATATGAAGTCTTCGTATTGGAACTTATTTGCGCTCATCGTTGTGTCTCAGGAGATGCTAGTGAAGCTGCGGTAGAAGCAGCCGCTCCTGCTGATGTGGCTCACGCAGCAGTTCAGGTGGAAGCTGGTGCACGCGAAGCTCATGCTGCTTTCATTTCGTCAGGGTGTCATGAACTTTATCTCTCTAGCTTGGCGGCCATTTTATCATCAAGTGGGAGTGCTTCCTCGACTCCTAAAATGAGCACGTACTTGGCATTGGGGCTTTACGGGCAACAGCGTTTGGTGAACATGGTTCGGCGATTCAACCATTTGATTCGAAATCATGGGAAGAGGCGTAAAGTAGAAATGAAATCTCCACAGTCAGTGGGCCTTCGCGAAGTGTGCCAAGAATTTCTCGTCGACATCGGCCTCCTTCCTGATGATATGTCAGTCCTCCCAGCAGCACGTAACACAGAAGCAGTTGCAGATGAGACTCGTAGCGTGGTGTAAAGCGAAGAATAGCGCTACGATATTTTAATTCTTGGCCTTGCGAGGCCAAGTTTTGAGCAGTGCTTTTGTGTGGCTTGGTGTGAGCCCGGCTGATAGATCAGGGATTGATCTGTTGTGCCTCTCAGCCGCCACGTGCTTGCACTAGCCTTCGTTTTTCACTTGAGAGCTTTATCATAGCCACCTGAACACCTGAACTCCACGAGTTCAGATATTTTGTGCATATTGAATGTAATACAGAGCTTAACGAGCAATATCAATAGCAGCAATAGCGAGAATTGCGATCGGCTTATTACCCGCAATTACGCAAGACCAATACTAGAAATGGAAATGGTAGCGGTGGCCCTTCTTGAATTAGATCTAAGGCGCTAGGGGTACTTGATGAGAGCTGCATTTGCCACTAATGTGCTAGTGCTAGGGAGTCAAAGGGCGAGTGGATTACTACAAAGAAATGCAGTTTCAAATGATATCTTTCTATTTACGTGCACATTAATTTACATCAGCACCAGCACCAGTTATGAATTCAGAACAAAATCTTGGTCTCATAAGGCAAATGAAGATTGCATCGTCGTGCTCAATGTTGAGAACCATGTTTCGCGTCATGCTTGGCTTTTCTTAGCGTCAGAGACTTGAGCCGCTTGGTAAAGGTCGCAAATCGCTCAACGTCCTGAGGAGCTGCATGCAAGAGGCGCGACGTCACCTGCCGATATAATTTTAAAACAATGATAAAGATAAGTATCACAGGTGAAGAAAATAGCAGCCTTGAAGTCGATATCAAACGAGAGTAGCAACAGAAATAAATGTACGCTCACGAAATTGGTTCCATTAAAATGACAAAATGACAAGAAAAGCAGCTCTGGTGACATTGCCAGGAGGCCAGAAAAAGCATGCGTACTCTTGTTCTGGGGCAGGCAACGACGTGCATGAATAACGCCATCATGCATGGCCAAAGGCATGAACTCACCAGGTCCGACGCAAACTCGTAGACTTCCACGTCGCAAAGCTCGCGAGATCGCAACCGCGCTCGCACCGAGGGGCTTACCTTCGTAGGCAAGTAAAATGCAAGCGAGGAATTGAAGCAGAGCAAAAAGAAAAGGAAACTGCGAAAAAAAAAAAAATCCTCATCAGTCCCTCTTCTACGTATACTGGCAATCAAATAATTGTGGAAATACAAGTTAAACTGTGCAGATACGCGTGTCAAGGCCGCAGTGTACCTGCGAAGCCGTAAACGAAGGCTGTTGCCCACCGTGAACTACCCCCAAAGGGGGCTCTGAAGGGGAACTGCCCCCAAGGCGATCACCACCATCACCATCACCTCCTCCTAAGTAATTGTCGATGATGCCTCCAATGCTACCACTAGAGCTGCCCCCAACACCGCTACTGCTGTCGCTTCTACTTCTGCTACTGCTGTCGTCGCCGCCGTCGTCGTTGTGGGCGCGAGATCGCCAGCGGGGCAAGCTCAGCTGCTCTAATATGAGGGCTTCTCCCCACCCGAACGCGCGCTGCGCCAGCCATAGAGACTCTGTATACCTGATACGAAGTAGAAAAGAACGTTGCTACCGTAAGAGAAATAATGCGTGATACTTCACGGCGAACACTCACAAACTGAAACAAAGTTCAACTCTATGGGTACATAAGCGGTACTTGTAGTGTACAAGACGTGGTCCTTTAATCGTAGTTCAGACAGACAGGCCTGGAGGGACAAACAAACAAACAAACATAAGCATGCAAAGAAAAATGCGCGCACTTGTCTGTGACGCCAACCACTGTGAAAGTTTGCATCAGCCGAGTGCACGCTTCAGCAGCAGCGCGAGCAGGGCTCGTTGCACATGCGCGTGGGTGGCCCTTGAAATGGTTGTCATTCAGCGCGCCGCGCACAAGGGGGCCAACACCATTCACCTGATCAAATAGAAAGCAAATTCGTGCAAAATAAACACGTAGATAAGAAAGCAATGGCCAGGAGAAGGAATAGGTACTACCTCGTGGACTCCAATTTATGAAAATGAATGATTATAATGACAATAATAGTGATAATAGTGGTCGGAGTATTTTAAATGAATTGCGATATTCCAAGACGTGGAGAGTGAAATAAGGTGGAGACTAAAAGAAGGTGGCCAACAACCAGTGATGTTTGTGTGTTGGTCGCCATTCTCAAGCCCCAAAATCGCTCAAATTCAGCTCGCCCCACTCCAGCTAACCGTGCGCAGGTCACCTGAACAATGCAGCGTTGAAAACAAGAACAAGCACACATCAGACAGAAATACATGAGAGGTCACGCGGGCCAGTAGAAACCAAGAATCAGGCTTGACTTTTCGTGTTATTATACAATACAGCGAGGTGCTGACGCAGGCATAAGGAGGCCCTCAGCCCAGCTCATACCAATCGGTCGAACGGCTCTCGCAGCATGACCATAGTGTACACGGCGCCTGGGAGCGATGGCGATACTGGCAGCGCAGGTGGTTTTGCCCCTTTAGCAGCTCCACGTGAAGGCGATGGTGTAGACATAGACGATGACTGTTGCGGAAGTCCACTCCTTCTGGTATTGGAAGCGCTATTCTCGGGGGCTCGTCGGGCACTTTGTGCGCTGCGCTGGCCTCGTATTCCTCCTGGTGAGGCTCCTGCCTCGGCACCAGCCCCTGCAGCAGTTGTTCTATCTTGAACCGTTATACTGCTCCTTATGCCATCACTGCCCACACTCTTGGCTCCGTGCGCTAGAACCTGCTCCTTGCTTCGCAAACGCCGAAAATGGCGTCGTTGTAATGGCTGTGCTCGAGGAGCCAACGACGACGACGGCGACGAGAAGCGCCTAACTTTCTCCGAATGAGAGGTGTGGGCAGGCTGCAACGAGTGTGTTGACGTTGACGAAGAGGGCAGCGCCGGGTATCTCTTCTTTGCTTTGGGGAGCTGGCTCTCTTTTGGGTCCGGCGGCGGCGCTGCTGCAAAGCGAGCAACTGCTTCGAGATCGAGCGCCAGCGGCCCCCACAAGAGATTGGAATGGTGCGGCGCGCACGACTTGACATTCTCGGCTTTCACCACCTGGAGGTGAAACGCGCGTGAGAAAACATAACGGGCAACAATTAGCAGAACCTTCCTTTTGCATGCGATAATATGCGAGATTTTGTGCTTGCACGACTGACCTGCACCGGTGGGGTTGCTCCCGGGTTCCCCGAAAAAGTGCCGCCATCGTAGCGCCGGCCGCACAAGGGTGGCCTCTGGACCGCAAGTTTAGCAAAGACAGCGCCGAGGGACCCCCCACCGCTTCCGGGTGCAGCAATCTATTTTGAATCAGCCGAAAAAAAAGCCAAGACAGCCTTGAGAAATTGATTACGATGAAGCATGGTGGCACAAATGAAGAGAGCATAGGCAATAACAACAACAACTTCGATCCCTCATGAAAGGAAATTTCGTCGTTCAGGCACTAATACTGGAACGCACCACGAGTAGATTCGCGCCCATGGGTTGAGGAGGCCCAACAGCATTTGCCTGGTTCGCTGTGCAGTTCCACCAGGTTTCAGCTTCGAAAGCTGACGAGGCTCCTGGTGCTGTTGCGGGTGCCATAAATCCAGGGGCATGGTGGCTAGCTGGAGGAAGTAAACACATGCATCAAAATACGTAGAGAACGCAGTGTTGATTTGAAAACAATGCATGATATGAGATCTTCAAGTTTTAGAACGTCTATTTTTAAGCGCATCTGTAGCCTATAGTACGACGCGGGGTTATCTAGAAAGCGACACGAGTGTGCATTTACCAGGCAGAAACGACGAGCCATCACTTTGAGGCCTGCTGCAACTTCCTACTCTACCGCTATTTGAACGAATGAAGTGGTCCTGGCGTACTACAGATGGTGGCTGCCGTGAAGGTTTGATATTCCTGCCACTTGCCTCCTCTTTGCTGCCTGTTCTGTGTCTTACGTAGGGGTCCTTGTTGACAGCTTCACTATTCCTGAAGTCCACATAAGTTTCAGCACCCGAAGCACCCCACCTCGATGAATCAAAGGCTTCCGACGACCTCTCTGCACCACGCAGCAGCAAACGCTGCAGGTTCTTTGTCTTTGCGTGGCCATGGCCACTACTCATTAGCATGTGGCCGACGGGAGCACTCAAGTTGGACTTGCTAGCATCGTTAAGAGTAGAATTTACTTCAGCAAGAATACCAGAAGGGCATCTAAATGAATAGATCAAACATGCTATTGCGATCGCGAGGCCATAATGCGACCGCATATCAAAAGATATTGAATTGAATCCAACTTTGTTGTCCTAGGTAATTTTGTTGTTCGGTCAGAGGATATTGGACTAAGAAAATGATGACCCCTTCTCGTCTAAGTGGAGCCATGAGGAATAGGGCGAAGTGGGACTCGACACCCCGGAAAATCTCGTGTTGCCTCTAGCCAGGCTCTAATTGCAGAATGTGTGAAACTTCGTCCAGTTTACTCTAGACTTTCATCCATATTCAGCTAGACAGCTACAGCAACTACATTACATTAACCAAAATAGCAATGATCTGGACCGGTTGGCAGCTTCCTTTCATTGATCAAGAGTCACCGCAAGGGTTTCACCTTGGTCATCAGATGTGCATGGAAGAAGTTAGACTACTTAGCATGAGCATTCGCTGGAAGTAGTCGTCTAGCTAGCTAGCTAGCTAGCTAAATTAGCTAGTATAGCTAGAGCATTCAGATTTGAGATACGTACTCCTCATCAGATCGTCAGACTGATATTATTGACTTCGGCCTCGTGTTCTGGTATTCGGCTGTTCGGGAGTTCGAGGGATGCTACGCTACACGACACAGAGCTTCATGTTCCATGTGCTCGTGAGTTCGTGGGCTTTCATCAAGTAGTCGTCGGCCGCAAGATTTTGAGACACGAAGCCGATACTCCCTCTAGCTACAAGCAGGTTGCGCCACAGCATGCCGGTGCACAAAGTAGGCAGTGTGATCGGGCCGTGGCAATGGTTGCAAAATCAAGAGGGCCAGTCGTACTTTTTTAACAGCGATACGAAGGTACTGCTTGAACACTCGTGTGATGATGGAACTCTTTTTGCCTTCACAAGCACAACAACACCTAATGATGACAAATGATATATATGTGTATTAGGAAGCAACGGAGAGGAAGCCGGATTGCTTCATGACGAGTCTCGAGAAAGAGCAGTCTACTGGCGAGGTAAGCTAGCTCGTAATTACTTTTATAGTAATCATGATTGAGCTACCCCAGCTATGACTAAAGGCACGTACGCATCAGCATCTTTACCTCCACATTGTTGCATTTGCTTTTGCTGCTTTTTTTGTCGTTCTAGTATGTATGGTGTCCACACGAAACCGAAGCGTACTTGCCAGGGCGAGTGCAGAGCCGTGCGGGCGGCATTGCTTCTGTTGAGCTCGTTTTCGAGGACGGCCACCGCGAGAGGGCCAACGTACCCGAGGGAAGCTGCACGAGCATTGAATCGATGGTAGCCGTTTCCAACCAGGTGGATG
>Ga0307982_1003080_pt1 | contig 13332 bp, 17 predicted proteins | sample OrgLakmetagen989_FD_201847 | JGI IMG/M metagenome (GOLD analysis project Ga0307982, IMG submission 201847) | Saline water microbial communities from Organic Lake, Antarctica - #989 | ecosystem: Environmental > Aquatic > Non-marine Saline and Alkaline > Saline | place: Antarctica: Organic Lake...
TCTCCTCGGTACCTACGTTCGCATGTGGTGAAAAGATGAGTATATCGATAAGTAAAAACATAGATACGCGCACATAAACCCTGCATAGCACCTGTACAATGCGAAGAAAGATATAGGCAAAGATCTGGTACTCGACACAAACTCACCCTTCATCGTCGTCATCATCGTCCACATCGTGAACATGGCCGGGTAGAAAACGCTCGCGGTCGTCTTCATCACCCGACGAACTTCCGCTGCCATCTTCCAGCAATGGATTTGCCTCTTCAGTATGATGCGAGGACAAAGGCACTAAGGGAGGCACACCAGCTGGCACCAGCGCTGGAATTGGGGGTTCATCCACTTCATCATCGTCGCTACTGACCGTAACTTCATGCGGCACCACCGCCAGTCCTACATCACTTCCATATTTTGCCCCATCATTATTTACTGCGGGCACCGTCTCTCGGCCAGGAGGCATCGTAGAGCCATTCTTTAATGAAGCAGCAGGTACGGTTGGAAGAGAGCGCTTGCTGGAGTTTGGGGCTTCGAATGCCGCTTTCGCTGCCTCCAGAAAGGCTGTTTCATTCATGTACCTGGTTCAGACCGTCAGATGTATTAGTTTCAAAGTTGTAGGCCTCTACTAGAAGACTAATTGCAAAAGTGGAAGTTCTTGCACTAGCATAAGAAAGGAAGCATATCCTAGAACAAACAGGCAAGAAATAGTTTTCAAACAAATAAAAAAGAACTTACCCGCCCAGTCGGAGTGCTTTTGGCGTGTGCGTCGCCGTGTCATAAACGGTGTCTAGAATTGAATCTTCCGGTGTCGCGTACACTGCTCCAATTTCCATCAAATCCTCAGCCAATTCATACACCAATGCTTTGAATGCAGTCCTGCAGACAATGCAGTATAAAGATTAGATGCCTTAAAATGAAAAGAGAATAAATACACCGCTTCGTATAGGCACAATAAATTATGCATTAAGATCTACGAAAGCTAAACTATCAGATTGGCTGGTAGCACCGGTCAATGAGGCCTTGCACGCGTGGTGCATGCCCGTTGGCATAACTCCAGCTGCTGCTCGGCAAACTTGGCGCAGCTGGGTTGGGCCCCATTCCGCCCTTCTGCAGTGCTGACGTCTACATGTAATATAAACAGGAGCCAACTTAAGAAATAAGCGCGAATGAAAATGTATAATTTGTCACTTGAATAGCTATGAGATTAGTATGACACCATTACTTCGCTATTGAGCCAGGGTCATTCATAGCCGTGCTACGTACCTTGGCGGCCGCCAAGAACTTGGCGTACACGTGCAAACGGCCACCGCTTGGCCCCTCAGTACCATTCAAGTAGGCAGAAGCTGGGATCTCACTCTGCGAGATCGACGACGTCGTATTCGCAACAAATTTGTTGTTGCTGTTGTTGTTGGCGCGCACCCTCATAACTGGCTCAAGCAAAGAACCTTCCTCCTCCTAGAAGATGCAACAGGATTTAAGCTGCGGTATAAAAACGAGTAATGCATTGGTAGCTTACTCAAGCTTAAGCTGTATATATCCTACGTACCTGGTCTTTGTTGAAGTTCGCGAACTCCTTCGGTGTATCAGCTTTTTCACCGTCTTTGTGTGCTTCAAGTTCACCACCAATCGGTTCATGGTCACCATGCTTATCATCGCCGCAATTCCTCAAAGTTTGCTGTGGCTCCTCTGATTGCGCATCCGGGCGCTCTTGACTCATTCGCTCGTAATCCGCTAAGCGTTTTGCACGCACCTAATAGATGGAACAAAGAAATTGAAGAGATGAAATAATAATAATGATACCCTATTAAATACAGGCTCAATGTTGCGTAAATGTGTACTGCGTAAAGGTCAGGAAGTAGGGAAGCAATCTGGATGCTGGCGCACTGTAACTCACCGCAAGTTTTTCAGCCAATTCTATGGAAGGTTTATCCCAGCCCGTGCGCTCGACAGATGATGCTCTTGTTGCTGCAGTTGCTGGAAAGGAGTCTGCCGCTGCAGCCAAGAGTACAGCTGCAACTGATTCCGCATTGTCCTCACTCGTATCCGCTGCAGCAGCAGCCTCCAATTCAAATTCAATTCCGCTATCTGCTGTATTACTGGAGGCGTGCCCTTCCAGCACAGGCGATAGAGTGGAAGAAGAAGGTTTTAAAGTGGGCGATTCTTCTACTGCGGCAGCAGCCATCGCAGCTTGTACTTCAGCCTCAGCAGCCGCTTGAAGCTCTGAATGCTCTGCATTTGGGAGTCGAGAACTGACTGTTTGCGGTCTTGACTCGATGGGGCGCACTACATCCAGGCCTTTTTGAGGATTTCGCGTTGCATTTGCTTCTTCTGACACTGACGCTTCCGTGTTGAATTTCTTCTCAACTTTCGTCGCTACTACCATAGGCGATGGAGGCGGCGTCGGAGGTGGCGCGGGCGTACGCCGAATTGTCGCTGCTAATATAGGCGATGGAGGCGGCGGTGGAGGCGGCGGCGCGGTCATATGCCGGATGTTTGCTTCAAACATAGGCGACGGTGGCGGTGGAGGCGGCGGCGCGGGCAGAGGCTGCTGTTCTAATTCCTCAGAAATGGCAGGTTGATTCCCAGTTACATCCGCGTGAGATTCACTCGTTAATAACCGAACAAATGCAGCGTAATCCAGGGCCTTTTTTGATCCCTTTGCACCTCCTTTATTTGAAGCGGCTTTCATGACGGTCTCTGCTACTTTGTTTGAGGCTCCGGGAAGACCCGCGTCGGCTAAGGCGGCCTTAAATTCGCGAATTGTTAAGGTACCACTGTCGGCAGCATCGCATCTCTTCAAAAGCAGCAGCAATCTACTTGGACCCTCAGTCTCCACAAATGCTCGCATCTGTTCCCAAGTGAATGCCGCTGCCTCATCGGGCTTTAAGCCCCCCAATCCCAGAGCTCGGACTTTCTCAGATCGTGGGGAGTTTGTCGAGGTGGACATTGAGGTGATTGAGGTGACAATTATTTGCGAAAAAGTTTGTCAGAAAGACGATTCAGAGTCTTCTAGTGGAGGAAGCTGTCCTCAGCGCCTACTCGAGCAGTTGATGTTTGGGAAGCATACACAACTCGAATGAATGTAGTGCAGCATTTCAGTAGAGTCGTGAAGACATCAAGTGAACTGCGTATGTACAGTACAAGTGGATTGTTGTTATTACGTGGCATCAGCAGATCAGCAGTCGTATAATATGATATTTGTCTTAAAAAATATGAAGATTTTGATGCTAAAAAAATGTGAAGAATTCAAGAACCACATCTCGGAACAGTCTCTCTTCGTCTCTTCACCCTTTTTTTCCATCTTGGAACAACAGAAGCCAAAGCACGAAAGCACAGCACAAAAAATGCCCAGAGTAGAGTTAGGCAGCTTAGCTTCTAGCTTTAGCTTCATATAATATCAGACGTCAGAAGCTACATAATAGCAACTTCGAGCTATTACTATCAAATAACCTTCAGTGTCGAAGTAACAGTGCCCCAGATTATACTTTTAAAACTTACGTTTTTTTGTCAGTGCGGCCAAGCAAGCCCGTCTATCTTAGGTCGGAGCAAACGATGGGAGGTGCAGGTACTTGTCGACGCATCCAGCGACTTTTCTGCGAATGAATATAATATACTATTGATATTGCCGTTTTCTTGCTGTAAGAAAAGCGTTCGCTACTCGACGATGTTGCGATTAGCTGGGATGCTATACGCCACTTGGTGGTTAATTTTATTGACTGCCTTCTTCCATGCTGCATCAACACTTGCCGCAGAACCGTCTGGTAACTTCTCCTTTAAACCAGAAGAGAATACGCCCCCTTTGGTCATTGATATTGTTATTCCAGTGGCGCCTAAAGATTTAACGGTTTTGCGATTTACATTACGGCACGCACTCAAGTATGCTCAGCATCTCCGCAACGTATATCTCGTTTCAATCCCAACACAGCAGCTTGAAAGTATTGCTCTCCAGGCTAGCACTCATTACACCACGCGTGATCAGCACATAATAATTATTGACGAGGCAGAGTTTCCCTTCTCAATCAAAAGCATTCGTGCTTACTTGCGTCAAGCGCGGCCGAATGAAGGTTACGACGGCCAGCCTTTTGACGGCGTTGTCGTTACCCCCCAAAAATGCCCCGACAATATACGAGGCATGCAGCAGTCACAGATGATTCACGCTTGCAGGCAGCGATATGCTAACGAGACTTCCCCAGAGCAACTTGGAACGGCAAAGTGGGGACAAATTAAGATGGAAACATTTGACCGAGCAGGATGGATGTTTCAGCAATTTTTAAAGCTGGGATGCAATCGAGATATCATTCCTGGCCTGAGTGACGCGTATTGGGTGCTGGATTCTGATACAATACTATTTAACGAGTACAGCCCGTTTCCTCCAAATAGTGACGGCAATAATTTAAACTACTTGCCCGGAGATGGCCGAGATTGCGGGAATCCACCGTATTACATGACCCTCAATGCACTTAAAATTGATGCAGACTGGAAAGGCTCATCCTACGGCTGTAATGGGAAAGGTGTTTCCCGAAAGTGTCATGTTCGACAACTTTGTCCAATTGCTCACCAAATGATTTACAGCCAAAAAGTATAGATCATTATTGAACTTGACCATACTTGCGAACGCCATCCTCACTATCATACATGCAATATTTAGGTTCTGAATGCTCTGCACTCTCATCTCGAAAGTATAGGCAGTGGAAGACCGTGGTGGCAGACTATATTACATGAAATGCCTACCTGGCACACGGTTCGTTTCATGCCCGCCATTATCCTTCACTTCATTTCATCCTTGACACGCATTTTTTCTTGAATTGCTGTTTAGAGTCCCTTTTCGGAGTACATCATTTACTTCGCATGGGCCTCATCAAAATTCCCTGAAACGATTGTCGTGTACAACGAGACGCAATTGGGCGTTACTCATAACGAGGTTTACCTGCTTTCGCACATTTCAGCACTTAAGTGTTGCTGAGTTGACTGCTTCATCTTGATTTTTCTTAACAGATCCCGCAGTCAAATTATATGACCAACGCAAAAAAGCTAGACGAAGCTTGCCCTATCAGGAGCTTTGCTCGGGCAAACCAGCAAACCAAAGAAGAATTTGCGAAAACGTATTGCACACTCCCGAAAGAGGCACAAAAATTGTGCGAGACGTACTCAGCAAAAAAGTGAGTGAGTGCTCTTGAGTATGTTTTGAGTGCAGTATGCGAATGGATTTGTTTGCTCTTTCTAGTTGACCTTTCATTCCTAACGTGTGTCTAATTTTTCCTTGTTGGCAGCCACAATGGTGCGTTGTGTCCCGTCCCAAAGTACGCTGGCTTTCATGGATTCAGAAACAAGTACGATGCGTCGTACGACCTCGTCTACAAGCAATTTGACCTCGATTATATAAAGCACCAAAGAAGCGACAATCGAGAGGTCAAACTTTGAAATATGTCGGAACCTTTGTCGCTTGAACTCCACCAAGACTAAAGGAGAAAGTCTCAATGTTTACAACCCCCTAGAAGTTTATCGGACTCCGCTGGCGAAGGCGAAGGAACGGCGCCAATTTAAACCCCATCATTTTATTATACCTAAACCTCAGTATCAACAACCAAAACCAAACCAAATTTCTTTCTATGGTATATTGGCGTAATTATTGCAACTCCCAACCCCATGTTCGTGTTCGTAACGGATCCCATCTCCCCAGTTAAGTAAGGCTTTAAGGGGGAGTTACGGATGTCTGGATTGCCGTTGTCGTTGTTGTGTGCTTCTCTCTCCTATAAGCCTATTGATTTAAATAGAGCCCAGCAGACTTCTTCTCCTTCTTCTACGGGCACTGCATAAGGCCAGCATTTCAAATGAATTCACCTGCAAATGATACTTTTTATCCTACTCATTCTTCGGTCTCTAACTCGGACTGCAACCTGGATATTTTCGGTGTTGATCGTTCCTTGGCTAGGTCACCCAACGCCACTATTCTCGTGGACACAAAGCTACTCGCTACCCCGGTTACTTTCCGATCGGTTTCTACACTACTGGTGACGAGCTACTTTCTAAAACTCTTTAACGTTTTTTTCCAACGTCGGTGGTCGGTGGTTGTGGACTTGACCAAGTATCTCTTTTCGCTTGATTCTGAGGGTAGTCTAGTCTATTTAATACTCCCCACATACAAGAAAATACCCCTGTTCAATACAGTAGCAGGGAAAGTGTAACCTTTAGAACAAGTCTGATTGGGCTGAGTGTCCTTTTTCCTTTTTCTGAGCCTCCCCCCGGGGGGCCTTTTTGCATAAAGCAAATATTGCCATGTACTCTCAAGTTGCCCATCAGCCATCAGGCATCAGGAGGTTTTGGTTTGGAGTGAGTCTGCTGTCTCCGCTTCGGCCTCTCCTTCGCAATGGCAATCCACTAACCACGCCATCTTTGGGCACCCGACCGGCCGAGAATGCGCTTCCCAATTTGTTAAGAACTGCCGTGGTGCCCGGCTCATGGGCATACGTGCAACGTGACGAGCCCAACGAAGGATCCGATTGTGATCGTACAAGTCGATAACAAGAAGCTTTAAACGGCGAAAAAGACTCGATGTCGTAGTATGGTGGCGGAAGGTAAGATGGAGGTTCACGCGACCATTGAGGAAAAACAGCTGAATCATCTATCTTTCAAGTCGCAGTCGTTCGCCTTATTATTCACATGGAGATCAGCGGATCAGCGGACTTCTGATCCTGCAGTTTCGGTGATGCGAAATGTGTAGTTGTAGTTGTATAGTGCAGTTCACAAAAATAAACAAGAACGAAAAAGAGCAACGGCCAGAACACAGCACCCAGAAGTTACCGCTAGGACTTCATTACGACCGGGCTCATTCTAGTCTAGTCTAGTTAGTCTAGTTAATACTCCTCAAATACAAAGAAACACCCATGCGGCATGTAGAATCAGAAAAGTGTACCCTTCAGAACAAGTCTGATTGGGCTGAGTGTCCATTTGCATAAAGCAATTGTAATCGTTTACTCTCGTCGTGACCTTCAGCCATCAGGCATCAGGAGGTTTGGGATCGGAGTGAGTCAGCTGTCTCCACTTTGGCCTGTCCTTCGCAATGGCAAACCATTCATCGGGCTCATTCGCCGCCAATGATTCTTCGTCTAGTCTAGTTAATACTCTCCCAATAACAAAGAAAAACAAGTGCACAGTAGTCACAGGGGCACAAAAATAAAGTAAATATGCCGCTTATGTGCTAGCGAATTTTCTTTTGAAGGCAGATTCAGTTTGTATAAATATAAACATCTATATCTCTTGTACTTTGATAGTTGATAGTGGCCTTCATCGCAGTGAAGGGCGTTTCGAGTGATGTGTCTTGTATTCAGGTTAGCCAGCGCAATCTTGCTTGGATTAGATCAATTTGAGATCCCATGAATTTGTGGTTAGGAATCTTTTTCAGCAGCCTCCCGAAGTCGCCGGCTCGTCGCCGCACTTGAGGTAAGGGTTGCAATCAGTGCCTTACTCTCCTCCAACTCCGTTGCCGCATTTGATAACAGCCGCTCGAAGCTGTGGAGCACCCAGAGGTAAGCGAAATTGATAATATTACAACATGGGAATCCGCTACTTAATGGAAGAAAGGTGAGTTATCGCAACGTACTTTTTTTTCTGGAACTGCAGCGCTGCTTCCTTGTCTGCAGCAGCCTGTTCGTAGTCCCGCCCGCGTCGCATGGCAAATTCTGCTTCGCACTCAGCTTTCGTAGCAGCTCTTGCAGCCTCGACTGCCCTGGCAGTGTCTTCTTGCCATTGCAATTCCTGTAAGTAATCGCGGCAAGAAGCGAAAAGTAGACTTATGCGCCAAGACGGAATACTAACGAAAGACATTTCCCTCCCGATGTAGATACAAACGAATCGCAAACCACGAATGCAAGTTAAATCAAACACAAACAGGCCGACGCACGAGTTGTTTGAGCTTGATTGCCGGCATTCCTCCGATCTTCCAAAACTTATCAGCTTCCTCGGCATGCGTGTACATGTACGCAGATGTCATGTGGTTCTCGTTTCTACCTGGGCTCTTTGGAGAGCTTCCGTATATTCCATTCATTCTCGATGGCGACACTGGAGAGCTCTTCTTTGAGGGAGTCGTCTGGCCGTAGCCGCTAGAACTACCTGGACTGCGAGGGCTACTCATGTTGGCCATTGTGAAGGGCCAAGCAATCCACGTTCACTCGACCAAGCTACTGTGGAGCTGCTGAGTTGCTAGCGCTGAGTTTGCTGTGCTGCGCTGTGCTGCATGTCCGCCGGTCTTATTATTTTGTACTATACTATATTATGCGTACATCATCCTAAGAAGCAAGCAAAAAAAAGAACCAAAAGCTGCTAATTACATGCCATATGCATACTATAATACATACATAGCTACTTTTACGCTAATAAGCTCACTCATAGACTTATAGCTCATGGCTCCAAAGCCACTGTGCTACTGTGGCTAGCTTTGTTTGATTGAATAAAGACTTAGCAGCTATTTATACAGCTTCAACAGTGCCTAGCCTAGGTAGTCAAAGGATTCATCAGCTAATCATTGTCACCTGCGAGACATTAAGACAATCAGTTTACAACTAAACTCAATTTATTTGTGGTCACTAAGTAGCTTTACATCACTTTAGATCGAAATCATGTCCGAAACGAGCGCTGAGCCTTCAAGAAAACGTCAAGTAGAAGATGTCAGTTCCACTAGCGCGAAGGAATCTAAGAAGAAGGACAAGAAGTGGTGGGAGCTAAAAAGAGAAAAGAAAAAGGCGAAACGTGCCCTAGGAGCTACACTCAATGACGGAAATGCAGACGAAAAGGACAGCACCAACATCGATGCTTCCAAAAAAAACAGCGCCAACGATCAGGATGCCCTGGAGTCTCAGGCGTCTGCTTCGCTGGATGCTTCCACGAGCAGTAATAGAGAGAACAAGAAGAAAAAGAAGTCGAAAAACAAAGCAATGTCAGCTCATGCAACTTACGGGGTTGATAACAAGGAAGCTCCTCATGCAGACAGTGACCTAGTTGACGACGGCGACGACAGTGGGAAAGAAGTAGTTGTAGCTAGTACGAGTTCACCTAGCGCTCTCGAGGTACACGAAGGTGTGATTGTCGCTTCTTGGGGTTTCGACCTTCAAGACGAGTGATTTCCACTGTCTCTTGTAAAACGCATCGCTTCGCATTGAGTGAGATCACCCCGCAAATCGAATTTATTGTCCCCGAATGATGCATTCCCGATGTTAAAATTACACTCGCACTTGTAACTTTTTCTCCTCGGTGCAACTCTAGGATTACGCCGAGTCGCACAGTGAGGGAGAGCCGCCGGTGCTCTCGGCGCTGCGAACGGCCACCAAGCAAGCGATGCCCAACGCCAACCACATGATCTCAGGGCCGCTACAGGGGCGCTTGCTCAAAAGCTTGGTGGCCATCAAGGGCGCCAAGCGGGTGCTGGAAATCGGGACCTTTACGGGCTACTCGGCGCAGTGCATGGCCGAGGCCCTGAAGGAAGGGGGCTCGACGGGTGGCAGCAAGATTGTAACGCTCGAAATTGACCCCGAGGCCGCTGCCATCGCCAAGGTTAGAGATGAGCGTGATTATGCAGTGTCTATCGAGGAGTTGTGCGGACCTATTCTGCTCCCTTTATGTGTATGTTTGTTCTTTAGCTGCACTTCTCTCTCACTCTCACTCTCACTCTCACTCTTTCTCTCTTGAATGGTAGGAGTACTTCACGAAAGGAGGGCATGACGACACCATTGAAATGTTGGTGGGGCCCGCGATGGATGCGTTGGTTGCGATGAAGAAACACAAGTCCCAAGAAGCCTTCGACTTGGTCTTCATGGATGCCGACAAAAGAGCTTACCGAAAGTGAGTCTTTGGAAGCCAACATTCTTTTTGATGTTACACTTTCATGCTACTAGAACACCTATACGTTGATTAACCCGTGGGTGTGTCTGCGACTGCATAGGTATTACGACTTTCTCCTGGGGTCGCACCTACTAGCCCCCGGCGCCTTGATTCTCTGCGACAACGTGCTCTTCAAAGGGATGGTGCTCAACTCCACGCCTGCTGGAAAAGCCAAGCTCCTTCAAGGCAAGAAACTCAACTACTGGCAGCGCCGGCACCAGGTAAATTGGACCTTTCTTTGTATTTCAGACAAGAAGAGGCAGCACTTGATTTTTACTGGTGCAGAAGAAACAAATGATACTTAATTCAGGAGTATGCTTTAAAATTTTACCGTTTCTACTGTTCAATTGATAAATGTATTTTACTTTCTAACAATGCTATTCTTCCACCCCACATTAGGACATTGCGGACGCTCTCCACGATTTCAATGCTTACGTTGCTCGTGATCCCCGCACCTCAGCTGTGCTAGTGCCGCTGCGAGATGGGCTCACAGTGATACGCAAACTGTAGCTCTTTTAAAAAGAGCCATTTTACGATGGCTCAATGAAGTGAAGAATTAAGTAAAAAATGGGATTTTATTGCCATAGCCAAGTGCGCTGTGGCGTTCTTTCTCTGTAGTGAAAAGCTGTTCCCATGTCGAGGGTAATGGCAAAAGAAGGAGCTCTATCAGGTACCGAGAACCAACCAGACCACGAATACCGAAATGGCAAATGGCTTAAGCGGCTCAATTTGTAAGTCGATGTTATATTAGATATTAGAAAGGTTTTAAGCTAGTTTCCAGTTTAACTTAGAACTAAGAGGCAAAATCGGCTTTCCGCTGCTGCTGCTGCTGCCTCTATTACTACTACTTAATACCATCTAGAGTTAGTTTCACTGCCACTCACAAGTCGCAGTACAGAAGTAATAGAAATTGGAAAGTACCAAGCGCGCTGTGTATGAAAATTCTGTGGTCCCGAATAAAATGATGTGCCACGTATGTGCTGCACTTAATACGAACAAGGCTCCTATTTACACTAATTTTCACATAGAACACACTTGGAACTTGCCACTGAAGGCTGAGTGAGGGAGGGGAATGTTTGAAAATTATCTTTGACTTTAACCTCAGGTATGCTTCACTTGGATTATATATCATATATGTTCGCATCTCTTTCTGCTCAAGATGCTGGAGAAGGGCAGTGCGTCGGTACACAAAAGGCTATTTCGAATGCTCTACCTCCTGTTCACGAGGAATTGGGAGTCGAAGAGAGATAGCGACTTGAGAAGCGCCGTTTGCACCTGTAATGAACAACAAAGGCGAAGAAGAGTACACGAAAGTTAGCCCCCCTCTTCATTAAAGATGGTGCTGCGGGTATCCTCTATCTAAAGATGAATGGAAAGAGTAGTAGTCGAGGACATCCTCACCAGAATGCACAGTTGAGGCTGGTCTCTTGCGAGAGCTTCGTAAGCGGTGCGATCCACCACCCAAATCGCACTTGCCACTCGAGCTACTGCTGTGAAGGGCTGCGCCACCTGCAGGAAGAAGCCGCACTCGCCAGCGATGCCGCCGCCGCTGATGCGCTGGATCCGCCGCCACTCGCTGAGATCGTCTTCGATGAGCTCGCTATCACTGTCAGCTGCGGTGGAGAGGGAGGTGTGGGAACCGTTGTGGTTGACGGTCTTGGCTGTGTGAATGAAGTTCAGGTGTGGCGGCACGAGCATGTCTACGGTGCCGCTCTCGAGAAAGATGAGTTTATCGGAAGCGCCCCCGCGATGAAAGAGCACCTCGTCAGACGCCACCTGTAGGGTGTAAGTATACAGCTGGGAATAAGCAGTCATTTGTACAAAGAGCAAGCTCTTAACTCTCTACGAATATAAAGTATCAACTTGTGTGCTCATTTGCAGCACACTCTACCAATTTGCGCGTGAAGTGTTGGGCCAGAGCGATTTTCGCTGAAGGCACGCGAAGCGGGCTGGAGGCTGCAGGCAGCTGCAAGTAGTCCTCCAGAATCGCCACCAGCGCGTCAGTGGTAGAAGAAGAAGCCATCGTCTCGTCGTGGTCTACATGTGCAGGCCGCTTGGCGCCCGAGGGGCTGCGCGTGGCCTGCATCGTGCGGTAGTAGCTGGGGTGCCGCGCAAATCCCCCTGTAGTAGCACTGGGGGAGCCCTCGCTCGACGACAGCAGCGGCTGGTCACTACCTGGGATAGACACCGCAAAAGGCAACGGTCGCTTGCTATTCGCCTCAGAAGATGATGAAGACGAAGTGCCTTCAGCAGCCTCAATAATTTCGGCAGGCGACAGCATTGGTGTTGTAGCTGCAGTGTGACTGCACAGGAAGAATTCTTCGCACCATTCGAGAGCGTCATCGAGGCTCTTGAAGACCGGTTCTAAAGCAGAAAGAGGCACGCCAGCGACTGAAGGGGTAACGGAGGAAGGCTCTAGAGAAGACGCCTCAATCACCTGTGAACGATTAAAAAATAGAACGAGGCAGAGGTATGTAGGTATCAAGAAGTAAGTCGAAGGGCAGTTTTATCATAACATTAAACATAACAAGGCATAAAAGCATCAAAGACGTAATCATACGAGGCTTATAGGACATATCTCACTTGGTGGGCGAGCAACAGGTCCGTGATGGGTTGCGACGAGACCACAAAGATGCACAAAATGCCGTGAGTCTTGAGGGTTTGTTTCAGCATGAGGAAGCAGGACCTTGCAGCGCTGGCGTCGAGACCGGTGGCGCCGCAAAAGTCTAAAATGCACAGCCGCACGTGGCTCTTCTTCTTCCTCTTCCTTGAATGCTTGCCACCAACCTTCGTGTCAGTCGAGGAGGTAAACAAGGACCTCTCTAGCGGAGGGGGGAGTAGTCCGAGTTCTGCATCTCGCCCAATGATACTTCTTGGGTTCGTCCCCAACGGAGCCTCGCCTGTTTCCTCGTCTTCCTGTTGGTCCAGTGCCGAGTACCCTTTGGATGTAGTGCTTTGACCATTTCCTGGCAGCTTCAATTGCGTGCGCTCGTTCGCAGCGGTGCTTGGAGAACTTCCCTTCTTGCCCTGCACCATATCTCCGCCGACAAGTAAGCGAGGAGGCGATATGCTGGGAGGGCTCGAGCCGTAAGAGCCTTGCGAGCCAAAGGAACCCGTGTAAGAAAGCTCGTAGGATGCTGCTTCAGGGGGCGCGGATGGAATCGCAAGCGATGCAGATGAAGTGGTGGCGCCATTATTGCTGCCTCCGGTAGTACGGGAGCCGCCATCACTCGTCTTCGTAGCATTGCTGTTGCTGGTTCTATAGGCGGTGCTTGCCTTTCCTTTGCGTTTATGCGGTAAGTTTTGCTTGGCGCCATTTGCCTTGTTCAGTACGGAAGCCTTGTCGTCGTTGTCGTCTTTTGAACCAATTTGCGTGTCGTCGATGTTCAGAGCAGCCTTTGCATCGCGCAACAGTCGCACCTAATATGGTAGCCATATGACAGTGTCAAAGCACAGGATAAATGG
>Ga0307982_1003081_pt1 | contig 13329 bp, 11 predicted proteins | sample OrgLakmetagen989_FD_201847 | JGI IMG/M metagenome (GOLD analysis project Ga0307982, IMG submission 201847) | Saline water microbial communities from Organic Lake, Antarctica - #989 | ecosystem: Environmental > Aquatic > Non-marine Saline and Alkaline > Saline | place: Antarctica: Organic Lake...
CAAGCTATGTGGACTCAGTTCACAGCATGGGGCCAAGTGCTACTGAGAAGGCACACTTTTCAGCGATTCTGACAGCATTCAGCGAATACTCTCAATGGATGGAGTACGAACTTCGCAGGCGGGAGACCCACCATGCAAAGCTGGGAAGTCATTTGCAAGCCTTACTGTACGTGTCGTGCTCATGACAACAACGGAAGCACGCTAACCTACTTCGCTTTCACAGGCCCAAGGGGCTTTTGAGCCAGAAAGCAGAAGCAACACGAGCAGCGGTACATTTCAACCAAAAAATTCTCACATTGATTGCGTCAAGCCAGCGTGATCTTCTGGGCTTGGTGCCCGAAGGCGCATCGGCAGCTGCCGTTGCATCCCCCAGCAGCGCAGTCGCTAGCAGCTCTACAGCTGCTCCACCTCCCAAGTCACAAGCATCCGAAAGTGCAGATGTTGCAAAATTTCCAGCGCCAATTATAGGTGCTCTTCCACTGCGTAGTTCAGCATCTTATTTCCACACTGTGAAGGCGCTGCTGAGGCTGCTCGTAAGGGATTGGTCTGCGGAGGGCATGCTTGAGCGCGAGCTGTGCTATGGGCCTCTCCTGGCGGAGCTGGGTGCACACCTGCCTGTGACCCACAGAAACCGTGGGCAGCAACGGGTGCTGATTCCAGGCTGCGGCTTGGGGCGCCTGCCGCTTGAGGTGGCCGCCCGCGGCTACAGCGCCCAAGGCAATGACGCCAGCTACTTCATGCTGTTTGCATCCTCCTACATCATGAACAAAGTCAACACCGCCAACAGCATGCGCATCTACCCCTGGATCCACGACTCCAACAACCACTTCCGCCCAGGTGACATGCTGCGCCCAGTGTTGGTGCCAGATGTGGCACCCGCTGACATGCTAGCTATGGACCCCGCCCTGCGCATCTCAATGAGCTCCGGGGCGTTTTTGGAAACATACAGCGGGGAGGAGCACGATGGGAGGTGGGATGGCGTGGTGACCAGCTTCTTCCTGGACACGGCGCCCGTGGCGCTGGAGTACATGCTGCACATCTACACCCTGCTCAAGCCTGGGGGCGTCTGGTGCAACATGGGCCCACTGCAGTATCACTGGGCAGCCAGGCCGAATCCACCCAGCAGTAACGATGGTGCGGACGGACCCACAGTGGTGCCCGACAGCCCTGACGCTGTATTCAGTGAGGGGTATGATAGGAGCGTCGAGCTGAGCTATCTGGAGATCCGCCACGCCTGCACTGCAGCTGGCTTTCAATTCCTGTCCGAAGCCACGCGCACATGCACATATAGTGCGGACCTGCATGGAATGGCCAAGACGGTGTACTCCTGTGTTCTGTTCTCGGTGCGCAAGCCGGGCCCTGGCGAGGGGGCTGCCGCTGCTGGCCAAGCCCCCCCCTCAACCGCTGTGCCAGAAAGGCAAAGCTCATTTGGGGGTGCCAGTGTGAGTTCCACCACCGCTGCAGCTGACGGCTCACTGGCAGGGGGTGGGCTGGCCCGCCTGCGGGTGCCCCGGCCTGAGGGTATTGGGGGGGGGGGCATGCTGCACGCCGGGGGGCGAACTACACCCGCATCGGATGGGGGAGGTCATGGAACAGACACTGAAAGTGCTTTAGGTGCATTAGCGGAGGTGGCATCGGCGTCGGCAGCCGCAGAGGCACGTGCTGGCAGCTTGAGCGGCGTGTCGGACAGAGCTGAGTCAGCCTTGACAGCCGCTGGAGTTGTTTCGCACATCAAGGATGCAGATGGCGACTTGCAAATATAATGCAGGTGCCTCGTGGCTTGTGTGTGTACAACAAGTGTGTCCATCGGGTAAGGTGGCGGGGCAAAGTGCTATCCAGCTTGAGTGCACGCTGTGGGGGGTGTCAGACTTGCAGTGAGAGCTGCAGTGTGAAGCCTGTTTCAGCATACCATATCTCAAAATATTGAGGAAATCGTAACTGCTGTGGCTCATAGCTAGCCAACCGCTTGCACTCTAAGCTGCGGAAAGCGAGTTTCATGCGCGTTTCAATTACAAGTCTAATAAGCGTTGGTGCCAACAGGTTACGGTCATGGCTAGCGCATCAGGTTTGGATGTTGAGCTCCTTGACGACATACCTGCTGGTGCAACAATATCTAAGTATGGATCGCTGGACAAGCAGGTAAGGCGAGCACTATTTGAAGCGATAGCAGCACTCACCTGTCATGACATGCAGGGGCAAGTCGTCAAGTCCTGGCGTCGGCGCGTGTTTGTACTGACAAATAGCGACATTCGATACTATGAATATGATGAACAACGTGCTCGTGGTGTCATTCCTCTGAGGGAGATCAAGCGTGTGCGGCCGCTGGCGCCAAGATGCCAATTCGAGATTGCTGCGCTGAGCGGCAGGACATACTTACTCAGGGCAAGCAGCGATAAAGACCGTTCAGATTGGATGGCAGCTATCAACGATGCACAATTTTCACCTTCAACTCTCGCGCGCTTGTTGCGTCAGGTAGAGGATTTGGAGGTGTCTGGCATGATTGATTTGGAGGTGCGTATTGTGCACTGCACATGCGAAGCTTTTTGCTCACAGTGCATCACACCGTCCAGGCAAAGCGCTCTTATCAACGTAAACTACTGTCGGCTGCTGATGACGAAACCCAGCTTCACAATATCCAGCAGGCTCTTACAAAAATTGAAAGCGGTAGCGGCGGGGCCGACACTGGTGAGTCCAAGGCGTGTGCACACCCTCGCGCCCCGATGCACACCTTTCGTGCCCAGGATCCGCCATGTTGGAGGAGCTGCTTGTGGAGCTGGCGGCAGCCACACAGGAGTTGAGTATCATCAAGGCCTTTGCCGCCCTGCACGACCAGCTGCTGGAGGAGCCCATCACGGGGGAGGTGCGCTTGCGCATCATTGATATCGTCACGGTGCACCACAGCACCAAAGACGGCCGCTGGACATCAGCCACCCTGCAAGGGTACAACCTTGTCCTACACGCCATCACCGTCAAGGCATCCCCCAATGAGCTGCGGCAAGCCGCTGCAAAGGAGGAGGCACGGCAAATCGCCTCCTCCCTGCAGCAGCTGGAGACTCGGGTGCACTCCAGGAAGTCATATGATGAGCTGCTAGCGCCGTCTCTCGACGAGGCACATGCTACAGATGTAAGCAGTGGCGCAGGGGGGGTCGGCAGTGCAGCTTCAACACTTGACGCGGGGCTCCCAGCCGCCGCCGCAGCCACAAGTGCAGGCAGCGAGCCAGCGCCAGCTGCACGTACCGACACAGGCAGCTCTGTTCAGAGTACGCAGCACGATAGCAGTGGAAGCGCATCGCTCGCATCCCCGGGTTTTGCTCCTGCCAACGGGACAAGTGCTCCCCGGCAGGGGGGGGCCTCCATGCTCAGTGCTTCCCGGCAGGGGGGGGCTTCCATGCTCAGCTCGCTGGACATTTCAGAGCTGTATGCTCCCAAGCAGGTGAAGCTGACAGACGAAGCGAAAGCAGAGGAGTCTGCACGCCGCAAAGCCGACAAGACGAAGGACGTCGTGGCTGACACACGGGACCTTGTGAGCCCCGGCAGCTACAAGGAGCACTGGAAGACGCGCTCCCAGCTGGGCAAGGGGGCGTACAGCATTGTGTACAACTGCACTCGCCGGGACACAGGCGTCAAGGCGGCAGCCAAGTGGGTGCAGAAGCGTAGCCTGCACCGCAAGGCACTGCTGGCGCTACTTCGGGAGATCCGCCTCATGCGCAGCATCCACTTCAAGCACATCGTGAGCATTGTGGACTTCTACGACGAGGAGGAGCACTTCATCATTGTGTCGGAGCTCATGACGGGGGGGGAGCTGTTTGACGAGATCGTGCGGCGAAGCCACTACTCAGTTGGGGACGCAGCACACGTGGTGAAGACCGTTGTGGAGGCCCTAGCATACTTGCACGACAGGGGCATTGTGCACAGGGATCTCAAGCCCGAAAACATCCTGCTGTCAAGCAGTCACTCCGACAGCGTCATCAAGCTGGCCGACCTTGGTTTTGCCCGCTCCGTGACACGGGGGGGCTTAAGCACGGCATGCGGGACTCCCTCGTACGTCGCCCCTGAGATCCTGTCAGCGCAGCGGTATGGCTTGGCGGTAGACATGTGGTCTCTGGGCGTCATTGCGTACATTCTGCTGTGCGGCTACGCGCCGTTCGCAGACCCCCACCAGCCCACCCTGTTCAAAAAGATCAAACGGGGCATGTTCTTCTTCGACTCCCCCCAGTGGGACAACATCTCCTCAGACGCCAAGGATCTGGTGCAGCGCATGCTGACTGTGAACCCCCGGGAGCGCATTACTGCCGCCCAGGCGTTGAAACACCCCTGGTTGAGCTCCTACGTGGGCAGTGCCCAGCTCAACACCGCCATCGGGGGAATGAGGGCCTTCAACACCGACCGGCGCAAGGTGGTGCGACAGGGCATCGTCACCAAGCAGGGCAGCCTAGTGAAGTCCTGGCGAAGGAGGGTGTTCACTCTCACCCACGACGCCATCACGTATGCGGACCCCGACTCCAAGTCCACCAAGGGCGTTGTGGAACTGAAGGACATCGTGGACGTGCGCATCGCTGGTGATGCGGCGGCACAAGCTGCCAGCGAAGCCAGCGCTGACTCGGAATGTGGCGCCCTATTTGAGGTCGTGTTTCACTCCGGCCGCATTCTGGCTGTGCGCGCCGTGTCAGCGCAAGACGCCACAGAGTGGGTGGGTGCCATTCGCATGACCAAGGCTGCCCACGACTCCATTGCCCGGGCCCAAGTGGCCATGAGTGCCGACGCTGTGCAGCACGCTGTGACACTCGTGGACGACGTGCGCCGCCTGCAGGAGGCCGCCGCAGCCGTGAGCGACGCCGCCGCCTCACCCAAGCCCCCGGGACCGGACCAGGGGGAGGGACTGCAGGGCATGGAGCTGGCAATGGATGCGGCGGCGCTGGGCATTGGGGGCAGCGGACAGCTGCGGGAGGAAACTGCGCCCGCCACCCGCCAGCGCAGCCTCAGCCGCAAAAACAGCATGCTGAACAGGCAGGCAGCAGAGGTGCTGCCGCCCATCGTGCCCACTGGAGACCCGGGGGCCAACGCCGCCCGGGCTGCAGTGAGTGCGGCTGCGCGGGGCTCCAGCGTACAGGGCGAGGGCGGCACACCAGCAGCTGCAGATACCAGCACAGGGGATGCTTCTGCACAGGAGGGCACTCCTGGCTCGCAGCAGCGCCGGGGGCAGCGTGCCGCCCCCACTGCAGGCATGCCCACATCCCCCCGGGACAATATGATGCTGGGGGCACACACGGGCCCCCTGCTGCGCCCCAAGCCCTCCTTCCGGCTGGACAAGAAGACAGGCCAAGCCGTGCGCAGGGTCAGCACAGGCGGGGACAAAGAGCGGTGAGCAAATACAGGAGGGGCAAGGTGCAGTGAGCCAGCGGCGCCAGCAGTGGCATTGAGGGCAGGGTCATGCCGTGCTTCCGGCGGGCGGCCTTGCGGATAAGTGTGCACAGTAATGTAAATTCGTGCTTTTCCGGTGCTCACAAGATCCAAAGGGGGCGGGTCCATTCAGTACATCAGTGTCTGAACTGCAGCAGACGGTGTACATACTTCGAGGCGGGTTGACAAGGGGGTCAAAGGTGTTGTATTTGGATAGCGCTGCAGACATGTGCACGGACTAATGGACCAGGCAACTATAGAAGAATCGCACACTTTCAACCGCAGAAGCTCACCCCCCCCTTATCTTTCCACTGTACAATGCCGCTGGAGCGCGGTCAGAGTGCACAGACTCTCGAAAGCTGTGCGTGAATCACGAGGATATTTCGCGCGAAGCAACTTCTGCGAGGTGTGTTTCCTGGGATGTCTTCCAAGCGGACAAGAGACGACAAGCACAAAACATCAGCAGCCGATTCACAAGGAATAGCATCATGTTCAAGTGTAAAGCAGTACGTTATTTGGTATTCGGTAGCTTATGCCTTGGCGACATCTCAAGTCAAACGCTGATTCTCAGGGCGCGCACAGACGGTGTAACCGAATTGGAACGTTGGGATTCAAGAGCTCCGGACAGCAGCTTTGACAATGGGCAAGATATTTTCTCTGATGCAGCATTGCCAGCATCGCCCTCAACAGGAAGGCAGGATGCGTACGAAAGCGCTGTGCGAAGTCTCGCCGCAGATGTTGCGACCAGCGACGACGATGTGGATAGTGTCACTGGGGAGACATCTGTGCTGCAAGCATACCTAGAAGTTGCATCCGTTCTGCGGGTTAACACTGGTTCCGCGCTCAAGCTTGCCGCACAACTGGTCGGCGCAACGTTTGGGCCGGCGACTGAGCACAGCTGGCCCTACAGCGACCTGACGGGAACACAGCCCACACAGCCTGTGTATGGCAGCACAAGCACAGACATCTCCTCCATCATCCCCACAAGACATGCCTACCCAGGGCAGACTTCATCTATGCAGGGCGCCGCCCAGTGGCTCACCCCAGCCCTGGGCGTGCCTCTGGGGGTAGACCGCTACAACAGGGGGTTCTTCCTGAAGGACGCCGCCAATAGCGGGATGGACCCCTCAGAAATGCTGCAGCGCGTCATGAAGCTGCTACTGTCTGCCCGGGATGGGCGTGTGGCGGGCCGCGTGGGCTGTGGCGATCTACCGCTGCGGCTACTGGAGCCGGTGTCGCCGGAGCTGCAGCGACTGCTTGTGCTGCATGCATCTGCCGTGAGGCAGGCTCTGCAGCCACCAGTGGGGCTGGAGCACCCTGCACAAGACTCTGGCTCGGCTGCAAGATTGGTGCACTTGGGCACTGGCGGCATCACTCAAGCTGAGGCAGCTATTCTTGGTCTGGAACAAATCAAGAACAGCCCACGGGCTACACTGCTTCCTAGCGCTGCAACTTTCGATGGCATGCACTTGACCATGGCGGGGCTGTGTGCTGCTTTGATCGCGTTTGATCACGGCATGGACTTTGTGGCGTCGCCGGCGGCATTCCCTGTTCTGAGAGCTTGCAGAACACAGCTGCAGACACAGCCGTCAAGAATGTCTTCAAGCAGTGCAGGCAGCGCAGGTACTGTGGATGGCATGTCAGTGTCTCGACGTACAGTGAATGACGGCCTGGCTGACGAGGGGGGGGACTGTGACGACCGCAGTGTCTCCCACACAGTGCCGCTTGCCGTGCTCTTCTCCCGGTTTCCTCACCTGCCGAGATTGCTCACCGATGCAACGGATGCCGACTGTGATGCCGCCAAGGATTTCTTGCGCCGTCTGCGTGAGGCCCCCCCTTCAGTTGAGGCCAAGGGGGGTGCCCCCCCCTCCAACGGCTGCGATACCAAGGCTGGCTTCACCTACGCGCAGGGTCTGCCATCTGTGGGGGTGCGCGGCATCATGCGCCAGCACTTGCACTGCGTGGATCAGCCAGTGCTGCAGATCGTGTTTCGCCCCCCCTACACGGCCACTCACGGCAGCAAATCAAGCACTGCCTCGTCAGGGGTGCCTTTTGAGTGCTTTGCCAACGAAGCTTTATGTCGTGTGGCAGGGATACAAGTGCAGGATGTGGCCAATGACATGGCTGGCGACACCGCAGCCAGACCCCGTATTTCCACGTGCTTCGATGGACACCCCAAGACACGACTAGCTCGGGTCCTGGCTGCACTGGCTGCATCCGCTGCTGGGCAAGACTCATACCAGTTCGAAGGCATGTTTCTGCGGTTCACTCGCGCCGGAAGCGTGCCTGGGGGCAGCGGGCAGTTGCTGGCATCGTCCATGTACGGCGTTGAGACGCGACACATAGAGCGATACCTGGGGGGCAGTGCCCTGTGTATGACGTCATACCTGTCTGACCTTGTCATGGCGCACGACATGCAGTCTATTGATGCGATTGATGTGCCAGGCGGGGAGCTGCGCACCATCGAAGCGCTCATGCTGCACGGCAGTCGGTACCCTGACGTGCAGCGGGCAATGGCAGTGCATGGCGCCAGCGATGCAGCAACGGCGCTGTGGCGCACATTTGATTTCAGCTGCCGGCAATTGACCATGCGGGCGCTGGGTTTGGTGCAGCTGGGGGGGTCAAGCGCCAACGGCCCCCCCTACAAAGCCGTGGACAACACTGCGGGCCATATCATCTCCTCCCTCCTGCAGGCGCATGTCAGGCGAGGGGGCAGCTTTCCACCGTCTGCATACGACATCAGTGCACTGCTGGGAGATCCACAGCTGGACCACATCTTGGCGGCGGCATTCCAGTCCGCCACTGGTCCGGCTATCCCTACCAGCGGTGAGCAGAGGGAATGGCTGGGACTGGCAGCAGTGGTGGGGCACGAGGCGTACACCCAAGAAGGCCCAGGCAGCGAGGATCCGTTCAAGTTCGAGCATGTGACGAGCGAATCTCACGGACTGCAATCTGCCGCTTCGAAAGACAGCCCCCCCCTTGCACCCCCTGGGGTGCCTTGGGACGCCAGCTTGAGGTATGCTGACAGTGAGGTGGCACGGATGCGTGGTGAGCTCAGCTTTGCTGTGGGGGGGGGGCTGTTGCGGGAGCTGGCCGGGGAGGCACTGTCTCAAGTGTCCATCATGATTGGCGCAGGGAGCGTGCCTGTGTGGCCAGATGCAGCGGGCGGGGGCGCCCCCGTGAGCCCGAGCCGCAGCCAGCCGGCTGTCACGCCACCAGCAAGTATGGGATTTGCCCTGCAGGTGCATGTGGGTAAGGAGGTGGTGCATATGCGCCGTTCACTCAAGGGGGGGCGCCTCATGCAGCATATGCTGGCGCTAGCTGCCCAAGCTGCCCACATGCGGTCAGGCCGTCAAGCACCGGGAGCAGTGCTTGCAAGCACAATAGACCTATAGATGGGGGTGGGTCTGGTAAGTGCAGATGTGCAAGGTAGTGATCTCGCCAGCGTGGCTGGTTGAGTCTGCCCTGACGGGGGGCCGAAGTATGTGCAGGCGCCTTGCAGCAAGGGCCAATCAAACAATTCATTTCATGTCACTAAACACTGTCATTGCATACATAATCAATCATGGCATCGATACACTCAGATGCAGTCGGCGCAGCCAGCGTTGCGAACCCTCAAGTGGCAGACCCAAGCAGCTTGGCGCTGAGCTTGGACATTTCTGAGAATGACCTACCAGTGTGTGCCGGGCAGCTCCACCAGCGCACCATTCCTGATGGGTCCGAAGTCATTCCTACAACGCTATTTGAATGTGCCCGCACAATCATGATGGAGCCTGACGTCTTCACCAAAGCCAAGCTAACCTTTGTGGCATGTGCGCAGTGGGCCAAAGGAGGCATGCCGCTGCTACCCACTGAAGCTGGTCAAGTGGCGGAAATCAACGCGCCAGATACACCAGCACGGCCAAGTTTTGTTGTGATGGTATCTCCAGGCAAGCTGAACAGTGGCGGCAAGAAGGGCATGGTGCACAGTATCGTAAGTGTCCGTCCCCTCACTTTTGATGCCACGGCGCATTGTCCATTTTCGACCAGGTCCACGCCGAGAGCTACGCTATTGACTTGAGCTGGGACATTATACTAAGATTCGGCCAAGAGGGCGGTGTGGCTTGCATGCCTGTTGACTACTATACGGATTGGCTGCGCGTACGTGACCCTTATTTGTGAGACGACGAAAACTCTCACGAACCCCGGAGCTGCTCTTGAATACAGGTTGCCCTGGACGAAGCCAAGCACTTTAGCATGTGGGCACAACGCCTTGTGGACCTCGGATCAGCATATGGGGACCTTAAGGGTCATGATGGTCTGTGGCAATCTGCCACTGAGACATCTAAGGACATCCTGGCCCGACTTGTCATCGTGCATATGGTGCACGAGGCCAGGGGCTTGGATGTCACACCCAACATGCTCAAGAAGCTTGCCAAGAGTTCAGACACTGCCTCAGAGACCATCCTGCGGGCCAACTACGCCGAGGAGATCACTCATGTGGGCGCTGGCGCCAAGTGGTTTGTGCACATCGCTAAGCAGCGACACCACACAGAAGAGCAGCTGCCTGAGCTCTTCAAGGGTTATGTCAAGCAGTTCTTCAAGGGCGGCCTAAAACCCCCCTTCAATGCAGAGGCCAGGGGGGCAGCCGGCATGCCCCCCAGTTGGTATGAGCCCGTGGCCGCGGAGAGTACTAGCGGCGCCCAGGGTCCCGCCTCAGCGCAGGCGTGAAGCCACTACGGCAGCCACACCTCAGATGCAAAGGCTTCTGCAGCGCTGCAGACGGCAGCGCAGGGTGCTTGCACACCACGAGGGCTCAGCGCCCCTGGGCTGAGGGCCATTGACAAAGTGAAACTATGAATTACTCTGCCTCCTCCAAGTAGTCACCCACCTCTTCAGCAGACAGCACTCTGAAGGATCCAGCCTTCTCCACAATGCCCAGCTGGATGTTGTCCTTGTTCATTTCGCCCTCGAAGCCCTCCCTGAGGGTGAGCAGCGCAGTGTGCACTGCGTCCTCCAACTCCATGTCGTCGGCGTAGCGCTTCTCCAAGAAGGTCTTGGCTTGCTGGTAGCCCTTGCCGATTGCGGATGCCCGCCACCCGAAGTATGCCCCCGATGGGTCCACCTGGTACAGCTGAGGCCCGTCGTGGTCGTGCCCAATGATGAGCAGCGAGACGCCAGCTGGGCGCACACCACCTTGCTGAGTGAATTCTTGCATGATCTTAGCAACTGCCCGTGTAAGCTGCAGCACTGGGATCTCTTCCTGCATTGCTCGCAGAGTTTCATTCCCGCACATAACGCCAGCAGCGACAAAAACTCACCTTGTATGTGAGATAGTACTCCTGTGCCTTTTTCTGTGCCTTTCTCGTCAGAAGTCTGAAGTCAGGTCCCATGCCAGCATATGCCATGCCTGCAAATTATGTGTGTGAGGTCGCTCGAAGACTGCTCTCATACTGCCTGTCTTACCGATGCCCTCGGTAATAGAAACCAGCCGTTCGACCGTAGAGTCGTCGACAAGAGGGGATTTGACTTTCTTTTCAGTGGCAATGACAACGCCATTAGTGGCTGCATGGAGTGAGTGTTGTGCAAAGGCTTCAAACGTGCATGCGGCGAAACGTCAGCAAGCAACACGCCAAACTCTCGTAGCTCGTACCCTGGATACCTAGCGCAGCAGAGCCCTTGTGCACAGCAGCCAGTGCGTGCTCAATTTGAACTAGTTTCCCTGTGGGGGAGAATGTGGTCAGCGAAAAGCTGTATGCGCTCTCTGAAGCCATGGCCGATTCTGGCTTATTGGAGGGCGAAACGCTGAGACAAGCGCTGGGGCTTCTGCGTGTTGAAATGCAATTCACCGAAAAGAACACGCTACCATCACCAAAATAAAGGATAGTGCCATCTTCCAGCATGCACCAACATGACCATTTCGGCAATCGTCACTCGAAATGGGTGGAGGGCAGCGCCCCCAGCGACAGATAGCGAGCAGCAGCAGCTGCGAATGAATTTCAATCGTTGTCTCGCTGAAGAGCCAATGCGCATTCATGAGCGCAGCTCAGGTGCCAGCATCGGACCATTTGATCTCAGTGCATGTCTGCAAAGCTGCTGCAAAATTTACCATGCTCAGGTTTGAGCCTAGACAGAGGCCGGGGCGCTGGGGTCCTTTGTGACATCCCGCTGCTGCATGTAGTGCGCAGCAAAGGGGTTGGGGCCATCACCTGCAGCATCAGCCAAGGCATGGTTCACCTCGCGGTGCACCATCTCATCAGCCCGAATCGCCTTGAGCACGTCCAGGAACTTGGCGTCCTCCTCCAGGCGCCAGTACTTTTTGCTCAGCTTCGTGGCCGGCAAGTGCTCCCACTGCTTCAAGTGGCCCTCCTCACACATCTGAATGGCCTTGGTGTAGGTTACTACCGCCCTGCAAACACAGTGGTGGGTGAAGGCCACTGCAATGCCGCAGAGCCGCACTGCAGCACATGACACTGGGCATGTCTTCCTTGCAATTGGTGCACTTACTCTTCCTCCAGGAAACCCACAAAGCGGTGGCAGGTGCTTGGAGACAGGATGTAGCTGATGAAAAAAAGGTTGAAGAAAAGCCCTGCGAAGAGTGCATATTTGATTGTTCTTGAGGACATGAGCCGGGAGGTTCCGTTGGGTGCGGAGCGAGCATTTGCAAATCCAGGCAGCCAGTGTCCAGCAGGCATTACCAGCATGGTAGTGCAGCTACCTAAACGCACCCTGTGTGCCCAGCACGGCAGCTCGGAAGAGTGGTCCGGGCTTGCGGAGCTCCAGGAAAGTCATCAGATGCATTCGCTCATTCTCAGCCTCCTCCAGCAAAGTGTGAATCCAGCCCTGAAAAAAACACAATATGAGTTGAGTGCATAAATGTGGTGCCATCTGTGCGCTTTCGGTGAGCAGGCAGAACACGGCTGCGCCAGGGTGTGGTGGGCTCAGCGTGTTGCGGATGATTTCAGGTGATGTCCTGGCAACATCAGCTGATTTTCTTGTACGTACAAAGTCTCGCTTCATCGTGCGCAACGACCTGAAATGGCGCCACATGCCACCAACCATACCCTGTGAAACATAGTTGGGGTGTGATGGGAACTGATGTGATGCCAGTGTGGGATGCCCGGTTGAGCAGGAGAATTCGCCAAATCAGTCTCACGCGACAGCTGCACTTTCAGACTCAGACTTACGGGTACCCCAGCTACACTCTCCAAGAAAATCATGCGAGTGAGCCATTTATGCTCATCCATGTTCTTTCCGTATCTGCAACAAGGAACACTTCCGCATGAGTGCATTCAGGGCGTGATAGTTTGGACACAAATATCGTGAGCAGCAATTTTTCCTGGTGAGTGCTGGGAACCCAGGCCAAGAAGCACGTGCTGAACAGAAGACTCATTCGCACACAATGGAGTCTTTATTCAACTCACCCTGTCATGGTATCGAAGGATACTCGTAGAGTCTTCATAGCATAAAATGCTAAGTTATCTGCGACCCCGACGGGGTCACGGTGGGCGACTCTAACGGAATTCATCTCCTCCTTCGTGTACGTAGGATGATTCATGAATGGGTCATGACTCTCATCTTTTGTCATTCGAAAATGTTTTGGTGCAACGGGAGGGATTTCAGTGCACATTCCAGCTCTGGGGCCAGTGTTGACAAGTGCTGCCTGGACGCTGCCGGTTCGCAATACGCTCGAAGCGGAGCGCCGTAGAGGCCGGACAATTGATGCAAGCATATTTGCCACACTGAGTAAGAGACAAAACAAGACTTGCTACGTATAAATAAGTATACTATGAAGTTGCTCGAAGTTTGAGCACATCAGGTTGTTGCTGACGCGTGATATTCTGAGTATGCCATGCAGACAACTCAACCCCCCAGGACCCGCTCCAGATCGTCGTATCAGCTGCCCGCCCTGCGACGCGCAGCATGGGAATCACCTGCGGATTCAAAAGA
>Ga0307982_1003083_pt1 | contig 13327 bp, 3 predicted proteins | sample OrgLakmetagen989_FD_201847 | JGI IMG/M metagenome (GOLD analysis project Ga0307982, IMG submission 201847) | Saline water microbial communities from Organic Lake, Antarctica - #989 | ecosystem: Environmental > Aquatic > Non-marine Saline and Alkaline > Saline | place: Antarctica: Organic Lake...
GAGAATGTGGCAGATTCCACAAATGCCCTGCGACAAATGCAGGGTTTCCCCTTCTTCGACAAGGCAATGGTGCGTGATTATTGTGTGGTCAAGTGCCTCCAATGCTCCGTGCAAATTCCGCTCACTCGCTCGTGCATATGCAGCGTATTCAATTTGCCAAGGACAAGTCCGATGCCGTGAGTAAGGCAGATGGCAGCTACAAACCCAGGGCTAAGCGCGCTTTGGAGGATGCTGATGGTGACGCTGACCTGCAGTCCAGTAAGAAGCCAGCTCAAGGGGCCGGCTCGGCAGAGCCTGTGATGATCCCTGCTCCCCCTCGGCCAGAGCACATCCCGCCGAACAACGTGTTATTGGCTAGCAATATTCCCAACGAATTCGATGTTGACGCATTGAAGGCACTGTTCAGCGAGTACCCCGGCTTCACGGACCTGCGGCCGGTGGCAGGTCGTGGCATGGCTTTTGTGGAGTTCACGACTGCCGTTGCAGCCACCCCGGCCCTGCAGGGTCTGCACAACTACAAATTGTCTGACACCCAGTACATGTCTCTATCGTATGCCAAGAAATGAGCTGGCTTTGCGCTGTTGTTTGAAATTGTATACTATTCCCTCGCTTGCGGCTCTTGCCGAGCTGTGGGTGCTGTTGGTAGCCTACGCACTGCACAGTGCCCCAGTTGGCCATTTAGTGTCAGACCTTGATGCAGTCGCTGGCAGCTGGGCATCTGTAGGCTTGGGCGGTTGAAGGGCTCCCTTGCAGCCCCCCTCGATTTTCACCCTCACCTCAATACGGTGTTGGCCAAGGCGAAATGTGGAATGTGTGCAAAGATGAAGATTGCCAATCTTGCCTCCAACTCATTACAGACAGTTTGTTGTGCTCATTACACTGCAAATCGTTGTGTAGCTTCCATCATAGCGCAATATTCTTGCTGCCATCTCAGTGGCAAGTGCGGATTTCGAGTGTAGTCTGTTGACGCTCAGTCGAAGCTGCTGGCGCCGGTTGCCTTTCGAAGGAGAGCAAGAACCACATACCGATATCGACAGCAAGCATTATGAACGCCCCCCGCAGGCGACCCCAGAGTGCTGCGCCAAGTACACGCAGCGTACGCTTTACGCTGCAGGGCGTCGCACACGACCCCGTTGCAAACGCGGCCCTGCCCAGAGTAGCGAGAGTTCATGCACCAAACGGTGAATTAGCTGGGGCAGTAGTAATACACAATAGCGACCAAAAGACAGGTTTCCCTTCCGATATTCCACATGGCCCCAATGGCGGTGGGCCGCAGCAACTGCTGTCTGCAGCAATTGCTGCATCAAGTAGCAGTGCCAGTGCATTGCCGGCTCTGCCGACACAAAATAGCGCTGCAAAGGCCGAAAGTGCCCCCAATAATTTTAACGCAGCTGCAGTTCCCACTGGTCTCACTGCAGCACAGGGCCGTGCGGCAGGACAGACTGTGGAGCAGGCCCGCATCCCGCGCCGTGCACCAGGCCAGCGACGGCCAGCCACAGCGGCAGCTCGCACAGGCAGTAGCCAAGCTCAGGCACCCGATGCCAATCAAGTGCACCACAGTCACATGCACTTGAGGTCGCAGCGGCCGGCATCCGCGGTGCCTTCTCCCCAGCGCCGCAGGGAGGAGGTCCCCTTCACTGCGTACAGGGGGGGTGGGGGTGCCGCCACTGCACAGCCAAGGGGGCATGCCAGGTTCCAAGCCACCCTGCCTGAGGTACTGCTTGAGCAGCCGGGCTCGTCGAGTGCGGTGCCTGTGAGCGGCACTCCCCTGCAGCACCGTGCCACATACACCGTGAAGGGGGGGGGCATCCACACAAGGGGGGGGGCTGTGATATGGGGCAGTGCACCTGCACCTGGCGCATCCACACACAACCCGCCTTCAAGTATCAACGGCAGCTCCTTACACTTCGCTATGCTTTCCGGCACCCAGCAGACAGGGCAGGGGGGGTCAGCAGAGGCATCCCCGCAGTGGCAGCGCACTGCGGCCGCAAAAGCCACGACGCGGCCACAGAGTGCCAACCTGGACAGACTGCGTAGGCCCACTTCTGCGGCTGCTGCAAAGCGCAACTCGTACAACGTGGACCCCATGGCGCCCGATGGCTTGCGCACGCGGGAGCAGCAGCGGCGGGGGCCTGGGCTGTATCCCAGCAAGCGCATCCGTACAGCAGAAGACATGGCCAGGGAGCTGTCACAGCGACAGGATGCAGTGGCTGCCCGTGTGCGCACCGCCCTGCTGAAGCAGACTGGAGGCCGGGCGACCCAGGCGCGCGCTGCAGCTGCACACCCCAAGTCTGCTGCTGTCGCCGGCAGCGCTGGTGCAGGGGGGGTGGCGCTGGTGGGGGAGGGGAGGCACTCTGTCCCGGTGGGCAGTGATAGGCTGTTGGCTACAGCTGAGGCCACAGGTCCCGATGTGGGTGGGCGGCCCGCCACTGAGAGCAAGGCCTCCGAGCAGCTGCTGTTCGGGCGCGCCCCGGCTCCCAGCCGACCCAGTGCCCCCCATGCCGTGCTGGTGCAGGCTCGTGTACACCACGGTGGACAGGGTGAAGGAGCTGCGTCCCACGCCAAGACGAAGTCCTTCACCTCCCGTGCGGCAGTGTCTCGTCTGGCAGCGTCCATGGGCGTGCCGGCGTATGCGGTGCCACCAGGGGCGCAAGTGTACCCCGAAGACATCAGCACGCAGCACATACGCAAGTACCGATTTTCAGAAGCACCTGCAGATTACACGAATGCTCAACGATTGGGGGGCAGCTCACAGGTTCTGGGGGGGTCACATTTGATTAACCCCCCTGGAGGGGCAGCCAAGGGGCCCTTCGTACTACTCCCGAGCAAAGTGCCGCGCTCACAACAATTGAATACGGGCGGGATGCTCCAAGATGGCATTCGTGGCACCGGGGTGCAAGGTGCATTCCAGCGGGGCGGCAAGGGGGGTGCAAGGGGGCCCATTAAGCGTTGGGCAGGCACCCCCTCAACCGTGCTGCAGCGGCGCACAGACTTCAGGGGTGAAGCTGCTGCTCATGCTGAGGCTGTGCTGCAAGCTGCGGCTGCCAGTGCGCGGGGGCATGCAGCATCCCAAGCAGCACGGCTTGCCCTGCAGCGGTACGACCAGGCGCGTGTGGAGAATAAGGGGGGGCAATTGGCGTGGCAGAGGGGTGCCCACACTCATGGCAACTCTAGGCGCCGTCCAGTGTCTGCCCATGAACGGCCATACCTTGGCCCCAGCACCGCAGAGGGTGCCGCTGCCTCCAGCCCACGGGACGCACTGCAGCAGGTGGCGGACAGGCGGTGGGGGGGGCGTGACCCGGAGTCCATCCCTCCACAGGAGCTGCACTCCACAGCCAAGCGCTTTTACAGGCCACAGTGGGGGGGCACCCCAGCCCACACCCTGCCGCTCCCCAGCGGCGACAGCATGGCCCCCCACTGTGCACCGGACAGCAGCGGCAGCGGCAGCGGCGTCCCCCACACCCAGGACATGCCAGGGTCGGCTGCTGGGTCCACCAGGCCACCTGCAGGTGACAAGGACGATGATGGAATGTGGTACGACAGCGACACAGATGAGCGGCTGAGTGCCCCCCGCGCCTCCCAGGGGCGCCACGTCACATATGCATCAGGAGAGCAGGCTGCACGTGCCGCTCGGGCATCCATGCGTGCAAACGATCCGCTGCAGCGTCGCAGTGGGCCCCGCACTCGCCCACAGTCTGCTGTGGGCGCCCTAGGGAAGGCCACACACGCTGGGCCTAGGGGTTTCAAGGGGCCCTCAAGTCCCCAGCGCTCCCGCCCCCGCAGTGCCCACGCCAGTATCCCCTCGCCCAGAATAGACTCGCCCCCCAAGTCAGCTGGGCAGCGGCTCAAGAGCAGCTTGGCTGCAGGCGCGACACCTGCAGTGCACCTGCGTGTGCCCCACCCATTGCACCCGTACATCATGCTGGATGCGCGCGCCGAGGACACAGCGCAGGTGTACGCACAATATAGCAGCACACCTCTCACGGATGCCGTAGCCATTGCAACAGTCACCGCCCCCGGGGGCGCCAGCGCTGGGCTGCATGTATCAGCAGAAGGAGCCCCCAGACAGACCAGAGGTGCTGCACCACACAGCCCCCCCCGCAGCCCAAGCTCGAGCGGGAAAGGGAGTCAGCTGGGCGATGGGCACGCAGAGCAGCAGGCTGCCGATGCTTTGCTGCAGGGGGAGGGGGGTACAGCCCCCCTCCCTTCACCAACCCGATGGGGGGCTGGCAGCCCTGAACGTCGCCCACTGCTGCTTGCAGCTGATGGACACATCAAACAAATTCCAGCCCCAGTACAGCTCCCAGCCGCCCAGCAGGCTGCCATGCGCCCCCGCTCCCCTGAGCGGCGCCCAGGCTCAGGTACAGGGCGGTGGGCCCGTGCCAGGCCCCTCTCCGCCAAGGCTGTGCCCAATTCCAAGCAGGCGGTGGCTTCCCTGGGGGGTGCTCCAGGTGTGTGGTCGCTGGAGCATGGGGGTGACATGGGGGTGGTTCCTGCTGAAGGGGGGGTAGACTCCACCGCACAGCTCTCAGCATATGTACAGGCAACGGATAAGCGCAATCGAGAGGAGGTGCCATCGTTGCCGCTGCTGGCTGGTGCGGACCGCCCTCCATCACATGCAGACACTATAGCAGCTGCAGCGTCTGGGCAGCAGGAGGCCTTCTCTGCCCGCGCTCACGGGCGCATCTCTGTGCAGACCACAGGCACGCCAGTGCAAGTAGCCACGGAAGCAGCTGCATTCGCACAAGCCGACGATGGGGCCTCCTTGAGTTTGCAAGACCCTGGTGTACTCCTGTCTCAGGACAAGGTACGTGGGCGAGTGGTCAGGGGACCCCCCCCTGCACCCCCCTCCCCTGCTGACGTGGCTTCCTCTGGAAGCGACAGCCCTAAGGGCAGAGCTACACCAGGCAATCGTCCAGTGGGCGCCCTGCAGGCTGACACGGGCACGGGAGCTTCGCTGTCGCCCCTCCCACGCTCCTCACAGGGCAGCAGCACTCTGTCGGCGTGGGTGGCTGGTGCACTGGTGGGCCGGGTGCGTGCTTCGCGCAAACGCCGGAAACACTCCGAGCTGGAGGGCATTGCGGATGCCGCCGGCATGTTTGATGACACCCTGGCTCGGGTGGGCGACCAGGAGGAGGGTGGGGAGGGTGGGCCTGCCCTGAGCCTGTCTGGAGGAGGGCTGGAGGAGGAGACGCCTGCCGTGTCCCTGCCCCCACCCCTGGCCCAAGCTGTAGTGAACCCAAAGCGCAACTCCCGCAGGGCGCTTCCGGCCAGCCCGCCATCACAGCGAATGGGGGCACCGTTGTCTGCATTTGACGACGTGCTGTCAGATTCGGGCTCCGTGCGCAGCCCGTCTGCGGATGGGCGGGTCGCCGTGCTGGGAGCAGTGCTGTCCCGCGAGGGACTGATGAGTGCGTCTAGCCTGCCTCGAGCTGCGCTGTTGCCCGCGCCCCTGCTGCCCCAAGCCAACAGCCGGAAGCAGTTGGACTCTAGCGCCAGCTTGGAGTTGCTGCAGGCCTCCGGAGGAGACGCCAGCAAGGCATGAAGCGGTGACTGTATGAGCAGTGTGCGATAATGGATTGTGTTTACGCCAGGTCTGCGTCCTCTTCTTCGCCGCCCTCCGCTTCGTGCACCGACAGGCGCAGCTGGTACTCCTGGTCGCACCCCACGTACGAGTCGCACATGAGGTACAGTGTCAGCTCATGCTCGCCAGCAGAGGCCGGCGCGGGGAAGACAACCTTCACGTTACGGCGCTGCCCGACTGTGACGCGCTTCACAGAGTACAGCACATTCTTCTCCAGGTCACCCACCAGGACCCACCAGGCCTCGGTCTTGGCCTGGGGGAACCGCGGGGCAATCACCGCACCCAGCCCAGCGCCCTCCTGCATGCCCTCGGCGCCTTCCTCACGCTGCAGGGTGACACCCAATGCCACCGTGTCTTCGTTGCTCACCTTGATGAGCACTGGCTCGTCGTCTTCGTCAGCTGCACTGCCGCCCACCACGCCGTTACCCCCCTCCACCAGGGCCTTGAAGGTGAGCTCCATCTGGGGGAAGCGGTTGCAGAAGGCGGCGATGTCTGCCACGGCTTGTGGGGGCAGCCCATTCAGCAGGCTGGCACGTGCCTCTGGCTCCATCTCCATCAAGTCCAGCACCGACTGCACGCCCTCGCCGTCCTCCCCGGCGCCCTTCACGGCGCCGGCTGCCGCTGCAAGGGCAGGGGTGAAGTGCGGAATCTGCAACAGCTCTGCGCTGTCGTCGGTGATCCACACGCCCTGCACCACCATCTGGCTGAGCTCCATGCAGGCCAGGGCGGGCTTCAGCCATCCCGAGGACGCCACCACATCCACCAGGGCCTGCAGCAGGGATATGCTCTGGGGCAGCACTTCCTGCAGATCGGCGAACATGCTGCCTGGCAAGCGCTTGCGGCTGAAGTGGGACTGCAGCAGGATGTTGGCCTTCACTGCGGGCTTGGCGTACAGTGATTCATCGTCTTCACCAGCAGCGGCAGCTGCTGCTGCAGCAGTCAGTGCCACGGGTGCATGCCTTGCCAGCTTGCGGATGGCAGTCTCCTCTCCCCATCGAATGGGCAGGCTCCCAAACTCCGAGGCGTGGGAAAGTACATCCAGGAAGCCCTTCAGGCCTGTGCGCTCCGTAATAGAAGAGGCAAACACCTCCAGAGTGGTGTACGCCAGGTAGTGGTGGCTGGCAATCAGGCCCAAGTTTAACGGCGCAAGGTCCACCAGGCCCACGTGCTCCTCGCTGGGTGTCTGCGCCAGACACCCTGACGCCTCCAGGTCTGTGAGTGCGCCCTCCAGCAGCAGGGACATGTGGTCGTTCACGTGCTTGGGGGTGCTGTCAGCCAGGTTGTAGAAGTTGGGGTTCTTGGCGAAGCGGCGGTACAGCAGTGTCCATGTCAGCCAGTTGATGGCGCCCTGTGTGTTCTCCACCATGCGGCTGACCACAGCGGTGTTCAGGTGGTCGTGCAGGGACAGCTCCAGGCTGCTCTCCACTGGCAGGGGCTCGTACAGGAACTTGCGCAAGAAGTTGCGGCGATGGCTGGCACACAGGATCACAGCGTGTGCAGCACCAACGGGGGCCACCGTCGCCGTTGCCAGCAGCTGCAGCATATCGGCCACCGGGTAGTCCACGTAGGAATGGCTGACACCGTGGTACCGCTGCGTGCCCAGCACCACCACGCAGTGCGCCCGCATGGGAAGGTGCCAGCCACAGGCAGAGTCTGCGGCAACCAAGCCCAGCAAGCGCTGTGCCCACAAGCGCTCCACTATGGCCCGCAGGTCAGCCGGCATGTTGTCACTGTAGTATGCCACGCCCACCCGCAGACACACCGCAAGCGATGGGTCCCGCGACTCCACCTGTGCAGCCGCCTGCTCAAGCTCGGAGCACGTGGCGGCCTTGGCAGCATCGCGGTCTCCGCTGCCGCTGCATGGCACGAAGCGCTGGGCGTCGCCATCTGCAGCAGCGTATGTCACAGCGTCGATGGCGCTAAGCACAGCCTGCTTGCGTGACGGTGTGTACAGGATGCCGGGGCGGTCGTCCCCAGGCTCAGCTGCGCAGTGCGCTGAAAGGGCCGCGAAAGCAGGGCGGGCCATGGCCATCAGGCGGGTGGCAAAGTCCGGGATGTCAAAGGTCTGCAGGCGGATCTCAAGGGGGGTGGGGCGCACTTTGGGCGAGAACGAGAAAATGCTGCGCCCGCGGGTAGCGCCCACCCAGTCTCCGACGTCCCAGCTGTTGGCAATGGGAGCAGACAGCGCCACGATACGTGGAGGGGGGTCCAGGTTCAAGTGGAACTGCAGGTTGCGAATGCGGGACACCACGGCCTCCAGCGTGGCACCGTCTGGGCTGCCCACCAGGTGCAAGTCATCGATCAGGAACAGACGAACCTGTGTCACTGCCCGTGTGCGGTCCCAGTTGCGCGACAACTTGTCCCACATGGCTGCAGATGCCACGGCGATGTTGCTCTGTGCCAGGAGGCGTGCATCGGCAGTGCTGTCCCCAGTGAGCTCCACCACAGCCTTGTCCAGGCCACGGCCAAATTTAAAGTCCAGCGCCTCAAACACACGAGTCACACGCGATGGGTGTCCCACCACGTACACCGCGCTGGCCTCAGGCTCCAGGTTGAAAAGCCGCAGCAGGGCCAGCTCCGCCACGGAGCCGAGGCCGGAGCCTGCAGGCGCCGCGACCAGCACATTCTCGGAGCTCTCAAACACAGCGGGGAAGACTTGTGTTTGGATGGGGTTCAGTGCTCCACCGGTGATGACGTTGTCGGCTGCATCGGTGTATGCTGACGCTGGCAGGGGGCCGGAGGTGCCTGCGCTGGACGCGCTTGCTCCTGGGGGCGTTGTCAGGATGGCTTCCGCCTCGGCAGACTTGACAGCTGACACAGCCAGGGGCGCCAAGTCCAGCAGTTCTGTGGAGGGGGGGTGCTTGGCCGGCAGCACCAGGTGCCGGAATGAGATGGGCATGGACACCTCGCAGCTGAGCCACCTGTCGGCCACCACCCGCACGAAGTACTGGGGGGGCATCACCTCAGGCAGCGGCATGGTGAAGGTCACCACGGATTCATCCTGGGCGTATCTGCGCTGCAGGAACCAGGGCTGGTGGTGCAGTATTTCGACCCCATCGGCATCCACCACCAGGATCCAGAACGAAATGGCGCCGCCGTGGTAGCGCTGCTCCCACACAAAGTCAGCGGCGATGGACAAGTCCACCTTGAGCACACTGCGTGTGATGGGCTGCACTGCGGCATGCAGCTTCAGCCTGGGGAAGGCGTGCACCAGGCGGTGGATGGTCTTGCCCAGCTTGGGTGCTCGCACCAGCTCGCCCAGCTCAGCTGGCGTCAGGTCCCAATACCGCTCCCAGTCCAAGTCCTTGGTCTCCAGACTGCGCAGTAGGGGCTCCGGCAATCCAGGCGTGAACTGTCGCAGGGGCGTTGCAGCCTTCCACTGCCTCGCCCCGATCTGGTTGGATAAGTCCAGGGTGCGGCGTGCCAGCTCTGCCCACCCTCGCTTGAGGCAGATCTCAAACATGGCGCGCACCAAGCGGCCAGCGGAGCCGCGGATGTACACCATGTCTGCGTTCAGCGCATACCCTTCCAGGCCCAGCCGCGAGATGTACGCCTGCAGCAGTGCGTTCACCTTGGCTGTGGGCTCCTCCACGCCCTCTTTCACCGGCACCGGCACACGCTCCAGCACCTTGCGCAGCTCCTCGCGCTCTGCCTGCCGGATGACTATGTTGCGGAACTCGTGTGCCAAGGAAAACACCCGGAACAAATCGATCTCGGTCATGTGTGGCTTCAAGTTGGCGTTGAACGCTGCAATGGTGGGGTGCACCACGTAGTAGTGCGAGGCCACGCGCCCCAGGGGAGTGGGCTGGATGCTGCCGCCGCGGCGGTCGTACCGGATCAAGTTGTGCTTGTCCAGCAGCAGGCACGCTGCATGGGCCAGGTCCACACGGCGCTGCTGCAGCGTTGGGTCCCGGTCCGCCACGTCTGCCTGCAGGCCGTACAGCTGGGGGGCCTGCAGCATGCGCCAGTACAGGTAGGTGTACGTCAGCCAGTGGGCAGCGTCTGCCAGAGTCCCCACGTTGCCCGCCACCACTTCGGCATTCAGACAGTCCGCCAAGCGGGACACCATTTGCGACTCAATGGGTAACTGCTGATTCATGAGGGAAAGGTAGTACTGCAGCTTGTCGTGAGAGGTGATGATGATGCCCTCGCCGAAGGTGTCGTATTGCGGCCGCCCGGCACGCCCCAGCATCTGCATTACGTCCTGCGGGGACAGCTCCTGCCAAGAACCGATTTCTGGGTTGTACACTTGAGTGCCCTTGATGATGACAGCATGGGCGGGCAGGTTCACACCCCATGCAAGAGTCGCTGTGCTGACTAACACCTGCACGTGGCCGTCTGCAAACAGCTCCTCGACCAGCGTGCGCTCAGTTCGAGTCATGCCGGCGTGGTGAATAGCAAAGCCGTGGGGCAGGAGGCTCTTCAAGTCATCGCTGGATACATCATCCCCCTCCGCCTCAGTCATGAGGATCTCGCGGGAGGCGCTGTCCTCCCGCAGGAAGCGCGACAGCTCGTCCCGCTCCAGGGCGGTGTCCCGCAGGAACTTCGCGGTGGCTGCAGTGTCCTTGCGCGTGTGCACAAACACCAGGGCCTGGTTCTTGCCGGCTTGCTCCAGCAACTTGTCGTACGTGATGCTGTTCATGGTGGCCAGGCGCTTCAGGGGCTTGCGCTCCGTGACGCCGATGTATTGCTGCTGCAGGGGGCAGGGGCGGTAGGAGCCGTCGAAGAAGAACAGGCCGGTGGCAGGGTTCACTCCCAAGAAGGTGGCCACGTCCTCATAGTTGGGCAGGGTGGCGGACAGCCCAACCAGGCGCACGTGCTGCTTAGTGGAGGCTTCTTGGCGGCGCGTGCGGGCAACGAGGCACTCCAGCACTGGGCCGCGGTCGTCATGCAGCAAGTGGATCTCGTCGATGATCACACAGCGCACCTGCTGCGTGAACATGCGGTCGCCTGCCTTGCGTGTGACCACATCCCACTTCTCAGGGGTGCTGACGATGATCTGTGTTGCCGCGATCTCGCCCTTGGTCATGTTCACGTCTCCGCTGAGCTCCCGCACATTCAAGCCGTACGGCTCGCCGATGCGCTGAGTGAGGTTGGCCACCACCTCTTGCACCAACGCCTTCATGGGCGCGATGTACACCACCTTGAACTGCGCCAGGTCCAGCTCCCCCGTGGACGCGTCGCGGTAGGCGGACATGGTCTGCAGGATGGTCATCACAGCCACGTTGGTCTTGCCGGCGCCAGTTGGGGCACACAGCAGCAGATTCTCGTCCCGCTCCAGGGCGCAGGGGCGCAAGCGTGACTGCACCCTGTTCAGCGTCTTCATGCCCTTGAAGGCGGCGTGCATCCACTCCGGCAGCTGGGGAATGGGGAAGAGCTCCCCAGGGGCAGCTGCGGGGGCAGCCTTGGCCGGCACGTGCACCTCCTCGTACCCAGTTTTTACTGCCCGCCAAGCCTCCTCTGGCAAGTTCACTGCGGCGTTGGTCATTGTGCGAGCGCCGGATTTGAAGGTTAGTGCGCTGAGGTCCAGGGTCTCGCTGGGCGCCAAGGCACTGGCACGCCCGGCTCCTGCTGCAGCTGGCCCCTCACCGCCTTCCTCCAGTACAAACCGGGGCTGGCCGCTCTGTTTGCTGCGTGTCTTGCGCGCAAGGGTGTCTCGTGTGCGCCCAGAGCCGTCTGCTCCGGCCTGGGTGCCCGCCTGCAGCTTTGCCAGGACCATGGGTCCATCACCGCTGTCGTCTGCGCGCATGGCGTCTTCCACAGCGGTGCGGGTGGGCCCAGGCTCCGCTCGGCGCCACTTGGTCACCCACACGATTTTGTGCCTGTGCGTCAGCAGCTGCTTGATGAAGGCGAATTTGTCATAGTCCAGCAGCAGCACCAGGCGCTGTTCGGCCAGGCGGCCGTCTGGCAGGGCCAGAACTTGCAGCGCCTCCTCCGCTTTGCTCTGCGATTCCGTGGCGTCTGCGTAGTGCTCAGACATGGCGCGCTGCAGCCAGTACGCGTCAATGTCCCGCACAGCCAAGCCACCCTCGTCATCCACTGCAGCAGTGCGCGTGTCGTCGCCGTCGGTGCCCAGGGCATGTCCTGCACTGGTGTCGCCACCGTCGTCATCGCCCTCATCGTCGTCTGAGTCCACCACGTAGCCACTGGGGCCGCCCTGGGCAGCCTCTTCCTCGTCGTCCTCATCATTCAACACCACCATAATGTCCCCGGCGCCAGCAGATGCGCCGGCTCCATCCGCAGCGCCTGCTGCCTCCTCGCCGCCCACAGAGAAATCGGTGACGCGCTTTCCCAGGTCCACCAGGGCGCCGAAGTCCTCGGGCTCGAACACACTACCCAGCAAGGACTGCACCTCGCGCTGCAGGGCGCTTGAGTGCAGCTCACCCTTGAGCAGAACCAGCACTTCCTCCGCAGCTGAGGCCAGCACGTCAGTGGGCTGATCGCCCAGGTGCTTCTGAAGCACCCCCAAGAGCTGCTCGTACGCCAAGCGAGTCTTGCGAGTGGTGGGTTGGTAGGTTGATGCAGCAATGTCAGCACTGGCTGCCAGCACATCATCAGCTCCCCGGACAGACATGACCATGCCTCCTGCAGGCGCGTCGTCTGCTCGCCGCCTCTTCCCAACAGATGCTTTCACGAAGTCGTCATCTTCCCCGTGTGGCCTCCTGCAAATTGTGGCGACTTGAAACCAGGCACAATACTACTATCACTTGAAGGAGCATTACTAGCTTCACAAGTCCCCTTGTGCTGATGAATGCAAGCCTGGATGTGTGCAAAAGCGCACTTACTTGCTGCTGCCCATTTGCTTTGCCTTGCTTTCTCGAGCACGGTCTCCCATCGGGAGAAGGTCGCGTCCTCGCAGTGTTTCTGGCTCTCCAGTAGGCTCTCTACCTCGGCGCCCATCCCGTTCGGCGCGGAGGACGAGATTGGAGTTCTGCGAATCGGTCATTGTGCAGGGCGGAAATTGAGCTAGGACAAATTCATGCACCGCAAAGCATGGAACGCACGGCATTGTAATCATATGCCCGATTGCGAAGCACATTGTCTGCCATGTCGACGCTAGTTTGTGCAGTGCTTCGTGCAATGCACCACGGTGTGAAGGTGCGGCCGTCAAGCACTTGCCCAAGCCGTATGTCCACCCAGAACTAAGCAATACCCAGTAGCAAGCTGAAAGTAGCTGTTCTACAACAACTACCCCTGCTGCTGTCAAAGTGATTTGGTCCCCAAGACACGGTGCCACAGTACGCTATGCCTGCCGAAGCAGTACCACTGGTAAGCAGGGGCAAGGGGCCGTTGGAAGTGAGGCTGCTTGCAAAAGGGCAGCTGGTGCATACTGCGCGCTGCCTGAAATTGACAGTGCATGTCCCAGGAGGCGATGTTACCTTAGATGCGTTTGGCGCAGACTGGACTGCATACGGCCACAATTTGTGCGTACCCGCAAGCTTTCTATTTGATTTCTCGAAACCCCAGATGAAAAGTACCGCATTTTGTTCACGAGACATCCGGTGGGTAGCATACAGGATCCCTCATGCCAAGGACTATGCTGCAGCTTGCCAGAACCACGCATTGTGCTGTAAAGCAAATGCAGATAGCTGGATCTGGAGCGGACTCCTTGTATTGGTGCAGAAGAGGCCCATGGGTTTAGAGATTGAGGCCCCTACACCGGACAAGTACGAGAAGGGGGCGGGGCGCCTGGAAGGAGGCACAGCCTGAGTAGATTTGTGAAGAACGGAACAAGAGTCCAGC
>Ga0307982_1003086_pt1 | contig 13318 bp, 1 predicted proteins | sample OrgLakmetagen989_FD_201847 | JGI IMG/M metagenome (GOLD analysis project Ga0307982, IMG submission 201847) | Saline water microbial communities from Organic Lake, Antarctica - #989 | ecosystem: Environmental > Aquatic > Non-marine Saline and Alkaline > Saline | place: Antarctica: Organic Lake...
GGGCGCCCCCCCCCGCCCCCCCCCCCGCGCCCCCCCCCCCCCCCGGGGGCCGGGGGGGGGGGGGGGGGGGGGGGGGGGGGGGCCCCCCCCCCCCCCCCCCCATGGCTGCCCCAAAGCCGGCGATGCTTTCCGGCAGGCCAAGGTGCAGTGGCTGCAGCACAGTCACGCTGGCGGTCTTCCCCACTGCGTTCAGCTTCACCAGCACAATCACCCCCCCGCCCCCCTGCTGGGATGGCTTGCTGCCCAGCGCTATTTCTGTGAGACCATCTGCCTGTGTCACACCCACCAAGGTGATGGAGGCTACAGTCACCTCAGTCGCCGTCCGTTCAAAGGGCTCCTCGCTGCCAGCCAGCAGCAGCCCCCCCCCCACATCACGGATGGGGGTGTGGCTGACATACACCCCATTGGAGTTGACTCTCACCAGCACGGCTGGGGCTGCAGAGGCCCCGCCGGCCAGCGCCCCCACGAACTCCGGCACCCCATCTCCGTTCAAGTCGCCCACAGCCGCCAGCGCGGAGCCGAAGTGCCGCACTGTTGGACCCCCTACGCTTGAACCAGACACCTCAACCGTGTTTGGACCAGAGCTTGCCGCCAGGTCAGTAAGAACATAGCAGGCACCCACATCAGTAGTGGCGCTTCCAGGGGCACCGGCCACTAGCACTAGTTTATCAGCCGCCGAGCCAGATAGCCCCAGCAGCGCCAAGCTGCTGCCTGCACGAGCTCCCCTGCTCCACAGTACATCCCCGCGCCCGCTGCCCAGTTTGATGCGTTTCACCCGAAACGGGTTCAACACAGATGGGGCGAGCTCCATAAGAACAATCACTACGTCACCATTGTCATTGGATGCGCCGGTGTACCCCAGAGCAAAGTCAGGCACGCCGTTGCCGTCTACATCCCCCAGGGGCGCCACGGCAACCCCCAGGCTGCCGCCGCCGCCACCACTGGCGGTTGCGTCCCACGTTGCACTAAAGCTGGACAGCAACTCAGCCATGGAAGCCCTGTATTGCACGACTGCGGCAGAGGGCGCTGCAGGTGGGCTGCTGGCCAGGCGGCTGGACAGCACCAGGCCGCTGACGCTGGCGGCCCCAGCCGTGAACAGCCCTAAGGCACCCAGATGTGCCCTCCCTGGGATGTGCATCACAAAGGGGTTGCCTGTTTCGCCCCCCCCCTTGTGGCCAGGAAGTGACTCCAGTAGCCCTCCTGTGAAGGGTTGTATACTGTGCCGTGCAATCTCCCCCCCGTCCCGCCGCATTAACACTAGTGTCAGCGCGGTGACGTTGCCCACGGTGCCGTTGGGGGGCAGTGCGTACTGAAGGGAGTGCTGCACGATGAGATCAGGCACCCCGTCACCGTTCATATCCCCTGCTGGGCCCACCCTGTCCGCCTGCAGCCGGGCATCCCCGGTGAGCACCGCAGGGGCAGGCACGTGCAGGGGGGGCGATAGCGCAGCCCACACCCTGTTCAATCCATTATACAGCACACCAAGCCCAGAACTGCTCATGAATGCAGTGTCACCGAAGCCATTGCCGTCTATGTCGCCTGCGGCGCTGACACTGAGCAGGGGGGTGGCGTGCTGATACAATAGCGCATCGGACAGCACAGACGCCAAGCCCGCCTCCACCTGTAGTATGAAGATGTAATGAGTGGCGGCTGATGACGTCATACGCGCGACGGCGCGGCCGGCAGGAGCGGGAGGGTACGCCACCACCGCTGCCCCCCACACCTCCGTCTGCGCCGCAGACCAGTGAGTGAAGTTGTCCGCCAACTGCGCGGCACTGCCGTCTGTGTTCAGCAGCAGGAAGGAGAACTGCAGCTGTGTATTCACACCGCTGGCCACAGTGAGTAGCAGATCCCCTGCCCCGTTTCCGTCCACGTCCCCGGCTGGCGCCATGCGAGTGGGACTGACAAAGCTGCCTTGGGCGCGCCCTTGTCGCTGTGCTAAGGCGGAGAGACTCACATGTGTCTGCGCAGTGATGCCCCAGGATGCTGCTGAGGGTGTGTCCACAGGCAGCCCCGCAGTCTTCACGCTGCTGCTTGTGAAGAGCACAGTGATGCTGTGGGCGCTGCCATCCCGTTGCAACACGGCAAAGTCAGGGGCGCCATCCCCATTCAAATCCCCCAGTGAGGAAGGCCAGCCCACCGTCAGCTGTTCAGAAGGCAATACCTCAGGCATGGCTTCCACTGCGATGGCTGTGCTTTCGTTTGCAGTCAGCGGCAGCCGGGCATGGACAGCGGCAGCCTGCCCTAGTGGCCGGGGGGGGGAGGCAGCCTGCCCCCCTCCAGGCGGCGTCACGTGCAGCACCTGCACTGACCCCCCCCAGACGCTGGGGTACGTCATGAGGACGCACCAGGGGGCGCCCCCCTCTGCAGCACAAGTGCTGGGAGAGGGCAGGCTGATGAGCCCAGTGTACCGCATACTGCCCGACACAGTGGGCTGGACGGGCACCACACGGCTGACGGTGGTGACGCCCGGCGCAGGGGCGTCCAGCACCACCCCCACCAGCACCAGGGCGGGGGAGCTGAGACCCTGCTCCTGTCCCACCACCAGCAACTCTGCTAGGCCGTCCCCGTTGATGTCGGGCAGTGCAGCCAGGCGGAGCCCAAAGAATGTGCTGTTGATGTCAATGTACCCTGGCAGGTCTGCCCTGTGCAGCGTGCCGTGCAAAGCAATGTCTGCAGCAGTAACCGCCACAGGGCTTGCCAGGGCACTGATGTCAAGCAGCACCACCAACTGTGAGAGCAATGCGCTCACTGCCAGCAGTGTGGGTGCCCCAGGGGTTTGAGCAGTGCCCAAAAACGCCACAGCGCTGCCGAAGAAGCCCCACTCCGCCAAGGGTTTGCCATAATTGGCAGCCCCCACAGCCAAGGCGTGAATAGCGTACCCACTGGCATCAAGCCGAGCAAGCAGCACTGAGGAGTGCGTGCCTGCTGCGATATCCACAGCGCCCATTGGGCTGCCATTGCCGCACCGTGTCAGCGACCGCCCCAAGGCCACCGGCAGGGCTTCTACAGGCACCCCCCCCACCCCTCGGGACAACTCCTGAGCAGCGGCAACCTGGCCGTCAGCTTGAAGTAGGAACACGAACAAGGCACCAGCCCCCTCATAAGCGCTTAAAAGGCCTGCTGCAAGGTCCGGCACGCCGTTGCCGTCAATGTCCCCCAAGGCGGCCAAGACATGCCCCAAGCCACTGGCGGGGTCTGCCAGCGCACCTGTCATGTGCGCTGGGCCGCGAACGGTCCAGTGCACCACGCCACGGGCTGTGCCGTTGCGAGGGGCAAACACGATGCTGATGGCGCCGCCGCCCATCGCCGTGGCCTTGGAACCCACGGCCCAGTCGGGAATGCCGTCGCCGTCGAGGTCACCCAGCTCCGCCACGGAAGAGCCGAACAGGGCGTTATCTCGGAACACCACCCCTGTGCGGTTCGCAATACTGTCGCTAAATACGCCTATGCTGCGGTTCAAAGTGACTGTGCCGCCGATGCTCCCGGCTGCCGGCCCCAGCCCAGCTGCCCCCAGAGCCAGGAGGGGGGGGGGCAGCTGGCTGCAGGGGGGCGCATCTGCACCCATACGTGCCTCTTGCAGTTGGCAATGATCCGGCATGGCTGTGTGAAACAAGAACACTGCGCCAGTGGACTGGGTCACCGGGGCACTGGGCGCACTCACCATGATGGACTGCCCCGTACTGTTCCCCTGCAGACGCCCCACACTCACCGCCGCCCCGAAGCTGCTGCTGGCATATTCATTGCACCACACACCCGTGATATCCCCTGCACGGTTCAGCAGCAGGGTGAGTCCGGTGCCGGCGCTGGGTCCGGAGGGGGTCCCCACCAGCAGGGAGGCCCCCCCATCACCCCGTGTGTCCCCCAGGAACGCCAGAGAGCTGCCCCAGGCGGCAGTGCCTACAGACCACTGAAAAAATCGTGGGTCAGCCTTGCCAATGTGCAGCACCATGCGTGCAACGCCCCCTGTTCCGTCTCCAAAGCACAGGAACAGAGTGGGCCGGGGCTCCTCGAAGTTGTTCCCGTCGATCTGCAGGCCTGTGGAGGCGAAATCTCCCAGCCCATCGCCATCCACGTCGCCTAGCGCAGCCAAGACGCGCCCAAACACTGTGTTGTTTCGCCCTTGCAGCGTGCCAACGAACGTGTAATCGTCTGAGGAGTCTGGGACACCTTGCCGGAACACCAATCCGGGGCTACGAAGGTCAGCAGGAACACCGCCAGCGCTCCATGTGGAAGCAGGCACCTGTGTTCCCAGCTGGGACACCCTGGGCAGTGGAATGGACCACACACATCCCCGCACCGTTGGCTGCTCCTGCCTCACCCCCGGCGCCGCCATCAGCAGGGCGACGGAGGCAGCTGGGTCGGAGGCGTTTCCAGGCACCCAGGCAGCCAGCGCGGAGCCCAGTTGCGCGGATGAGCTGCTGCTGATGCCTGCAGTGTAATTTGTTCCGGTGTTGGGCAGTGCATGCAGGAACACGGGGGGCCACTCGGCGGCCACCTGTCCCCTGGCGGAGATGATGAGCACGACCACCGCCCCCAGTGCATCAACAGCCCCCGGTGCCCCCACTGCCAGGTCACTGCTGCCGTCTCCATTCAGGTCCCCCACCGCCGCCAAGGCTGCCCCGAAGCGCCAGCCTTGGGGCGCCCCTCCGGGATCCAGACGTGGCGGAGCCCGATACAGGGTGCCTGCAATGCGAGGGTCGGTCTCGAACACAGACTGTTTCTGCAGGACCAAGTCACTGCCCCGCACAATGGACACTGCGCCGTTGGGAAAAGCAGCGGCGGTGGGCGAAGAGGGGCTTCCCACCGCCACATCCACTGTGCCGGTGCCATCCATGTCGCCCAGGGCAGCCAGACTGTCCCCAAAAAACACTCCAGTGAAGTTAGTACCCAGGCTATTTTTCAATGCAATGGGCAGAGTGAGCATCTGGGCGGCGGAGCCAGGCACATTGCCGGACGGGGGCCGCACACGGGATGCACACAGCGCCTCCGGAGCCAGGCCTGCGGGGGATAGGGCAGCCGCCGTCTCCCGTGCTGGGGGCGTGTGTAGTAGCCACAGGGAGGAGCTGTCCCCAGCGGCGTTGGGGGCACCAACGAACACCAGGCCGGGGCTGCCGGCACCCCCCCCTGCACCCCCCACGTCCAGCACCGCAGACCCCCAGGAGGATATCAAACCGGCGTTCAGCTGGTCGGCTTTGGAAAACCCCACTGCAGTATGCGTCAGCTGCTGCGTGGAGGACAGTGCCCCGCTTGGCCCCAGGGTGGCAATCATTGCGGCACTAGACCCTCCAGTGACGGTGATGAGGAATGCAGGGGGGGGCAGTGCTGCGGTGCTGCCTGGAGGTAGGGGAGTGGCGAGGGGTGCGCGCAAGCTGCGCAAGGCAGCCACGCCCAGGATGGTGTCGCTGGCCACGGGGGTGAGGACGGTGTAGGTCGCACAGCTCCGCAGGTCGGCAGCTGCGACACACAGGAGCACTGTGGTGGGCGACGAGGAGAGCAGCACGGGGGCGGGGCTGGAGGGGAACAGCTCTGGCAGGTGCATGGGCCCCAGCCACGCGGTGCTGATTCCCACCTGTGGAAATGCCGCGTCTGGATCGGCGCCTCCGCTCGTCACGTCGTGGGCTGACAGGGCACCAGACACAGGGTGCACCCCCAAACTCAAAAATGTCAACGATCTTGTAACGGTGGGATCGTCTGGTGACCCCATGGCAAAGTGCATGAATCCACTGCGCCCTGCAGCTGCAGCGCGGGAAGCCTGCGCATCCACCTCAGCCTCCCGGGCAGCAACTTCTGCGGGAGTAGCAGAGCCGATTAAGTCCATGGAGAAACCGAAGGAAGAACCAGGTCCCGAAAATGAAACTGAATCCACAACTTCCCATTTCTTCATGGTGAATACATGCAGTGCACCTTGGCTACCTGCAGCCGGTGCACTCACAGCAAGGTAATTGTGCTCCCAATTTCCGCAAGATGCTGGGACAAAGGAAACAGCTGCCCCAAAGCTGGGGTCAGCTGCAGGGGAAATCGTCCCTGTCTGAAGCTTTGTCACATTGAATGCAGTTCCTACTAAAGAAACGCTTAGTAAGTATACCTCCCCAGCTTCTGAACCTGAGCCAGGCGACCCGGTGGCAATGTCGAGTAACCCGTCCTCATTCAGATCACCCAAAGCTGCCAGAGAGCGTCCAAGATGCCGCGAATTCAGTTGTGCTGTGTGTAAGCTATGGTCTAGTCGATATGAGCTTGCAAATACTTGTGCAAAAGCACTCAGCCTCCGCTGAACCGACGCAGATGAGTTTACGACCTGGTCAGTCGCAAGTAAACTATGCAAAGCATTCGAGGGATTCGCGCTCAGAAAGGTTGCCAGAACCCAAAGTGAAATTAATGCGCCAACCATTTGGACAAAATTGGCAATTGTGGGTCTAAAATGCGAACAAATTCCAGGAAACTTCAGGCTGAAGAAGTCAGATTCTCAAGGAGAAGCGAGAGCCGCGGAACCCGAAAGAACTCTTTGTCACAGTTCGCAAACTGATTTCCTCCCGCGAAATTGTACACAGATCATAATATTCGTCTATTTATCACCAGGTTTACGTGTCCAGGCAAAGGTTTGGTGCGCTGAGCTTCCCCCCCCTTCTCATGTCAGCAGAGACCCCCCTCACCTCGGTCTTTGCGCTAGAGGCCTGCTGGAAGTGAGGGGTGGGTGATGAGGCCAGCGCATGCCTGTCGAAGTCACCTCCCAAAAATATGTTTGAAAAGCAATGAGTGAGTTCATTGTGGTTTCAATTTGAGCAGGAGCCCCCGGACACAGCCCGACCCGAGCAGCATTGCAGCAACACCAATGTCAGCTGGTAAAGCTAGGCAAACCCCTGCCTTTCCAAGTCTAGAAAGGGCCCAGGTGTGCACTGGGCCCCACAAGGCCCCTATGCAAATGATGGGCACAGACCACGTCCACGTGCAGCAGCATCACAGCATGCTGGCTGCAGTTGCCATGAATTCATTGTAGGACACCTCCCCATCCCCGTTCGCATCCATGGTCTCCAGCATGCGCCGCGCGGAGCCCTCGCTTTGCCCCACCCCGAACAGCAACTGCGTGATTTCGTCCATGGAGAGGTACCCAGTGCCGTCCGCATCAAATGCGTGAAATGCAGAGCGCAGGCTGGCCAGGGACTGCACATGTCCATGGCTTTCCTCCGTTTCCTCCACTGTGTCGCTCAGGAGAGGCCCGGGGGAAGTGGCAGGACGGGGGCTGCCCTCTCGTGAGCCCTGGGGATCTGGCGCAACAACTGCGGTGGTTATGGTACGCCCATTGGCGCCAGGGTGGGATGAGTCGCTGGCTATCGGCTCTGCAACTGCAGGCGGAAGCACAAAAGTGTCGTCATCCCCGACAGCCCAAGTGCCGCGCAAGTCCCCGCCGATGTTCTTGGACACTGAACTCCCACGTGCTTTGGCGAACTGGTGCGCTGCTTTTGCAGCTCGTTGGGATTTGTCCGGGGCTTGAGTTAACGACGCATCCAGTCCAGCTTTGTGCAGAGACATGGATGTAGTGCGGTTTCTCAGCGCGGCAATAGTTGCGGGGTGCAAGTACGCATCACTGCTTTCGTCCACAATGCTGGTGGCAAACTCCAGCACCTCCACAAAGGCCGCAACAAATGACACTCCTTCGAAGTCTGGGACCTGCTGCACCCGCAAGGCCAGCCGCCCCAGGGCTTCGTACAGCTCATTCAGGGAAAGCACCCGATGGGGGGAGGACTCCATTTGCTCGTCCACGACAATGCCTTTGGAGAAGTGGAAGGCAACACGAGCGTCCATCTCAGAAATGCCCAGGTGTTCCTTGTCAATCAGTCCCGCCAGCTCTAGCAAGTGCAACCAGGAAATGATGTCCACGCCATCCAGGGCCTTGGCGCTGCTGGCCAGGGCAATGCGCTGGATTTTGGTGCACTTGAACAGCTCATGCATGTCCTGCAGCTGCTGGGTGTACTGTCGCACCGCCAAGTCCGACGCCTCTGTCCAGAGCTGCTTCTCTCGGAAATCGTGCTGCAGGTGGTCCCTGTCGTACATGGCGTGGGAGCGCAGGGGCCCCTGCACGAAGCGCTCAAAGGTGTCCACCATCTCCATGCCGCAGCGCTGATCCCGGGAGCCAAGCTGAGCTAGCCGCACTAGGCACTCCAAAAACTCATGCCGACACAGCGCCTTGTACGGGTTGTTCGCCTCGGTGCTCATTTTGTTGTCAGCGGCAATGAACATGCGGTCTACATCGGAACCCAGAACTCCAGGCAAATCCCGTATGCCGACATCCACAGCCAGCTGCCTCAAGCCTCCGAACGACACACTAAAGAAGTCCTTTGCGCCGCCACGCCCTGCACCACCCAGGCAGTACCGCCTAAAGACGCTGACAAGCAGCTCGAAGTTATCTTCAAACACCTGGCGCAGCTTAGCCATGGCTGCCTCATCCTTCAACATGTTTCCCAGACGGCTGCCAATGTACCCCATGTCTGCTGTAATACAGCGACGAATCAGTAAAGTGTCTATGGGCTTGCAGCCGGCAAAGACCCCACTGGATAACTCCCACTGCACGTGGGCTTTGTAAGCTGTGCCATCTCCAGAGCCGCCGGTGCGTGGCTCAATGGCAGGTCCAGAGTATTGTCGTAATGTGTTTCCCATGTGATTCTGTGCCAGCGTCCCTAAAACCCCATTGACAGTATTGTTGTTGCCGCCTTGTTGAGCAGGGGGCAGTGTGCTTTGGCGCCCTGAGGATGGCGACCTGAACTGCGCTAAGGAGGAGCTGCCGGCGGATGCACGCCGGCCAAACTGCACCTGTTCTCCAGACGTGACATCTGAGTAAGTAACCTCCCTGCTGAGTGCCGCAGCTGCATCCATGCTGCTGCGCAACATGCCGGCTGGCCCGCCCATCTGGAATGGAAAGGCCACAGCCCTGGCGACATTCAACATTGACAGACGCTTTGTGCGGCGCACTGCAGGGGGCAGTGCAGTGTCAGCGGCGTGCTTCACAATCAGACCTGTTGAACTGTTTCGCCTCAGCTTTTCCCAATTAGAGGCAAACATGTCGATGCTGCGGCGGCGAGAGCCAACAGACATTTTCTTCATCAGCGACAGTCGCCGTGTGCTTGGTGCACCATGCACCTGAGCGATGGATCGCCCGATCCGCACAGCATCTGGAGATAAGCGTGGGGGTGCATCGAGCTGAGCAGATCCACGGCCTTGGCCCTGCACTGCTGAATCAAAGGCCGCCGCTTCGCTGCGCATCTGTTCAGCTGCAAGCTTACTAGCCGCCTCTGCGTGGAGCTTGGCACTGGTGACTGCGGTCAGCTTGGCTAGCTCTACACCCGGAGCTGGCATGAAATTGAGAAATTCCGTACCGGGGGGAATGAAGCCTTTCTGGCTCGCTTCGTCGGCACTGCGCAGTTGATCCAGCAAGCGCGCGATGCCAGCCACAGGGCTCTTCCCCCGTTCTCGGGGCTGCTCAACCTTTGCGATGTTGTAGTCCATGCCAGCACGCATGACCCCGTCCACTATAAAGGCGAAGTAGAATGGGCGGGAGGGCACCATGCGGTTCAGGTGGTACGCGCTGCCGTCGCTGCTCGGCTTCAGCAGCTGCGGCACCCAGTCATCGAACGACGCCACCAGCAGCACGTACCGACGAGCAATGGGCCCGGAGATGGGAGCTGCGTACTTGAACGTAACTGGCCTCCATCGCCCGCACAGCCAACAAATGGACATGCTCTCCTGAAGCCCCACTCGCTGCATTTCCAGCGCTCGGATGGTTTTCTTCTCACGCTGTGACAAATTGCGCATGGTACTCAGAGTCTTGATCAAGCTGGAGTCTTCCTGGTGTTGGTCGCTCCACTCTTTGCGAGAGCTGCGTTGTTTGCGGGGAACGATTCGCCGCATGTCGTGGGTATTGCTCACGCTGATGTCGCTGCAGGACCACCAGCCAGAGCCCATTTCAGACAAACACTCACCAAGATGTTGCAAGAGGGTGTCTGGTAGTGTGACAAATCCTGATGGGTGCACATGTAGATACCTAGTCCTGGGTGGAGCAGCAACTGCTTGCTGTGGGTCTGGAACACCGGACTCAAGGACACCTGTGGCCTCTTGCTCAAGCTCTGAAGCAGGTCTTTCTGCCTTGTCAGAGGGCTCATCAGATCCCTGTTCTGAAAAACCATGGTCTGCACCTTGAAAAGATGGGATATCGCTGAAATGCAGATGCCGCCGCGTGTCCATGGCGGTTTCTTCCTCGCTGGGCTGCTGCTCGCCGACACGGGGGCCAGGGTGGCGCAGACAGATGTACCCTCTGGCATCACTGGACACCTCATTTCCATCTAAATGAAGTCCACGCAATGTGACATTCCCCTGCAGCGCATCTGACAGCATTTTCCCGTGCAGCACAGATAAGCCACAATTAGCCAGGTTCATGTGGCCCAGGCTGCCGTTGCTGTCCAGCCACTGGCACAAGGAATCAACGCCCACCATCCCCACGGACGAGCCAACAGAATTCCTTGCCATGTCGAGTACGGAGAGTTTCGTTCCACACAGGGCCTGAAATATAAGCGCACAGCCAGTTGGAGAGAAATCGTTCCACGCCAGGTCAAGCAAATACAGGTTCTGAGCGAGAGCCTCAAACCAGCGTGTTGAGTCTGCCACAAGACCCAAGCCGGTACCATCATCTTCCGGTGAAATGCCAATTGCTGTGGCTGGGGTGAGGGCGCTGCGCCTGGCAACTGCCCCAAGCTCCACTCCTGAGCTTGAAGCGCGGGACGAGCGCCCTTCGGCCAGGAAGTCCAGCTTGAGTGTGGCTTTGTCATCACCCACCAGCAGCGCAAGCAGCTCATATGCTACACAATCTTGTAGCTTATTCTCGCGGAGAACTAGCCGCTGTAGCTGCTTGCACCTTCGCAGGCAACGCACAAGCCTCACCGCATCCACGGTGCTGAGCTTGCATGCTTCCACGTCCAGCGCTTGCAGCTGGGCTGCTTTGCTCAGACCACGGCATAAAAGCCCCACAGCAGACGAGTGGAGCTGGTTCCGAGCAATGTCAATGTACTGCAGGTGGCCGTACTCCACAGCTGCAAACAGCTTTGCAGACTCTCGCCCTGAAAGCCTGTTTTCGCGCAGGACCAGTGTCTCCAAATTCGGCATGTGCCTCAGTGCAGCAGCCACAGAGCTTGCTCTGTATGCACCCATGGACACACCTTCTGCATCAAACGTCTCTTGTATCGGCCGGAGCACACCTACTGGCTCAGGCGCCACGCCGTGTACAACACACTCTTCCAGCATCGCAGCCCGTGCGCTTTCAGGATGTTCATGTGATCGGAAACCCGGGTCAAACCGAGTGCGTTGGTAGAGCTTATTGAAGTCAATTGATTGCTCAGCCGAGTCATGACTGGTAAAGTACCCGCGTGAGGTTTTGGGTGGACTAGCGTACTGCCTTTCGGTTGGAAGCAAAATGCTTGATACATTGCCCATATTGGCGTCTGCGACGCCTGTCTGGATATATTTTGGCATAAGTTGCGACATTGGTAGGCCATCATCAAACTTTGCCCGGCTTTGTGGTCTCGCATGGCGCCTGAAGGCATGAATGTTAGCATGTGGAATTTGACCTGAAACGGCAGATACACTCTCATCAGCGTCCAAAAAGTCTGATTCAGGTGAGAGCAGAGGTGAATTGGCTGCGGGGGGTCTCGATTTAACATCTGTTTCCACCACCAAATGGATTTGAACAGCACGAGTTCCTGAAAGGTTCACTTCCATGATTGCTAAAGCATTTGAGGTCAAGTGTAGCCCCAGGCCTTGTGTTTGTCACTGAATAAGCTCAGCAACCCAAAACTTTTGCAGCGTGCAAATATGATTCGTACTATGGGCACACATACTGGTCACTTGAGGGGTTTCTGCCTCTGGGGTGAGCTTGCAACGCAAACAGGGGGTGCTGATCTTGCAGGCCCTGCCAGTCATACGGCGCACTAAGCCACAACTGGCCACCTAAAAGTAGTGTTCAGCCATTTCCAGCGCACACTGATTTAAAAGCCGCACAGTTCCTGTCTCAATCGCAGCATCAGTGCAAAGGTTGTGAGATCGTGTGCAAAACCTCGCTCTGATGTGTGAGCTGCACCCGGTGCCAAAAAGGGTTCATGCCCACTGGCGTCCATCATGGGCAGTCGTGGGCACACTCAGCGTTACCAACCCTGCACAACGTTCTAAACCTGATTCGAATTCAGTGGGGCTGGCCTCATTTAGCTATCTGGCTCAATTGCTTAGGTGTTTCAACTTGTTCACAATGGTTTGTGACTCGAATTTAAGTGATGCAGAGTGTAAGCACATGAATTGTTACGCCCGGGCGGGCGGCGGGCGCTGCTCCCGAGGTCGCACCTGGGCAGTGGCGGCAGTCAGATTGAGTTGATTTCCAGACGCACAGAATTTTTAAACTAGCTGTCCGTCCTTGGATCCGGGGTGACACCAGCTTCTAGCCTCAGTGCAGGTTTTCACGAGGTGGCAACTTTGGAAGCTCTGTCCCCACTAGAACTTATGATTTCCAGCAAGCAAGGCATCCTCCACAAATGCCTCGATCTCCACCAGCAGCCCCTTCTTGTCTGTCAAGCCGTCCAGGAGATGGTGGGGGATGCTGGAGGCCCCAAGGGCAGCCCCAAGCAGCCCCCCCAACACCGCTCCCCGCCCAGTGCTGTCCCCCCCTGCATTCGCATTGTCCAGCAGTGCGCGCTCAAAGTCAAACTCCGTTTTCAGCGCGAAGTAAAACACAGCCGGCAGGCCAAACTCCGGGTAGCAGGCAGATGTGAAGAGGCCCTCCTGTCCAACGACATCGGCATCGCTCCACTCCCCTGAGTTCACCTTGGCGAGGATGGTATCGAAGTCCACAGGCTCCTCCTGCAGTTGCGTGTGGTACCGCCACATGTCTTCCTTGGGGATGCGGCCGGGGCCCTTGTGAGCATTGTACTGCCCGATGAGCTCCGCCCCAGAGATCGCAGGCCCATGCAGCTGGGCTGCAGCAGCCTGAAAGGCGCCCTCCACATCGTCACCGTGAATGAGATCGCACAGCAGGGGCACCAGGATCATTCCGTACGTCATCAAGTTCAGGCTGCGGTGTGTGGTCTGCATGTGCTCCAGTGCCCGGGCTGTGGCCTGCGTCTGGGGCTGATTGTGGTACAGCACGGCCATGGGGATGGCTTGCAGCAGGCCTCCATGGCTGCCGATGCTCCAGATGTCCCGCTGGTTTGCTGCAGATTGGTCTCCGCTCAGTCCGGCGCTCTTGTGCTCGAAGAATCGGCGCAGGTAGATCTCGTAGTACAAGTCA
>Ga0307982_1003087_pt1 | contig 13318 bp, 16 predicted proteins | sample OrgLakmetagen989_FD_201847 | JGI IMG/M metagenome (GOLD analysis project Ga0307982, IMG submission 201847) | Saline water microbial communities from Organic Lake, Antarctica - #989 | ecosystem: Environmental > Aquatic > Non-marine Saline and Alkaline > Saline | place: Antarctica: Organic Lake...
AAGCTACAGCTACAGATCTCACGGAGCAAAGAGCTTTCTAAAGCCGCAAATTGGCGGCCATATTTACATCCTACCTTCGCCATAATTTTGCCCCTCAACGTCTTCATCTTCTTGTTATTTTTGCTTTCCTTCTGGTATAGGCGCATTCCGCGCACGCTCTCGGCTTAACGAACTCAACGCTTTCGCCAGGAACAGCAGTTACGGCGTCAAATCCGACTGCACAGAACACGCAACAGGCACCGTCTACGTTCTGCGCTGTTAAAGTACGCAATTTTCTTGTCCTCTCTTAGCTCTAAGCTTTCTCACCTATCTTCTTAAGCCTACAAATCATTAGCCGTCCTTACTTGTTTCGTCAACACTTTAATTATAGGACCCATCCGTTTCTTTCTTGACTATGTTATACATGTTGGACCCTGCTTCTGCTCTCACGTCACTATTATTTTTTTTCTAGCCTGTGCTTGATGGTAATTGGACTTCCGCGGAGGTCGAGTCGCTAGCCCTTATAGGCGGCGGTGGCAATGATGCCATCAACGCGTGGCTCGAGCGATGGTTGCCGGGCCATTGGACGAGGTAGGGTGGTAGCAGAGATAGAAATGAGATGGCTAGTTTAAGACCTGTGGTCAATTTCATACGCATATTTGCTCAATCACCTTTCTACATTTTCGTCTCTCCTATTTCTCCTCGCCCCCACCCCCCCCCTTTTTTTTGTATACCCCCCCCCTTTCGCTCTAGGCTGCCTCCCGACGCGTCCCCCCACGAAAGGGCGAAATGGGCCGAGGCCAAGTACGCGCGGACCCTTTTCGTGCTCCCGGACTTCAGCCACCAGCTCGCGTGCCTGCAGTCCCCGCACGACGGCGCCGAAGTCCTAATACAATTGGAGAAAAATGCAGCGCAGCGCGCGGCCCGCTTCAAGGTGTGAGCGTGTTTATTTTTTCCTACTACATTTGGAATGGAACATTACGTGTTGAATCTGTTGTTATGTTCGTGAGACGCGGGAGACTTCGAATAGCCCGTGCATCGAATTGGTGCCTAGCTATGAACCATATTCTTGGGTCTTTGGATTGGATTCTTTTTGTGCCATGATTACCTGCTACCATTTGAGCATCTTCTCCTGCCAATGCACCACACCGCCATTCCGTTTTTTTTCTGTCGTACTAAATTAGGCGCGTTCGAACCCCGCCCATGCGAAACGGCATTTGAGAGCTTCCTTCGTCCACAGGTGATTTTTAAAAAGGCAGAAGCATCATTCTTGTGGGATTTTGAACGATTGAAAACTTTCATTTTTGGTCTGAGATGTGGTCAACATCCTATTTCCCGCTTATATCGTCTGGGGCTTATGACTCAAACAGACAACCGAGTGGCCTCTTAGGAGAAGCTTCTAAGGATGGTGGTAGCGGGATCGAGGACGACAGTACCACGGCTGACGAAGACGGCAATCGGCTGGTGGAGCATTTCGTAGTGGTTGGTGTGCCAGCTCATCCTTCCTTGCGACAACGACAATGCCGAAAGCCCAAAGGAGGCACTGCATCGGCTGCTGCTGCTGTGGCGGTGGTGGCTACTGCTAGTGCTAGTACAATTAGTACAAGTGATAAAGTTAACGCAAAGAACAAAGACGAGAATAATGAGGATAATGCATTTGTGCCAGCGCTGGAGTTAATCCTCGAGGCCCAACCTGAGTACGAATCCCGTCATCATAACGATGGCGCGACATCACCGCAGCTTCTGCCAACCTCCATAGACGCCATGCTTCAACCATCACCCGCATCACACGAAGGCAATGGCAGTGGCGCTGGAGGAGATCCAGTCCTTGCACTGGCAGACGCTGTAGCAGGCGTGAAGCAAGCCCGGTTTCAGGCTCAAATTCTCGATGCTTTTCCACAACCGCCAGGCATGACCAGCAACAGCAATGCAGAACATCCGGTAATAGCAGCACTTTTCCCCTTGATTTTCGCTTCTTCTGATATTGCTGGTGTCGTGTGTTCGTTCAGCTTTGATCGTGAGTTTGTCTGATATTTGATGCGTGGTCTTAGGGTATCATTTGCGCTTACTTTCCTTCCACTCCACTTCACTGCAGTCCTTTCTTTTCACTGCACAATCATCAGGAGCTTCCCAAGCGCCCACCTCCGCCGGACCACATCGCCATGTTTGCGTTTCCCGAAACGGTAGGGGTGAAGCTGCTCGTGACCGAAGAAGCACTTTTCAAACAACCTGCGGCTGATTCTTCTTCTTCTCTAAAAGATGCAACATGGACTGACGCCACTGCCCCTGGTGGTGGTGGTGGTGGTGTTAGTAGCGTGCCTCCACCCGTGCTTTTCAGTTTTGTTTTGACAGACGAGAAAAGCCGCCGACTTTACGCAACTGCATTAAGGGTGAGACCTAGCATTCTTTTCTTGAAGCTTCTTGCACGTTCGTACTTAGCTTTGTTTCCCTCACACCATATTGTATCATATACTATTGGAGTAACATTCACCCTTTCTCCTCTTACAGATGTACGAGCAAGTGCCACTCTTGGGCTTGGCTGACGCTCTGGAGGATGTAAACGAGAAAGATGCCGCCTCCGCCCAAGCTTTACAGGTATTCGATGCACACACCACATTAGAGATATTTTTGCCCACGTGCAGCTTTGCATTTTTTCGATTTGATTCTAGCATTTCCTGGTTATTCCTCGTCAACTCTTACTTGCTTTCTCACTCTTTGCCCTTTATCCTCCTTCTCTATCTTTCTTAGGCCTCAGAACAGGCGAAAGCAACCACAGCAGCTGCGCAGGAGGCAGAGGTAGCGGCTGCAGAAGCAATCGCCATCGCCAATGCTCGAGCCATCATGGAGGCAGCGGCGGCTTCGGAAAGTGCAAACACCTCTTCTCCGTCTGCTTCTGTTGCAACAAGTGGTGGTGCTCCGTCTTCCCCTCATGCTACCACGCCTACTGCCAACTCTTCTTCGAGTATTAGTAGCGAATCATCATCCACATCTCTGGAAGCAGCAGCTGCTGTAGCAGCCCTCGAATTAAAAGCAGCAGCGAGAGTGAAACGCTATGCTGCACAGGTACACTCTAGAGCAACCATTGTGCACGATGCATTGAGAAAAAAATAATCTTCTTTCATTGGCTGTATTTGCACCCCCATTCTCTGATTATACTTCTTATCCTTTCCATTGAATCACCCCCCCTCTGCATTTCATCTTTTTAAACGACACTATGTATAAAAACCTACTCAGGCCAATGCCGCGACTCGAGAAGCACTTAAAATTGCCCAGGCAAACTCCCGACAGATTCAAGCGCGGAAAAAATTGGCCCGTCAACTTCGAATCATCGACCATCATAATGCCCACGCTTCTTACTCGCATCGTAATGGTTGCCCAGTGAGTGCTCAGAACACGGATGGTAATAACGGCAATGGCAGCACTAGCAGTAACGGCAACAACAGCAGCAACGGCAGCAGCACAGGCAACTCTTCAGGAAAGTTACTGCGAGTGTGGGTGCCTCGTTGCCTTCTTGTGGTGAGCCATGTTGCGTTCTTCGACCCTTTTCGAACCTTTTTGAAGAACTTGTTGCTGACGTCGGTGGCGCTTCAATACCACACTTCTGCTACTGCTACTGCTGACAATGCATCAAGTGGCACTGAAAACAACAATGCTTCAGAATGTACGCCTGAAAGTGGCGAGAGTGATGTTTTGAGTACTCCAGCCTCGAGCACGGCTGCGAATGACCTGGAGGTCAATCGTTCACTCCTATTGCCCATCGAGCGATACGTCGCCAATTTTTGCGGTGAAGTGCCGCTGCCGCCGAGGGGCCAAATCGAAGTGGTGGCTGCACTCCCTCATTTTCCTCTGGCAATGATGACACCTTTCAAACGTGAAAGTATGACCTCAGGAACTACCTGTAACGAGGTTGTACCGCCTCCAGATCAAACACCAGATGCAGGACTAAGAACTTATCCAAGGCTGATGTCTACTGCACCAGCTACAAAGAGATCGTCAATGCCGTCAACACCGCCGAAAGTTTTTTCTTCTTCATCGTTTTCGATGCCACAAGAGCGAGGCCTCACTCCGCCGCGCAGCAAATCTTATTCGAATCCTCCGTCAGCAGCAAACTCTACAACCACGGATCCAAGCAGCGTTGGTCAACAAACCAGCAACAAGAAAAAGGACACGTTGCCCGAGCAATTAATGTTGAAGCGTTCCGCTCCGAACGAATTGCCCACCCTTGCTTGCTCGCTGCGACCCCTTTTGGCATGCCTTTCCGTGGACAACATTCTCATTGCATTTGAGTGCTTGCTCACTGAAGAAAAGGTCATTTTCAATTAGTACTGATGCCGTTGCAGATTTAAATAAAAAGAAATGATATGTTTTGTCACCTAGTAGGGCGATTCTCTAGTTTACCTCTTGTTCATAATCATTCTAGATCCTGATAGAAACAATGCAGCATCTGCATGCGTTAACATCTGCAACCTGCTTCATACATTAGGTGTGTTTGGTGTCCAACCATTTGAGTTTATTGGCCCCTGTCGCGCATGCTCTGGGCGCTCTATTATTTCCATTCGAATGGCAAGGCGCCTTTATTCCCGTCATGCCTGCCTCCATGCTTGAGGTAAAGTGCATATGTCTGCACGAAGCAGTTCAGAGAGCTCATGCATGCTAGAAAGAAAGCACGAAGATTGCTACGTTTGATTATGGACGTGCTTGTTTTAAGTGAACCCATTTAGTCTTACCATCCACTTGTGAGGGAACTTACCCCCTAATTTCTTTTCTTCGTAAAAGGTTTTGGATGCACCAGTGCCATTTTTCGTCGGAGTGCACGCGGAGTCTCTGGCCGCGGCCTTCCCTGAGCCCTCCGCTGATATTAGCACCAGTGAGAGCGACCCAACAGCGTATTTGGGCCCAAGAAGACCTCGAGAGGTATTCAATTAGACAATACCTCGGTTGACTTTTTAGCTCTTATTTTGAACTACAACTCCAGTGTCTGTTTCTGTAGCTGTTGTTATTTTTTCGATTTGATTGATGATTAACTTTATTATTTCATTTTTCTGTATATATCTCCATCGCTCAAGGTGGTGTACATCGATCTAGACCGTGATGTCATTGATTTGGGCCTCGACGAGAACACCGGTGAAATGAGGCAACCCCACCACGGCGCCAGTGTGGCAGCGGCCGCAGGTGCAGGGGGTGGACCGTTGAGCAGCACCAATTTCAGGGGCGCTCTTGCTGGCCGCAGCGGAGGCTGGGGTGACGGGTAAGTGCATGCACGACCACACACTCACATATGTGTGCAATATGAGAGACAGACATGCCCAGCTCATCCTCCATGCACATAAATTGAACCAAGCCCTAATCCCTACTCTAACTCTATCCCTGTTTCGTACCCCAACTCGAAACCTGACTGTCCGAATGTATCAAAAAGCTACTGGCGAGCCTTCGATAAGCTTCGTGCCGGGCTGGTCAAATGCTTAGAGCCACTTCGCGACGAGTACTTGGCTGATGGTCTCAGAGCGCAGCACGAAGAAGCGGTGAGAGATTGGTTGGTAGACTTTGCGTTTCGATCATCATTCAATTGCGTTATCTACTTACTTGTATCATAATTCACTTGGACTACACGAAGCTTTTTTTGAATTCTTGTACTGATTAGTCGCGTGTCCTTTCTACTGGATTTATGGATGAATAGGGGCGCAAGCATGCGAAACAGTCTGCGAAACAAGGGCAAACGCCACCTTCTTCAGAGTTACAACCTCCTAACATTATTCATCCTAAGGGCACCACTTCAGATGATGCAAAGGCTAAAGCTTCTCCTCCTATCGATTCTTCGAACGGTGGGGCCGCATTATCACTGCAAAGTTTATCAGCGGAAAGGGCAGGAGTTGTCGCCGCAGCAGCAGTAGCTGACTTGGCTTATCCTCGGAACGAACTCCGACCGTGGCTCCAACTCCCTTTATTTTCCTCCAGTTCTGCGCCCGACTCTACTTTGAGTGTTCCTGCAGCTGCAGAGTCTCCTGTTGCGTCTCCATCGAGAAAAGCGCCGTCAACTGCCTTGCCAACACCAACAAAGGCTGACGCTGTCGATGGATCTCGATTGAGAGTCCCACCTGGTGACGACGAGAGCAGGCATACTACATTAGGACAGCCATCCTCGTCCTCTTCTTCATCTTCAACCGTCAACGAAAGCCCCACGCGTGCCTTGTTTTCCAATAGCGCTCTGGAAAACTTCAACTTAGTGGACGACCATTACTCGGCACCTTTACCAGAGCATACAGCAGAAAAAGAGACCTTGGAGGAACAGGAATACATCTTTCGTGGCCGCAGCCTGCACCTTCCGTTCAACGGAGAAGTCGACGCGCGAAACCATTTCTTGCGTTTTTTTGTGTTCCTCTTTCAGGTGAAGAGTTGGTCATATATTACCTGTGAAGAGCTTATAGTTTAAAAGATATTACCTGTGATAGCTTAGACATTTGCACTCCATGATGCTTATACGCCTTGCTCCATTCAATCTTACCATCTTTGCACATAAAAAGGGCTACGATAAGCATACTCCTGCGCTCAGACGGCTCGACGCTCTCGTCAAGAAAAGGGACATGAAAGCATCTTCTACACGTCGCCCCATGACCGACGAAGAATTTGAAGAAGCAAGGCAGATTGCGATAGCGCAATTCGATTCCGAAGATTTTTTTGAGCAGGACTCTTTTCTTCGCAGCGCTGAACATCTCAAGGTGAATTCATCACGATGCGTGCTCTTTCAACATCAATATCATGTTTGATGTACTGCGTTTTTAAAGGGCCTATAATTTAAATTAAACATCTAAACGTATTGAAACTATCACTTAAATCTTTGTTTTTCAATCAAATATTATATGGGGACTTCTGGCGAGTTTGGCTCACCCTTTTTGTACCACTGTCTGTACTTTTTGAAACGACGCAGGGCTTGGGCCATGCATCGACGTTTGCGCTGAACCGCATTTGGGAGTCGCAAATGTTTGAGCGGTTCTTGTTTCGCGCTACAGAAATGCCGGAGAGTTCAGAAGTCCGTTTCTTCGACGAAAAGATCACCGAAAAGCAGAACCGCAGCCTTGCGTTTGGCACCCCTAAACCTACGCCTTTTCTCGACGATCGATCGTGCAGTCAGTCGATTCAATTGGTTGCCGCGCCAGTGCCGCATGGTCAAGGTTTACAACCGCAGTGGTGGCGACAGGAATCGTTATTGCATTTCAGATCATCAGACTACTCAAGAGGTTCCAACCCAAGTGGCGTGCTCATAAAGGCGTCGCTGCTTTTCCCCGCGTATCTAAACTCTGACCTCGTGCAGGCACCTCTGATTCGGCCGTCGCTGCTACCTCCGCTGCTTCCTCCTTCCGCGGGCACTACCCATCTTCCATCAGCGGCTGCTCCTGGTGGCAGTGGTCCGATCTCAGCTTCATCAACGGCCACTGTGGGGTCGGAGAAAAGGCCCCAGTCTGTGGCAAACGTGGGCGATGGACCTGCCTCAGGGCTGCGGTCGTCTTACTCACCACCGCGCTCAACCTCATCCGTAGCGGTCAAGTTGAACAAGAGCATGGCGGTAAACGAATATTGGATTGTTGTGTTGTGATACGTTGGTCTGTGTGTCAATGTATACACAAATGCCGTTTCGGCAATTATGAAATTAGACCTCGATTTCAACTTTCATTTCTGGTATGCTACTATACTGCCTCTTCACTCTCTCGTTGCCAATTTCTCTCTCGTCTTTGTATAGTCCTCCCTCCTCAGCCGCTTCTCGTCAACTCCGTCATCACATGGGCCTTCGACCGACCAAAACAACACCAAAAACTCTAAAGCGCTTGACTCAAAAATACCAACGTCAACCATGCCGCCCGTAGCCATACCCGACGGAGTTCCGAGGTGATACATGTACCATTATTACGCGTTTTTTTAATTGGTTACGGAGAATTTTTTTATTTTCTTCCCGAAGGGTTTTTTTAGAGTTATTGATCCATAAACATTGCGACATGCGCTATCAAGCTATTGTTTTTTTTTAAATTGTCTTGTAGATTCTTATACATGCTCATCATCTCAGGTTGGCAACTGTCGTGTCAGCAATGAACCGTTTTCGGGCTGTTCATCGAGGCCGGCGCGTGCGGTTACACCACCTCACAGTGGAATGTTCTTTCAAAGTGCAGCTGTGGTGGCGGCAACGAAGAGCATACCTCGCTGTTGGTCGCCGCCGCCACGCTGTGAAGCTACTCGTGCGAAGAGGCAAAAAGTGGCTTGCCTGCCTGCGCTATCGCCGAGCCACGGTTGCGGCGACTCGTCTGCAAGCCCGATGGCGAGCCTACATGTGCCAGCAGGCTTACAGGTGGCTGCGCGCTAACTGTGTGGTCGTGCAGGCGCGCACGCGAGGGACTTTACAGCGGCGCCGCGAAGCCACGGAGTCCAAAATGATGCTAGCAGCGACCGTGCAGCATTTGTGCGGCCTGTGGGCGCTGACAGATGTTTCCTTAGTGCACCGCAGGTATAGCCGTAAATGAAATTGTGACGTCACATGAAAAGCATGCACACATTCGAAGAGATTAAGGAGGTTTCTGATTGACCTTAACGTCACAACTTACATTTCATTGATATTCAACTGCTGAAATTTGCCTGGCATGGATCTGTTTTCGGGCCCTCGTTGTCTTGTTCCTATTTTTTTTCTGCCTCGATGCGCAGTGCCTTTCTATGCCTTTTCGGTCATCGCCCTTCCTGGCGCCTCGGAGTGAGCTGTGTGCAAGACGAAGTTCATCGGTTATGGCAAATGTTAGGCGTGCCTGCGCCCTCTCATCAACATCAACAACCCCATCTTCAACAGCTCTCGCCTTCTTCGACACTTCCTCCTGCACGCATGTTTGCCTCTGACCTTGCCGCAGCCATCGCCTTCCTATCGCCTCGCCTCATTGCAGCTGGGCACCCTCCTTCAAGCAGCAGCAGCAGCAGTGGTTTTGCATCCATTCCGTCGAATTTGCCCCATCCTCCTGCTGCTGCTGTCGCCGGCACTGAAGGCCGCAAAACCCCTGATCCAAGAAGTAGGCCGTCTCTGCTGCAGCGGGCATCGGACTATTCCGTAGTGAAATCAGCGCCCGGCCGGAGCAGCAGCGTATTTCAGCGGCGGGGCAGCACATTAGAGCAACAGCACTCGTCAAGCTCTACAAGATCCAGCCATCTACACCCTGAGGTGCAATCATTCATTGATCTTTACCCCCTCCACCTCCCACTTTTCTTTTATGCATTTGTGTGCGCATTTCCATCTGCTCACTTTTCTCTGTTCGTTCGTAGGCGGAGCGGCAGCAGGTCTACGAATGGCTTAAAGCTATTCAAAGCGACACAAACCGAAACAGGCACAGCAGCATTGACGATGGTGGCAGCAACAGCAGCAGAGTGTTATCACGTGCTGCTACGGCTCCAGCGCTGTTGAATCCATCCGTGTCATTGGATGTATATTTCGAGGCTTTCAATGTGGGCGCCAAGAAACGAAAACAAACCTTGGCCAACGCGCTCTGGTAAAGCAGATATGTAGAAGAAGACAAAAGAAAAGAATGAAAATGGCCCTGTGATGAACTTAAATGCACGATGAATCAATCCTCTTGATATTTTGTTTGTTGGCCTTCCTGTGTATTGATTTCCCCATACGGTACAATACTTGATTCTGCTCCTTGCGTCACCATTCATCTGCGCACTTTACAGGCGGGTTCCAGAAGACCATGCTCAGTCTGCAGCTCTAGTTCTCTTAGCGCTACCAGCTGCTCAGCCTTATCTGCACTTCCTCTTGCCGGACCGTCTCTTCCACGCGGGCCCAACTGATGATTCAAGAAAAGATCTGTTGGATAGCCCGGAAGCATCACTGCGGCTACCGCCCGTGTGGGCTGAGGCCATGAAGGCTGGTCGTGCTCTCGGACTACCTCATCTAGAACAGGTTCGCTTATTATGATGAAATTAGTGACGAATACACTCTCTGCCTCACACTTCTTCCCTTTTCCTCTCTTTGTGTTTCTTTTCTCCTCTATACGTGGCGCTTATTTCATTTATCAGCGCGCGGCTAAAAACCACGCCTCTGTGGCCTGTGCTGCTTTTCACGCGCTGGTCGCTTCTCAACAACGATCTTCACATCACTGTGCGGTACCTTCACATCGGGGCGCATCCTTATCGTCACTATTGTCGGCACGGGCAGCAAAGAGAACTTCAGCCACTCGTGAAAAGAGCCAATCACCTCTTGCAGTGCTGTTTCCTCCTGGTGCCCGATCAATGGCAGTGCAAGGAATCGGACAAGCAGTGCCATTAGGACCACCATCTTTTCGGCCGGAATCACCGGACTCGTCGCGATAAGCGGTATGCTGCGAAGCACTTTAAATTCCCTTGATGTTTTTTTACCTACACACGAATTACTATATGGCTGAGCAGTGGCCTTGTCTCCTCATCCTCATTGATTAAATTTTATACTATAATGAATCACTTATTACACATTACACGGCAAAGCCCAGTAACCGTATTATAACTAGAAGGTAGAAGGCCAAGCACTAACGGTATTTCTGCTTCGATTTCCTTTGCTTGGTCGCTGCTAAAGAATACGAACTGGCTTTCTTTCCGCGGCGCTTGGGTGTGCGTTCGTATCGCCGTATTGGACATAGAACGTTAATATGTTAATGTCGAATTATCCATATCGGATTCAACGCGCACCCTAAGAGAGCTCCTACTCCCCTGTCCCATTACTTAATTCCTCCTCTTCGTCCTTGGTCGTCGCCTCTGCACTGCCCTCTGTTCCATCCACAAGTAAAGCCCCAGCCGCCTCAACCCCATCCGTGGCACCTTCTGTGAAGGCCAGCTCTGCTTCCTTCTCCACATCTCCTTCCTCCTGATCTTCCGCGTGTGCTTCATCTTTCTTCCCGCTCTCGCCCGCCTCATCCTCTTCAGTTCCAGATAATGGTTCACCACTCGGAGGTGTCGAAGTGTCTGCTGCTGAGTCATCCCCTTTCTCATTGCTCGCATCACTTCCAGGCGACGCGTCTGCTGCTGTGACCTCGTTCAAAGAATTGGCATCTTCAGCGGGGATCCCAGAAGCTGTTGGCACATCACCTACTGGTGGTTCAACCACAGCAGCAGCAGAAGCACCAATACCTGATTCTTCCAGAGTGGCCGAGTCAGAAACTTCTGGAGATCCAGTGTTGTCGCTAGCATCGTCCATTGGTCCTTCCGGCAACTCTTGAACGTCTTCTTCTTCTTCTTCTTCCCCATGTGCTTCTGGCGCTCCTTCTTCCGCGGCAGCTGAAGCGGCCCTCTCTTCGTCCATTGCCGCGATATTTTCAGCTTCGCTAAACGCTTTATCCATGGCATCGTGCTGAATCTCTGCGGAATGTTTTGCATCTTTTTCGGCTGCGAGACGAGCAAGGGTGCTAGCTTTCATCACATCCGGTGCTACTTCATCCTCGTCCTCGTCCTCGTGATCTGAAGCCGAGGCCTTCTCGCCATCATGTGTAGCCTCATCACCACCAGAGTTTGACGAGGAGCTACCGGTAGGACTCTGGTCGTCGACAACATTCTCCTCGTCGACCATGTCATTGTTGACGTTTCCCTCTTCACGCATTCCCTGATCTTCACTACTGTTGTTACTCTCATTGCCTGCCTCCTGACCAACGCCTGCGCCAATTTCCTCTGCGCCACTTTCAGGTGAGGCCAAATCGTCGACATCAGCATCATCACCAACTCCAGCATTAACACCAGCAGATTTGGCATCATCAATACTGCCACCTGTAGGACCAGCAGTGGTCACATCGTTCTCATCAGAAGCATGAACATCAGCAGCACCAACGGTATCTGATTCTTCGTCCCTTGAAATCTCTTCTTCTGCTGCACTGCCATCCGCGCTACTGTCAGCTTCTTTCAGATCGTTTTCGCCTGCTTGATCGCCAACATTACTCGGTGCTTCCACAGTAGACTGTGGCTCCTCAGCCGGTGTCACTGCATCTCGATTATCTGCAGAGGTCGTTGGTTCGTCAGCAGCAATGGCACTACTGTTTGCCTCGTCAGTTGCTATAGATGCCTCGGCAGCTCCTTCAGTGGCAGTCGCTGCTGTTGTTGGTGGCGCAAATGGGTTTTTGGCAAAAGGGTTCTTCTTCGAGGAAAATGGTGCGCCAGTTTTCGCAGCTTCTGAAGACAGCGCACCTCCTCCTTCACTTCGACTCTGAGACCCTGCTCGACTCGCAGAGGCGGACCGATAAGGCGGCGGCGCTTGAGGCAATCCAGCTCCAACGAAAGCAGGGTGCCCCAGTGAAGCTGCTGCGTGCGAATGCGCTCCTCCTCCAGCTCCAGAGGAAGAGGCTGTGCTTGCTTTGCCGTGCGCTAAGCCTAAGTGGTGCACGCTGGTTTGGTCTCGGAAAGCAGTGGCGTTGTCGAGGGCCTTCAAGAGGGGCACGATGGACACCACTCCGTGGTCCCAGGCACAGCACGCGTTGAGCGCCTCGCCCCACTCCTGAAACAAGGAAGTAAAATAAGGATCGGCAGAAAGAAATAGATGCAGGCACATGAGAACAGGGCGAAGGAAAGCGACTCCTTACTGTAGAATGCGCGAAGAAATGACGGTCATCAATTATTAGTGAAGAGTTTGTTACTTACTTTGAGTTTCCTCTCACTGCGGGCTTCGAATTGAAGTTGCAGTTTGTGCTCTTCGCCTTCGCCAAGCAGCGCCGAGGCCGACTTGCTGACGTCATCATTCCTTTCCCCACCGGACAGGCCTTCACTGCCTCCTCCGCTGCTGCTGCTGCCGCCGCTGTGCGTCTCACCTTCTCCACTATTGCCACCACCGCCGCTGCTGCTGCTGCTACTGCTGCTGTTCAAGCCTGCCACGCTCGGCACGGACTCTGCCCGCATGTGCGTCACGATCTCTTCGGCCGTCCAAAAGGCCGGCACTTCGGTGGTGGCGGTGATTTTGAACGAGGCGAGGCCAATGCCGTTGCTCGAGCTGTTGGGGGCACCGCTGGAAGTGCCACTGCTAGCCCCGTCGAATGAGGTCGACACCAAGAGGTCTCCCAGTTCGGAGTTGAAGAAACCGTACTGTAACAGCGAAAGTGGTTGCCAAAATGCAGTGCGAAACGCAAACATAAGGCAAAATCAAGTCGTGAAATGCAAAGCGTCAACCACCGAGAATTACGCGAGGTGAATCACACAATACGATCAACCTTAACGACAACTATATATCGTATTAGCAAACCTCCGAAGTCGCTGACAGAGGCTCTTGGAGCGCTTCCGACTTGCGCCGTGTCGGCTCGTCCTGAGAGGAGGAAGACGAAGCACTTCCCCCTGTAGCACTGGCAGCAGCGGCCGAAGCAGGAGGCGC
>Ga0307982_1003088_pt1 | contig 13318 bp, 12 predicted proteins | sample OrgLakmetagen989_FD_201847 | JGI IMG/M metagenome (GOLD analysis project Ga0307982, IMG submission 201847) | Saline water microbial communities from Organic Lake, Antarctica - #989 | ecosystem: Environmental > Aquatic > Non-marine Saline and Alkaline > Saline | place: Antarctica: Organic Lake...
TTTTTTTGTTAGTTGGTGTTCGAGGACTTCCTGCTCTCTACAAACTGAGCACCATCTCTTCAAGATTTCGACTTGCGAAACTCTAAGCACTGTCTCTATGAGATTCTGATTTGCGCACAATACATTTCAGCTCTGAGCACTGGCTTTTGTGCTATGCATTATTTTTTTTGTTAGTTGGTGTTCGAGAACTTCCTGCTCTCTAGTACAAACTGAGCACCATCTCTTCAAGATTTCGACTTGCGAAACTCTAAGCACTGTCTCTATGATATTCTGATTTGCGCACAACGCACGCGCTTACATTTCTGCCCGGAGCTTTGGCTTCTGAGTTTTCGTGTTCGAAGTGGAACTAGCACTCCAGTGAATGAAAAACTTTTTGAAATCAAACTTCTCTTCGTTTGTTTCCACATTGAAGAGAGCACGTCGTCGCACTATCACATGGGAGCGCCCATAGATTCAACCGTGTCGAGGGGGGCGGAAGTCCTAAACTTCCTGCCCTTTGTTAACTTCCTATTTACAATTCTGACTTGACCACGTCGCACGCGCGTAGACTTCTGCCGCAGCATTGGCTTCTGTGTCATTTGGGTTTGTATTCGTTCGAGCTCAAGTTCACTTCATACAGGCTCCGAGATAAGATTGGCTTAAGTTCCCGATGTAAAAAAAAAATAGACGAACTGATCGAATGTGATTAAATAGTATATGCAGATGAGCGCTGAAAAACAAACCCGACGTGACCGAAGAAACTCAAGCGTAATGTAAATGGATGTTCTGTCATTAAGCCTGGCCAAAAATCTCGAAGAGACGGAGCAACGGCGTGCGTTAGAGTTTAGAGGGTTCGAAGTATTGTACCTCCTTCTCTCGACGCACTTCCTCTTTACGATTTTCACACAGGCCCCACGGGGCCGGAATTGGAAGGCTAACAGGCAGACAGAAAATCAAAGCAACTAATATTAGAATGAAAGCCTTATGATGCACACAGGCCATTATCTACGATTTTGACTTACGCGCATCGCATTCGCGGACACTTTCGCCCGCAACATTTGGTTTCCGTGTTATTTGGGTTTGTATTCGTTCGAGTTCGAGGCCCATTCTTATTGTGGCTGTCACAATCCTAATCATTTCGAAATCCTGGAAAAAGTTTTCTTTTTACAATTTTACCTCCCACGCAACGCATTTGCATGGACTTTCGTGTCAATGGGGTTTGTGTAACTTCGCATTCGACTTCAGGTCCGATGCTTGACGTGTGAGCTGTACTTGAGCGAGGTTTGCGGTCGGTTCCTTCGTAGATTAGTCTCGTTGCGGTGTCTCTTCTTGGGGGCCTATGCGAAGAGGAGAAAAAAAAGTGGGCCGAGGCCAATCGCAATCGCCCCCGATCCCGTGACCCTTCAGAGCGAGATGTCAGGATGCCCGCTTGCGCGTCTGACCCGGTCCCACCTACATTATCGTCAACGTGCAACTCCCTTCAGGGGGGAGCACGGAGATGACTCTGAAGCTCAACGGGAGGAACGATCTTTGCAAATTAGATCCTTAACCCACCTTCGATCGAAAATTTTGGTGATTTAAAGACCTCACCTAGTCAATGTTAACCTGATTTGTCTACTTGAAGTAAGTTGGTAGCAGGACTCGGGCTAAATCAAGTGAACGAACTAAGGTCGAGGATGGGCCTATCTATACCGGCCAGAACAGAACAAATGAGGTCCAAGCGCCATGGAAGGAGAGGTATGGTCCTCCTACCTCCCTAAAGCAATTTCCATAGGCGGAAGGGCCCACCTCCCGACTCAAGAGACCCCTAGGGACCATAATTCGAGCATAGATGTACAACGCTTATGTTGTTCAAGCCGGTCTTATTAAATCTGGTTTAGGCGTTTTCGTCATAACTGGACTCAAAATCGCCGCCTTTGTGGCCGTGTATGCTATTTATGGCACGAACACACTGCCCATATTCATGCGTTGGAATTGAGCAGGAATGGAGATATAGTGAAGTGCATATGCTTAAAGCGCTAAGCTTCGTGAAGTGAGTTCTCAATGGAAGTCGGATTCCAAATGGGCATGATATTACTCGTCACCCTAATCATCATTTTCACGGTCGCCTAAGTAAACGGCGCGTTCCAGCTCGTACAGTTTGGCGGTAAATTTACGGTTTCTCTTTCGGGTTAACGTGACGTCTTTCTTGAACTGAAACCGCTCCCCTAGGCGCTCCCCCGCCTAGTGAGCAGAGAACATGAAATAGAACGATCATGACAGATGTCAACAACTAGGGAACCCAAACATAGGAGAAAAAGGAATGTGTGCACAGAAGATCCGAACAAATGGAAGAAAATGCACATGGGTATGAAATCACCAAAATCCATATGATTTTGTCGTGTTACTTTGTGTTGGTCCGTTGAGGAAAATCCTGTAGCCGCAGCGAACCGTGCTTCGAAGAGACGTTCGGCGACGGCGTATAGCCTGTAATCATATTGGGGATTAAGAGAGAGAGAGAACGAGACGCACACAACATCATTCAAGGAAAAGGAATGCAGCAGAGGAATAGGGAAGTGAGAGGGAGGTTGCACCACTGCGAAATCTTAGCGATCATACGATACCTAAACATGAATTGCAGTAGGTAGCCTCCTATCCCTCCCTCTCTCACCCGAGGTCCGCTTTATTGAGTTCCACCAGTAGCTGTAAATCTTCATTCTGATTGCTGCGGCCTCCTTCTTCGTCTCCTCTGGCTTCTGCATTTTCTTCTTCGCTGCTCCTTTTCAATTTCTTGTCAATCCCGCTAACTATTTCTTCTCCTTCTTCTTCATGATCCTTTGATGCTGCTGCATCAGTTGTGATGGCTGCCTGACCAATCTCTTTTCTTGTTTCAGCATTGTTCTTCACCTCTGCTAATCTAACTTCTCCCCCTCCTGATGATGTTAATGCTGATTCTGTTTCTTCCTCTTCTTCTTCTTCTTCTTTGCCTCCTTCTTTTACTTCTTCTTTGTCGTGCCCCCACCCGGATCCTGCTTTCCGCAGCACAGGCACAGCGTCACTTGCGAGCACATTCCTTCTCCTTCCCTTCGTTTCCTCTACTTGCTTAGTAGGCTGCTGATGGTGGTAGTGGTGGCGGGGCGGTACAATCGTATTCGCAGCTGCTGCAGCTGAGGCCTGTGATTCGCACGAAATTGCCGATATAGCATTGAATTGAGAGGGAATATAAATCAAGTGTGGTAGTGTAAGACAAAAGCATGACGATGGCAGGAAGGGCAATTGAAGCAAGAATGTCGACACTATAAGGCCTTATGAGTACCACCACCAAATTACTGCACTTCATACTGTAAACTTACACGTAATTCATGCGTACATGAAGCTCTCAGCGGACCATGAGTAGTGCATGAAAACACCCAAATTCAATAATCTTCATGAAAGCACTCACCTTGCGTTTCTTTTCGAGTTGAGCTTCAGAAACAGGGTGGGGGGAAGTCATGTAAGATTTGAATCGCTTGAGTTCCATCGGAAAGGTCAACTTCAACAGCAACATTGAGTCTTCAAATCTGGGGTGATCATGATAAGTGACGAGAAGAAGAACGATACGTGAGTAAGTACAATAAGGGATGATAATAGCAAAGAAGAAGGAAAAGATTTCAAATTAAGTACTTTCATCTCTACTTTATGACTCCCTTCTGTCTATATTTCAAACCCAGGAATCAATCAACCAACCACCCATACCTCTCCATTAAACCCACGAAGGCGCACTCTTTCAGCACAGCCACCGCCGCACTCAACAATTGCACGTCAGCGCGAAGGGCACTGCCGCTCTCATGAGACGATGACGACGAAGCACCAAGGCCAGGCACAGATGATGAATCACTTCCTTTTCGAACTCTTTCCGCTCCCTTTCCTCCTTCTTTTTCTCCTTTTTGCGGCATCACCCCCCCCCCTTCTTCTTCTTCTTCTTCTGCTGGCGTCAAAACACCGGTGGTGGCGAGACCCGCCAGAAATCGAGCCTGCCGATTGGATGAGCCCACTCGGCATTTTTGGCACTGCAGCCACGCCTTTAAAGTGGCTTTGGACCTCTTTTCGGCGAGAGGCATGGACTTGTTCCAATAGAAAGCGTAATCCCACGCGGCTCCGAAAGTCTCTGGACCAAATTGCGCCACGAGGCCTGTGTTTCAGATAATATGATATAGATAAAGCATTCAGGGCATTGTATGGGGTTTGTAAGGTAAGGATACGGGTCAAGAAGTGTATGAGTGCGCGTGGAAAAGGTAATGCGCGCTACATGTTATAGGGTGGATGAAACACAATTCCTATAGCTCCACACTTCCACTCAACTCGGGCACCGTGTTATCATTGCCCTTCAAATGTAAATGTGGCATGCTCCCCTCATAAACATGCACACTCACCTTCAGTCACATGGCTGAATTCGGAGAGGGCTCTGGCGATGGGCTCCCGAAGAAAAGTGATGAATTTCACCTATGGTCATGAACAGTAGGAGGGTTGGCGGCAGTGGTGGTGGTTTCGTGCGTTAAAAGTTGGAAGGAGAGAGGAGGGAGGAAGAGGTTGTCTATGAGAGAAAATGATAAAGCAAAGGGAAGAAAGGGAGGAAATCAAAAAAGAAATCCACAGAGGAATTGAACGAGGAGAGAGACAGGCAACTATACATGCATCTCTATCGACTACATTTGCCTACCGTGTGCAGGGGCACCAGGGCCGCTTTCAACCCTTCCCTGTAGTCGAACACGTTGATGTGCCCCCGAAACAGAAACTTGCATGCTCCGCCGCTGCTGCCCCCTCGGCTGCTGCTGCCCTGCTGTCTCAAGATGTCCTTGGCGTCCTTGTACACCACGTCCTCGCAGGTGTTGCCCTAATATTTTATTCCACAAGTAATGTTATCAGGACACGTTGTTGACGGGCAGCACAGCGAAAAAGAGTGAAATAAGGGTGTTTTCACTTTGCAAGTAGAGGAAGTCCACAAGGAGAAAAATGAGCGTAATTAAACATCTTTCGTGTTGAGAAATCAATGAGTCAACTCTCTCATTCTCCCAGTGTTCGTAAATCCTTTCCGACAACAATAACAACGATGGACACTAATAAAAGTATGGTTCACAAAGAAGCCATCCAACCCAAACCTCCCACACCTTGTTGCCTTTTCCCCCACAAAAGTTGCGATCTGGGCACTGGCCGCTGCCACTTCCTCCTCCGCCGCTTCGCCAGGTGTCCGGTCGGAACTCTTTCTGCAAGGTCGACCAAAAGGTTTGGCTGCCCGTCTTCTGAATCCGCAAGTAAACCAACCATTCGTTAGGCGCAATGCGCGTGGGCGCAAACACACCTCCTCCTTCATGTCCTTGGCTACCTCCTCTTCTGTAGCTACCAGTGCTGCTGCTGCTAACACTGCTACTGCTAATACTGCTGGTGCTCAGCGTTGGACTGTGCGGCAAGTCTGGTGACCGCCCAGAAAGCGAGGAAGAGGACGCGGAAGAAGTTGAGGAAAAAGGATTCAGCATGGCATTGCCCCGAAGGGTGGCGATAGCGTTAGCAAACGGTGACGACGACGACGAAGCAGTTCTTTCCTCTTCTCTCAATTGACTGTCGGAAGAAGCTTCCTCCTCAACAGCCTTCACTGCTACTGGTGTTGCCGGTGCTGCTACCGACGAGGAGGCCGATAATGGCGGTGGGAGTAGTGGTGATTGGACAGAAGAAGGCCCTTGCGGGCGGTGCTTAAGAGCAAAGTGTGGAGCTGACCCTGCTTCTAAGGATTGCCCCGAGCTGCTGCTCCTGCTGCTGCTGCTGCCGCTACTAGCACTGCTGCTGCGGCGCTTAGAGAGCAAGTCTCCGATTTCGCGCCTCAGGAGCGCGATGGTTTCTAAAGGGAAAGAGGTTTGAGAAGAAGTACGAAGGAAAGAGCATAGGCGCAGAATGTAAGGCGGCTTAAAAAAAAAACTTAAAGATAGAGAAAGATACGTACGCTCTGTACAAAACATCGAATGATGTTGAATCCCAAGCAGAGTCAGCCATGAGCTATTCTTCTTAAGAAAACATAACCGTTTCTTGCCTGCGAGCTAGGCTAGACCATCGTTATCGTATTCTAGTCGCAGCTAGAAGGACATTGAGAGAGAGATTGCTTGAGCTTACCATTTTGCTGAGCAGCTACTGAGTACAACTGCATTCTTGGAGAATGAGACTGCACAGCATCTGTATCTCGCGTTCTACCCACTAAACTGCTGAATGAGCTCGTCTCAATTGAAGAGGCAGGCGAGCTGCTAGACTTCGTTGCCTCAAACGCAGCTCTATAGTGTAGCACTAGCCAGCCGCAGCTCGCTAGGAGCAGCATAGTGAGAACTAGCGTCAAGCCACTCCTCTTGCTCTTTTTGCGACCACCACCACTGCTCATAATCGATTTTGCCTTTATGAAATACAAATCTTGACTAGCTGATTCGGGGATCCTAAGGCACAACTGCTACCAGTACTATGTGCGCTTCCTGTTGAGCTCAGAAGCTACAGTGTAAGCTTGAGCTACTTCAGACGTAACGAATGTCCTAACTGCTCTCTGTGCCGAAGTAACTATGCAGTGGTGGACAAACTGGCTTAGCGCTAGCTTTCTACAGACTACAACTCTTTAAGCCACTGAGGAGTAATAAGAAGCCGCTGTAACCGCTAACCGGCCTAGCACCAAACAACTAGACGCGTCTCACTAGCCCGTAGTCCAAAGCTCAAAGCTCAAAGCTCAAAGCTCATGCGCGCACATGATCCCATGATCCCATGCGAGGTGTGTGTGCACAGAATAGAAGACGTAGAGATACGGCACTAAATTAGGACAAAGAAAAGTTTCCCTGAATTCAAAGTCAGCGTTAAAACTGCCTGCTCTGCTAGAAGTAGGCAACGCTAGCCCAAGTCTCAAGAAGTTTACAAAAGTACTGCTCATAGAGGGGCGGCGGCATCATGGTTTTAGGGCAGTCAGAAGTCGAAGGTAAACATCTAGTCATATAGATTCCCGCCGTGCAGTTCAAAGATCTCCGCGTGTCTCAAAGAGCCGAAATAAGAGAGGCACCATAGGCAACGCTCACAAATGGGTTTCTAGCATTGCTTAAAATCACTACGTAGCGGCTGATGCTAGATTACATATTTGTATTATTCGTAGCATATGATGCCTTTTCTCTGTGACTATTTCCTACCCTTGCTGAATCCGAGGTGCCCCTCTCTCCATCGTTTTGCGCACACAAGAGCTGATTTTGTTACTTGCGTCCGAGTCGACTTCACGGCCTACTTGTCATGCGAAAATCTTGCTTCTTTGTGGCAATCTAAAAGCACCGCTTCATTTTAAATCCCAATGCATCTTTTTGGACGCGTGTGCCTTAAGTCTTAATCCCTAGAGCTTTAGGCCCTCCTCCTCATTATTTTGCACCACCTTCTGTTCTGTGCCATTTTCTTTTTCTTTTTCTTCCTAGCTTGCCGCGAGGCTTTCAATGCTTTTGACACGAATGAGTCGGGGGAAATTGACGCGTGGGAGCTGAGAGACATCCTCAAGGGTCTTGGGCGAAATCCTACCGATGAGGTTCGTTTTTATGGCGTGTCCTGTGCACTTCTAGGCACCGCTGGCACTCATTTTCTTTCCGAACGGACAACGGGACGAAGGAGGAAGGGGCCGGGAGAAAAAGTATCAGCCAGCCAAATGTGTGTATTAAATGGAGTGTTGGTTGACTGACGTTAACTAGCACCTGTAGAACAAATAAAAAAGGGGGACTGCGTTGGGAAGATGCTTGCTTGCTTGTATTGGCACTTCCCTGTCTTACCACCCTCCATTACTCGGTTACAACCAAGTCTTGCCCTCACTTTCTGTTGACCTGTATTTGCTCTCCTCAAAATGATCGTAGGAGCTCTTCGAGTTGATCAGCATTGTGGACACGAACATGAGCGGGACCATTGACTTCGCGGAGTTCTTGCAAGTGATCGACTACCAAAAGACGAACTCCGCTAAGGACGACGGGTCCTCCGAAATCGTGCATGCGTTCACCGCTTGTGGGGGCAACCCGGATAAATCGGGCTTCGTGAAATGCGACCGGGTAAATTGAGCACCAACAAGAATACAGTACTTGTAATTAAAAAGAACGAAGGATGTCATGCCAGTAGTAGCTAGACTTTCTCAATCCAACAACTGACTGTGAAATACTTTCTCTGTGCTTTCAATCACCACACACTTGTTTCATAAGCATCATTGCCATGTTTCTCTTCAGCTCAAGCGTGAATCCTCTTATGTACTTGCTTCCCTTCTTTACACGATCTAAGTTCTCCTTTCGTCATATCTATTTGCCCTTGTTCCTTTCAACACCACGCCTTTCCAGGTGGTGCATGTGGTGAAGGAGATTTTCAAGTTGCACTTCGACATCAAAACGCTGATGGATTCGCTCGACGACGAGGAAGAAGGGCAAATCGACTACGAAAAGTTTCGCTCCATCTTTAACTAAATGAATTAATTTTCACCCCTTTCTTTTTAGTCCAAAGGCATAATCCATGGCACTCTATTGTTTATAGCAAATAAATTCTGCGGACCAATGGGATTTCGGAATTAAATTCTCCGCTAATCTTAAATAATAAGGATTCGAAAGTAAGGGATAATTAAATGAGCCTAATCGTCGTCAATTACAAAATAAAGCCCACAGGGGGGATCACTAAGCCACAGAGTCTCGGTAAATAAAGTTCTTTCGGTAATTAAGTTGTTTTCTGTCGGCAATTAAGAACAAAATTAAATACCGATGGGAGTTCCGTCGGCTATTCTTCGAGCTCCTTCTTGGTGCACGACTCGTCGTACCAATTTCCACCTTTGAGCTGTACAACTTTCTTCATGTTCCGCAAAACCCGGGCACGCACGGCTTTGCACACCTTCGGAGTCACTGTCCTCCACGCCTGCTTGACTTTGACGTGGATCTCTGCCTCACTTTTCGCGCCGCCGTTACGAGCCAAGTGGCGCTTCATGAATGGGAAGATTCCCACGTCGCCGTCATTGGCATCTGGCATCTTGCCAGCTTGCAGCTTCCAATAATTCTTGCCCCAGACCTCGTTGAGATTCTCAGCCACGTCCTTGGCAATGTGCCCAGGGGCCCTGTCGAGCAGCAAGAAAGGTTTCTTGCTTTTTGAAATCACTTTCAGTGCCGCCGTGTGAATGGCCTTGAAGATTTGCTTCTTCAAGAAGAAGTCTTGACCCACGCCGCGAGCCTTGTTGCCCTTGCGGTCCACAAAATTCGTGAGGTCAAAGTACTTAAAATAAATGGGGCCGTAGGGGCACGAAGCCATTCCGTACATAACTTTGATCTCTTGCGTGCTTGTCTCCTTTGCGAGCTCAGCAAAGCGGATGTTGTCAGGCACCGTGTGGGCTTCGCCCTCCACCACTTCGAAGCACTGACCCGGGGCTACCTCGTTGGCTTCGTGAAAGTTGGACTCATCAAAAATTGGCTTCGTGACTTGTTTCACGCCACGCATTCAAAAAAATTTATGAGCAAAGAGGGCGCTTAGTTCGTATAGTTTTGCTTGGATTAGAAAGTGCGTTGCGAGCTCGAAAGTCAATAGTTATCTTGGTCTTGGAGCTCTACAATCAAAGATGGGATGTGGGCTATATGGGGAGCTAACGACTAGCGACGAATGAATTTGAAATGCCTTCGGTCTCACAAATGGAGCAAAAACTCCTTTTCCTCACTAGCCCGGCTCTTATGGGGCTATTTATCTGCTATGAGTCACACAGAAAAAAGTAGTGGGATCATATTTTCAAAACAAAAGAAACCGGGCGAACCGGTGAAAGGTTATTTCGCTGCGAACACTCAGAGCTCGAAGGCTCGTGCAGGCACCGACGACCTTAGGTGCTTCAAGGGATGCTTAGAATCATCTCTATCATCACCGGACGACCGAGTTCCTTCCTGCGGTAACGATAGGCCCTCCCACGGAGTCGCGTACATGTGCAATTGGTACCCTGCCCCCCACCCGTGATCGCTATTGTCACAAAGGTGATGATTAAGGCGAAGGTTGCGATTCCTCCTGTTGTTGCTGCTGCTGCTGCTGTCTTCGTGCTCCTTGCTGCCTCTTAAGTCATCGTCTTCACCTGCTACGCTTCTCTTCTTATCAAAAGAGATATCATCATCGCTAACAGTATCTGCAGTACTTGTGAGCTGAAGCACGATTGCCGAACCGTACGGCGGCCACCACCACTGCGGCAATTGCTGAGACGAAGACGAAGACGAAGAAGGAAAGTCTTGAGAATTCTCACTACTGCCTATGCTGTTGCTGCTGTTGCAGTGGTGTTGTCCGAGGAGGCTGAGAGCGTGATGAAGGGCTAAAATCGTCACGTCGTGAGTGAGGAGAACGTCCGTGGTCACACGAGAATTCTGTTGTGGCACTTCGCCTTCACTTTCACCGCCACTTTCACCTTCAACGACAGCTGCATTACTACCAACTCCCTTTTGCCTCACAGCGTCCGCAATGCCAGCCTCTTTCAAGCGCTTTGCGAGGTGCCTCAAGAGCGGCCCTGCCATTAATCGAAGCACTTCTGGGTGGGCATACCAATGGTGAAAGCGCCACCCTACATGTAGTGCGACTGCTTGGCCAACTTCTAATGGCAATAAAGCCCACACACATAAATAAAAGTGATAGTTCAAACGATCAGCAACTAGGCAGTGTGTATAATCCATGCATACACACAAATATTTTAGTGGGAAGACCACGCATATTTGAAGACGTAGCTCTTTCAACAAGCATTTTTCAAACCTTTTATGACCTCAAACGCATATTTTTAAAGAAAAATCGGCATACCTCCATTCTGTTCAAGGTCTACATGTGCGAGCACGTCGCCGTGTGCTTGAGCGCACACGAAATGATCCATGGCCTGGCAAGAGAGAGTGAGAGTACACATGTGCAAATACAGTAAACACGTGCAAATGCATGCCAAGACGAAAAAGCAAACAAACAAAACAGTAAACAAATCATACCATTGCGCATTCTAATCATTAACAAATTTCGACGACTGAGAGGGGAATAAGCACTATTTCATGCGACTTCCCATCTATACTCTCATCTGCACACACCTTGATCCACTGTATTCTGGCGTTGATGTCATCGGCTCCGCTATTGCTACTAGACGCACTGCTGCTGTTATTTAGGCCGGGGAGATGACGGAACATTAGGGCCTGGGAAATAACAGAGAAAAATAGAGCGAAGAAAAGAACAGAGCCCGAGATAATGAAAGGGCCCGAACATTTCTAAAAATTGAACATGTAAGTAGACAAACACAGAGACAGGCTAACAGACACTAGTAATGAAAGCAAGAGAGGACAGAGAAAGGGAGGAGGAAGAAAGTTATATTTGATTATATACAGATACATCTTCTTAACTTTATGAAATGTTATTACGATGTACTTTGATCAACTGCATTTCTTTCTCTCGCTCAAGGAATGGTAACGTTTGATTGAGTCGATTGCAGTGCGCCCATAACTCGGCGCTGTTGTCACCTGCGCTTGTTTTCACATCCACATGTAAAGGATAGACGAACAAGGTAAAATAGAGGTATAAAAATGATACACGTATCTTTTGTCAGTCACTTGTATATGGATAGCTTACGGAATACAATCTCTCTCTCTCTGTATTTGCTTTTTTTTTATTGCTCCTACCCGATTCGAAAGGATTGAAACAATTGCCCTCGGGCACATGTATTGCCGCTACTTGGCTGCCGTCGGCATTTATCAAGCCGAGCGAATCAACAATCTGGTTCGTTGACTGGTTTTCTTCTTCTACAGTCGAATCGCTCTCGTGAGTACTCGAAAGGAGCCCTCGCAACAGAAACTGACAGCTCTGAATCGTGCGATTGTAGTTGGTGGACTGCGCATACACCTGTGATCAGGACGAGACAGGAAGATGCCGATGAGACTATTCGTATGGCCTAGGAGGTCAAGATGTATCTGTCTTTAATTCAAATAAATTTGCGCTATGCATTAGAAAGACTATCAGTTGTTAAAATCCAAATCTTCTTTCGTCTCATGATTCTAAATAAGGCCATCCACCCGTTCACTAATATGACGCATCAGTAGGCACACCTCATGGGGAGCTACAGCGCGGCCAGTGCACTTTTTCAACCAATCACGCAGCTGCACACCAAGAGCCGTCATTTCTGCTCCTCCTTCAGAAAGCAAAAGCATTCCATAAGAAGTGCAGTTTAAGATTACTTGCCAAGAAGGAACCACTACAATCTGTTCTACTCAAGACCAACTAAAAGAAAGGCAACGAGTGAATACAGTTGGCAAGAATTCATCTAGGTTAAAGGTTTGATATACTTTCCTTTTTCTGTAAGTACCTTTTGCTGTGAGAGCGCCAAAGGGATTAGCAGCTGCATCTTTCGGCAGCTCTTTACATGTACTAGCTGCTTCTTCTCGTACTGCAGGAAATGTCTGTTCAAGCGCCTGACAAATGGGGGAGGGGGGTGCAGTCATACGAGAAGAGGTTGCCATGAACAGGAAAGAGTTATGCACAAATAAATCGGAGACTGGCGTTTGAGAGACCATTATTTCCGTTCATGTAGTATTTTTTGTAGCATCCTTTCTGTCTCCGTCCACTCCCTCGGTCCGCCGCCTTGTACTCTCTCTGACCTTCCTCTCCAGCGTATTTACCTCTAGCGTTTTTGCATCTGGAAGGCGAGGTGTCCATCGTGCTGCATCGTTATTTTTGTCGACTAAAGCTACAGACGGGGCGCGGTCGCCGTGGCGAGCGATCACCTATATCGCGTGAAAGAAAGCAAGTGTTGGCTACATGTGGAGCTAAGATTTGGCCTAAAAGAAGGCCGTAAAGATAGAATTGGTCAACGCAGCATCTCGAATATGCACCTGAGTGAACACAACACGCGGTGCCTTTCGCATTTCGTCGCCTAGGAGGGGAGCTAGCTTGTTGTGAAACTAGGCCTAGCTTGTTGTTCAGTACCTACCTAGCTAGCTAGCTAGAGATAGCTATAACAATTTCTGCCCTGCGGATGTCTCGAAAATAATGAGCAGAGGGTTTGAAAGAAAGTCAGATTATCTCTCGAGAAATATTCTAGACGCACGCAATTGAAGGTACTTAGGAACTCCGTTTAAATGAGCGCTAGCCCAACACTTCGTTGACTCGTTGACCGTTGACACACAAACCACATTTTCCGAAGTATCTTTCAGAGAACAAGCTCAGTGACCCGTGCGATGCACGGTTCAGGCGCAGCAAGTACGTAGTAGAAACGGTGCTGCACTTGGAGTAGTGCAGCGGCGCGGGGAGCGCCGCGCCACGATCAACGAAGTTTGTCGGGGTTGTGCAACGTCCAATTAAGTACGCGTGTCTAGAATTTAAGCGACAT
>Ga0307982_1003089_pt1 | contig 13317 bp, 10 predicted proteins | sample OrgLakmetagen989_FD_201847 | JGI IMG/M metagenome (GOLD analysis project Ga0307982, IMG submission 201847) | Saline water microbial communities from Organic Lake, Antarctica - #989 | ecosystem: Environmental > Aquatic > Non-marine Saline and Alkaline > Saline | place: Antarctica: Organic Lake...
CTATCCCCATTGCTCTAGGGCAAAAAAAACGTCTGTAGCAACCATCCCCATTCTGGAAAACTTTTCCCGTGTACCCGTGTGAGCTATAACGGAGTCACCAAACCGACCCCTGTAACCTGAACGGTATAGCGACACCGAATTAGGGAAGAAGTTGAAACACGGAAAAAATAGGACGAAACGAAACATGGACTTTTGAGACAGGCCCCAAAGGGCCGGAATCAGAAGACTAACAGGTAGAGAAGAAGAGCAAAGCAGCGCGAAATAGACCTAAGAAGCTAATCAGGCGCACATGCCCGAGTGGCCATAGAAGTGATGGTAGCGGTCCAAAGTGGCACGCACCTCCATGCTCTGAGAGTGCAGCTCAAAAGAATAGTTTCCGCCTGCGAAGGAGGGGACTACAACGAAGTCCCTCAGGCGATCCAGAAGAATAGTCGCCCATCCCCGAGCAACATCGTGACCCCATTTGCATGCAAGCTTCTGTCTGAACAAGGCTTCGGCTTCCGAAAAGCCAGTGCTGTAGAATGCCGTGTGTTTGCGAGCCATTTCCCGAGCGACGAGGTCCAAAATGAGGCTGAGATCAGAGGAAGCACCCCCGTATCGGCCAATGACTGGGGCAAGAACACGACAAACCCGTGGCCGTACTCATTGAGTTCGCTCTCTATTGGGCCTCTCCGATCTTTCTGCGACCCGTGCAGCTCTGAGTCGAGTTTTCTCGTACGATCGTGGTATTCTTTGTTGACAGCTTTTTGCCTTTTCTCCAGAGTTGCCCCGGGAATAGTAGAGGTGTTGTCGTCGTGTGAAAAGCCTTGTAGCGCCATGAAGTCCACAATGTGGTTTGCACCGTCTAAGTCAAAATCGGCACCATTGCCACCTGATAAATGAGAGGCTCTTATCACAAGATCTGGTATGATTTTGTTTGTTTTCTCGAGTGAAGAGCCGCTCGGGTTTTCAGGAAGTTTTCGCCGGAAGATGTTCTTGGTGCCTTGTCCATTAGTAGATCCGGTGGACTTGAAAGGAACACCGGCGTCGTGTAAGCCAACTTCAACGTTGCCCAGGATCGTGTTGTGGTTGGGAGATGTGCCTCCACCAGGGGCGTAATGTGAATTCAGTAAGTTGTTGGCATGCAAGTCTACTTTTCCTCTGATAACGCCTTTGATAATGATATGCTGGTTCACAGACTTGCGAGTTTCCGGAGGAGGTAGTCCCATGTAAACGCTAACGTGCTCTTTCCATTTTGCTGGCTTGAAGAGCACGCCCTGCACCGGGAGGCCCGTCAAGAGGTTGGTGGCGAACTCATTGTACAGAATTTCAAGGAGAGCTTTACGACGGGGGTCATCATAGGGTAATTCTATAACGCGACGGAGAATGCTGGCATTCATCAGTACATTCCTTTCGTTCATGATCACTTTTTGAACCTTCTTGGCCCCTAAACCACCGAAGGCCTCGACAGACGTGTCAAAGATGGGAGGAGGGGGGGTGGGGGGAGTCGGAGCTTACACTTGGTTCAGGTGGGTTCTTGTGACAAAGGGCTTCGAAGATGTCTTTGTGTTTAAAGTACTCAGCCTTGAAATCAGAAGCGATAAGGCTTCCCGACTGAAGGAATGTTGAATAGCGCGTAGAATCATTGTCGGCATCGAAAGAGTTCTTGCCGAGAATGTTTACTAGATTAGGGAAGAAGCCTTTTGTCTTTGAGCCACCAGGGCCGGTGGAGTCAAGCATCAAAGGAAGGTAGTTGCAGAGACAGCTGAGGAAGTGGGGGCGGTGGCTCAGGGGGCGGATTGAAACACCACCTGTACGCCCCCGAAGCAGAGCTTTATCGTGACTGAGAGACGGGTCAGGGGCATTAAAGCCTATATGCCCTGGAGATCGCCAAGGCAAAGATTGAAGGCCTCGCGCATAGCCTTATCGACTGTGCTGGCAAACTCAACCGTATCAGAGGCAGGGTGCACTTTCATGATGTATTCACCTAGGGCTTAATGCTCCCCAAATATACAAAGAAATGCCACTGTGGTATATAGCAACATAAAAATGTAACCTTCAGATCAAGTCTGACTGGGCTGAGTGTCCATTTGCGTAATGCAATTGTAATAATTTTCTCTCGCGGTGTCCTTCAGCCATCAGGCATCAGGAGTTTGGGAATGGAGTGAGCCAGCTGTCTCCACTTCGACCTGTCCTTGGCAATGGCGATCCACTCACCGAGTTCCTTCGAAATGCCCTTACTTTTGAGCGCGTTCTTCAACGTCCTGCCCCAAGTCATCTGTGGACAACCAATCGGTTCTTTGCACTGGGGGAATATAATCTAATCTAATCTAATCTAATCTAATCTAATCATTATTTGAGACAGGGCTGGAGGGGCCGGAATTTAAAGGCTAACAAGAGGCAATTATGGCTATACAGCGCAACCTTAAACGTAAGGAGCATATCAGGCGCATAAGCATGAGTGGCAATTATTTTTATCCGGGCGAAACTCTTCGTTGATCGCGGTGCGGCGGACCCCCAGCCGCACCGAGCTGCGGTTGTTTTGCGAGATATCTGCGTATCCGTATCTGTAGCACAGGATGCCACCAATCATTTATACATTCACAAACCCGAATCAAGGACACATCGAGAGGCGGGTGGACGAGTGCACGAGTCTCCACCCCGTCAATATTCTATCCAAGAAGACCAGCAGCCAACAAGCGACTTTCGTGACCGACTTCGATATGAGAAAAATGGATGTTTAGATTGCGCCTTCCTTCGATGGACTCAATCACTCAAACTTGCAATTATTGCATACAGTAGTTCCACATTAGTATCTTGTTGATACTGAATTGAAAGGTGGCGCATACAAGTTGAAGAATACGAGAAGGGAGGCATAAATATTTCTGTTCCTTCCTTCTTGTTGGTATGAATGATAATCGAAAGAGCATTTTCGAGGGCGGGATTTACTCAATACCTGGGATGTTCACGATGCAAAACATTTCAGGAATGCTTACACAGGCCGCTAAATATCTCAAAGCTTTTGTAATCACGGCGCTCATTGTCAATATCAGTGCCTACGATGAGACTTTTGAGTGTACCTTTGACCTTGGGCTGTGCAATTTTACCAGCTCTGTCGATTATTCTTGGAAGCGCCGCACGGGGTCAACACCTAGCAGCCCCACAGGTCCTAGCAGCGACCACACCACCGGGGATGGCTATTATATGTATGTAGAAGCATCTTCACCAAACTTTCCTTTGAAAGGACCCTTTGAACTCGAGGCCTCGTTAGGCAGCGTGGAAGCCAGTTCCATTATCTTTTGGTATAGCATGTACGGCCAGTCTATGGGCTCCCTTGCTCTTCAAACGTACTCGACCAACTCTGGATGGGTGGAGCAGTGGAGCAAATCTGGAGATCAGGGAGAAGATTGGCAGATAGCCATTGTAGCAATTGACACCGTAGACACTTTCAAAGTTAAGTTCGTGGCGTACACCGGATGGGATTACTCAGGTGATGTGGCAATCGACGATGTTAACATCACACTGCGCATGACACCCTCGCCAACCCAGACAACTTCACCATCGAATTCGCCGTCTCCAACGGCTATACCTTCTTTAGAACCGACGGTCGCGCCATCGAGAACACCGTCGCCAACGCTGGCACCTTCGCCAGGACAAACTAATGCCCCAACAACATATTTGACGTCCACTGCTTCGCAAATTCAAAACGCTCTTGAAGCGAGTGGTAATACGATTTTGGTGGGCTCTGACATTACATTGTCCAGTGCACTTGTTATTTCAAATGTTACAGCGGTACGTATCTTTGGGAACGCATACGAAGTCACTGGTGGAGGAAAGATGCGCTGCTTCAATGTCCTTAATGCCGATATTTTGATTTTGAACCTTATCGTATCGAATGGATTTTCTTATGGGTATGGCGGCGGAATGTATATCAATGGATACTCCCAAGTCAACTTGCTCGGCTGTTCTTTCTTGCAAAACGAGGCTCACTTAGTATCTGGTGGGGCTATTTTTGCTGACGGTGCACAAGATCCTTATTCTGATTTGGCTGAATCTGGGAAGTATATGACGGTCACTATCCGTAACTGCAACTTTACCGGAAATTTGGGCGCATTTGGAGGGGCAATCAGATTCAACTTTCAGGTTCATCATGCATTGAAGAATATTTTATTTGCTTACTATATCCTTACAAATTTACTGTTTTTTCCTTCTAGATGTCTGTAACGATGGAAAATTGTACAATATCGGAAAACAAGGCGTCGTCGAGTCCCTCTGCGACCACTGGTGGTGGTGTGGTAGCAAGTAATGGAGTCAACTTGACGATGCTTGATTGTACAATTTCCCATAACTATGCCATAAAGGAAGGAGGAGGTCTCGCTTTTTACGGCGCAAATGTCCACATGGAGCGATGTTTGATCACGGAAAATCGTGCTCTGTTCGGGGGTGGTCTAATCGCCGATTCGTCATCTTATCTTAGCTGCACCGAGACTTCGTTCCTATATAACGATGCAGTTCGGGGAGCAGGTGCTTACATTGGAGGTAGCTTAAGTGTACTATATTTTGATCATTGCAACATTGCTCATAACGTGGCATCCGAGGGTTCTGGCGCTGGTTTGTACATCTCTGCTGGTATAGTATCAATCGTGTCAAGCACTGTATTCAATAATACTGGGAGTGGAGCATACTTTACTCTGAAATCGGGGGCAGCAGACGGGTAATTGTATTGTATTAGCATGAAGCTCTTGACATTTATTTCGTTTACGCGTTGCATTTGCGTTTCTCGTGTCCTTTACGTAGATGCTCGGCCATTGGAGGCTGTTTCTATTCGCCTAATTACCCAAGTGACTACAACGCTTTTTCTGCATGCGAATATGAAACTCAAGGAAACGGAACTTTAAATGTAATTACTTTTAACACGGAAGAGAATTATGACTACCTTTTGCTCAATGACAAGAAATACAACGGGCGAGAAGGTCCAGAATGCGTGGATGTGATTGACAAAGAAATCATCAAATTTTCCGCCGACATTTATACCGAATCCAGCGGTTTCGAAATCTGTTTCAGTGAAACTTCTTCTGGAGGTGGGCTCTATGTCATTGGAGGGACAGTTTATTTGAACAACGTTACTATAGCCAGCAACACCGTCTCCCACCGTGGCGGTGGACTGTATGTGGATAGCGGGAATGTTTACTTAGAAGCATGTGTTCTTGAGAATAATATGGCCGCATCTGGAAATGAAGTCCACTTTATCTCCGGGGAATTCAAAGCAAGCGATCTAAGCGTGGTTGGAAATGGTGTACTTGTCGAAGGAGCCAGTGCGCACTCTGGAATTGAGTGCTCGTCAGCCTGTAAGCATGGTACTTGGGGCAACTGTACATTACTCTTAGGCACGGAAAATTGCTTTGCCAACTGTCACTGCGACAAGTGCCCAGCAGGCGCTACTTCGAACGCGGTTGGGGCAACCTCGCAAAGTGTGTGTACTCAGTGCGGCGCTGGTCAAGTGCCGGACAGCACTGGCACGAGTTGTTCATCTTGTCCTCCTGGAACTTTTACAACCGACAGCTTAACCGATGAGAGCGGTGGCGTAAGTCGCCAGGTTGCACTTGGAGCCACGTCCTGCAATGCCTGTCCAAGAGGACGCTTCGCGGCGCATTCAAGTGCACTAGTGTGCCAAAGATGTGCAACAGGCCGGAGTAGCTCATTGGGATCATCAAATTGCACTCTATGTGACGCAAACTATTACGCGATCGACTCCAACTGCTACGAATGTACGGCGCGCCTTCAGTGTTTATCAACACCAGGACGTAAACTTCCTGGCCCTCAGAAAGGCTACTGGGCGGATTTGTATGGTATAAACATGAATAGCGGTGATACCGACGTTCCTGATATCGATTTATACGAGTGTCCTCGAGCTACTTGTGTTGGTGTTGATCCGAACAATTCGAGCTGCTGGGGTTTGTCGAGTAAACGAAAATTCTTGCAGTGCGTGGCAGAGGAGATGTGCTTGACTGGATCAGAGGGGCCTTTGTGTGGTGGCTGCCAAGTGGGCTACACTTACTCACCAACCGACGCTGCTTGTTCATCTTGTGCTACTCATGTACGCCGTGCAGCTTTTGCGGTGGCTGCACTGGTCATTTTGACTGTGGCCGCATGCTTAATATACTTTAAATACATCACGATTCCTGAGCGTTTGAAAAAAAACTTCGTCATAGGCTCTCTCTCCAAGGTGGATACGGGAACCTTGCGCGTTGCGTACTCAACATATCAGATCACCAGCTCAATTGCATGGACAACAGGTTTTGCTTTTCCACAATCATTTGCAAGAATGCTTCAAATGTTGTCCATTTTTTCGCTAGATTTCTTGAATTTCCGTTGCGTCCCAAATTCGAGTGCATTTACAACAGTCATCGCGTGGTCAATTGTTCCTATCGTTCTTGAAGTACTTTGCCTTCTGTTGTGCTTCATTCGAAGGGCTCGGGCGCGTACACGTCTAGAAAGCAAAGAGGTCCTTCGCCAGCACAGCGAATTCTTTTTTGTGATGACGTATGCTGTCATGCCACCGATATGTCGCTTTCAATTTGAGGCGTTGGACTGCATCGATGTCGCTGGAAACAAGTACCTTCGTTCGGATACGACTGTCGACTGTAACAGCGCTAGATACGCGGCATTCAAAGTTCTCGATATAATTCTGATTCTTAGTTGGATGTCAGTGCCGCTAATTTGGTTATTGATACTGTACCGAAAACGCCACCGACTCAACCCATCAAATGCAGTGGATATGTCTCACGCTTTACGCTTACAGCGAGCGGATAAAGGACTGAACGCATCAGCTTTCCTCTGGATGGAATATCAGCCCACGTATTACTACTGGGAAGCTGTTGAAATCTATCGACGTGTTCTTTTTGTGGGTCTTGTTCCTCTTGTTTCGTCGGTCTCATCTCGTAGAGCAGCCTTCGGATTGTTAGCTGCCATATGCAGCGCAGTTTGCTTTCGTGAGATTGAGCCATTTCGCCGTCACACAAACAACGTGCTCTCTCACGTTGCACAGTATGTTATTATGTTGAATTACGGCGCGGCACTTTGCATCAGTACGGGTGTGTCTGACAATCTGAACCCCTTGGTATTTGGTCTCATCTTAGTCGCAGTCAACTTGATTGTGGTAGGGTTAGCTCTGTATTTGGGCGCAATGCGTTACAACAAGGAAATGAATTCAAACCAATGGTGGCGTCGGGACTTGAACACCCAAGAAATAGCTGTGGTGCACGCAGTGATGCAGGGTCGTACTGCTCGGCAATCCGAGATTGTCACGGAATCGGCAGGTCTAGATGATCTTGGAATTGCCATGGTGAAGACATTACAATCGAAGGGGCCGAACAATGCACCTTCATTGAATGCAGAAGGCAAAGATATAAGCAAAAATATGAGAATGTCTGCTGAGGGGAAAGTGGACAGCTTCGAAATCTTACAGCGCTATCTGAAGAACGTAGAGGATGTCGTTGTGACCAAGCGAGTGGGTGCAGGCGCATATGGCGAAGTTTTCTTCGGCACCGTTCTCGGCCGTCCAGTGGCGATTAAGACAATGCTGAAGGTCTTTCAAGCGTCATTTTATACTCAAATTACGTCTTACGTCTTATGTTCTATCACTTTACTATATATTTTTACTCTTCTTCTTCAGGTGACAGAAGATAATGCTAAAGCATTTCGGGCTGAAATATTACTCACAGCGACGCTAAAGCACCCAAACATTGTGGGTTTCGTGGGTGCATGTTGGTCGCGGGAATTGGTCGCTCTGCTGTTAGAATGGGTGCCTAAAGGCTCTCTTGAAAGCTTATTGAGCCAAACGGTTGTGAACTTGGCATGGAACGATCCGCTGCTCCGGCTAGCTTCTGATGTTGCACGAGGGATGGCCTATCTCCACAGCCGCTCTTACTTTGATGAATTAACACGGACGATGAAGAACTGCATTCTCCATCGGTATCCCTGTCATACTTATTTTGATTTCTAAACCCATAGAATTTACTTGCCTGCTTTTCTGCCATGTAAATTTTTGAAATTCCACTTAAAACCTGAAAGATTCGTGCTTGATTTTGCATTCCAAGGGACCTGAAACCGGACAATGTATTGGTGACCGAGTTTTTGTCGAGTAAAATTTCGGACTTCGGTACTTCGCGCTCCAAGGCGCAATCATATCAAGACGTAGCCATGACTGCCGTGGGGACGCCTTTGTTTTGCGCTCCCGAAGTCCTCAACGGCGAAATTTACGACGAAAAAGTATGTGAATCTTGTATTCATTAAAGATATTATTAACGTCATTCAATCACTCCCTATTCTCCTGGAAGGTGGACGTGTACAGCTTTGGCATGGTTTTGCTTGCGATGTGCGTCGAGCAGCCGTTGCTCGAGTACCTTTCGGCACGCTGGTAAGCAGTACGCCCTTAAAGTGGATTATGAATTCATTGTTAGTGTAGTAGGTAGATCTGAATGTGTTGGTTTTTGTTTTGCACTTTAAGTGTTTAAGCTGTCCTACTTTTGTGTTAAAGGTGCGTGGACTTCGACAAGAAGCAGGCTCCAAAGCAGACAATGCGGCTAATCAGGAAGATTGCCGAAGGGTGGCGAACCTTTACTGCCGTGCCCCAAGCACCCCCAAAGCTCAATGCACTGCTCGTGCAGTGCCTCGAAGTGAAGTCTGAAGACCGTCTAACTTTTGAGCAAATTCTTTCAGAGCTGAGTGGTCTCATCAAAGACGAAATTGAGGACGGCAACTTCGACCGTCAGCCAGTTGGCAGCTGTGACGATTCCGCATCTCTCGATGCCAACGACAGCGGTGTGGATGTCGAAGATAACAGTGAAAGCGACGGCTTCTTTGACAGTGCTAACCCCGCCGACAAGACCCGCCTTAGGGCTGCTTCATTGATACAACAACAAGCTGGCACATCTGAACCAAATGAACCACCGGTTGAATTGTTGCCTCATTTGACTTCGCAGGGAGGGATTGATGAAACTGAGGCTAATGCTGGCGCTGAGTTTATGCGCAATCCAATGAATTCTGTTGCAACTCGTGGCACTGACGACTCACGCCTTTCGCAACGGTTTTCGCAGGGTGGGCGGCATTCTGAGTATGGGAACTATCGTGGCGATTTGGCGACGTGCACGGAGGTGTAAGCTACCACGAAAGCGTTAGTTTCCTTTGGAGTTTATGATGGATATATACCAGATACCAGTCTATACTGCTGACTGCACTTGTAGCGCGCAAGAACGTTCCGATATTCTTATCCAGTTGTTGAAATGACAGAAGTAGAGCGCGGGCGTTTGCGATAAATGGTAAACCCCCGTTCATGAAGTATTATAAACAGGCCATATATTCCCCATCTCAAACGAATGGCGAATGGCGAACGGATATCCGAATAGACTTCTTATACCCCACATCCCCCACGCCCCACGTCCCAAAGACAAGGAGATAAGAACTCGAACTAATACAAACCCAAATGGCACAGAAGCCAATGCTGCGGGCAGAAGTGGGTATGCGCGTACGTTGCGCAAACAATGCAAGTGCGGAATGATTCAGGAGGGAGAGGGGCATTGGCCAAATTCCTCGAAAAATTTGCAAAAAGCGAGGAATTTGTGGGTGTTGCGCACTCCACTGAACAATAAAGAGGAAGGCGCGCGAGCAAGGAAGCTCGTGACATGCGGAACACGAGGTCCACTCGGCAGAGGTCAAAGTGTGCCTTTCAGCGTGCAAGGCGCCTATTGTTCTGCCCCTGAGCCATAAGAGGCTTTGACGGGACAGGAACTCCTTCCTCGTCCGCGGACTGGCAGTGAATAGAAAAGCCCCCCCTCAAAATACAAACAGCAACATGCAAGCGGGCCGCTTGTGGCCTAGCGGTCCCTCCCTATCATAGAGCTAAACCCATATATCTTCCATCAAACGCCACGGACGCTAGTCGTGGTCGTCCTCCAGCGTTTTTCGAAGCCCTCGCAAGGCCCTCCGCCGTAAGAGCAAGTCGGCTGCGTATACCCCGAAGAGTAGGAGAAAGATGCGCCTGCTTAGATTTTTACTACTACGGCGACTACGGCGCTTATAAAGCAGGTCGATTACGGAGATGGCGGATAATTCGGTAATTTCAATACCTTGATCTTTACAAGAAGTTCGTAAGGATGCTAGCGGGTCTCGAAGGAATCTTCCTGCAGTATATTTGGGAACACACTATGGTATTGCTGCTGCACTAGTGTGCTGCTAGTGCTAATTAAGACTGGATGATAAGAGGTAAACAATCGCACCATGAAGCAACGTGAGGGTGGGGTGGGTAGGTGTAGGTGGGTTTTGGCGTCCGGCCGAAAAAAAGGTCATTTTCCGCTCACTCCAGAGGGGGGATCGGCCATTCTCGTATACAGAGCACCCAACGGACAACCCCATCACCCCTGGGGGGGGGTTGCTTAGTATTGAAATAGGGACTACCCACCACCAGACAAGGGTGGAGGGTCGGAATCGGAACACCTCAGGAAAATGGCCCTCTCATTGGTTAAATGTTATTTTGCTCACCTCCTGATGGATGTGACAAATAAAATCGTCGGCGATCTGTACACCGAACCTTTTTCGCGGAAAACCGGTGCAGGAGGCGAATGAAATAGCTGGACCTGCCGCTGTTATCTCCAGCACCTTATACTGAGTTAAGAAGGCACTTAAATTTCATCAATCATCCGTGATCTGAACACATTTCGAATTTTCGTACTTTTTGATACAGGCCCCGAAGGGCCGGAATTAGAAGGCTGGCACTTTTTACCTCGAGGGAGACCGGCATTAGCACTGGGCAGGGAACAATTCAAGCGGCATTGATGGATTCCACGCGTTCGGCATTGAAACCGGGCTGGGGTTTCATATAGGCCGGAGCAGCCTTATGTATTGAGCAGCTGTTTGTAAGTAATTAAGTACTGAGTAAGTATAGTACAGTAGTACATCTCAGTACGCGAACGACAAGCTAGCACCATTTTTGAAAAGTGAGAGGAATCGATCTGAAGCACTGAAGCTGCTGAATCAAGGTTTTCTGTTGTGCATCCGGGAAAGAACCAGCAAACCAAGAAAATCTTGATAATCAAGAATCGAGGTTTTTTCATTCCGGGAAAGAACGGCTCTTAGTATCTAATAGATCAACGTAGAGTTGATGTTTTATGCGACCACGACCAAAAAGTGCCTACCAAAGAAAAATCTCTGTCCGTCACATCACATTTTTATCTGGGTACGTATGTTCTGACGCGTTACGTGTGTTCTGACACGTTGTCACTGATATCAACCATGTTCTGACACCTCGTCACGTCACTGAAATCAACTACGTTGATCGTGGCGTGGCGGCGCGCACGCCGCTGCAGTCGTTCTGTAGAGTACAGTAGAGTAGATAGTCGTTAGCCCATTCTGGGTTTCGTTATCATCTCGTCATTCTTTTGTGGAGGAATAGTATAGCTGAATGCCTTCGTAGAATGCGGCAAAGTGCCAATATCGTGGCGCTCCTGCTGACCTCAGCACATGCTGGTTTCTTTCCGACGCTTTTGTCTAGCAGGCCTCCGTCGACTAGCGACTTTGTATGTTACTTGAGCGACAGTCTGCCAGAAGAAAGACCCTCTACACGGAGAATTAGCCAAGCAAGACTAGCACGTCGCATCGGATTAGGAATGGCGAGTGCCATCCTCGTCGACTTAGTTATGGAATCATTTTCAGGACGAGAAAATTCAGGAAGTCTTGCTTCAGTCAGGGAAGACGATGAAGACGAAGGTACTGCCACCGTTGCTAGCGAGGCAGAGAGTATCGAGGAACAGTATAACTTCGACACGCACGGTGCCGTTGACGAGGCCTTCGTAGATGCATGTGACGGCGATGTCAAACAAGCTGAAGCAAGATGGGTAGCAACGTGCACTTGGCGCTCAGTCGAAGGCATCAGCTCTATTCTACAAGAGCCTCAACCACATTATCACGCCATCAAATCGCATTATCCGCATTTTTTCCACAAGGTATCGGAATAGGCATTATTTGCAACAATCTGCGCCTTAATTTCGTGCTTGTAAGCTCTGCGAAGCCATGCAAAAAGGCAGTCAATTATCTTTCATAAGTAGTTTGACATAACCTGGTATCTACATCATCATCTGAATCCTTTTGACTTTGTTCCTGTCAGAGATCTCGAAGTGGCAATTTGGTGTACTACGAGCGGCCTGGCTTGTCTACCTTAAAACATCTCTTGAACTCCAAGGAAGTATCCATTGAAAACGTCGTGCGACATTACATTTTTTTCATGGAATACGCGAACCAGGTTCTAAACCGCGGGAACTCTGATGGGCAGTTTGTGTCAATTTGGGACCTGAGCGGTGTTGGTCCTGGAGACCTTGTGGGTGACATGAAGAATTTAATGCGGCGCGTGTTACAAGTGACGCAAGACCACTATCCCGAGCGCACAGAAGTGATTTTTATCGTCAATGCACCGCGATGGTTCAGTGCTATGTGGGCCGCCATCAAGCCATTCGTGGCGACGGCAACCACTGAAAAGGTGCGCGTCCTCGGGGGCGCTGCATTACAGGGGGAATTGTTCGAATACGTGGCTCCCGAAAACGTTCCCGTGGCCTTTGGAGGCTCGGATCGCACTCCACTAGGGGGCGCTGAGGAAGAGGTAGCCCTGGCGGCGGCAGCAGAGCAAGTGACTCCGAAGGATTCAAGACGGCGCAACAACCGAAAGCCTCGCAAGACGTCGGCTGACGTAGAGGCCCAAGTTCAAGGCAAGGCGAAGGGACTGGCCTCGGCACAAGCCCGGATCCGCAACCAAGAAAATTCCTACGTCACGATGCCATTTTAGTTATATAAGTGCCCGAACTGCAGTCTTCCTAGTTATATTTCTGTCGAATTCATAAGGTACATGGTATACTGGTACAGCAGCGGTCCGAAACACTCAGGACCCAGGCACCATGCAAAGGTGCGATCTGCAGTAGCGGCCCGAATGGAGGAAGGGTGGCGATTCCCGTTTCCGCAGAATTCCCGCGCGACGCACGAGGGCTAAGAAAAATGCTTCACGTGGTATCTAAGAAAAATTTCCACGCGGAATTCTCGTGCCGTATATATATATATATATATATATATATATGTATATAAGTACGGCATAACCTTCAAATATACGGGATACGGGATGGATCAACAAAGAGCAAGCAAGCATCGTATTGATGAGTCCTTCAAAACATGTGAGTTTGACTGGATAGAGAGTCCTTTTGTGTGGACGCTGCTTTTGGTGTTTATAAATGGTTTCTTTGTCGTGCTCGTGCTCGCTGCTGGTGCGCACACCTTCCTCCGTCCCGCTTTCTCTCCTTT
>Ga0307982_1003090_pt1 | contig 13315 bp, 8 predicted proteins | sample OrgLakmetagen989_FD_201847 | JGI IMG/M metagenome (GOLD analysis project Ga0307982, IMG submission 201847) | Saline water microbial communities from Organic Lake, Antarctica - #989 | ecosystem: Environmental > Aquatic > Non-marine Saline and Alkaline > Saline | place: Antarctica: Organic Lake...
GCGAAAACATGATGCTTGCGAATGAATACATTCATATCTTTCTGGAGGTATTCATAGTCATGACCTCTTTGTCGCTGCAACTGGTACCTTGGTGCTGGTTGGTCTGCTCGACTCCCCACGCGTCAGGGGGGGATGTCAAGCGCAGAAAACAAGTCAGGCTCTGTGTGCTGCAGCATGCAGAGACGATGGTCATACAAAAGAAAATGTGTATTGAGAGTTACTGCGCATTGGTTGCAAGGTGCACGCAAACTGGACAGTGTACAGTACTCTTGCTTATTTGCAGCGGCTGACCACAGTCTGGATTGGAAGGTCAACCCACAGCGACCACACTGGGGGAATATGCGTTCATTTTCAGCAATTTTGTCACTATTTGTGGCGTTCTCTGCCGCTTTATGGGTGAATGGTGCTGCGGCAGGTACTCCTGAGGAGAATTTACTCTCCGTTCGAGCAGAGGTGAGTTAGCTACCACGCCGACGAATTTGCGGGCGTCGTCGACAGCCCAAAGCTCCAGCGCACGCGCCTGCCTGTTTTTTTTGCCTCTCTTATTATGTTTTGCATCTCAATAAAACTGTTGCGTTGGGTGCTTGTGCGGGCTCTTGGTGCAGGCAACAGGTGTTAACCGTCCACGTGTGCAGAATTTCAATCGTGAAGTACTCCAAACCGATGAGATTTTCGCACTTGTAATCGTTGCCCCTGATCAACAGTGCGGTGAACCATGTGGCAAGGTGAAAAATGTCCTTGGCAAGCTGGCTGGCAAGATGGGTCACATGATGAAGTTTGGCACAATGCTGCACAGTGATCAACTGCCCAACCCAGCTGAGGACAACGAGATGCAATCCGTTGGCGAGATCTTCGGCGTGGTGAACACCACTGCCGGCACCGCCACCATCCCGCACCTGCTGGTGTGGGAGTCGGGCCCCAAGCTCATGAACAAGGTCGTCAGCATGCCTGCGCAGTATTTGATGCACATTGTGGCCAAGGGGCCCAAAAGTGCCTGGGCGCAGCTGCGCAACTTCGTGCCATCCATGGTGGAAACGGCAAACACCAACAAGCTGCAGGAGTGGATGACCAAGCGCCTGCCTGCTGCCCCACGCGTGCTGCTGTTCACTGAGAAGTTGGGCTCCTCCGTCCTGTACAAGAAGCTGTCGGTGGACTTTGCCGGCCGCGCGCTGTTCGGCGAAAGCAGCAAGTTCCTGGAAGACATGGCTGAGCTCTTCGGCGTGACGGAGTACCCCACCCTGCTGGTGTCCCCCCCCGGCCCCCACAGCCTGAAGGAGGAGGCGTACAAGGCGTGGAAGCGGTACGAGGGCGACATGGAGTACGCAGCCATCAAGACCTTCCTGCAGCGCAATGTGCCGGACAAGAGCACCCCCCTGGTGCACTCCCCCGCCACTTGGAAGAAGCACTGCGCCGATGCTGAGGGTGTGTGCATCATCGCTGCCGTGGAGGACGACGCCGTAGCCCGCAAGCGGCAGCTGGAGGTGTTCGACGCCACTGTGTCCCGGGCATTTGTGAAGGTGGACATGGAGGGCTTCCAGCGGGGCTCAGTGCAGGCCACTGACTACCCGGTGTCTTTCATGGCGCTGGACGGGGAGCGGCAGGCGGACCTGCGCAGCCTGTTCGACGTGCCTGCGGTGCCCAGCGTCATTGCGGTGAACCCGCGCAAGAAGGCCTTCTCCGTCATGAAGGGCTCCTTCAACGAGAAGAATGTGTACGAGTTCGTCATGGGCATGCTGCTGGGGGAGGGCATGGAGTTGCGCACGTACGACAGGGAGCCACTGGTGAACACTGTGGCGCCCACTGCCGCAGCCACCGGCAGCAAGTCAGGCGGCGGCGGCAAGAAGAAGGTCAAGAAGGTGCGTCGCAAGAAGAAGGCCAAGAAAGCCCCTAAGGCAGCAGCTGCAGACAAGGCAGAGCTGTGACGCAGCATGCCATGACAATGCATTGTGTGGGTACAGGGCAGCTCACAGCGCCGTGCCACGTTCCAGGTTTTGCTGGATGCTTGCGCTGTACTTGTCGAACGCTTTGCTGATTGCTTTGTTGAACTTCTTGTTCTTGGAGTTGATGTAGTCCACCTTCTCCCCCGCCTTGACGCGGTCCCGGTCTGCCCGCTTGGCCTTGACGGTGGTCAGCACGGTGGACAGGGCAGCGGCACGGGCGCCATCCACAAACGCCGCGGCACTACTGGGCACAGTGCCCTCCGGTGCGACTCCAGCGGTGTCAGGAACCTTGGACAAGTCGCCCAGGGACTTGTTGTACGCCGCATGCTGCGCTTCCGTGTTGTACTGGAACCAAGCAAAGCTCTGTTCCCGGTTGCGCTTGGCCAGCTCAGCTGCGTCAATGGACTTCTCCACCAGCTCTGCACTCTGTGTGAGCATTTCTGCTGCGGATGCATCAGTGACATCCTGCCGCCGCCGCTTGGAGCGCTCGTAGCGCATCCCCCCGCCTTCCTCCTTGGGGGCGGCTGCCACAGATTTCACCTCGTGCTTGGGGTCAGCAAGTCGCCTGGCCTCTTCCCGTACCTCACTCTTGTTGGCGGCGCGACCTGCATGCAGCTTCATGCGCAGCTGCATCAACCTGCGCTTGCCGGGAGGCATGCTGGCGAGCTCCTCGGGGGGGGGGAAGGCCATGCCCCCACCCCCCCCGCCACCGCCACCGCTGGCAGCAGCAGCAGCAGCAGCAGCAGCAGAGGGAAGCACGGTGTCCCTATCAGCTGGTGTACTACTACTGTCCTCTGCGCCTGTGTGCTGGTTGTGCTGTGCCCCTGTGGCGTGGTGCCGCTTGGTGCCCCGGGCCCGAGGCTTGATGCCGCGGGCTTGGAAGCCAACGGGCAGGCCCAGTGCAGCAGCAGCAGCCATTTCCGATACACCGCCATGGTGAGTGACCTGCTGGGGAGCACTGTCGCCCGCCGCCACGCTTGCAGTGGGCGCAGAGGAGGAACCATCCACGGGGTCGCCGTACCTGCTGGCTGACCGCAGGGCGTCCTGTCGCTCGGCATCCGTCAGCTGCACCTCCCCACAGTCCGCAATAGTGACTTCGCGCCGAGGCTTGTCACCCGCTCTCACAGCCACGGCTTCAATGAGGTCTAGCACGTCCTCGCCGCTCATCAGCCGCCCAAACACCACATGCCGGCCGTCCAAGTGCGGCGTTTTGGCAAAGGTGATGAAGAATTGGCTGCCATTGGTGTCAGCACCAGAATTAGCCATGGAAAGCATGCCCCGCTTTGTGTGTTTGCGCAAGAAGTTCTCGTCAGCGAAAGACTTGCCATAGATACTGCTGCCGCCTGTGCCGTCCCCGGCTGTGATGTCGCCTCCTTGGGCCATGAAGCCTTTGATCAAACGGTGAAAACTACATCCCTGCGGCCAAAGGTTGTTGAGAATAGAAGAACAATGGCACGATTTTTACACTCACCTTCAGATGAAGCTTTACCCCTGTGTCTGAGTAGCCTTTCTCCCCAGTAGCAAGTGCGCGGAAATTCTCTGCGGTTTTTGGTGTACTGTCGGCATACAGCTCAAAGAGCAACCGGCCAACTGCAAATATACAAATGAGGGCATCCAAAACCAGTGGAAAACAGGGAACCGACCTTGCTGCTGCCCAATGCTAATATCTAGGAAGACCTTGGGATTCAGCACCCGGCTGGCGTGAAGTGTCATTGTGTGTGCCGGCTCGTCACTCCCCAGCTGCCGCGGTGGTACCCAGCAAATGGCCGCAAAGCAGGCAAGCGTCACTGCTGCATTGAGGTAATGGAAGTGCTCTTCACATAATGCTGTCGCAAGTGCACATGTCGTATACAAGAATGTACATCGCCGAGGCAGGGGCCCGCCGACAATATCTGCATGCGAGCTTCTCTTGAGGCTGAAGCCCACCGACAATTTCTGCACGCAATGAAACCAATGAGCATACCACGTATGTTACATTATATTTCTGGTGCAGATCTTATCTCTCCTTGGCGTTCTTTACGGGTGGCCGTACCCACTCCGGACCCTGCCCGAGTCTTGAGATTCGCAGAATCTATGGACGGCCCGATGGTTGGCCAAAGCTACAGCTCGGAGGCTTCAGTTCCGCGATATCATCCCGTTGCATTCAGTATCGGTGGCTCCTCTGTGAACAGCAGTGCACCAAGCGAGAACTTCAGCCTCGGCCAGGGCCAAGCTCCCCTGCTTCAGAAGTTGCCTGCAGTGCAGGAGGAGAGTCATGGCCGGAGTACAAAGTTTTTGGGTGCTGTCTTCCTGCTGATGAATGCTATTTTAGGTTCTGGCTTGCTTGGTCAAGCCTACGCTGCGTCGCAGAGTGGGGTAGCCTTGTACTTGGTGTGCTTACTAGTAAGTGCGGAATTTGATTGCACACAGCTTGCCTGCACCTGTGCTTCGCACAGGCCATGGCGGGTTGTGCATTCTACGCAATTTTCTTATTATTAATTTGCTGTGAATTGAAGGGGGTCACTTCATATGAGGCAGTTGGCTTTGCAGCCTACGGGGTGGTAGGACGCACAGTGGCTGCAGTCATCATCGCAATGCAGAACTTTGGTGCCTTGACTGGCTACATTGTCATTTTGAAAGACCTGCTGCCCCGCCTTGTGGCAGAAGCAGGGCATTTCAAGGTGGGACATGGGCCGTGGTGGTCCCACCCCGCATTGCTGGTGGTGGGTGTGGTAGTGGTGGTGGTGTGGCCCATGACCTGGCTGCGTGACATCGGCGCCCTGGGGTTCACCTCCGGCTTCAGCATCACCGTCATGCTGCTCTTCACCATTGTCATTGTGCTGCGATCCAGTTCTATCAGCTGCACTGAGGCAGTGCAGCGCCTGGAGCTGCACCACACAGAGGGCTGCCAGGCGCACGCCACGCACTTCGACGCCGGCTTCGCAGAGGTGTTCCCCACCCTGGCCTTCAGCTTTGTGTGCCACACGGCGCTGCTGCCCATTTATACAGAGCTGAAGACGCGCACGGTGGGGCACATGCTGAAGGTGGCGGGCACCTCCATGGCCGCCTGCTTCACCCTGTACGGCCTGGCGGGGGTGTTTGGCTACCTGGCATTCAGGGGCGCCACGCAGGGCGACCTGCTGGACGAAATGGCAAAGTACTCCCCCGATGACAGCCTGGTGCTGGCCTGCCGCATCCTGGTGGCTGCCAGCGTCACCGTCACCATCCCACTGATCAACTACCCTGCGCGGCGCGCCATCACCATGGCGGCCTGCTACTCCACCCGGGACAAGTTCTCATGGGTGCGCCACGTGGGTATCGGCACAGGCACCCTGGCGCTGGTGACGCTGTTGGCGCTTGTGGTGCCCAGCATCACCACTGTGTTTGGCGTGGCGGGGTGCACCACCAGTGTAGGACTGGTGTTCGTGCTGCCAGGTATGTTCTACATCCGCCTTACCAAGATGACTGGCGTGAACGGAGACTTCTCTGGGCACCGCTTGGGGGCACTGCTGCTTGTAATAGGGGGGGTAGTTGTGGGTGTGGCCAGCCTGGTGGGCGTCATCTCGAAGCTGATTTGATGGGGCATGGGGGGGTAGTTGTGGGTGTGGCCAGCCTGGTGGGCATGGGGTATGCAGCAATCAATTAGTAAAAGTTCATCTTCTTGCGGTTCCACCTGGTTTCTGCTGGTGGCTCCGCCAGCATCTCTGCTACGCGTGTCTGGTAGCGTGCCTCCTCCCGCTGCTGTAGTCGGGACTCCAGGAACTCCGCCTGCCGGGCCTGCGCCCGCTGGGCCTCCCCCTGCTCCATTTGCACCTTGGTGTACTGCGCCTGCTGCCGCAGCTTGGCTTGCCGCTCCTCCTCCAAGGCGCGCTCCCGTGCCAGCCCCTGCTGTCTGTACTCCTCGTCGGCGCCCAGCTGCCGTTGGTCCAGCCAGCGGTCGAACTCCTTGGCCTCCCGGCGCTGCTGCACCTGCACGTCCCGCGTGGCCTTCACTTCGTGGTTCAGGGCCTCCCGGGCAGCTGCCTCCTGGGCCCATCGGCCCTCCCGCTGGGCCCACATGCGCTCCTGCTCCGCTGCATGCAGGGAGTCCAGTGCGCCCTCCTCGGCCTTTTGGATGCTCATTTGCGCCTCCAGCTGTGCCCTGTGAGCCCGTGCGCCCCGGCGGGCCTGCTCAATGCGATGCGCTTCCTCTTCCGCCTGTGCCTTCTCCGCAGCCATGACAGCCTGCAGGCGGGCTTCATCCACGGCCTTCTCAGCTGCCAGGTCCCGTCCCCGCCGGCCCCGCTCCACCGAATTGAACTGCATGGCCTGCTTCATGTCCTCCCGTGCTGCCTGCCGCCGGGCCGCTTCTCGCTGCTCCTGTGCTGTGTTCTCTGCGTCCCACTCCGCCAGCAGGCGCTGCTCGTGTGCGATCTGTTGCGCCCGCGTGCGCGCCTGGATACCCTTCTTCATGGCAGCTTGTGTGTCCACCATGCGGCGCATCTCCGCGTCCAGCTCTCGGCGGCGGGCGACCTCTTGCGCCTCGCGATCAGCACCAGCTTGGTTGGCCTGCAGCATGCTCTGGTCCATTTGGCGGTGCCACTGCGCCTCCTCCGCTGCCCGCCGGGTTTTCTCCTCCAACTGGTCGGCACGGTCGTCAGCAATGCGCATCTGCACGATCTTTTGGTCACGTGCACGCAGCACGTCACTGCTGTTGCGCCAGCGCTGCTTCTCCTTCTCCTCCACGGTGCGCTGGCGTGCCTCCTCCCGCTGCCGCTGCAGCTCCCGGGCGTAATCAAGCATCCTGTGAATGGGCAGACTCGGTGTGAGGCGCGCAAAGGATGATGCAATGCAGCTGCATACCGTTGCTTTGTCACATCAGGTGCTTCATACTGTGCCTCGATTTCCTTTTGATATGCCTCTTGCTCAGCGCTCAGCAACGTAGCAAGTCTGTGTACAGCAAGACGCATGCGACGAGTCAAAAACGCCGTGCCCCGTTCAAGGAAAGCAAGCTGCACCTCAGAAGGAGTAAACACACGTACTTCTTCCGTCTTCGATTAAGGTCCTCGTCGAGAGCATTCTTCGCTGCTTGAAGCTTGTGAGTTGCCATCCGTTGGCGCTGGATGCGGTTGCTGGACTGCTCAAACTTGCTATAGACAGCGGTCTTCAGCATTTCAGCCTGGATTTGTTGAATGCCAGCCACTCTTGCCTCGGCTGCTTTACGCAACCGAATATTGGGTGGGTCAGCAGACATGATGGTACCACAGGCGGTGCCCAGGCACTACAGCAACCAGCCAAATTCCGCAAACGCTCTCCACAGCAATCACTTTTGATTCCTGATAAGACCTTGCTGGCGAGCAGGTTCAGTGTGGCTGTTTCCTGTCGAGCACTAAAACATATATACATGTCATGTCGCATGTCGTTTTTGTGCCCGAAACCTGATTTGCAGCAGAGGCCCCCACACCAAGCTTCTGGTCTGGGGTGCCTAGTTCGAATGCCCTTCAACGACACAGCTTGCTGGCGAAAGCCTCCAAGCAAATTTCTTGCAGCACTCATTCAAACTCTCCCTGGCTAACTATTCTGCGATGTGTGGATGAATGCTCAGACGTAAAACGAGTCGCTTTTCATGAATTGCGTCACCATTGTAAGTGTGTGTGGCAAACGTCAGTGCATGAACTACTTCTTCGTGGCTGTACTCGTGTATCCCGCAAATGGGTGTGTATGCCTGCTGTCCTGGTGAGCCTGCACCCCGGTGCGCCTGGCGCTCTCCTGCGCAGCAATGGCCTGCATTTCGCCCTGGGCAGCCTCTGCATCCCGGATGTCCGCTGTCCATAGCATGCTGGCAAGGCCTTGTGCATTGGTCACCCGCCGGATGCTCCGCCCCCCCCTGGAGTTTGTGCCTAGCACGGCAGCACTGACGGACGCCACAAGGTCCACGTACGCGGCACTGGGCACAAACTCGTGCTGGAACAGCGCATCCAGCTCCACAAGCACCCTGGCGTGAATGGCTGCAAAGAGCTTGGAGGACACGGCACCGGGGCCCAGGCGGGCGGTGGACATGGGGGGGGGGGGGGCACCAGCCCCAGAGGGCAGCAACCCCAGCCGCAAAGCCGGCACGCCTGCTGCACTGTGAGGCGCCAGCTGTGTTGCATCCACAGCAAGGTTGATGCTGCTGCTGCCTGTGGTGTGGTTGCTGCCGGGAGCATCTAGCCCCCCCCCTGCTGCAGCCGTGGGGGGGTGGGGCAGGGAGGGCAGAGAGCCAACCTCCTCCATGCCTGCAGCGCGGTCCACAGCACCCTCCAAGGCAGCCACTTCATGTGGCGGCGCCAAATGTACGCCGATGTGCTTGTGTGCGCCGTCAACGAGGTACTTGTCGATGACTGTGCGGGCCCGGGAGGTGCGCAGGTCCCGGCTGGTGATGGCATGGAACTGCTCCACTGCACGGTGGAAAGCCAGCAGGTGGGGGTGTAAATGGGAGGGCAGCTGTGGTTGCGGCCCAACTGCCTGTGTGGCTGCATGTCCACCTTGAGCTGCGTCTACGAGTGGCTGCGATATTCCATTTGCTCTGGCCACAACCCAAGCATTGAAGCGGCCGACTAAATCCGGACTTCGAACAACAGACTGAAAAGTGGGCTTCGCAAACATTGTTCGGTACTTGTGGGATGCGTGTCTTGAACACATGCCGTGGTAAACTTGCTGGCGCAGGCACGAAGGCACAGTGCAGTTTCTTCGCGGTAACGGCACCATATCTGGGTGCTCGAAGCGAATCAAAAGCAGCCGGGCAGCTGTCAATATTAAATCTCGATCTGGAGAGTACTGTTTATCATTGCACACAGCATCCAAGAAGCTGTCGTTTCCAAGTGCTATGAAGGTGTTTGTAAGTGCCAAGCTGTATTCGGGGTCAGTGATGGATTCCTCGACCAGACGACGCAGGCACTGCAGCAGATGGTCGTGCAGCTTTTGCAGTGCTGCAGCAAGTGCGTCAATATTGATTGCTGAGTTTGTGGATTTTGATGCATGGCATGCCAAGTATGTTGTATACAGTGCAGTCTGCGAGACGCGTGCAAGAGTCGTGCACAGCTCTTGGACATGTACACTGCACTCATACCTGCAGCAGCCGTCCAGCTGGCCTGGTATCGTCATCGGACACAAGCCCTTTATTATTCAAATGATGGGCCTTCAGAACTAGCTTGAATACCTGTGTCAAACACTGCAATGCCTTGTGAGTCCAGGCAACAACAACACACTTACCCGCGATTGGACTTCCCGAGCATTTCCAGCTCCTCCAAATCTGGCGAGCGCTCCCTCCACACCTGTCCACAGCATCATACCATCCTCACCAACAGCTTTGACGAGCACGCGTTTGCCTAACGCCTCTGCTGCAGCTGCAGCCATGGTTCCAGGTCAACGACCGTCAAATTTGCCAAAGCTTGTCGTGTTTGCAATACAAATTCCAATGCAGAGATGCTGCAGGCTGCTGAGCCAAAGAAAGGTTGCACAAAGAATGTTTTATTCTCAAAAATATTCTGCTGGTAAATCCTGCCGCCGGTATGATAGACACATGTAGGTGTCTGGATGTTGGAAGGGGGGTACCGAGAGATAGCCACTTTTGCGGCAGAATACCTTCAGTCGATAGACGCCTTGCGAGGCCAATTTCAGCGTTTGCAGTTCATACGATTGACTTCACCCAAATCTTGCTAAGTGAAGTACTGCTGTTTGAGCTTGACTCCACTAAGATTTCAGAGCACAAGGTGCCAGGGTGCAGCTGTCTTGTTGTTGAGGTTGTGACAAGAGACTGTGCGCCCCGAGAAGCCACTTCAGAGACTTGACAGATTGACTGCGAAGCTCACATACAGCTGTGCAACGATTCAACCAAGGACTTTGACTCCGGGCTCTCTTTCAACCAATTGGCGTGTCGCACACAAAATCCGCATGCATGGCTCAGTCACTCGCACGAAGGCCCAGATCAGCATCGGACGCACGTGGCCGCGGCGACTGGCGAAAGAAAAGCGGTAGACGTGATGGTCCCAGTTCATGTAGGTACTTGTGGCTGTGCTGTTGAGCAGCTCTTGCACATGGCCTTTTGCAGATGTTGCTGGCGATGTATGTCGAAGTGTTTTCCAGCAAATTGCCTCGATGAGTGCAAATGAACGCTTTGATTTGTACGGAGGGGCAGTCTTTATTATTGGTGTTGTCCAAGCAAGCGATTTGCTAGGCTCGCGCACGGCAAGCGAGGGTGGTCGCAACCCGTACCTGTCCCTCGTGCCGCTGGACCACGACGGCCAGGAGCTGCGGCCTGAGGCAAAACGGTGAGTCCGCAGGCAGGCGCCCGCTACCACGCACTGCATGTACATCAACTGCGCCCTTGCAGAACCCAGACGCTGTCAGACACACGGCATCCGGAGTGGGACGAGGTGTTTGCCTTTGGCCTGCAGTCCCCCGTGGACAGCATGGCCTCCCTCAAGGTGAAAGTCAAGGAGTGGACGCCATCGGTGTCCTCCTCCCACACATGGCTGGGGCAGGTCACCCTTCCTATCGAAGACATCCTGCATGCGTTTGAAATCGCCAACGAGGGCGCCGTGGACCTGCAGAGCGCCCAGCAGTGGGCCGAGCTCAGCGTGCCCATTGCCACTCGCAAGGACAGTCAACGCAAGCAGCACACCACTGCACAGGGCTCACTGAAGCTCATGACGTTTTTCTACCCCGGGCCGCCCCCCGACCCGCAGCCCCTGGGTGCAGTGTTACACGTGGTGCAGGCGCAGCAGCTGCAGGACCTCAGTGGGCTGGCGCCCACCAACCCCTATGTGCGTGTGCGCCTCACGGCCCGCAACGGCGCCCCCCTCCCCGACAAAACCAAATTCAAAACAGGCACTCGGCCCACATCCAGCAGCCCCCGGTGGTACCAAGCGGTGTACTACCACGCCGAAGGGGTGGCCATGAAGCCAGGGGACCCAGAGGACACTGCACTGCAGGAGGTGGGCCTCACACGCAGCGCAGGACCCCTGCCGCGCAGCCCGGTCAAGCAAGCGCCACCCAGCAGTGCACCGCTGACAACCCCCACAGGTGTGCGTCCCTCGCGCTTCCTCTCCCACATCACTGAAGGCGGGGAGCTGGGTGACGAGGACGCAGCCGCACCGGGCGACCCGGAGGCGGATGGGCCCAGGAGGTGGCCCCGGCACCCCTTCTCTGCTCGAGAAGGCAGCGACACCCAAGGGCGTCTGCTGGCGTACGGTCCTCTGTGCCGTCTGCGGGCTGGGGCCTCCATGCGCTCCCTTGCCAGCGCCCAGCTGAAGCCAGTGGGGCCCACCAGAGCATCCGTGCTCTCAGCTGCAGCGCCAGGCAACAGCAGGACGAGCCCGCCCAAGCGACGGAGTAGGACGTGGGCTGACGATGGGGTGGCTGGCGGCTTGCCCCTGGGCAGCGCAGTGGACGCGGTGCTGTCCAAGCCCTCCACTGTGGTGAGCATGGACCCGGAGAAAATGGTGGCTCTCGCGGAACACAAACTGCAACAAGTGGGTGACCCATATGTGGAAAGCGATGGCACACCCGTGTTCTGGTTGCGGTTTCCCGACGCCAGTGTGGGGCAGGGGGCCATCGAGGACAGCAGCGGGCTGCTGCTGGAGGTGCGCACCAAGGGATCCATGGGACGCACGGGCACGTATGGACACGTGGCCATACGCTGGTCTGCTTTGTTTGGAGACGAGTCCACTGTGTTGACCAGCCACGGCCTGCGGTGTGACCGGTGGTGGCCATTGCGGGCGGGGCAGCCGCCCACCGCCAGCCACACAGGCACAGTAGCCGGCGATACTCAGGGCAGCAGCGCGTATATCGTGGGCTACCTTCGCTGCCGCCTGGAGGTGTTTTACGCGGATGCATACCTGCCGCTGGGCTGGGAGGAGAGCATCGACGACCAAGGGCGCATTTACTGGACGCACATCACCGCCAGTGCAGTGCCGGTGAAGCGGGAGCCCGCCTCTGTGGTGGACTGGAGGGCGCGACACGACCTGGCATCGGATGGTGGTATGCACAGTGGCAGTATCGATGTGCCCTCTGCCCGCACGCGCAGCAGTGGGGGGGGGTCCTTTGCCAGCGCTGCCATGGCCCTGGATGGGCGTGCCTCCCTGCGCAGCAGTCTGGCACGGCGGGCATCTGCCGATGGCTCGCCTGCCCCAGCGGCAGGTGTGGCGTCTGCACTGGCCACCCGCAAGTTCTTCCTGGCGGCGCACAACATCGACGCGGGGCAGGTGGGGCACTCTGCGTTTGACGTGGATACGCCCCTGGCAGCCGTCACTGCTCAGCGCCGCAGCAGCAGGCAACCTGACGCGCTATCAGCTGCCCTGATGGGCGCTCAGAGCGAAGCGTACCGGGGTCGTAACGACAGCGTCATCTACATTCCGTCCGAGCCATCATCCCGCAAGAACAGCAACAAGATGCCCCCCCCCGCACCCCCCTCCCGACCCGCTGCGCCTGGTACCCCAGAGGATAGAAAGGATGATGCAAACCCAGCAGCTCTTTGCCCTGCAGCAGCCAGTTCCCCCGCCGCGCCGGTGCCTGCACTGCAGTCCGGGCCGGCAGCAGTGCGTCTCACCAAGCACAGGGCGCCTTTTCACAAGTTGCCGCTGACCGCCGCAAAGATATGCGCTCGACTGGCGGTAGAGTGCGCAGATGCAGGTATAGCAGCTGCCACCAAGGCAGTGGGCGTGCCCCCCCTGTGTCTGCAAAGCGGTGTGGATGGCCCCACCATACTGGCTGCGACACTGGCTGCCCAGTCCATCGCAGGCGTCCCGCGTCGCGACTTCCTCTCCCCTGCTGCAGCTGTGCGGTCCAGCATGTTCCGCAGCCACGGCCTGGGGCGCAGCAGCATGGTGGGTGGGGCCAGCAGCAGCCCCAGCGGCAGGCGGCAGGGCAGGGGGAAGGCCCCCCCTGCAATGCCCAAGCGGGCAAGCGCCACGCCTGCGGCTGCGGCAGCAGCTGTGGGTGCTGTGCAGACTGCTGCCTCGGCAGCTGGTCGCTCCTGCAGCAGCGGGAGTGCTGGCAGTACTGGCGGCGCCACCCAGCCCTCACTGGGGGCAGCACAGCCACACGAGCGGGTCCCAGGTCGGACTGATCCTGTTCAAGCCGGCTCTGCAAGCAGTGGTGCAGCACCAGCGGCTGGCCCCGCTGGTACGGTGGCAGCCTCAGCTGCTGGCAGCACTACAGCGCAAGCAGGCGCCCACGGCGATGACAGTGGCAGTGATGCTGACAGTGACGATGGCGGCAACTCAGATACTGCTGCTTCCGCCATCAGCAGTGCTGAGAAGGCGCGGCGGGTGTTGGGGGGGGGGCGTGACCAGGATGTGGTGGCCGGGGGCAGCATGCTTGAGCTGCTGCGCACAGCACCAGAGGGTGGATCCGAGGATGATGACGAGGAGGGCGAT
>Ga0307982_1003092_pt1 | contig 13314 bp, 9 predicted proteins | sample OrgLakmetagen989_FD_201847 | JGI IMG/M metagenome (GOLD analysis project Ga0307982, IMG submission 201847) | Saline water microbial communities from Organic Lake, Antarctica - #989 | ecosystem: Environmental > Aquatic > Non-marine Saline and Alkaline > Saline | place: Antarctica: Organic Lake...
AGCGAAGTGGGCGGTGTGTACGTGGCTTCAAGAAACCGGAATTAAGCCCCCTCAGTTTCTTCTAAAAATCACTAAATTTTACCCCTCAAATTCTTAACGTGAGTGCATCTTAATGCCCGCAACTGCCCCTGTAACGAAAGACCGGCGCTGGTTTATGCGTACCTATTTCGCAAGAAACTATATTAGATTTCCTGGTTTTGAAAACCTCTGCAACACCACAGCGTTTGGAATTCGCGTGTTCGCGATTTCCCACTGCTGGACTGCTGGACCGTGTAGACTGCCTCGACTGGTCGACAGCCTCGACTTTCCGAGTTGGCTAGGCCGCGATATTGGCCAATCTAGCTGAGATTTTTAGGGCCCTAGTCTAGCTACATTAGGCATTAGCCACGCATCCATAGCAATACCTTCAAGAGCAGCCCAAAGTCAAAGAAGGTTGCTGCTCATAAACCGGGAATATATGCACCATAGGCTATCGTGAGCATTACCTGGTTGACTATAACTCATTTTAGATTCAAGATATGCAACGCCCTCACTCATCCCCGCACATCAGAGGGCGCCGCTTGGATAAGAATCGCACTGCACCGTTGCATTTCGCGAGTTCGAACTACGACGTCAACCTTTTGTATTCTCAATTGCGGAATCGTGCGAGGACAGCTGCTGCGGAGGATTCTATCGATGCTTCAGCAGAACCACTTTATCAGGAATTTCCTCGATGGTGTCCTCAAAGCTATCGTCCAGGGATCCCGTCCATGTTTATCGTGAGCGCTGGTGGCCGCCGAAGTACCAATTTCAATCCTCGTCCAATCTCTACGATCGAAAAAGCCCGAACGCATCGAAACAAAACGGTAAGCGGCGTGGGGATTGTGGATTGTCGACTTTGAGCAGCGCATCTTTTTTTAACATTTCACTCAATTTTTCTTTTTCAGTCTAACCATGGTGAAGGTCAGCGAACAAGCAGAGTGGCAACACAGCCACCTCCGGGCCTGCAATTTGTGCACGGCGGTATCGTGACTGGGCCACTAGCTGCTGGATCGCCAACTCGACCACTTACTCCTTCTCAAGTCCGTAGGCGGCAAGCTGTAATTGAAGATGAGCTCAGGTACGATTAAATTCCACTGCATTTCTGTGAGTCAATAGTAAAATGGTAAAGGCGAAGTAGACTTTTGTAACATGAGCTTCGCTTTCGTCAATCAATTTATTCCTGGCATTGCTCAAAAATGGGGATGTTTTTTGACTCGGTGGTCTTGTTTTTTTTAAATATAGAATTGACTACGGTATGGAGCCGATGAACGCTTGGCGAATGCGCTTTTGAGTTCCTGAAAGCGTTGGCATGAAGGCAAGGAAGTAGATGCTTTTTCTCGCTGATTTTCTCAACAAAGTTGGTTGACCTTCTGACTTGGTGATGTCTATTCTCTCTATGCTTGTGAATGGGAATAAAAAAATTCTAATGTGAAGCTCCAAGTCGACTGCGATGAGCCCTCTTCAACTTACGTTACCAGAGTGGGTTACTTCGAAGTCCGACCTTCGACCTTCGATCTTCGATTTCTCTTGGTTGCTTTTACGGAAGGAGCAAAGAGAGCAAAGTGGGGGGCGAGCCTCATGAATACTGCTTACTAACGGCATTTCAACGGCCTTGTTGTTGGTAAGGGCATTCGAGCAAGGATTATAATTCAAACTTCAAACCTACCGATATCTCGTTCCTTAGGTTTAGGATAGAAGCGTTAAAATCAATAGATAAACGGGATTAAAATTACAAAAGTTCAACACCAACACCAAATCTAAAGACTTACGAGACTCCTAAAGGGACATAGCGCTCGGCGCTTGGCTTGGCACTCGGCATTAAGGTATCTAAGTAGTTTCGCTTTAGCTCTTTGCACTAGAGAATCTTAGCTTTGAATTCGGGGAATATTAGTATTAACTATTACCTATTAACTAGGCCGAACCAGAGGCACATTTGTTCTCCTGCTTCACACTTAATTGAAGGGACGTAAGCGCCAGGACACAGTACAAATACGTGCTTCTTTTTAGTAAAGCAGTTGTTCAAAGTTCAAAAATAGGCCTTCCGCCGTTAGCACATGGCTATTCGTTCGTGCGTGGCTCGAAGGGTGGCAATTTATTCGCACAGAATTTATGCGTACGCAGCCTGGGATTGGCACGATTGGAGCGCATCGAAGTACTCAGTGCACGCCGACGCGTTGTTGTTTGAGGCCTTGAGGCAGTCCATGAAGTGCTGGTTCTGCTCACTGCACGCCGAAGCAGCAGGAGCAGCTGGGGCGGCCGCAGGGGCAGGAGCGCTGCTGCCACCTCCGGAGAAGGAGTCCACCGCAGCGTTCACTGCCTTGTGCGCGATGGCCGAGCCACCACCGAAGGCCATGCCCGATACCATGGTGCCCATCAAGCCAGACATCATGCCGCCGCCTTGAGGGGCCGCTGGGGCAGGAGCTGGGGCAGCAGCCGGGGCGGGCGCAGGGGGAGGAGGAGCGCGGGCGGCAGGGGGTGGGGGAGCACGCGCGGTGCTCGCTGGGCGAGAAGGTGGCGCACGGGAAGGTGGCGCGCGAGCAGGGGAGGATCCACCACGAGAGCTACGAATATTTTTTTCATGAACAGGAGCAGCATGCAAGAGAGCGTGTTAGAATTGAGATAGAATTCTATGCCTGTCATGTTTCACGCTTGCAAACAACACCACAACGCCCCGAAAGACTGAAATATGATTTCATGATCAAGGTTGAAAAATACATTGTAGATCATCTCATGGACCATCTCTATAGTTTATTGAATCATGGAGAAGCTGTCGCTTCCTTTAAAACTCGTTCACGTGTGGCTTACCGAGGCATTTTCAGAGGTTATCACAAGACAAGTCGGTTCCGTCGAATGATTCGAGAGTCGTCTACTGACTGAGCGATTCACGGTCAATCTCGTAAGTTTACGTTTGCCGAAATTTCCCCGAACTGGGAGTGCTGCGACAAGTAAAAGTACAGTGTACTGTACAATGCAGTAAATTTTGAATAGTTCTCTTAGAAAATGGTCGAGTTCTCGCCCCAGTTATTGGCCGCTACGAGGGTGCTTCCTCCGACCTCAGCCTCATATTTGATCTAGTTGCCCGGGAGCTAGCTCGCAAGCTCACGGCCTTCTACAACATAAGCTTTTCAGAAGCTAAAGCGTTCAAGCAGAAGCTTACACGCAAGTATGACCATAAAATTGCTCGAGGGCGGGCGGCCCTTCTTTTAGATCGCTTAAGGGACTTCGTTGTGCCTAGTCTAGTCAAGTTAATACTCTCCCAATAACAAAGAAAAACAAGTACACACTAGTCACAGAGGCACACAAAAAATGTACATGTGTGATGCATATGCGCTAGCAATTTTGCTCCAGAAGGTCCACGAAGCATTTCTCCGGGCTATTTTTTTCCCCGGCAGGGCATCGTCTCAATGTTTTTCTCAGGCGCCGGGCCCCCCTCCTCTATGGGTAGGAACTCCTCTTCTCTGTACGATTCTCAGGGCGTGGACGAGCGAGATACATTGGACCTCTATCACCACTTCCAAGGCCACTCTGACCTGTGTGCCTGTTAAGGCCTTCCTTCTAGTATAAGCTGCTTTGAATTCTCTGTCTGCCTTTTGGCCTTATAACTCCGGCCCCTCGGGGCCTGAGTTAATTTTTTCTAGCGCGGCAGTGCTCTGAAGGCTCGATCTAGGAGGGCTAGTAGGAAGGCAACGATGCTTCGAGGAGTTGGATATGTCCTGGAGGTGCATTCGAGAGTAGGAAGTCTTCATCCTTGGGGCCCTCTAGGCTTTTAGAATAGGGGACGTGGCTGCTGGCTTCTGTGTCATTTGGGTTTGTATTAGTTCGAGTTCGAATTCGAAGTCATCATCCTTGAGGTCCTCTAGCCTTTTAGAATAGGGGACGTGGCTGTTTGCTGTTTGCCAAAGGCTCTGAGTCTGAGCCCCCAAGGAAGGGCCAGAATTAGAAGGCCAATAGGTAGACGAAGAATTCAATGCAGTTTATACTAAAAGGAAAGCCAGAAAGCCATATCAGGTTCACCGGTCAGAGTGGCCACGGAAGTGGTGATAACGGTCCAAGGTAGCTGTTTGCATGAACCAAGGAGTTATTAAGAACCACGTATTGTTAAGTGACTACAAGGAACAGGAAAACCAGTAAGTATGGGCACGGCCCTTGATATTGATATAAAGTTTATTTCATGAACAGTTTCCACTTTGAAGAGGGTTGAAGGTACTATACTTCCTTCTCTCTACGCACATCCTATTTACGATTTTGACTTGCGCGCATCGCATCTAGTCTAGCCAGTCTAGTTAATACTCCCCAAATACAAAGAAACACCCCTGTGACATATAGAAACAGAAAAGTGCATACAGTAAAGCAGTTGTAACCGTTTACTCTCGTGGTGCCCTCAGCCATCAGGCATCAGGAGGTTTGGGATTGGAGTGAGCCAGCTGTCTCCACTTTGACCTGTCCTTCGCAATGGCAAACCATTCATCGAATTCCTTGGAAATGCCCTTACGTTTGAGCGCGTTCTCCAACGCCCTACCCCAAGTCATCTGTGGACAACCGACCGGTCGAGAATGCGCTACCCAACCTGTCAGCAATTGCCGAGGCGCCCGGCTCATACGCATACGTGCGACGTGGCGAGCCCAACGAAGAATCCGATTGCAGAAGTAGCTGTCGATGTCAAGGAGGCCCAAGCGACGAAAAAGACTCGAGGTAGTGATATGGTGGCGGAAGGTATGACGTAAATTCACACGGCACATTGAGCGAGCACACTTGCCATGTAAACTACGAAGGCGCTTGAATAGATCCTCACGCAAAGACCAAGCTTCGCAACCGTAGAGTAAAGTAGGCAAAACTAGGGTCTTGTATACTTCACCCTTCAGTTCTTCAGAAAGGTACTTTTCAGTAAAGATGTTCTCCAGGGCGCCAAAAGCGGCCGTCGCTCATGTTATTCTCTTATCAACATCAGCATCACAGCAGGTAAGCGAGTAATGGAGGATTGAACAAGAACTTGAACTTCTCACAGAAATCAATAAAGCCGGTGCCATCAATGAAAAAGCGAGACGTGTCCGCGGCCTCATACGCCGTTCGCGGCGGCGGAAAGTACATTGCCTCAGTTTTGGATGCTGCGTCACCGCGACCAACATGCACGCAAAGCCCGAATTTCCGAAGATGAGCAAAGATGTGACTAGACCCCCGAATGGGTTCGTCACGCGACTGGATCGCATGCGCGTACACCTCTGCCCGCAGCATTGGCTACTGTACCATTTGGGTTTGTATTAGTTCCAGTTCGAGTTAATGCCGATATAAGAGGCAATTCACCTATTTGAGATCTCCCATATCTGACGTCGCCTACATCTATTCATGGATTTATATAGATTTGAGGCACCCAACACCCAACAGATGAGAGATAATAGATAGACGATTATAATGATGAGCAAGGACTGCATTCATTTCGTTTGGAGCACGTCAGCAGCGCTATCTCATATGCCCTTCTCGCTTTTCCCCCATCCCTTGCTAGGGAAGGAAGTAAGAAGAACGTCACAGAAACTTTTCGCTGCGTCATTTTGCTTCCAAAGCCACACTGATGAATGTACACAAACCGTTGACGAAACCACCAGAGCCACGCGCGCAAGACAGAAAGAGGACTAAGCCCCTTCCATAGCCCTCCTGCATGCGCTTCTCCAGTCGCTTAACCTCAGCAGCCCGCTTCGGCCGGCGCAGCATCTTCCACCGCGCGGGTGGCCGCTCCCTTGTGTGCCACGCGCACCAGCTCTTCGGCTGAGGTGGGATGCACACCCACGCTGTTCCGCAATTGTCGCCACGTCAGAGGGCTGCGCCCACTCATCGCCACGGCAAAGCCTTGAATGACTTCTCCGGCGTGCGGGCCTACGTAGTGGACACCCACGACTACCTCCCTTGTATCCCTGGAGGGGCCACCGCCGTCTTCTTCATCTAAGCTATCGTCGCCGTCGTCGTCATCGTTCTCACTGTCACCGTCATCGTTAGCCACACGATTGTCATGCATGACCACCACCTTCACGTAGCCTTCTGCGTCGGCTCCAACAACATGGCCTGCTTCCAGAGGCAAACTGGCCTCTAAAGGAGTAAACGACAAATGGTGCGCCCGAATCGACCACCGAGGCGGCTGCGGCTTCTTCACACCTGATTGATCTGCTTTGACTGCTCTCAACTCCTCTTCGTCGTTGGATGCGTCACACTTGGCCAAAGCTGCTTCTTCAGAGAGGCCCACGCAAGCGTATTCGAGTGGCGTAAAGATGGCTGTGGCTACACTCTCAAAGGGAATGAGGGTGCCTTTAGCCCGGTCTAAGCTCGGCGCTTTACTGCCTTCATTGCCTCCTACAGTTGCTGCTCCCACGCTGCCATCCTGCCGCAGTCCCTTTTTCCTCTGCCTACTCCCCCCAAAGAGGCGCCTTGCGAGCTTCTGGCCTTGGAGCACGGCTACAGGGGTGAGCTGAGGCGTGCCTTGGGCCACGTCACCGATCGCAAAGCTGGCACACACAAGTGCAGGCACACAAAAATAGATAGAAGATAAAACAAAAAACAAAGAACAGGCACATAAAGAACAGACATATGAAACAGCAGGAAAGCATTTTTGCAGACATTATATAGCTCAGCACAACTATATGTCACAGAATCCAAGTCACATGAAAACAATCAAGGGAATCGGCGCCCACAAAGAGGCAGAAATAGTGTGGCATGGACATGGCAGCAGATGACAAATGACTTAATAATGAATTCTTCAAACTGTCCATTTGTAATCTCATTCGGTCCCCTCCCATACACTTTCGAATTGGCGGTCGCCGCAGTTCCCGGCGGCCCCACCAACACTACATCGCCTCCGCCACCACCACTGCTGCTGCTGCCATCAGGCGCTGCTGCTTTCGCTCCAATTCCCGTAGTTTTAACACCAGCAGCTTGCAAGTTCAAACCCGTCGTGTCAGCAGCACGCCCCACTGCAGCGAGCACCAAGTCAAACTGCTCTTCTCCTTGTTGTTGCTGCTGCTCCGATGCCCACTGCACAGTATATTCGCCGTCCTTGGCATTGCTTTCTTGTTCTTCCTTGCTTGCTCCTTTTTGGCTGCTTTTGTCGTCTGTGAGTGGAATTTGCTGGATGCACCTCGGTGTCCCCTGCACCAGTTTCACCCTAGTCTCATACACAAGGAAGTTGATGAGAGAGAGAGAGAGAGAGAGAGGTGCTGAGTGATTAATCATAGAAGCTAATAAATAAGAGGTTGAAATGTTAGTGAGTCTATTCATCGAGCACCTGCTTTCCCACTCCACCTTTGCTACTGTAGCCCTACAGCCACGTCTGAGCCCCTGAAAGAAAAACTTCCTTTTCCCCTTTCTTCTCCCTGTGCGTGTGTGTAATCTCCATCTCTCACCCGTCTGCTTCGAGGCCAGCCGACACTCTCGCGACGCAATCGCGGTCGAAGCCTCGGAGCAGCTGCGACCGGTACAGCACCGTGACGTCGCAGCCCAGGCCAGCCAACAAGCCCCCGCATTCCAAGGCCACGTAGCCCCCTCCCACCACGCACACCTTCGGTCTGCGGTCCCCCCTGGCAACGCTAGCCTGCGCAGCGACGTTGCGCGCCGACACGAGGCTGGGCAAACCAAACAAATCGTCGGAGGACACGGCGACTTCGCCTCCAGCGCACCGCAGTGGCGACGGCCTCCCACCCACCGCCACAACGAAGGCACCTGCTGTGAGCTGCGTTCTTGACTCCGCGGAGCCCGCTGCTGAAGTAGAGCTTCCTGGCAATGCAGCTGCTGCACTGGCCGCTTGGACAAGTTCGATGGTGTTCTGCGAGAAGAGGTCACAGCTTATGAAATTACGGGGAAATGAAAGAGGAAATAGGTGACGCGTGGTAATGATTCGAATAGGCAATTGAAGAGGGCAAAAGCAGAAGGGAGGTACAAACCGCGTTTTTCTAGCCTGCCTAGCGTACGTGAATGTTCAAAGAATGTGGTGATATCACCTCATCCACAAACCGGCCGAGGTCGTTGATGTATTCAACTTGCTCCGAGCGCAAGCTTGCACCATACTTGAAGTTTAGCATTTTGATGTGCCCTTGCACCGCAGCCGACAGCACCGGCCAGTGGTGCGCCCATTTCACATCATGTGAAAGCGACGGTTCCTCTTTTAAAGAAATCAGGTCAATCTTTCCACCATTAGATGAGCTAGCTTTCATCGCTATTGTTGCTGGCATCCAGCCAAATGCAGCTGCATCGTTCAACTTGCTGCTCAACTTGGCAGCATGGTGCATGAGCTTCTTGGGGATGCAGCCCACGTTCACGCATGTGCCTCCGATCCCCCAGACACTCCCATGTGGGCTTGGTTTCACGTAATCCAACACGCACACTTTGGCGCCCAAGCGAGCTGCTTCTCGTGCGCAAGCTAAGCCTCCACTGCCGCCGCCAATCACGATCAAATCGAAGTGTGTTCGATCCGAAGCCCCGCCATGGAGGTCGAGAGCTACCATTCGCGAACTTCTAGTTGGTGCTCTTAGTATTCTAGATGGACCTAGCCATCCTGCCTTTGCTAGCGACATCGACAGCAGCGGCGCGGCCAGTCGAAGCCATGGCATCATCCTGAAATGTTCTTATTTACTAGATCAGATTGATTATTGTCTGATTATCTGATTATTAATTTAGAAGTACAGTGTACTACTTCTTACGTGACGAAACACAGCGTAAAAATGTGCCGACGAAGTCGGAGCAGTTTTCACGATTTGATGGCTGAGAAGGAAAAAATGTCATGAAGTCATGAATGCTAAAACGCTGAAGACTTAACGAGTGCTTTTGCTAGGGCTCTAACGAGATAGCAAGCTATGTAACGTCTTTTCTATCAGCTGATAAGTTGTATCTGGCCTTAGCAATGTCTGTATTCAGAAGACTGCTGGCAATTATAGGGCTTCTAGCTACACATTTAGCAACACCTGCTATAGTTGATGACGCAACGCGTGACGCCTGCGGACGGGACTACACACTTTTCGTTGTCATTACAGCTACGACTAATGTAAGTAAGGCTCATCTTGATAATCTTTCAATTGACATTTTCGGTCGCAATCCTTGCGTGGTCATTGCGCACTCGACTACGGCATTTATAGAGGACATTGGAAAGGCAAAATCAAATCCACAAGGCTGGGCAGGGGCTGCGGCTATCGTTGTGGTTGAACCAGACGCTGTTGTATTGGCTGAGATGATGAAATCACTTGATTTATCACATTTATGTACCAGCAGCGATGCCATTGGCAACTCCTCGTCTGTGGAGATGGACGATGACGAACTGGGCATGGATGTCTCGGAAAGAAAACTGGCAGGCAAAGTGAAAAACACACACGTCAAGAAAAGCAGAATAAAAAGACAGAAGCATGTGTCTCACTCAGCTCCATCAGCTCTTTTTCATGGAGGCATTGCGGCAGCACCTGCACAATTGACACGTTTAAGAATTGTTGTCGTTGACCGAGAGCCCTTGTTTGAAGTTTTGGAGTCATTGACGACTCAATCACACGTGCTTCGTACCGCTATATTTGGAATGGACCTCCGACGCAAAATGGAGTATGTTCATGAATCATATGGCCAAATTCGTGATATATTCATCCGCTCATCATCGTGTGTTGCGCCTGAATCTGGCCGGAAACACTCTACTGGTAGGTCTAGGAGCAGTGGTCGTCTTCAGTCGTTTGAGAATTCGGTGACTTCCACCACAAATTCCAGCGTCTTTGAAATTGAAGCACAAGAAGTTCTCCATCTTACTTTCTGTGAATCGTTTTGCTTGCAAGATCATTTTCACCGCCTAAAGCATCGTGTTATTGCTTTCATCGGGCTTCTCAAGGCGCATTTCTCAAGCATTGCAACTTTACACGCAACCACCACTTCCGTTGAGACGGATGATTACAATGCTGAAGTTATGCTACAAGACGATAAAAACGAAAGCACGAACTCGTATAGTCAATGCTTCTCAATGGGCTATGACAACAGAACCATTCGAAGTATCTTCCCTGCATTAGGAATGGCGCCCTTCAACAGCGACTCTTTCGAACATTTATACAGTCACTGGGAAACACTCTTGAACTTTTCCTCGGAATGCTCATCGTCATACACTCCTTTAGCCGAACAGGAGGAGCACAACTCATGGTGGACTGATGGCATTTCGCGAGGTGAAGCACTTAATGGACTAGAGTACAATGGTGATTCATTATCGTGGGTAGGGCCCGGCGAGCTTACTGTGGCGGTATTGATCCTGGGAACTTATCGTGTTTTTGACGGCACTTGGCCTTCTCACCAAAGATTTATATATGACCCCATTCGATTGGATCCGTCAACAAAATATCTTGATATCTTCACGTGCACGGAGACGCATAAAGTCCCGGCTGGTATGTTGAAGCCAACTGCGAGCTTTGTTGCTCCACCCACTTCAAACATGTTTCAAAGGTTTGATCACTGCTTTAGGAATGTTGAAAAGTGGGCTAAGGAGCACTGGAACACGACTGTTTATGATTTTTACATGCGCATAAGACCGGACATGGAATTCGCCTACGCGTTACCATGGCCTCTGCCAAGTCGAGGAAGTCCTATGTATGGCGATGTTCAATCTTCCATTTACCTGGGTAACATACGAACATATTCATGGGCAGATAACGTGACATTGGCAATGATTGGAAGGGGGAAACCGTTTGCGGAGTTATTGCATACAAACGGTAATTGCCCTATAAAGAAAAATAATATAGTTATGGCTCATCCTCGATTGAACGATCCTTGTGTTGACATCGGGGACCAAATCGCGATTATTCGCGGGCATCGAGTGGCGGAGCAATATTTTTGCTTGAATTTATCTCATATTGAGTCTAGAATTGAACAAATGCGCGACAGCCGACCAACCAGTAGTGATCAAAGAAAGTATCAGTGCAGTGCGATGTGGCATACGTGGGCTAATGAAGCAGTCGTAAGCCACCGGGTTCTGGCAAATGCAAAGGCTACTATAGCCCCTTATGACTTGGGTGGCTATTTCCTGGCCCCCATGAGGAAGGAGCCGATGTCGTGCACCAATAAGATCACGGGGTCTTTAAGGTCATGCACGTCGAAAAAATGGCTCAGCAAATTGAACATGGCATATTACGACTCTCTAAAAGCTCGCGGCGCAAAATTAAATTGTATCTTCGGCAAACAGGCAAGCCTCCTTGAACGGAATGAGACACACGAAATTGACAATGCCAGCGTTGCGGATTTAAATTGACTGTTGACTGTCCGTTACATATATTCTCAAAATTATTGTGGGTTGCTTAAAGACAAATAAGGAGCAAATTTATTTCGAAATGCCAAATTTTACAACAGAGCGCCAAAGCAAATCTACATTGTACCAAAGATTCCACATACTATTATTGATGTGCACTGCCGTGTGCTGCAGGTACAATATATTTGTTTGTCTTTTAATTGTTGGGAACATCAACTTAATGGAATTCCCCCTGCTGCCTTCGAATCCCTGCGCTCCACCTCCCACTTCATGGTTCTGAAAAGCACATCGCTTTGTTATGGGGTTTTCGGGTTAGTCATAACATTCCCTTGAGTCGAGTAGAACCACCATGTGGGGAGATATACATACTCATATGGCGAATTTGAGTCGGCAGTTCGCTTCGCGACTAAGAGCGAAGAACTCTTATTCATTGGGCTCGTTTTCACCGTTTTGCTATATAAAATCCGCGCCAAAAAAAATAAAGTGAAAAATTGAAGGTTTGACTATTATTGGCATCAATACAGAGCTCTTTTATATGTATATGCAAACCCAAAAAAGTATATTACTCTCTTTAGACACCGAATAGATGGCGCCCTGCTGTGTTGATTTACGTTACACTGTATTTTTTCTGAGCCCCCCCCCGAGGGGGGCTGGATTTAGTAACTTATCGGCGTCTACAGAGTCCCCCGGACCGGATTGGAAGCCTGGCTCGAGGTTCATATAACTTTCGTAAGCGGTCTCTTCGTCGTAGTCGTTACGAGCACGGGGGTGTTGGCTTTGGTCCCGTGGGGCGTTCGGGGCTTGTACGAGGCTCCGACGATGGAGCATAAGGCGCGCCCATCCACGATGGGCGATGAGTCCCCACGCGCGATAAAGCACCCGGCGGTTTTATAGGCCTTGGCGGTCTTCGAGCCCCTGTCACCTTTGTAGGAGAGGTGCTCGGCTGTCAGCGCGTCCGCGATGACATCGGCAAGGAGGTCGACGTGCGATGACATCTCTCCAATGGCACCAACAACTGGTCCAAGAATTACGCCGTCACGGCCGAAGGTGTTCAGTTCCGCGACGAATCCATCCTGCTGATCCCCTCCGAGCCGGGTGTCGAGGTCCTTGCACTGTCTTTTTACTATTTTGAGTCGCGTGCAACACACGCGCGTGTGCTCCTGCCCGCAGCATAAAATTTTGTGCCATTTGGGTTTGTATTACATAATAGATATTCGAGTTCGTACTGTATAGTAAGCACGACAGTTGCTGAATCCTTTCGTTACACCCCCCCCCCCGGGCCAAGAGTGTACCGCCATGATTCTGTAAATGTCGCGAAATGTTCAGCCGTCGGTGAAAAAGAACGCGGACCTCTCACTAACTTTGGGCACTCTGAGCTGCTGCCTCTGGTACTATTGGTTTCGGTGATGCATATTACCGCTCATCATTCATCAGTCAATGTGTTGCTGTCGCGCTTCCGGCCAGCTAATTGTCAACCAAAAGGAATTATAACGGTCTAAAGTGGCCCACTCGTAATCATTGGTTACAGACTCGTAACATGAAAAAGTACCTGGCCTGTGCACATGCTACGGCCTTCCTTGTTGTATAATTAGCCTGGACTTCTCTATCTGCCTGATAGCCTTCTAAGTCCGACCACCACGGGTAGCGACTGTGGCGTTTAATGAGGATTCATGGGTTTAGCTCTATGATAGGGAGGGACCGCTAGGCCACAAGCGGCTGCTGTTTGTATTTTTGAGGGGGAGGGCTTTCTTCTCACTGCCACTCTACGGACGAAGAAGGAGTTCTTTTCCTGTCAGTGCTTTTCTTGGTCTGAAGACAGAACAATATGCACCCTGGAGCGCTGAAAAGCAATTTTGACGTCTGCCGATCATAGGACTTCGCATTCCGCACGTCACGAGCTACGCTCGTGTGCCTTCCTCTTTGTTGCTCTGTAGAGTGCGCGATACCCACACATGCCTCGCTTTTTGTATTTTACGAGAGTTTTAGCCAGTGCTCCTCCCCCTCGAGGACAACGCCGCACTTGATTTGTTCTGAGCCCCCCCCCCGAGGGGGGACTG
>Ga0307982_1003093_pt1 | contig 13310 bp, 17 predicted proteins | sample OrgLakmetagen989_FD_201847 | JGI IMG/M metagenome (GOLD analysis project Ga0307982, IMG submission 201847) | Saline water microbial communities from Organic Lake, Antarctica - #989 | ecosystem: Environmental > Aquatic > Non-marine Saline and Alkaline > Saline | place: Antarctica: Organic Lake...
TTGTCTCAAACATATCGAGCTAGGCATTCAACTATCGCATCGCATCTTATTTCGTTTTATTTCGCGCGACGAATTTTAAAGATATGCAGTATTGACTTGACTTAATCGATATTACTGAAGCTGTTGCTCAATAACTACTTTTTGATGTTTCCTCTTTCTGTATGGCCATGAATTCCTTATCACGATTTCTAGAAGCAATACTAGATGCGCCACTGAAATGGCATCGGAATAGGAATGAGATGCTTTGTTATTGGTGGATTTTGCACTTGGGTCAAACAGGAGTATATATAATTAATCAACTACCAGCAGCTGTAAGCGAGGTACAGAAGTGAATAGCACCGCAGTAAGCACGTTGGCCTTAAAGCCACCCCGATCTGAATTGAAAGGCAAGTGACCAATTGAAGCTCTGTATGGGCAATTGGCCATGAGCCTGAGGCAAGAACAGGGACTAGCCCGCGTTGAGCTTGATGACTCTCCATCTAAATAGGGCCATAGAGCCATTACAATTACTTCACTAATTTCCTTGTTTTATACAAAGTGGGCGTTATTACGGGCTTTGATAATCGATCTTGCCGCCTTGTAAATGTGTAAAGCAATCGCCTATATGTCACTGCACATTGCTCTTTGGCCTCCTGTACTTGACTTATTAATATTAACTTCATCGTACATATTTCAGACCAATTGCCACGTGCAGATTTCTTGGGCTTACAGCCATGGCAATTCCAGCGCGCACAGCCATGGCACGGTACTGGAATTGCATTGTTATCGGCGTAACCCTCCTCACTACTACTCCTAAGCATGTCAGCATGGTAACATATGAGCAAGGACTCGGAAGTTACATTCGGAAAGATGATGCGTCTTGACCCTGCACGAGTACTAACGGCAGAATAACTCCACTTTTTTCTTTAAAAAGGACTATTTTTACTATTCACATCGCAATCATAATTAGCCTTCGCGATTCCTGCGTTACTTTATTATCAAGGCGTTTGTAATTGATTATGCCCTTCAAGTGGATCATATACATGAATGAAGTGGGTGGTGGTTTGCATTTGTGTTGAGGCAAGCAGTGATATTTACCTGGCCTCCATGCATGCGTCATATTCTCACTCTCTACACATTTACATGAGACGCTTAAGAGTATGTTGAGGTTATGAATGGTTCGATACGATGAAGTTTTGTCAGTAAATTAATGTAAAACCAAGCTAAGAGCTACGAAGATTAATTATGGCCGCACCCTTAACTTTTCTTGCAATATGTTTGAAGTAGTCTTCAAATTATAAAACATGAAGGTGTGAATGCTTCACTCTAAGGACAGTGGAGTTTAAGCCGAAACAAATGATAGATTCATTTGACAATTTAAAATATTTATAAAGTATTCAACGTAATATTTTTTTGAGTCTTACTGCCTTTACAAGATGTACTACTTATTTGATAATAGATAGTTGGTTTGCGTATCTACAAGACTGATACGCCATCTCTTTGGGTAATAGTTCGTATGACTTCACTTTTGTTAATTCTATGATAAGCACCCTAGAAGTAATAGCGCATCGTATGGTAAATCGATTGAGGTGTAGAATTGCATTATTGAAAGTCGTCCTTTTTTTTACTCAAATGCAGCCAAGCGTTCTTTCATGAAATTTCCAGCCACGGTGACATCTTCAAAACCTCCGAGGGCTACAAGAGGATCTTGGCACTCAAAATCAAATGGTTCTTCTTTTGGAAATACTACGCAGGTATATTCTGGCGCTTTACTAGTATCATCGTCGTCTCCTTTTTGTTCAGAATATACAACACATCCAAACGAAGTATCACCCTCGTACCATGCAACCTCTTTAGTTCCATGTGGATCATTGAATACGTCCATTGAGCTTATGAGTCCAGGATTGTAAGCTTCTCGTCCCCAAATCTCTTTAAATCGGCTATGTGTACAAGCACGTACAGCAAAGTGCCGCACGTTACTCTTAAGCATTGGCGTAAGATGCAACGTTCGTGCACATAGCGACATCGAATTTTCTGCTGCCAAATATCAAAGAGAAAATTAAAAATTGTCTGATAGATCCTGACTTGCTGCTCCGATTGCACTACTTGCGTTTGTCAAATTGTACTGACCCCTCCATACTATATTTTTCAAGAAGTGCTAGTCATGAAGTTATGTGCTGATGCGTAAATATCAGTCAACCAACAGAGGACCACGTGCCTTGATGCAAATTGCCGCACAACAAAACTACTCTGCAGCTAAGTAGTGCCAGCCAACTTGCCTATGGGATTGATTTAAAAGCCAATTTTACACAAATTCAACTGATTATCGATCTAGTAGTATGAGCGAAAGAAGGACACATATCCATGATCTTTTTTCGGGGAGCATTGAGCTTGAATCATAGATTACAGCGCATAACTTCATTGCATTGACCTCTCTAAGTCACAGTCACGATATACCGGCCCTCGAAAGCCCGCGAATCGAGAACAATGGACCTTTAATGCTTTATGGCCGTATTTCGGACCGCACTGGCGCATACGCATAAGCATGCAGCATTGGATCATTAAAATCATCATGTGGTCCTCATTATCCTATATGCGATATGGGCCCTTGCCGTTAATGATTAATAACAGCAACCGCATAACACTCGGACTAAAGATCAAAAGAGTACCAGGAACCCAATCTTATGCCTCAGCGAAGTGCAGGTGCATGTACGGCAAGGCCGTGGTACAATTCTGCTACTCTATACTACTAGTGCGTGGCGCGGGTAATGCCCTTGGCCATTCGCTCCCGCGCTTGTGCAAATGCTTTCACTTGTTCTTGTCCGCGTGCCAAGTCAGCTCGCAAATGTGGCGGTGGCTCCAACGATCGTCGTTCTTGCAGGCCTTCGCTGCTTACAGGGGATTCAGCAAACTTTTCAGTCTTATTCGGAGCTTCTCCGTTATCGCCTGTTGACCCAGTCGAGTTTGTCGAAGATCTTGGTTTGGCACCAGCTGGCGGCGACGAAGCCGACGTCGATCGCGTTTGTGCTTGGGCAACGGCAGCACGCTTTTTGCCTAATACAAAAGCCATGACTCTATCTAATAAATTATCACACAGCCGGCGCGAAGGCGCGAAAAGTGGCAAGGGCGGCAAAGCGTATTGACTCGCCAGACCTACTTCTTTGCTCGCAGCAGCAGTCGAATGCGGCGCTAGAGCTAACGGCCATGGAAAGAAGGCAGAGTAGAGGCCGAGAGAAACAAAAGGCGGCTTCAAAAAGAATGTGAGAATAGTGATGGGCAGTCCAAACCCCAAGAAAAATGGCCATGCCGCCTCAATTGCGACGTGACGCCTCTGGACTGATACCTGAGAGCGTTACACCAAGAGTGTCGTGTGAACAGTCAGTCGTAAGAAAGTAAGATGAAGGAATGCATGCTGAATTTATCATTTCTTGCACGAAACAGGATGCACCAAATGGTTTAAAGGGCATTTCTACTGCAAAGACGTACCCCCTCAATTGACCACGCATAATCAAAGGCGTACAACGAACTGAGTAGCGTCGAAAACACGAACGCTGCAGCCTGCGCCACCACGCCAAGTGCGGTAAAGCTTCTAGCAACTGCTCGCAAAGACATCGCAAGTGCAGTACCACTTTCCCCATTTGCGGTAGCAAGTTGCTCTAATAATATAACTGCAATGAGTCTTGTGGCTTCAGGCACTACGAGCAGCGCGTACTTTTGCGCGAGGAGGATCAAGAAGAAAAGGTTTCTGTAGGTCTCTTCTTCGGTACGCGAATTCTGAGGGGTAGATTCCCGCTGCCGCCGAGTAGAAGTGAGCTCAGATGTGGTAGATTTTCTTTGTTGTATCTGCGCTGCCTCAAATAGTGCCTCCGCAAGTTCATTATTAGTGGGTATGTTGACTGCTGCATAAATGAGGCCCCAAATGGGAACAAGCCATGTTGCGTAAAAGAGCAATGCGCACAAAGGCTCTACCCATTGAGGCGGATGTAAAATTTGAGGAACATCAGCATATAGATAATCGCCCCAAGAGCGCACACTGGGTCTTAGCCATCTATTCAATACTACTGCATCCGACCCTGCGATCAGAATCACGTTGGCAGCAGCAACTTTCAAAGCCCCGAGAAGAGTAGCTCGATTTGCGACAAACGGCTTTATTGCTCTGGGTATATCGAGAGCACACCATAAACCTCGAATGAATCCTTTGAAACTGATACCTAGTGCATCGTCTACTTCTGAAAAGGATGGCATATGCACACGATTCCAAGTGTATGAACGTGGTCGCGGAAGGTGAAGAAACGACTACCCGTTAGAACTACCTAGCAACGCAATCTTGACATCTATGAATCCAAAATGGACAACACGCCTACACTTCAATGCGCTGTTTAAGTATTCTTAGCAGCTAGGAGCAGTCAAGATATCTCATTGATTTGTCGGCAAGGAAGGTCTTGACATTTTTAGCTTTTCTCCGTCGACACGACATGAAGTTGTTGGCACATTTTATTATTGCATAATACTATATTAGAAATCTATTGCACTCGATCTGCATCAAGCTGTACTGTGGAGCGAGCGACGGGCTAGGGCTCGCAACAGCAAGTGCACTCATGGGCGAAAAGAAAGAGAAGAAAGACGAAAAGTCTGAGGAAGAAACCGAGTTTGAAGTTGGTGCGTTGAGCAGACCTCACATATAGTCAAAACATCAATGCTTCCTTTGATCGTATCCCTACGTTGACCCGCTATACTGCATGTTGCGCTCGTTTCAGAGAGAACGCTGCAGCAGGTGGAGGTCGGAGACTTCGTCAAAGTGAAACAAATTTTAGATGAAGCCGTGGTGAAAGCGGTGAGTTTCTAGCACTATCATTTTGGTTGCTAGCGGGTGCATGCTGGCATGCATATTGTGGTGGAGCTGGCGTGTCTCTCTCTTTCTTATGCTCTTTCTGGCATGTCACAGATTCTGGACATAGGCTACAAAGAGAATCATTACTGGGACAACGTTAAACTGCTCCTCATGGTAAATATCGTTATTCTCCTCTTGTCAGCAATTTTGAGTTGGTTTTCAATTCTACCCAAAAATGGTTGACCTTCGGTCGTCACGGTTTTCTCATGCCCGACTTGTGCACATTCCTTCTTCCTCCTTCCTCCTTTACAATCACGGCCTTATTCCATGCGCGCATTCAGGTGGTGGCTTGCTTGTTCGCCATGGTAGCGCAGTTTTATCCTATGCCATTTCCGGACTCTCGCCCGCTGCTTGGCGTGTGCTGCGCGGCCTACTTCACTGCCTCTTCGATCCTGCAGCTCATTGTGACTTACATCGAGAAGGACTGCATCATGACCACGGCACCAGTGCTCACTGAGAGCGGCGCCCCTACGCCTGACCTCGCTGCTGGCCTCGTCAACTCCAACCAAGAACCGGTGGAGAACAAGACCCGAGCCGGGGGAGCAGTGGGCCTCCGGATACGCACCAACTTCCCGCGCTTCTCGTACGACTTCACGGTTGCTGTCCAGGTGCTTGCGCAGCGCAGTGCGTTTTACGCATCAGGAATAGACTTTGTCCTAGGGTGTGAGCTATGCATACTAGCCTAGCACTAACCATTGCATTTGCTTTCGTCGCTTCTCTTGCTCTTCCGTTGTCCACTCTTTCGCCTTATGGCTTGCAGTTGAGCGGGCCACAGTCGCTGCTCCAGAAAGAGCCCACAGGCCCTCCACCCAACATCACCTCGATGCGCTTCAAGATTCACGACTACCTCACTGAAGAGGTGAATGTGCATATGCGGCGTTGTTATCATTTTTTTGGCGAGCTTCGAGGCCTCCTTGTGTCTCGCGCTCAGCGTACAAGCTGTTCTAGGTTCCGTTGTCCGTGTGCTCGTGCACGCTTTTTGTGTTGCTCGAATCTGTTGCCACTCACCCTTCTCCCCCAATGTTTTCACACACACTTCCCCCGCTATTGCCATCAGGGCTTCTTTGACGACGAGCGGTTTGAGCAGCACGTAGCATCGGTGGTGAAAGATTTCGAAGCGGGCAACTATTACCAAGACAAGCCGTACGCGGGCAGCAAGAAAGAAAAATGAAGCAAACTTCATGCCGAGGGCGGAGAGCATCCCCTAGTAGACCACTGAGACGCCCGAAGTAACCAAGTTTACCCATGTCTGGCAGCTCGAAATGGGGTCAATATTTCTTAAGCGCTTAGCTGCTTTGATTTCCTGTCTTCTGTGGGTTCTTTGGTGCGTGGTGCGTAATTCCTTTTCAGAATCGGAGATTTGGATTTGGATTTGCTTTCGAGTTTCGAGAGTTCGAGTTCAGAGTTGTATAGATTTTCCTGCTGCTACGAAGAAGACAGGGAAACTTTTAATGTGAAATATGAAGTCACCATTGAGGTGCCTGTAGACTTCGTAGGATATTTTAGCTTCCTCTTTCTGTATGCATTCGAGATTTTATATCTAAATCTAAGTCTAATGATAGATGATAGGCAATGGGCTTAATTTTCCCTGGGCCTACGGCGACTATGGAGTACCCATTTTACCAGGACTAAGAATGCCAGGAATTAGCAAGCACGATGCGCAGCAAATAAGATACTGAAAATAGATGTGCGCATGCAAGTAAGAATTTCAAAATAAAAATGCAGGCAGCTGCGGGTTCATGACACGTTCGGTGTCACTGACGCGATATCCGGCGGCATAGGTTCGGCAACAGATCTATCGGTATAGAAGAGCCCTTTGCGCCGAAGTGGGCAGACATCAACGCGCTGCGGTCGCAACATTCGAGGTATTTAAGCTCTACAGGACTAAACAAAATCAAGGGTGTTGGAACCCGGCCAGAAACTTAGTACATGCTACCGTTGTCGTTGTGGTTGGTGTGGGGGGCGCCCATAACGTAGGCACCGCCTGGGCCGGTCACGTCAATCGCCTGAATGCGCCCATTGTCTTTTGTGGTAAGCTGGTATTCCACGGCCTCGCCTTCAGCCAAAGAGCGGAAACCGTCCTTGTAAATGGCGGTCTGGTGTACGAAAACGTCTGGGGAGCCATCGTCAGGGACCAGGAAGCCAAAGCCCTTGGTGCTGTCGAACCACTTCACAGTGCCGCTCATTTTCCCATCCGACGAGAAGAAGCGGGCCAGCGCGGGGGCCGCAGTGTTAGCCACGGGCGCGTACGCCCGCGTGCGGAGCTGGTGGGCAACGAAACGGAGAGCCATTTTTTTAGCGAGGAGATTAGCTTCGACAAAATTTCCCTTCTCGTTCCGATGAATTGTTCCGTTGGATAATGGACTCGTAAAGAAGTCGATAAGAGAAGACGGAGAAGACGGAGAAGAGGTGAAAGAGGCCACTCCAATTCTTCGCGGTTGTTGTTGGTCTGTGGTTTTGTTGCCTCTGAGATGAGCTCGCTAGCAGCTTAGTTAGAGCGCCAGAGGCAGGGAGTACCAAAGTTAAGAGGAATTGTGCTCAGGTCCACGCTTACCTGCTCATTGTTGAAGACTATCAGTTTTCTTTACTAGCTTGTGAAATAAGCTTCTACTAGGAGTTCCAACGCCACATCCACAGTGCTCTAGCTAGAGAGTAAATTGTTCAAAGTTTGGAATAGTCTTTGAGCTTGTTTTTTTAGGATGTCTGGTGCACCTGCGGCAGCTCAATCGCTGTTTGGAGGCAAGCCAGCAGGGCTGTCGGTCAATACCGGCGCTGGTGGATTTGGTTCCCCCGCGGCGGCAGCACCCGGAGCTGCTTTTACCTTCGGTGGTGGCTTTGGGGCAACTAACACTGCGGCAGGCGCCAAACCTGCCGCTGCTGCTCCTGCCACGAACTTTTCATTCGGTACGAAGCCCTCCACAGAGGCTGCCAAACCAGCAGGAACGGCGCGTTTTTCTCTCTCATCACCTGCCCCCGCTGCTCCTTCTTCTTCTGCTGCTGCTGCTCCTTCTGCTTCCACCTCTGCTACGGGAACAGCTGCAAGCGGTGCCGGTAAACCATCGAATGATGTAAAGGGATTGGCTTTGACGTCACTCTCACGCACAGGCCCCGGAGCCTATGCGTGAGAGTGGCGCCGAAAAGGAAAAGCCCCTTTTTGTCAACCTTTGGCGAGTCCGTGCGTGGTGGTTTGCCTTGTTGCTCGCATAAAATGGCCTTTTGAAGTTTCTCTCACGAACTGCTTTTTCCCATGCTTGTATGTGTTTGCAATTGGGCGGTGCACGCCGCGTGCTGTCCCTGCTTCCGCGGTTGGTGCACCCTTGTGGGTGGGGGGGGGGGGGGCGCGGCATGTTTGAATTTCAGGTAATTCGTTCAACTTTGGAGCGAAGCCTGCTGCTACAGCTGCCCCTGCTGGAGGGGGCTTTAATTTGTTTCAGGCACCTGCGGGTGGGGCTGCTGCTGCTCCAGCTGGCAAAGGCTTCAATCTGTTTCAATCACCTGGAGCGGTCGCAGGCCAACCAGCAGCGGCTCCCGGGCAACCTCAACCACAACCTCGCGCGCCAACGCAACCGGTGAACACGCACTACGATGATAGGATTCATAACAATGATTCAATGATTTAAAAAAAAATATGGTCTATTTCATGTGAAACTTCTGCTTGCAAATTATCGACTCGTTCAGTGCACAATAATTTAAAGTGACAATTGCCCTACTTCAGCATGTGTCGCTCATTTTTTTCAAATTATGATGCTTTCGACCAGGTCAAGTACCGCGAAAATTGGACTTTGAAAGACTTGCCCAAGCCATCGGTGGACGCCAACCGTTGCGCCTCGGAAGCCCTGACCCACGCGCACGTCACGAATGCCTACGACGCCAAGTTCAACCACGACGAGGTGAGCTGGGTGAACGCGCGCGCACATGTGGCACATGTGTATGTCGATAGGCTTACGGGCACGAAGACACTTGCGCGCTCTCGCTTTTCGTGGTGTTAAGTGTTTGTCGCTTTTCCTCCGTATGCAAGCATTGGTGTCGTCTGCCTCATTTGTCCACGACCATTTTGCCGCATTCACCTTCGTTTGCTTGTTGCTTGCTTGTTGCTTGCTTGCTTGCTTGTTGCTTGCTCGCTTGCTCTCTAGCGCTTACATGTATCACGGTGCCCTTTTGCCCTCGTGTTCGACTCGTTCAACAGAAACTGCGCGAAGTGTCGCAAGCCCGCGCCGAAGCTTATTCCAAGCACCCTGTCGTGCTGCAGCGCTTGCGCGACCTCCAGGACCACGTGCGGCAAGCGCAGAGCCAGCACCAGCTGGCGGCCAGTCATGCGACCAATTTGCTGCTGGAGGTGACCACCGCGAAAACCACGGCCATTGGCGCCAACGAACAAGCGAAGCACAGCGCCAAGGCGGCCACCGGCGGCGGCGCGGGAGAGTCTCGCCATGTTTACGGGGGGCGCCCGTACTCTACTTCTTCCGCGCCACCAGGGGGCGGAGTTCTGTCGAACAATCGAGGCGTGAGCGTGCCACCGCACTTGCAGAAGCTCCGGACCGACTTCGAGAAGCGCTTCGAAGGCTTCGAACAACAGGTGTGCGGACTTTTGAAGACATTCAATGGGAGACGTCGTTGGTTCCGTTTCTATTTTTGCTTTCTTTAGCAGTGTTTCCTTGTATTCTTCACATGCCGTAGTTTTAAGCCCGTGTCTACACGTCGTGTCAACTATTATTATCATTTCTTGCTTGTGCATCTTTTCGCGGGTCTTGTGTCTCACCTTTGTGCCCTCTTGTTTGTGCGGTGTTCTCCTGCAGGTGGCGCGGCTGCAGTCGGTGGCTTACAGCCAGCGCATGGGCACATCCGATGCTTCTTCCGGCTCTCACCACGCCGCTGCCGCGATGCTGCCTGCGTCCCGGGTTCTGGAAGTGGTGCAGGCCCAGGGCCACCAAGTCGCGCAAGTGGCCGAGAAGCTGGCGCGGATGCACGCGCGCGCCGAGGCCCTGCGGCTGCGGGTGCGGGAGCGCGCTGCGGCCCGAGAAGTGGTCGATCCGTTCAAACAGGTAAGGGACAGGTGACGGGCCGTTATAGAGGAAAAAAAAGGGAAAAAAAAAAGCACCCTGTCATCCCTTGAACTCTATACGTGTCTTTTGAAACGTGCTTGCTCCTCGCTGACTTTCCACACTGACTCCCCAACAACAAGTTCTTGTGCGCGTAAGCTCTAATGCAATACATATATTCCCCCCTTAGGCGGACCTCGAGGAGCGCGTGCGCCGAGAGCACGAAAGCCGCATTTTCCTTGACGAAGACAAAGAAGCGAATGCAACGACGGCAGCTCCTGCAGCAGCAGCAGCTCCCGCCGCGGCGCCATCGAGTTTTCCTAGCTTCGGTCTAGGTGGGCTTGGGTCGCCAGCGAAAGCGGCTGGAACAGCCGCAGCGCCAGCAGCCTTCAAACTAGGTGGGTTTGGGAACGCAGCGGCTGCCGCGCCTACAGCAGGAGCACCAGCAGCGGGTGGCTTCAATTTTGGTGGGTTTGGGAACACAGCGGCTGCCGCACCAGCTGCAGGAGCACCAGCAGCGGGTGGCTTCAATCTAGGTGGGTTTGGATCTCCTCCCGCGGCCGCGCCTACAGCAGGAACACCAGCAGCGGGTGGCTTCAATTTTGGTGGGTTTGGGAACGCAGCGGCTGCAGGCGGGGGTGCTGGAGGCGGTGACGCCGCGAATCAGCTGGCGGCCAATCCCAAACGGACGGTCAAGGCGAAAACCCCTCCGCCTTTGGGCACTGTTGGTGGAGGGTTCGGGAACCCGCCCGCCCAAGTGGGGTTTGGTAGTGCTACCATCATTTACCCACCGGCTTAATTCGCCGTGGAGAGCCATGTATTAGAACCAGACTGACCAGACTGATGAGGGATTTTAACAACACACACCAGTTCCAACTGTGCTAGGTTCGGAGTTTAGCTGTCTGTCTTTTCCTTTTCTGCTTCATAAGAGCTCATTGCTCTTGGCTCTAATATTCTAATGAGGACGACTAGCGCTCTGAATGCAATGAACACCCACCCACATACCGCACACGAAGGCGAAGGCTAAGAACACACAAATGAAAATGGCGGTTTTTACGTAGACTCGTAATTTACGTATGTTTACGTTTGAAAACGTTATCGTCTCTGAATGCAGTGCTAAATAATAATGAGCCTTTTTTGTCGTTTTTTATGAAATTAAATTTGCGTTAATTTGCGCAAATTTACGTTTACGTTATACCGAGTTGACTCCTGCGTCATTCCCAGCCAAGCAACGACCAAGAAATGAAGGCAACCTCTTGGCTATGCTATGAATTATGCAGTATGAACTATGCTTTCTGAGTAAGTTTCTTCGTTCTTAGGTCTCAGGTCGCAGTTCAGTACCCTGCCGTTGCCGTTGTGCACATGGCCGCATGGGCCTTTCTAGAAGCGTTTCAGTGTTTCAGCTTGGGCTTAATAAATCTTAAGTGAACTTATGAACTAAGGATTAAATATGAATTATGCATAGTAAATAAATGATAGAGGCCACCGAGTTAAAAAGGCACCTTCGATTAACTTTGACGGCTTAACGCGCAGTGCCAAGACTGCACGGATCTACCTTGCCATTTTTCATTTCAAAAGGCAAAGGATATTCTGGGCTATGGCGCAGAACATTCATGTACCCCTTCATTCTTCTGGAAGCTAGGTCGATTCCTTCTGGGGGCTGGGGACTAGTAGCCCACAGCATACTAACTTCGAAAAAGCGCGATTTGATTTGGCTCTGAGTTAGCTCTAAGACGTTCTAAAATTTGATTTGGCTCTGAATCGTATTTTTGTTTATCAACCACCTACTTGCCACTTGCTTCTTGCGTGTCAGTGGAGAGGCCACTGTTTTCGATATACTTGAATTGAATACAGCAGCAGCGTGCAGCGTCGAGAGGACAGGAGGCCAAATGAATGATTTCAGATCCGTAGAAAGCCACTGTGCATTGTCTTAGGATTGTTTTTCGCGGTTGAGGCCGGTCATGCAAAAGAACGCCACGATTCGACAAAGGATGCCAATCAAGACTACCACCAGCAGATCTTTCTCCGTTTGATACAGGGTGTAACTCCACACGTCTGACGTCATATCCACATAGAACAAATGCTTGTACGGCTCGATGGAGTACGAAAAGAACGCCTCGTTGGCCCACCATGAATACATCGTCTTCTTCACGCCGATACCCAAATTTCGCACAAATCCACCGAACACAGGAACGAGCAAAGCAAGCACTACCGCAACGAGGTTGGCCGTGTCAATCGGCATGAGCATCGAGATGATACATGCCATGCCATAAACCGAAAAGAAAAGCACCACCACAACGCCATAAAGCTGCGAGGGGCTGAGAATAGTTTCGGCCAGCAGCAAGTACCATGCGCAGAAGTGTAGAGCCCCAATCAATATGCGGTAGAAATTGGACACAGTTTTGCCGAGGAAATAAGCCAATTGCGAGTGGCCTACAGACGCTTCACGCTAATAGACAACCAATTCCGAACCAAAAGAATTGACACCCGTTGGAGCTGCCGAAAGTCCCACGGCCATGCCTGAAAAGGAAAAGATGAAGAAGAAAGCATGATAGAAAGAAAAGTGAATTACACGTCTTAAACGCTTAGGATGCGCGCGCAGAAGAAACGTGTTGTTGGGCGCTCCATCATTCTCTTTGTTACTTTTTAAGAATTGCTTTTGTACTCCATTGAGTATTCAACCTGCAAACATCGCTGACATGGGCACCAACACCACTTGATTCGCAGGGCTAAGGAGTGTGTATGGCGCCACCAAGATGCCCGTGTATGGATTCTTTGCCGCAAAACCCATAAGCGCTCCAGCAAAACTGACCGTGCCGAGTTCAATCGCAATGGCGACGGGGTTATTGAGTTGTTGCACCACACTTCGAGTGTGAGCCATCGCACACTGCTTCCAGAACGGTGCGCCTCGTTCGTCTTTTTCAATTTGCGCCACTAGTTTTTCGAGGTCATCACCCTTGAGGGTGCCGGTTCCTTCAGTGTCGTAAGCTTCAATCAATAGATTGGCTTGCACCTTCAAATCTCCAAACACACCAGCGTCCGCTAGTGCCCTTTCCAAGGCATTTGCTTTAAGCGTTTTACCGCGTTCAGCGAAGTGGTGTAAACGTGAATTGACGCCACTGCCAATGGTCAAGCGAAAATTGTCGCCGTCCAGTTATGCGGGCCCATAACTCTGTTATGGGCCCGCATAACTGGACGGCGACACGGGGTGTAGTTAAAACCAATCTAAACCATAACCAAGCAGTCCAACGGCTATATTAATACCAATAGCAACCATAAACAGCCCATAACTAAACATAACTAATATTTATAAGAAGTTATAAGACTTTATAAGAATAAATGTATGAATTCTTTTATTAACACAAATATGTTTAAATTTCCAAAAACACTAAGCCGGCACC
>Ga0307982_1003094_pt1 | contig 13309 bp, 15 predicted proteins | sample OrgLakmetagen989_FD_201847 | JGI IMG/M metagenome (GOLD analysis project Ga0307982, IMG submission 201847) | Saline water microbial communities from Organic Lake, Antarctica - #989 | ecosystem: Environmental > Aquatic > Non-marine Saline and Alkaline > Saline | place: Antarctica: Organic Lake...
GAAACGCCCGGACGCAGGGCGAAGTTTGTTTCGGAGAAACGAAACCGGCGCGAAAACCATGTTTGTTTCTGATTTGGTTTCGTTTTGATGTTTCGACTGTGACCCTAACCATAATAAGTAGCTCTCTGAGGCAGTGCCTCCAGGAGGAAAGGCGCGTACAAATTCTCCTGAATACTGATGCTAAATAACATTAGTTCAAATAAAGAGGTCTTTGCGGTCTTGTTCGTCTTCCTGTGATGTCTGTTTATGCTCATGGGCTTACGCATGGGGTTGGTGGTTGGTGTTGTCAACGGTTGTGACCTTCTCTCTCAGATGTCCACAAAGCACGCTCTGGAGAACGCAGATGCTGAATTAAGTGAACCACAGGAAAAAAAACGTCTCGGTATGTGATTCACCTTAGCGTCGATATTATCAGATGTGTTTTTAGTGACGATTTTTCGGCGCGCCTGGATGACTTTGTTCTTTTTCTACTGTCGGCCCGTTCCTCTCTTTTTTACCCTTTAGGCTCTGATTTGAGACATATCGCGTGGAGACTCATGCATGCAAGTGGCCGAGCTCATCTGAGCTCATCTTATTCATTTGGAATATGATCTGTCATCTTTTGATAGCCTTGCGCCCACTTTCGCGACGCAGCGCTCCACACGTTGGCAATGCACCAGCGCAACGTGGACGGAGATGCGGCAGGCAGGCCTGAGCTGGAGCACGCGCCCACTACCACTGATCCAATTGAGAGCTGCTACGGGATGTTGTATCACGCGCTGATTATTGGCGCCAGCTTGCAGGCGGTCTTCGGCGTTGCAGCGGCGCACCTACTCCATGCCTTCGAGTCGGCCGCAGCCAAGAGGGCCAGAGCCAAAGAGGCTGTAGCGCTGTAGCGAGGCGGAAGGAGCGTGGGATCGGTGATGGTTCAGAGGAGGAAGAAGATAAGCTCCTAGCAGCGTGGAACATGACGAGCTATTTCGACCTGAGCCCGGGGGAGAGGTGGGCCATCATCAAAGACATCCGGTGCAGATACAAGGAACTGTGCGTGCTTGCGCCCAAGGGGATGATGGAAGAGTACGCCAAGGCCGAACTTGAGCGCCTGAAGGCGGCCCGCACCAAGGAGCTCTTGCGCTGCCAAGATCGTCCCGCAAAGTGCGCACAGTTTGTGGCCGTTGAGCTGTGCACGTGTGCTGCTGAGCTCGAGGAGTTGCGCGCCGCCCACATTGACGACAGGGACTACGCTGAGGCGTTGCGCGATCAAGCATGAGTGCGACATCATGTATACCACATTCGACCGAAAAAGCTGTTTAATATCGGTGCAGGTGCAAGCCAAGGCAAGGTCTACAGCGCCTAGAAGCTGGCCTTCGGGATTTGTTCGGCAAGCGGTTGCTTGCGAAGCCGCATGCTCCAATGCCGTATCCTCGATGTGACTCCCACCCCACGCCATCGCCTTGCGCTATTGTATTGGACGAGGGGCAGGTCGTAAAAATTTCGAAAGCGTGGCAAGATCTCGCAGGCATGACGAGCCAGCTCATCTTTTGGATGCCACGTGTGCTTGCGGAGCGCACTGCGCCTGCTCCATCGCGGCAGCCAAGCAGAAGATAACCTCCACGAGATGCGATGTTGTGCGGAACAGCCTTCAACGAAGACGAATCGATTGGAAGGCCGTTGCCGTGCTCTGGGAGCACCCTAGAAGATGTGGTAATTGTTTGGTACTACGACGTCGAAGCAGTCAAAGTCGAAAAAGCTGCAACGGGCAAGACCACTGAGGCGCAAGAGGCCGAAATGGTGTTGTTTGCCTCTGCTATTGCCAGTGGAGAACAAAACCCAGGGCCATGCCCGGGGCCTCTCGAGAGGCCGTTTGTTATAGAAATCCGGACATGGACCTATGACAGCCGCTAAAAAAAAAAACGCCATTCCTCGATGCTACTGCCCATTGCTATGTGATATGTTATGTTCTTGTGCTGTGTTCTGTCTTCATTGGCCAATAATAGCAATAGCACTCAATACCGCTAATTAGACATAGTTAAGGCAACTATAACTAGAGATAGAGACGCCGAGGTAATCGAGGAGAGGGCAAAAGAAAAATTAAAAGGCAAAAGAAAAAAATCCCCACTGGGCACTGGCCGGTGGCATCGTCCTACTAGCTACTAGAAGCGGTTATCTGCCACGCAGTCCTCGTCGCATCACTGAGCCCCACGAGGTAGCAACCCGCCTCGCAATCGCAGACGAAGTTCTCCACGCATATACGCAGCAAAAGACATCACCAGTTTTAAGCAACTCCATTTTAAAAAAATGAATTCCTCGCACTTCGTCTCTCATTATTCGCCATTGCGTTCGTACACGGAGTTACAGCCATGCCATCCATTAGCTCTTGATGCTCTTGCTAGCTGCCAAAGAGAATGCGCGAAGCAAAAGGAGAAAAGAGCTAAGAACGCCAATCAATTTTTCGAATGAAGATATGACGTCAACAATGATGGCATTTGGTTCCACGCCCACAATATCTATGGTATTCATGCAGTAGGCTTTCCAGGTGCAAAAAAAAACATAAACAGCCCCATGCGCTCCCAAAGCTCACATAAACATTATGGTGCACACATTGTGCCAAACAAACAGCAAGACTATCTTCTTACATTATATTGTTTGCAGATGTGGCTTCGTACTAGAGAAATCCTCCCACGGGCTGTTACGAAGATGTCGATGCTCATGCGGGTGTGATTGTGCAGGCTTCGACGCGGACTGATGCCTTCTTAGCTCTCTACGGCTAGGTCTTTCGGCAGCAATGCACCTTTACGATCATCAAGTCAATGTTAACGGCAGTTCTTGTCGTGCTTACTTCTTTTGGCCGCGGCTTATCTGGGAGGTAGGACGCACTTCTTGCGAAGCAAAGGCATAGCTTGCCTTGAATCGGACCTGAATATTTTTTTTGCAGTGTATATTTATTATATTAGAGCTAATATTTTTAAAACCTTAGCTCTAGAAAATTTTCATCTTTGATAGCTCCTTTAGGATGCTTATACGGGCCGTTTTGAATAAAAGTGCGCCTGTTCTCTTCTTTCCGTGGTCCATAGAGACCATCGCAAAAATAAAAACTGGAATCTAAAGCGGCTGAAAAATCGACATTTTGGGTCCGTCGGGGCTACGTGCGTTGCGCAAACAAAGCAAGTGCGGAATGATTCAGGAGGTAGAGGGGCATTGGCCAAATTCCTCGGAAAAATTTGCAAAAAGCGTGATATTTGTGGGTGTTGAATTCCGAATTAGCTAATAACTAATAAAGCTATTGTAGATAGAAGAGAAAGGGACGTTACAGGTAGGAACTCCCATTTTATAATCCAATATACCGATATAATTGCGGATACAACAGGCAGACTCAAACCGTGACCAAGCTCTCTTTTCGGTTCGCGCATTGGCTTTTCTGTATTTCCGAATCGCTCGGTCAGTAGGCCCAGCCTTATCAGGGGCCCTCCTCGTCGTCGTTGTCGTACTGAATGAGGTTCTCTCTGTTCTCGTAGAGCCAAAACGCGTTCACGTCGATGAGCATGGAGAGAACCGTGTGGGCAGTTTGGCTCTTTTGCAGGTCCGCCAGCGTAATGCGGTCGTGCACCCTTGGCTTGGCCATGTCAAAGATCTCATCCACCACATCGTCCAGTGCCGGGGCCTCGAGGCCCTCCGCTTGTAGGCCCACTACAATGTCGCGGTAGAAGAAAGAAATGGTGAAGCGGTCGAGGAACCCCTGGCTTCGCACATCGACGCAGCGCCACAAGTACCGCAGCGCGCGCGGGCTCGTGACGAACTCCATCGCGAGCGTTAAATCCAAAAAGCCAGCGAAGTCCAGGTACTGCGTCTTTTCCGCGTCCTGGTCGCGTTTGTGCGTGGGGACTTCTTGAAACAGCCGGTCGAGGAAAGTGGCGGTGAGGGCTCGCGGCGGGTCCAGCGTTAGACCCTGGAAGAGCCGAAGCGAAGCCTTCGAGACCAGACCAACGTCGCTGGTATCAAGCTCCGAGTAATGCTCGAACACGCGGCGCACGCAATCGGGGCTGAACCAGTTGTTGCCCAACTCTTTGAGCTCGGCTTCGGAAAGAGCGTCTTCCTCAGCGGTGAGGGTTACCTCAAGCAACGCGTCTGTAATAGGGCTCGACACCAGCGTGTCCACGCTCACGCGCCCCAGCTTTTGCGGGTCGAGAAAGAAGAAAAAGCAACGCGTGGCGGCAGCAGTGTACACGGCTAAAAACTCAGGGTCGTTTTGGGCAAAGTCGCTGCGTAAAGTAATGGACGGAAACAAGTCCACAATCCACCTTTCCACGTCCTTTTGCGCCAACCATCCCGCAGGTGCAGCCGGGTCTTGGTAGCTTTGCAGCGTGAGTCGAGTCTTGACCATGCAGCCGATCGAGTAAAAGTAGTCGTAGAGCGCGTGAATGTCGCAACCACCAGTGACGTCATCGTGCAGCATGAGGAATATCTTGGTGGTGAGCCATCTAATGCACGCAGAAAGAGATGCTTTTGTTAATCAACGGGCTGTGATCGAAAATGGGCGGGACAGAACATAATGGTGGTCAACTAGAGCGAAACTGAGAGCAGAATACATTATAAGATGTACCGTCGCAGCCGCTTGCTGACGCGTGACCTCAAAACGCAGTACTGGTCATAGCTTAACCGCTCGCCTGCACCTGCGCATAATTGCAGCTCCGAGTTGAGCTCGCTGAGCACCTGAAACAAACTGCCCCCGATGTCATCCTGCCGTGCCTGATGTAAGAGAGCCAGCAGCCCAGGATTCTCGCTGGTGGAGTCAGTGCTGCGACCAACAGAAAGGCGATTAGAACCGGAATGCGCTGACGCCCTTTGATTCAACAATTCAGCCGTTAGGAAGGTCAATTCTGGGTCATCATCTTCCAAGTTTATTTCTTTCTGTGGCCCATTTGAATCCACATACCCACGCAGCAAAGTCAGAGCGTCTGCCATTATGATCTGCTGGAGCTCCTTAAATATAACTAGTACAGCAGGAAAACCAGGATCAACGAGGAAGTGTCGATGAAGCACACTCTGGTCAAGTCCTGAAACGTTCGTCAACACGCCGGCGCCAAAGGTGTTATTATCATCTTCATTTTGTGCATACTGTAGATATCGACATTTTCGGCGCGGCGCCGCGGCGTGATAGTCGTTGACAAATGGGAGAACAAAAAGGATAGAAGCCAAGGTTACCGATAAAACTACGTAATATTTTGTTGTGGTAAAAGTGGAAAATGTTTTCGATTCTCGATCTCTCTGGAATCAGCGAACTGCGAACTGCGTTTATACTTTAGCCTCGCCGACAAGAGAGCAGCTGCGACGGCATTCAACGATTCTCGAGGTCTGTATTTATTCGTGGCATCTTCAGTTTGGCCCTTGTATTGTCCAGCCTACTCACTGTGAAAGCTACTCATAAATTATTGTGTTATAGTGCATGAAATTCTAATTCCATGTACAACTTTGTTTTGGGGGTTGACCTCCTCACAGACGTACTTGTAATTCAACAAGCGAGTATCCAATATGCCACAAAATGAGTACATGGAAAAACATAAGAAGCTGCATGGCGAGCGGCTCGACACCGAAGAGCGCACCCGGAAGCGTTTGGCGCGCGAAGGTCACAAGAAGTCCGAGTTCGCTCAAAAGGTGCACGGTATTCGTGCTAAGCTCTACCACCAAAAGCGCTACAAAGAAAAGGCTACCATGCGCAAGACCATTGCAATGCATGAAGAGCGCGACAACAAGCACGCTAATGAGGACGCGGTGCCAAAGGGGGCAGTGCCAGCTTACCTTTTGGATCGTGAGGGAGTGTCACGGGCGAAGGTGCTGAGTAACACTGTAAAGCAGAAGAGAAAAGAGAAAGCAGGCAAATGGGATGTACCGATCCCTAAGGTGAAGCCTGTAGCTGATGACGAAATGTTCAAAGTTTACAAGAGTGGCAACCGTCGGCAGAAGGCTTGGAAGCGCATGGTCACCAAGGTGTGCTTTGTCGGCCAGAGCTTCACACGGAAGAACCCCAAGTATGAGAGGTTCATTCGGCCCTCAGGGTTGCGCTTCAAAAAAGCGCACGTCTGCCACCCTGAGCTTCAGGCGACTTTCCATTTGGACATCTTGGGCGTGAAAAAGAACCCATCGTCAGCGCTGTACACGCAATTAGGTGTGATCACGAAGGGGGCCGTGATTGAGGTGAACGTTTCCGACCTCGGCCTCGTTACTCAGTCCGGAAAGGTGGTGTGGGGTAAATACGCTCAAGTCACAAACGACCCTGAGCTCGACGGCTGCATCAATGCTGTGCTGCTCGTTTGAGTCCCTTGGCTTCTCAAGTCATAAATACGTTCAAGTCACACGCGCCGGCAGGGCCGTCTTTTTTTGTATTTGCGTGTCCACATATGAGCATCCTGGTATCTTCGCTTTCCGCCCTGCGAATTACGAATAACTAGATTTCTGAGGAGGCCACCCGTAACACTAAGAGCACTAGACCCAAGACCCGCATGAATCGAGAGCTATATATGATTCGACTTTATCGCAATACTGGTAATTCAGCGCCAGCGTTATACCTACCAATTTGTGGGGTCTGTGGTCTGTGGCAGTGGCAGGTGGCACTTTCACTTTAAAACACAAAACACTCCACGTGCACATACGACCCTTAATTATCAAACCGATGTCGACAAAGAATTCCTTAAGGGAAATGGCGCGTGAGTGGCAGAAAATGTCCCTATCGCTGGGTGTTATAGAGTTCTAGGGCCACGGCCCCCATGCCTTTTGTGGCGCTGTCCCTGGGGGCGCGCTCTGCTTCTCGTAGACGAGTCGCAAGTTTGGTTGCTCCACGTGGCTGACGGGCAAGCAGCACTCAGCCCGGAGCAGCTACGCTCAATGAACAGGAAGCTGCGCGGCTCAGGGTCGTCAGCCGCCAGGTTGGAGCCGCGGCCATGGGCGTCGATGAAGTGAAGGCGGGTCTGGCCAAGGCTCTTGGCGAGGGGCACATAAACGAAGTGCGCTCCAGGCCGGTTAGCTGGTGAGTGGTTCAGGGCTTTGATCAGGTGTGGCACAAACGTAACAGGCAGCACGTGGAAGAGATCGCTAACTTTTCGCTCTTTGGCCCAGTAGACAGGGCCGTCAGGAAACGCAAAGTTAAGTTTGGTCCAGTCGATCGGAAGCGCATCGAGGCTCGTGCGATACTTCACGTCGAAGCGAAGAAGCACCACCGCGTCAATCTTATGAGCACGCCAAGCCAGCACCATATTCAGCACCTGAATGTAGCTGTCCGCAGGCCGAGCCCTTTGGCAAGGGCTGAAAGCGTGCGCTGACGGCTGCAGCAGTTGCACTAGGCGAGCGTCAGCAGCAGCGCATGTGGTGACCGTATCGAAAAAAGTGAGCACGTGTACTCCAGCATGCTGCAGAGGAGAGGCAATCGATCCAGTGATGTTGGAGGCGACAGCAAAGGCATCGGAACAGCCTTCGGTGCGGGTATGGAAGAGCTCCGTTCTGCGCAGATAGGCTCCGTGAAAAGCCAGTGCTGAATAACAAATGCAAAGGAGGCAGCGACAAAAGCCACCGTGTAAAAATGTATCAATGAAGTCGTTTACGCTGACTGGCTGATTATAGCAGGAGCACGACTATGTGGATGATGTATACGTGTGCAATGAGATTTGAAGCCCTCCTCTTTTGAAGCATTTAGAACCTAGCACGCATCTTGCCTACGGTCTTAATCGAGGACGGAAAATCCTGCGGCGTCTCCTTGCAATTTCCACCAAGCACAAAGGAAACCAGAAGTATAAAAGACAGCTGCATTGCTCTTCCGATGGAATCACCGTACAATTTGTGCCCGTTTGAGCTAGCTATATAGCCAACTAAGGACTACTAGTTCGGAAGAATGCATGCATTTTCGTGCTATAATCTTGTGGGGGCTTCCGCTAAGGCCTTATTCATCAAGACTGTAGAACCCAGCTCTCTCGTTAAATCAGAAAGCGATAGAGGAGTGCCAGTTCGCTCTCAGCAACCAGGGCAAGCAGTCGTGTCGCAAGATATTATTAGACCATAGATGTAACTCTAGCTAGAGCGACTAGCTAGAGACTTTTGGCTACCACAAACAAGTTTTAGCTAGCTAGGCTACATTTTTTTTTTGTTCATGAAAAAAAATGTGTCTGTATCCGTGTGGTCAATTTCCCTCCTTTGGGGTGATGTGGACCAGTACACACAGGAAAAACAACGCTCGGGTTCACCATGGAGTCCATCTACAACCTCGTCCCGGTGGAAGTGGAGGTGCCAGTAAAGCCTCCGCTCTATCGGTCGCGACATGATCCAAAGTTGGCTGATATCGCAGGCTCCACCATCGGTAAGTTTTTTGTTAGACGTGCAATAGAGCTTACTGTGTTATCCTTGTAGACTAATCCGATGTGCTCCCATTTGACTAGGCATTCAAGGGACTTCTCAACTTCCTGGTGCCGGCAAAGCAGTAAAGGTATTTTTTGTTTGTAAAGAATGTTGTGTTCTATACTTACAGAGATCTTAAAACCTCGCTTAAATCCTAATATCTTGATGAATGATGGCAGAAATCCTCGGCCAACTTCGGACCGCGCGATAGGAGGAATCCAGACCCTTCATCATTTCTAAAGTCCGGCTCTCGTATCATGGCTGGGACTGGGTTTGGGCCTGAAAAAGCAGGTATTATTACTTAACTATATAACTATTGTAGCCATATCCAATACTGTTGCAGACAAGCGCTACGGTAGCACGTTTCCTAATACGACATTCTGGCAGGTACTTTCCAGTATTCAGAGCCGGAACGCAAAGCATTCGTGCCTCGCGCTACTGAAAGGCCAATTATGGGACTGACCAGCAATAAAAATTACATCACTGCCAATGCTGTCGAAGCTATTTTGCAAGGTGTGCCTTTGTCTTGCTTCTTGTTTAGCTAGCGCCTGGGGTTGCCCTCTCGACTTTTCTTCCTCACAAAAGTGTAATATGGTTCACGTGATGCGACTATGCTTTTAAAATGAATACTTGTTCTTGAAGTCGAAACATCAGCGCCATCTCTCTTGCTTCATTTCATAATCAGTGCCTCAACGCGTGACGGACGGGGACCCCAATTATTTGGCCAAGGCCGACTACGGGAAAGTGCCTGAATACTTGGGGCAGGTCAAGGAAGAAATCCGCCGCGAAAATCAAATGATCGATGCTTATGTGACCGAATTAAGCGGCGGCCGAGCCGAAGAGAAGGACTCGATGGAGTTAATGGACGAGGGAGAGCGGCTAAGTTTGCTGCGGGCGCTGAAGGCGAAGTGGGATGCAGTCAACAGCAAGTATCAGCGCATGTGCCACCAAACCAAACTGGACACAATGGGAAAAATAAAGCGTAAGGAAACTTTCGAAAAGGAACTCGATGCGCTTGAGGCTGACATTAAGCTTCTTGCCACACGGGGTGCCATCGGTATTGCGAATTAAGGATGTGTAAACAGAAGATAATCCGGATCTCTAGACCAAACTGCCATCGCCATCGTGCTTCTAATTTCGAACTCGAACTCGAACTAATACAAACCCAAATGGCACAGAAGCCAATGCTGCGGGCAGAAGTGGGAATGCGCGTGCGTTGCGCAAACAAAGCAAGTGCGGAATGATTCAGGAGGGAGAGGGGCATTGGCCAAATTCCTCGGAAAAATTTACAAAAAGCGAGATATTTATGGGTGTTGCGTGTTGCGCACTCCGCGGAACAATAAAAAGGAAGGCGAAGGCGCGCGAGCAAAGAAGAAAGAAGCTCGTGACATGCGGAACACGAGTGTCACAACGAGGTCCACACGGCAGAGGTCAAAGTGTGCCTTTCAGCGCGCAAGGCGCCTATTGTTTTGCCCCTGAGCCACATGAGGCTTTGACGGGACAGGAACTCCTTCCTCGTCCGCGGACTCCGCGCTCCGCGGAGTGGCAGTGAATAGAAAAGCCCCCCTCAAAAATACAACGAGAAACATGCAAGCGGGCCGCTTGTGGCGTAGCGGCCCCTCCCTATCATAGAGCTAAATCCATATATCTTCCATCAAACGCCACGGACGCTAGTCGTGGTCGTCCTCCAGCGTTCAGCGTTTTTCGAAACCCTCGCAAGGCCCTCCACCTTGAGAGCAAGTCGACTGCGTATACCCCGAAGAGTGCAGGTTCCGCGCTAGTGATCGGTAAGATCGTTCTGACAATGCTTGTAGCTGCCGCAAAAATAAATATAACCTCCATTGTGCTTGCCTTTGATCAAACGAGAGTCCCACGGACAATTCAAGTACCAGGCTCTTTCTGCACTTCTACTGCTTGTGTTATGCACGGAAAGGGAAGCTCACAGCAGTGGTGACTTCAATCTCTGTAACTTCCCCTTACAGGGGAGATTAGTTTCTACATGGCGCAAGGCGAAGGCTAATAACTAAGAACTAAGTGTCCATGTGAGAACAGAGTAGCCCCCTTCCGTGGAAGGCTCCTGTTGTTGACGATGCGCTGCTCTTACTACCTCGTTAATGATACCTGCGCACTTCCCAGTCTCTCGGTCTCTCCAGTCCCCAGATCGACATTCATGGGCCCGTAGTTGCCGTAGTTACGCACCCCGCAGTGGTGTCATACAGACGGTGGCGGCAGATTGTATAGTCGCGTTCGATGGTTGAAATGTGGTCAAATTTTCAGCCCATTCGATTCGTAAACAACAATTAAGTCGCACTTACGGATTTTCGAAATGGTTTCCTAAAGCAAGGTTTCGTTTCACGTCCATGCGTGAAGGCTGAAAATATCCTTTCCGCGTGATTCACGCGTGATTTACGCGCGGTTCACGCGTAATTTACGCGCCAAATTTACGTCTAGGGAAATTTTAAGTGCGGACGTGAATCACTTCGGTATCCTTGTCCTTGGAAATTCACTTTCCACGTGATTTACGCGGAATTCCTAACCCACAACCCACTCCTAAAGTCGGTTCTACGTTCTACCTGAAATTCCCAAAACGTTGCGGCACCAGGATTACGGTGGAGTAGAAAAGGAGGTTTTTGGCTCGGCGCACCCAATAGTACATTAGATTCGATTATATTATACTCCCAACTTGTGAAAAAAACGCCAACAAATAGCAAAAAAGCTGCGTATTGATAAATCTCGAGAACAAGCCTGATTGGGCTGAGTGCCCTTTTGCGTAATGCAATGCTCACCTTCGTTCCTATGAAATCCTGTAGGATAAATTCTCAGAAGGAGGCATGGGCTTCGGGTACGTCCGCGATCTCCATTCTAGCATATCCTCTGCCATGGCACGCCATTCCTTGAACTTTACCGGAGGCCCTTTAAACTTTAGAGCAAAAGAAAAAGTTGACAAGGCAATGACGTGCGTTCCACAACGCAGAAAAGACATCGATGCGACTGAAGTCAAACTCGAAATTTATTACATGATAAACATCAGCTTTAGACGGATCTCAAATTGTATTTACTGCTTACTGCATGCTTTCTGTATTTGTTTTCTATGTTTTTAGGAGAGTACCAACTAGACTAGACTAGGCACAACGCATGCGCGTATAACTCTGCCCACAGTGCTTACCTCTGTGTCATTTAGGTTTAAATTTGTTCGAGTATAGAAAGTACTACGATACGAACCGAGCTACCCAGGAATATCCAGGTGCACGTGCATACCGCTAGTCTAGTCAATACTCTCCCAAAACAAAGAAAGGCAAGTACACAGCAGTCACAAGGGCAAACGAAGAATGGACTTGAGCTGCATTTGCGCCAGCAATTTTATCCTAGAAGGCCAATTAAGGCTCCAACTGACGCACATCGCAAGTCGCAAAATGGGCGCTATGCACTATATGTGTGATTAATCCGTGAGTGTACTTCGAATCTTACATTTTGACACAGGCCCCGAAGGACCGGTATCAGAGGGCCAACACGTTGGGATATGTTTTTGTTTTGATGCCACAAAGGCCCCGAGACCCGCGAAGAGCCAGAATAAATGGGCTAACAAACAGAAAGAGATGGCACGAGTGAGAAGATCAACGCCCCGAGCCCCGAATTGCCGCAAGAGCAGAGCGGCGTTTGGTCTTGTAATTAACTGTTCGCCATATTTTACAGCGCCTGCCCGCATTTACGCAAAAATAGAGTTCCATTATGCTCCTAGTGTCTAATGCTCCCTTCGAGCCTAGTTTTTACTCCGGTGAGGATTGAGGAGACTGGTTGAAGGAATCCTTTGATAGATGAAGATAAAATTGCCTTATACGAGAAAAAACCAAGCCCCAGCCTGGTCGGAAGTAGAGGGAGCAGCAAAGCCAAATAGCAGGAAAGCAAAAAGCAATTAAACCACTTGCATATACATGCTCGAGTGGCCTTGGGATTGTTGATAGCTGGCTTCTCTCTTGTCGCGGGATACATGTGCATGCATGGTACCTCTGTCCCACGGGGTTTTGTGCGATCTGATTCTTTATAAAACTCGGGGCTTGCTTTTGTGTTGATCCCTTAATCCATTTTCCAAGGCCCGTGTTTAAAATATACTGGTAAAATCGCAGTATCTGGGCTGAGCCCAGTCAGACTTTTCTGTAGGTTACACTTTTCTGTTGCTATATGTTACCATTTGGGGATTTGGGGAGTATTAAGTAGACTAGACTAGACTAGACTAGACTAGACTAGACTAGACTAGACTAGACTAGACTAGACTAGACTAGACTAGACTAGACTAAAATCACAGTTCTTTACCCCCGTAACGCGCCCACTAAATAGACTAAAATCACAGTTCTTTACCCCCGTAACGCGCCCACTAAATAGCCAAGCCGGTGCTGAACTTGATCTATCACTCAACACTTGCTGCGAGAAATCTCCCCACTTAACCAGGCATGTATAGGCATTTGGGGGTAAGTATGCATATTGGATGCTTTATGTTTGCCCCCCGTTGAGACCCACAGCCGGTCGCGTGCACCCCCCCTCCCGAAGGGTTCAAAAAAAAAGATGATGAGGGAGATGGGCCGAGGTGCGGCGAACTGAGCAAGCTCCTAGTAGTCCCACTTTTTGTAGAATTCCTCTACAGCTGGGAATGGGAAGAAATTGTATTGTTCTTGTCGTTTCTAGCCTTCGTCTTCGTCGTCTCTTCTCGTCTTGGCTCTGCGCCAAACTGAAGTTTCCGGTGCATCACTTCCTCAGCTGTCTCGAACTCGAACTAATACAAACCCAAATGACACAGAAGCCAATGCTGCGGGCAGAAGTGTACGCGCGTGCGTTGCGCGCAAGTCAAAATCTAGTCTAGTCTAGTTAATACTCTCCCAAAAACAAAGAAAGACAAGCACACAGCAGTCACAGAGGCACATAAAGAATGCACTTGAGCTGCAAATGCGCTAGCGAA
>Ga0307982_1003095_pt1 | contig 13306 bp, 12 predicted proteins | sample OrgLakmetagen989_FD_201847 | JGI IMG/M metagenome (GOLD analysis project Ga0307982, IMG submission 201847) | Saline water microbial communities from Organic Lake, Antarctica - #989 | ecosystem: Environmental > Aquatic > Non-marine Saline and Alkaline > Saline | place: Antarctica: Organic Lake...
GGCCCACCCTCCGGGGCGAGGCAGAGCCGGGCGCCACGAGATTCGCTCCACTTCGGGCCACCTCTAGCGGGTGAGCAGTGCCGATTGGAGCGGAAGTGCGTGTACGCAATGCATTCGTATATCCACACCTCCTCCTAGAGTAAAGGACACGGCGGGTACGCTGGCACTGGCGGGGTTCGCCTCCTGTAGAGCCACTGCCTGCTGTCCCAGTCCCCCCACCACAGGAGGCTCGCCTGCCAAGCCTGCTACCAAAGGAGCACCCTGTCCTCCCTCCCCTCCTTGCTGGGCTTGAGCGCCCTCTGCAGCGCCCTGGCCATGGGCCCGGTTTGGCACGATGCTGCAGAAGCCCGACACAAAATTCCGCACCACCTGCTGGCTGTTCTTGTTGTCTTGATCTTCCTGTTCTTCATGTTCCCCTTGGTCGTCTTGTTCTGGCTCCTCCCCTGCTGCGGCAGCTTGCAGAAGGTCTGCCACCTTGGCGTCGTGGCATGCCCATGCAGCCCGCAGCACCCCCACACAACCTTGCAGCCACAGATTATGTAGGCGCGGATCGATCTGCATCTGCATGTACATGCGGCGCATGTTGCTCGGGACACACCGCAGGTCGCAGTTTCCCAGCAGGACTTAATGGGCATTGCTGCCTTGGTGGGTGTTCCGAGTCCACTGGACCAGCTCAGTGAGCTCCAGTATATCGTCTGCATCCCCCCTGCTCTTCATGGTCCTGCCCTCCATGGACGAGGTCAGGTGGTCAAAGGCCTCCTCGACCCGCAGGTCCCCGTTGACCATCTCACATTGGAGCATGTGGGACACGGTGTCCTCATGGCCTCCACACATTGGGCATGCTGTGCCCAATGTGTTCCTGTGTGGGTTGGCCCGTGCTGACAGGCTGCGGCTGCAGCCCATGCGGGACTCGCTCATCAGCTTTGAGTCGGCTTTGCCGATGAGGTGACGCACGGAGCGGGATGGGCGCATGATGGTGGCCCACTAAACCTTCACCGCCAGCCCTCCCTTCCTGTCCCTTCTCTCGGACACCTGCACGAGAGGCATCAAGTCCAGCGGCGTCGAGCCCAGGCATGAAAACTTGAGCACCTTGAGTTGGAACTCAATAGGTTAACATACCACCACATCATCTAGTTTGTGTGTCACAGAAGCTGCGCACAGTATTCGGCGGGGGCGGATTAGGCTCGCTCAAGCCAACCCCTAGACCGGTCTGTCTCCGAACCTTCTTTTCTGAGAGGAACTTGGCCCCGTTCTCAAGTCTCCGAATTAAAATGTCCCAGAAGTTGTTTTGGTGCAATTGTTTGGTGATGGGCGCTGCGGTAAACCTATCACAAGAAGCTGTACCCTGGAGACACCCCTAAAAAACCTTTGAGTGGGGCTAAGGGGTTGCAAGCTTTTGCTTGGGTTGATGTCGCAAGGGCCTGTGGACTGTGTCAAACTCACAGCTCGCTGAAGGAAAGTAATAAATTATGTGGGCTGGTAGGATAAAGCTTTCTCTGGGCGCTGCAAATATGGCAGCTTCACCCGCAGAGACTGAGCCAAGTTGGCTGGACAGGTGGTCATCTCGCACAGGACCAGCCACAAGGCTGACTTTGTTCACAACAATCGGCGGAACTTTGACTGCTTGGCTTTTGGGGATAACGCAGCAGCTTGCAAATTGTCCGCTATATACTGTTCAACACTGGGAGTTCTTCCGTCTCATCACATCCTGGATTGTGCAAGGAAGTTTACTAGGATTTGTCTTCTTTGTGCTGTCATTTGGACAGGCCGGCCCCAAAGCTGAACTCACCATTGGAACACTTCCAATGCTATACTTGATTTTGTGTGTGTCGTTTATGTGCTCAGCCGGCCATACAATCGCTTGTGAACTGCTGAACTTGGCTTACGAGGTATGCGTACCCCACCACGCTGAAGCAAACGCTCTTCACAAAATCAAGCTTACAGGGTTCACTGGAGTCCTGCTCTATGGGCGCATGGCCACTTTTATTGGCACTCATTTCTATTGATTGTGCGCGTACACCAGATGAGGAGCGGCGATTGTTGTGTTTCCCCGTGAAATGCAAGTACTATCCATGGATACTGGCTGTTGCTTTCACGCTGTTCTCTGGGCTCACATTTGATGTTATCCTGGGGGCCATTTTTGGACATGCCTATGTGCTGGGGTACATTGATTTTGTGAAGTTGAAGGCATCCACATCTGCATCGTGGGAAGGTGGATGGGCAGCTTCAGTGGCCGCTCTGCAAGGTTTTGTGCCAGCGGCAAGTGCGAGCCCGGAGGGCGTGTCTGGGGCTACTCAGCAAGCAGCAGGCTGGAGCCGTGATAACCGCACTCCTGCAGTGACCGCCAATGGGAACGGCACGTCCATGCTGGCCGGCAGCGGCAGCGGCGGTGCCACAGCGCCGCATGCCAGCCCTGCACCTACCTTTCCGGGCGGTGGCCGGGCGCTCGGTGCCTCTAGCCCAGCAGCGACCAGTGCTGCTGCTGCAGGGGGCGGCCCCCAGTCGTCATCGTCTGCCAGGGAGAAGCGCGCGTCAGCGGCGGCTGCGGCAGCCGCTAGAGCGACAGCAGCAAAACCGTCCACGCCTGCAGCAAGTGCCAGCACGCCTGCGCCAGCTTCAAGCACTGCACTGCTGCATGTGCCTGAGGAGGAGCTCAGCCTGCTGGAGGCGATGGGCTACGACAGGGAGCAAGCCAAGCAGGCCATGCTTGCGGCAAATGGCGACGTGGAGGCTGCCATGGCCTCCCTGGAGGAGGCAGCATAAGACACATTGCATGGCCCGATATGGCAACTTTTCTTGTACCTAATTGTATTGCATTGATTACGAACAGAACATGATGAGCGGGGAGCCAGGGGGCGTATGCCGCTTGATTAGTGGCCGCCAGCGTACTTCTTTTGCACACCGTGGGCATGGTTTGAGTGCCAGCCATTCTCAAAGGCAGGCAGCTTCTCAATGGGGTCGTCGTACTTGGCACCAAAGTTCTCCTTGTAGAAATCACTGCTTGCCGAGCGGCTCTCGTCTGCAAGTCACAGGTGCAGTGCATGGCATGGCAAACAGCTGCAAAATTGAAATACTTACGAGTCTCCTCTGCCCCAGTAGCGGATACAAAAGTCAGCAGACCAGCGGCACCACTGCATACAGTACAGCGATCAAGCAGGGCAATGTGGGAGGCTTTGATGGGCGGAACTTACATCATGCCAGTGAAATAGCCGTTGAATCCGCGGCGGTGGCCAAAGTGCACGAAAGTTCGGAACACATTGACTGTTGTACTGGTGAAAAGAGTGGAGAAAACCATGCTGGATGTAACCTGATGATCAAAGGCGAAGTGCCGAGCGCTGGTGCGGCAATTGAAATCGGCAAGCTTGCCTATGGACAAGGAGCAAGCTGCAAACGGACATGTGAAGGTATGCGTTTGTGCTGTATATGAACTGCAGAACTCCGAAACATGCAAAGTGCGCAGACAAGGGCTCACAGCTTCAATCTTACTATGGTGACGGGGGCAACGCTGTGCATTTTTACAGTACATTCATTGACATTGCTTGACTGTTGCGTTGTTGCTGCTGTTCACTTCCAGCATCCCCCCCTAGTTCGCACGAGGGCCACTGTAGAAAGCAATAAGAGGCCCATGCACGCTTTGCTTTTCCTATTTGCTCCATTGCCTGCGCTGAATCATCAATCCCAGGTCCGTGCCAAGGCGACCTCCTTGTCTCCTTCGCCTTAAGGTTGGTTGAATAAGCAGGGGCTTGCTACAATACTGCAGAGACGCAAACCAATCAATCCTAGCCCCCAAGTGGCAGTTCATGTGGAATTGCGCTCGAGTAAAGTTGCTTGGCGTGCTTGTCAGCGAGTTGCGGAATTTGTGAATGGAGGTGATTGGTGTCCACCACTTCTGGGGCTTTACGCCTGCTCTTGACCTTCAAACTGTGTACAACCAAACAGTTGGGCAGATCAATGAATCTGACAGCACTCTAGTTATCGTGCTAGTCGATGTAGGAGACATTCGGCATGTGCTAAAAACCGTCGCTCAGAGATGGAGGCATGGCCTACGAAAGCTTCAGGTATGCTCGCTCCCTGCCCAAATTAGGAATGCCCGAGATGCAACTCTTGCTCACACAGATACACATCTTTGGACGCCCTGCTGAATCACTTGCAAGAGACCTGCTGCTACTCAGTGTTGCTTTTGACTGGAGCGTGCCGCTTCGGCAGCGAGCGCACGCGTGGCTGGAGCTGTGGGGCAACGCACTCCTGCCGGACCGCACCAGCAAATACTTGGCAAAGCAGCGGCTTGGTTTGATCAAGCTAGTCTGTGGCGATGCGGATGCTGGGTTCCTTCGGCATGTGGTGGACTTGAGCGCGCTCAAGTACAAGCAGCGGGACCAGCTGCACGACGTGTTTGCGTCATGGGCGCACTCTGTGCAGGCAGAGAGTAAGTACCCACATTCAGCGCACTGTACTATTCACAGCTTGAGGCACAAGACCATTTCGCAGTGGGTCTGCTGTGGGAGCACCGGCTGCGACACCAGTACGGGGTTCGGTATGACTTCAGGAGTAACTTGATGGACTGGGATTACCAGTTCCGCGTCAAGCCTAACGTGGGCATCATTCACTCCAAGCAGTTCAAACACTGGCGGGAGACAGGCGTCGCCTTTGAGTTCGGTGACGCCACGTACACCAATGCCAACCGCAGCCTGCTGTCGTACGCCGAGGGCAAGGAGAAAGGCAAGTCCACACTGCGGCGGGGGTACTGGGGTGACGTGGCAGTCAGCCCGTACCACGCCATGGGCACCAGTGCATTCACAGGGCTTGGGGCTGCAGTGCAAGGCGCATGTGCAGCGCAGTTGCCGGAGGGCTTGCAGCCCTACAGTGCGCCCTGCGCCCTCAAGTATGCCCCTGGTGTCACCAAGGACTGCGCGCAACGCAGGGCTGCAGAATTATTTGCTATCCACAGCCGTCATAGTGGCTCTGAGCAATGGCGACACCATGCAGTGGAGGTGGCTGTGTTCAACCTGCTGTCACAGCTACACGAGCTGGAGCAGCACGGCGTGTACACGCTGGCGGTGCCGCATGGCATCTACTCTGGCCTTGGGCAGCGACCCACAGCAACTGAAGCAGACAGCACGACTGCCTCGGATGCTGCTGCTTCCAGTGGAGGGTCTGCTTCTGCCACAGCGCCCCCGCGGAGCAGCACTGAGGGTGCAGCCTCTGCAGCTTCGGCCAAGCGCGCCCGGTGCATCTCTCGCAGTCTCACTGGTGTCTCCATTGTACCGCACGATGGCAGCGACATGCGTGCCATGTTGCAGCATATTGCAGATCGCCCATCACATGTACTGCATGGGAGCGTGGATGTATGTGTGCTCGGGAGCAAAGCAGCGCACTTGCTAGCTGAGCCAGCAGCAATCTCAAGTTCACAGCAGCCAGGGGGCACAGTCCACTGCCTGCTGAGGGCAAATGCCGTTCTGGTAGCAGAAACTGCCCGCAATATCGTCAAGTTCTCAGTGGAGCAGTGTGCTGCTTTTGAGCGCAAGTTGCTGGGTATGGCCGCCGCATCTGGCCTGGCTTTCATCGCCAGGGGCCGGGACTTGGACGGAGAGACACATGCAGCTGGAAGTGTAGTGACCCCAGACAAGCATGCCAGCTCGGTACCCAACTCGGGTGTGGCACTTGGTGATTCGTTGGCCCTTCGGGCTTTCAAGTATGCTAGCACTGCATTGGACAACCCAGATGTGAAGCAGGGGGATAATCCTGGAGCGGAGCACCTCATTTTCGCCAACTTCACCGACATGCAAGAAGCAGTTAAGGAAGCATGGGAGCATTCAAATTCAACTTAATCGTGCCGGCAACATTGCTGCAGATACGCTTGTTTCTTGTCTCCTGTTGCAGCCTGCTTCCAAATTCCGCTCTCGCACCCCCCCGACATTGCTTCGCACGAACAGCTTGTGCCAGCTGCAGCTTGTTGTTTTGAACGCATCACACACTTTCCCAACGATAGTTCTTCACGCAGTAGACTGTGCGAGGATTTCACAAGTTGTTTGTTGTCGTGCGGAACAAGCGCTACACCAGCAACTTATCAGTCATGCCCAGCCACAAGAGCTTCAAGACCAAGAAGGTCCTGGCCAAGGCCGCCCGCCAGAACAAGCCTATCCCTCACTGGATTCGTCTCCGCCGCGATAACACTATTCGGTACAACGCAAAGCGCCGGCACTGGCGCCGCACCAAGCTGGGCATCTAAGCTGCTCTGCTCAGCACGAGCCAAAAGTCCCAACGAATTATCGCTTGTTGAGGACCTCATTGTGCCCAGAACTATGTATATTCTGTGTTCATTGTTATATTTGGCTCAAATTTAGTTTGGAGAATCGCACAGGTCAAACACTTCACATTTTCGTGCTTTGCTCAGCCGCCGCACACCACAGAACGCCGTTCAATTTTTTGTGACTTCAGAGCTCTGAGCCCGCGAAACAGAAGCCTTTTGGCATTTCAAGCATTGATTCTGTATCGATTTGCGTTTTGGAAGTGAGCCAGTGAACATGACGGCGCAATCACTGTTCACCTGCGTCATGATGCTCTCAGAGGGAGCCATTTTGTAGCTTCTCCATCGTGCACACTTCGTGCTTTGCCTTGACCTATACTTGCCCCTCGATAGTCTTGTTGCATCCTTGTGCTAGAAAAGCTTGCTTCCTGTGCCATCTCACAGCTGTCCGATTTCTCCTCGCAAACATGTCCCAAGGGCCTGGGCATTGCATCAGGACGGGTCGAAATAGCAACAACAATTTCAACTCTGCTGCTTGCCCACACATCGTGACCGCATCACCACTCTGTGTCGGTGTCTTGAGCTGTGGCATGGTGGCTGAGAGGCGCAATAGGGGCACAGGCGGCTGATGGCACCTGGCGGCGGGTGGGTCCCCTGTTATCTTCTCAGCCGCAGCGAGTGAAGTCCATGTCAAGCACAGTATCAACCCTCATCTTATTTTCACATTTGGTCCTGACGTGCCATAGCAGCTCAGGCAGATGAATCAACGTTTTGTGTGACAGCTTGGAGCGCCACCCCACTTCAATGACTTGGGCAAAGCGCCGCCTGTTTATCTGGAAGTCCTCTTGCAAGGGAGCTCTTGGGGTTTGGTTCATCGCCTGCTCACCAAACAAGATTAGGTATACTCCTCATGAGTAGAGTCTCGAAGCCCAGTAGTGGCGAGGGCTGCGCTCAACGTACTCGTCAAGATTTTTACCCCCTGACACTGCCTTGAAGCCAATTAGCCTCAAGAAGGCCTGCCCAGGATGCAACGATCCGGGCGGGTGTGCAAAGGAAACTGTATTGATATAACATCCAGTGATTGCTTTGAGTTTGTGGTATCATCACAGCCCAAAGCCATGCTTCGCCGTGCCATCGCCAGCGCTTCTCGCGCTGCTGCCCCTGTGCAGCGCCGGTTTGCTTCTACTGCCGCCCAGGCTGAAAATGCTGCCACAAAAGAGGCCAGCTTCATGGATAAGCTGCCCAAGCACCCTGACTACCAGGGAGTTGAGGCAGTTGTCCGCTATTATCTTCCTCACAGCGGCCAGGTGCGTGCGGAATTTCCGCTCAACACCACATTCACTTTCCTTGACTTTGGGCCCACCTTGCACTTTAACAGATTTCCATGGCCGTCTTTGGATTGTATGGTGTTTTGATCATGTACAACATGCAGTCTTCGAAGTCCTCTGCCCTCAAAGAGGCGGCTGCTGCTCCTGCTCCCGAGTACCCTGCATACGAAGACAGTAAGCATGCCTCTGCATCATCACAATGGCCAACATCAGTACTTACTCTCTGCAGTCAAGGAAGAAGCTGAGGTGTCTGGAATCCCCAGCATTGTCGACGACCCTGCTGCTTGGGTGGAATTTGTGTCAGAGGAGAGCAACATCCCAAAGCTCGTGGCCGCTGCCGAGGCCCTTTAGTTGCCCTGCTGAATTCATTGTGCTGTACGTCATTTCACCGAACAAACATACAGCATCATAGTCTGGGCTTCTTGCTTCTGGGCAGTGCATCCATGCTGGAGGGGCTTGCAGCTGCATTGCCCGACAGGCTTGCCTCCTCAGTCGCCTCCTCCAGAGCAAGGGGGCCGTACAGCTCAGCGTTGCGCCCCACATGCTCTGCCCAGCTGCTCAAACCGAAGGCGCTGATGCAGGGCAGCGACGCCAGGCGCCAGCGGGAGGCATTGCCGCCGTGCAGCTGCACTTGGCCGTGGGCCCACTTGAGTACCGCAGCCAGGCTGCCAGCGCTTGGCAGCTGCACGACGCCCGAGCGGTCATCAATCCAAATCACATCGTCTTTCGTGACTTTTACATCTTCGGTTGCTCCTGCATTGTGCAGTGCAGCGTTGGCCATGTCCACCAGGTGCCGCGTGCCGATCGTGTGGTTCAGGCGGTCCACGTGCAGCGTGCGCACACGGGCTTGCCGCCAGTGCTGTGCGTCTTCAAGGTACCACGAAGTATCTGCTTGCAAGCACCACTCGCTTGCATGCCGAGACCACATGACATGTAGCGTGTTGTGCGCTGCAGTCAGCGCCCCCAGACACCGCTCCTGTGCAGACACTGCCCCCTGTGGAAGCGATCCGCCGCTTGCAGCGAACAATGCCCCCATGAGCTCCTGCACGTGAGCGACAATGCAACCAGTCATGTACGCGTCGTATGCTGCATCGTGGGCGAAGTCCTCTGCCGGCTTGGCTGCCGCTTCTGGCTTGGCGGCGTCCTCCGCATCGCCGGCAGTGGCGGCGGCGGCGGCGGCAGGCACCTGCAGCGCCTTGAACGGCTGTGTCTGGAATACAGGCACAGCCGCACGCATAGCAGTATCACCAGCTGCATTGAACAACGGTGCTTCTGCAGTATCTGCCTGTGCCCCGGCCGGCTGCACTCGCAGTGTCTCCAGGGCAGCGTACGCTGTGCCCAGCCCTGTGGGCCCACGCCCCACGCTAGACTCCAGGGCTTGCTTCAGCTGCACTGCATCCAAGGGCATTTGCTGTCCACCAGCCTGCCCAGCGATTTGCTCACGCATCCACAACAGTAGGTGCTTGGAGTCCAACACCCCCCCAGGGGCCAGCTGCTGCAGCACCTGCTGACTGGCCCAGGCATGCGGGTGTGCCGACACCGAACCGAGGAACGCATCAGACAAGTGCAGCAGGTCCAATAGGCAGTTATGCCCGGCCACCGGCTTGCCGCTGGCCGCCACAATGTCCCACAGCTGCCGTGCCCCCACAGACGCGGAGAGCTTGGCAGCAGCAGCGGCAGCATTCTTGGCGACAATCCACCACTTCCAGCGCTGCTGCAGCGGGGTGCACTCTGCTGGCATGTGCTGCAGGAGCCACTGCGGCAACTGCGGCAGGTCCGCCTCCGCGTGTGCCAGGTCGTACATTCGCACCACCTTGCGCCACCGGTTCACGCCGTGGTTGGGAAGATGCTGGTCCTCTTCATCATAGTCTACTGCCCAGTTGTGCAGTTGTACTCCCAGGTCCGGCATCACCTGCATCAGTTCCTGGCTTGCGCCTTCAGCCTCTGCAGCGGGCTCGGCCTCCTGTCCCCCGGCAGCTGCCGGGGAGGAGTCGTCACCAGCAGCTGCCGCCTGTTCAGCCACTGCCTCTGCACGCTTAACTGCTTCCCGTTGCTGCAGGTCTGTCCATGCCGCTTCTGCGCCTGAGGCTTGCACCCACTTTGCCCAGGAGCCACAGTGCAGGATGTCCCGCAGCATCTTGCGGGGGAAGGAATCCAGCGCACACCCCAGGCGCACACACCGCATGGGGGGGAGGGGCACTTGCACATGGCTTGCTGTGTCGATGTGGTGCTGCGGGTCTTGCTTGCTGGCTGCAGCTTCTGCCTCTGCCACCCAATCGTGCCCAGGCACCTGCACGGAGGTCGCAGTGCTGTGCAAGACTGTCCACGCCGCAGCCCGCTCTCCTTCAGCAACTTCAGCTGCGAGTTTAAAGATCTTGTCTTGGTCGCTCTGGGCTACTTGTTGAGCTGCTTCCTCGGCTGCGGCAATGGCTTGCACAAGGGGCACATATGCTCGTTTGTACAACAGCTGCACGTCATGCCCCCGTCGGACAGTTGCAACATCTGGAGACTGGAGAGCATTTCCAAGCGCCTGCAGACGCCCCTTGACTCTCATAGCGGCTTCTTCGGAGTGGGGAAGGTAGTCAACCCCTTTGGACCATTTGTTGAAATCGAAACGATGGTTTTGAAGAAAGGTCACTGCACTTCCCTCGACCATGAAGGCCTTCTTTTGTGGTAACACATATACAGACAGCGGCTTCGCTGTCCATGTCCCGGACACAGTGTCCTTGCGGAAGGCACACAAGCCAAGCTGCGTCAAAGCAAATTCCGCAGCAGCCTTCCGGTTCTTTGCGAATCGCGTGGCTGCGCTATCACTACGATTCGAGCGATATCCATCGGCCAAACCTGTAAGCTCTGTGTCCATGGCAATGAAGTCGCATTCGTTGACGGCCTCTTGCCACTCAGCAACAACCGCCTCACTCCATGTCGCTTTGGTCACTTCCATGGCTGCAAGCGGCTTCCTGACAGCGCTGTGCCGAAACAAATAGGAACCTTTGCTACCCAGTTGCCCCATGATTTCGGAGCCGAACTTTCCCGATGTTCATGGCAGAGACACTTGGCGCCCTGCATCATAACCATCTTGATTTAGCCCCCTGACTGCGCCAAAATGAACCTTCTCACGCAACACTTGCCAAAAGTTCAAAACCGGTCAGCAATCTTGAGTTTTTGTACATTAATGACCCGTTGGTTCAACTGACTGCATCCAGCTGCTGCTGCAGGATGGCCTGCAGCTTCTTGGCCTTGCTGGCCTTGAGGCCGTGCTCAGCTGCGAAGGCTGCCGCGACGGCAGCAATGTCACTGTGCGGCCACAGTGGAACACGTTGTGTACGGTCTTTACTCAGGGAAACATCCACATAGACGACGGGGGCTTCACCGCGTGTGTGCTGCGTTTGGGGGGGGGGCTCCTCGCGATGGGGCCGGCTGGCCGCTGGTGCCGCATTCAATTGCGGTGCTGCAGGCGGCAGCACAGCTGACGACTTTCTGGCATACTCTGGTTGGGAAATGGGCGCAGTTGGGGGGGATGTCAGCACTGGGCCGCGCGGCGTGTGCCCAAATGCCAGCCGTGGCATGGGAGACGCAGGCTGCACAGAAGCAGTGGACTGTGTGCATGCTGCTGATCTAGACAGCACACTAGCGTCAAAAGCGGCCTCTTCTCGAGCGGCACTGCGGGCAGAAGCATGTGCATCTTTGGTGGCAGCGGCTTGGTAGCTTGTGGCCACTGCAGTCACGGCAGACTTGAGCACCGCGGGGGAGACGCCAGCAGGCAACACCACGCCATCATACATCGTGCCGAAGCGCACACTGTCATCGTGCCCGCCTCGGCGCTTGGATCGCCCCAGGGAAAAGGGTGCTGGCACCGTGCGGCCTGAGGCGTCACGCACCACAGCGCGCCCAGGCACCCGCCCCTCTTGCACTGCTTGACGTGCATCGGCGTCTGCTTGGGCCGCTGCCCGACTGCGCGCTTGCCGGTCCAGGTGGGCCGCATACCCCTTTGGGCGTGGCGCCGTGCTCGCAGGCACAGATGCGCCGGGGCGGGGCTTGTGGCCTGAGGTGGCGGCGGCAGCGGACCTGCGGCGGGAAGCCTCCACAAGGGCGCTGCGTGGGTTCACCGCTGGCGTGAATGTGCACTGCGCCAACTCGTCCTCCTCCTCTTTGCGGGCCTTGGCCTCCGCTGCGGCGCGCAGGGCATCCATGCGGGACTGGTGGCGTGCGTGCAGGCGCTGCAGATGCATGGCGCGGGCAGCACGGGGGGCCACCTTCACTGAGCGCGGGGCAACCCCCAGAGCGGAGCCAACTTCCTCTTGGGCAGCAGCTTGCTGCAAGGCAGATACTGCAGCAGTGTACTTGCGAGTAGCACCAGTGTTGGGCTCAAAGCTGCACTCGCGCATTTCGTGAGCAGTTGCGGCTTCCTTTGCTGCCATGGCCTTGGCAGTCTTGGCTTCCCCATATGCCATGAGTGTGTAGCTATGGCTGACTTGGGGGTGCTTGCTCTGGGCGGCCCCCACCATTGCCTGTGCAGTGTGTAGGGGCACCTTGCCTGCACCAGGCAGCGCCCCTCCCTCCGCCAGCTGCATGCTGCGCTTGCACAGCAGCGGCGCAAAGGCGGGTGCATCATCGGCAGCAGCAGTGGCAGCCCCCTTGTTGCCGTGGGCTGCCCCCGGTGCTGTGCGGTGCGTGGCCAAGGTCACTCCCCGCTCATCCCCGCTGTACTTCATACTGCGCAGGTGGGACAGACGGGAGGAGTACAGGGGGCGACACTTGGCCAAGAGGGCATCAGGCCATGCCTTTGGGATGCTGTCCACTGGGAGTGGGGGGCGCTGCGTGGTAACCCTGTCTGCGCCGTCTGGCAGGAACACATCTGCCAGCCCAAGCCCGAACACATGTTCTGCCATTTCCCCCAAGGCAACTTCTTGATGAGACGCGTTTTCAGGGGACAGGTCTTGAACGCCTGTTGCCCAAGCATTGCTGGCCTGGGCAGCTGACAGTAGCCCTGTGCGGGAGCCACCTGCAGTCAACTCAGCAGGGGCGGGGGCGGCTCCATCAGCCACCAGCTGGCGCAGAAGGGACAACACGCGCCCAGATCGCACACACCATGTTATGTTCAGGGTTTCATCTGTTTCTTGGGCGTCTGCTCCAGCTGGCTCTGCCCTGGGCACCGCCCACTCCCCGGGGGGCGCAGGCAGGGCGGAGGCAGGCGCAACATCGGGGCCACCATCCACAGGGGCCCCCACCAGTGCCTTCCACACTGACCTCATGATGCCGGCTTCGGTCCACGCTGGGCCCAGGCTGGTGGCTGTGTCCTGCTGTGCCCCGCCCCCCTCCTCCTGCGCCAGGATGCCTCGCAGCAGGGACTCCCAAGGGGAGGAGAAGAAACCAAGGGCGCAGGCAACAGCCACCACCTCCGGCAACGACAGCAGCGCATACCACCACGCATCCCTTTGCAGCAACACCCACGTTGCCCCAGCGTGTCCCTTGCTGGACAGCCCTTTCCAAGTGGTGTCCACCACAGCAGAGCATACCTCCGCGGCCAGCCGGCGTGCCACCAGGCGCGCTGACCCCGCGCTCTGCTTGCGCTGATTGGCGCTGTTTTGTGCTGCAGCTTCTGCTGCCTGCTGTGCCGCCGCCAGACGGGAGCGCTGCTGCAGGGCGGCTGCGTACAGGGAGTCCCCCTGGCCAGGGTACGTCCATGTGCCTGCCAACACAGCTTTCACAGTGCCAGCGTCCCGGGGGG